>Ga0316616_100000247_pt1 | contig 15560 bp, 10 predicted proteins | sample OWC_Aug_M1_C1_D1_FD_207660 | JGI IMG/M metagenome (GOLD analysis project Ga0316616, IMG submission 207660) | Wetland soil microbial communities from Old Woman Creek delta, Ohio, United States - OWC_Aug_M1_C1_D1_B | ecosystem: Environmental > Terrestrial > Soil > Wetlands | place: USA: Ohio... | reverse complement strand
CTACCGCGAGAGCTATGACCTGTTTGCCTGTTCCGGGATCCTTTTCAATCACGAAAGCCCGCGGCGAGGGTTGGAGTTCGTGACGCGGAAAATCACGCATACGGTGGCACGGATCAAGCTGGGCCTGGCGACCGAGCTCCGGCTGGGCAATCTGGACGCCCGGCGGGACTGGGGCTTTGCGCCGGACTACGTGCGCGGAATGTGGCTGATGCTGCAGCACGACCAACCCGATGACTATGTGATAGCCACCGGGGAGACCCACTCCGTTCGTGAGTTTTGCCAGGAAGCGTTCGGCCACGTAGGCCTGGATTGGGAGAAGCATGTTGTGGCGGACCCGAAGTATTTCCGCCCGGCGGAAGTGGACCTACTGGTGGGCGATGCCGGAAAGGCAGGCCGCGTGCTGGATTGGAAGGCGGCGGTGACCTTCCGGGACTTGGTGCGCATCATGGTGGATGCCGACCTGGCCACACTGCGCCAAGGCGGCGATCATGCCCCGCATGTGGGGTGATCTGGTACGTCGTAGCATACGGGCGCGTCGCGTGAGATCGCAGTGCCTCGTTCCCTCGGGTCGAATAGGGCGCGTCGCTGCCGATGGAGCTTGTTCGTCTGGGAACGTTCTTTGTTCCGAGTTGCGCGCGGGGCCGGGCGGCGGCTCTTTACGCGAGGTTGACGGAGACCACGAATGCAGGTGGCCCTTGTCCATGATTGGCTCACAGGGATGCGCGGGGGGGAGCGATGCCTAGAGGTGTTCTGCGAGCTCTTTCCCGACGCCACGATCTTCACCTTGGTCCGGGTGCCGGGCGCTGTGTCGCCGCGCATCGAGGGCATGCGGATCGAGGCCTCGGTCCTGAGCCGGCTCCCCGGGATCTCTCGAAAATACCGTATGTTCCTCCCGCTGTTCCCGTTTTTGGTGGAACGTTTCGACCTCGCTGGATACGATCTGATCCTGTCGAGCAGCCATTGTGTCGCCAAGGGCGTGCGGGTGCCGAGGGGGGCGCTGCACGCTTGCTATATCTTTACTCCGATGCGATATGTCTGGGATCTGTACCACGATTACTTCGGCCCCGGGCGGGCAAGCCTGCTGCGGCGGACACTCATGGCGATGTTCCGCCGCCGGTTGCAGCGCTGGGACGTGGCAGTCGCGGCGCGGGTCCACCACTTCATCGCGATCTCGCGACACGTGGCGGAGCGCGTCCAGCGACACTACGGGCGCGAGGCCACCATAATCTATCCCCCCGTGGACACGTCACGGTTCCGGATCAGTCAGGGGGCGGGAGAATTCTACATGGTCGTATCCGCCTTCGCCCCGTACAAACGCCTTGACCTGGCCATCAAAGCGTGTAACGTCCTGCGCCGTCCCTTGAAGATCGTGGGCAGCGGGCAGGACGAGCGGAAGCTAAGGGCCGTAGCCGGCCCGACGGTGGAGTTTCTCGGGCCACGGTCCGACGAAGAAGTCGGCGCTCTCTATTCTCGTTGCCGCGCCCTGCTCTTTCCTGGCCTCGAGGACTTCGGCATCACACCGTTGGAGGCCATGGCCTCGGGGCGGCCGGTCATCGCCTACGGACAAGGAGGGGCGCGCGAAACGGTGATCCCGCTCCAGACGTCCACCGACACGGGAACCCCCGTGGCAGAGGACAAAAACGGAAGCGGGATGACGTCCCGTGCGCCGACGGGGATCCTCTTTGCCGATCAAACGGTAGAATCACTGGTGACGGCGATGGAAAGGTTCGAGGCCAACAGCACGTGCTTCGAGCCCGAGGCGCTCAGGGATCACGCCCTCACATTCGATCGGGCGGTGTTTAAGGAACGTGTTGCCTCCTTCGTCGCAGACCGCTGGGGCGAACACGTCGGACGACGAGGATAGCTGTCAGCGTTCAGCTTCCAGCGATCAGCCAAGGCGCGAACGTCTCTGCCGATAGCTGACTGCTGATCGCTGACTGCTGAAAGCTGGCTGCTGCTTGCTGACCGCTTTGAGTAAGAGCCGACCGATGCTAAAGAAACATAGCAAGTTTTTCGAGAACCTTCTCCTCTTGGCGGACCTCGCCATCGTTGCGCTCTCCTGGCTCGGGGCGTTCGCATATCGCTTCTTTCTCGACCCCACGCCGATTACCGGCGGCGTCGTCCCACCGTTGGCGCCGTATCTATTGCTCTTGCTGCCGATGTTCTTCATCTGGCCGATCGTGTTTTACGCCTTCGGCTTGTACCGGCCACGCCGGATCGGCTCCCGTGTGGGAGAGATTGCGGACGTCGCAAAGGCCTGCAGCATCGCGGCCCTCCTCCTGACCGGCGTCACCTTCTTCGTGCGCGGGTTCGAGTTCTCCCGTCTCGTTGTTCTGTATTTTTGGGTCCTGAGCACCGCCGGCCTCAGTCTGGCACGAGCCGCGTTCCGGGAGGTGCTCCGGGTAGCCCGGCGTAAAGGATACAACCTCAGGCACGCGGTGCTCGTGGGGTGGGGAGATGTGGCGGAAGAGATGGTGCAGCGCCTCGGCGCCCATCCGGAGCTGGGCATTCGCCTGCGCGGTTGTTTTCTCGATCCTGCGTTCGCCGGGGCGGCGCCGGGGGGACTGCCTGTGCTCGGGCAGCCGGACGCCATGCCCAGCTACGTCCGCGAGGAGGCCATCGATCAGGTGTTTGTGGCTCTTCCGCTGGAGGCATATGCACAGTTGCCCGGGCTGGTCAAGGGTCTGGACGACGTCCCTGTGGACGTGCGGGTCGTTCCGGATTTCTCCCGTTACATGAACCTCAAGGGCAGCGTCGAGGAATTCGAAGGGCTCGCATTCATCTGTCTACAGGGGAGCCCCGTGTATGGTTGGGACCGCCTGCTGAAGCGAAGCTTCGATGTCCTGGTGGCAGGGACGCTGCTGATCCTGATGAGCCCCCTTCTGGGCGTGATCGCCGTGCTGGTGAAGTTGACGTCGAAGGGGTCGGTTCTGTACCGGCAGGAGCGGATGGGGTTGGATGGAGGGACCTTCCGCATGCTGAAATTTCGGAGCATGGGGGTCGACGCCGAGGAGGAGACCGGTCCTGTCTGGGCACGGGCCGGGGATCCTCGCCGGACGCGACTGGGCGCGTTCCTGCGAGCCACGAGTCTCGACGAACTTCCGCAACTCTGGAACGTGATCAAGGGCGAGATGAGCCTGGTAGGGCCACGGCCGGAGCGGCCGGTGTTCATCCAAGAGTTCCGGCAGCGGATCCCGAAGTACATGCTGCGGCACATGATGAAGGCGGGCATCACCGGCTGGGCGCAGGTGAACGGCTGGCGCGGCAATACCTCGCTCGAGAAGCGGATCGAGTACGACCTCTACTACATCGAGCACTGGTCGTTGTGGTTCGATGTGCGGATTCTTTGGCTGACTCTTTGGAAGGGCCTCGTGAGTCGGAATGCGTATTAGCAGGCCGCTGAAAAAGGCCCATCTGCGGTGACCCAGCCATCGGCTGGGTACCCCGTCCGCTCGTGCGCTCGTTGCGGCGTACCGGAAGTACGCCTCACTCGGCACCTTGCGCGCCGCCTGGTATCTGGACCTTTTTGAGCAGCCTGACACAGTGCGAGTTTCTCCGTGTCCTACTAGAGTCGGTCCGTGCGGGGGGCGCGTCCCAGTTCCGGTGCGGATCACGCGTAGCCGGTCACCCCGGAAAAGGTAATGGCACCTCTTGATGGATTGCGAGGCCTTTGGGGACGAAGCCGCCTGACGGGAGGCATATTCGCCGGACCATTTGCCGTCGCATGGGTCGGTGTTTCGTTCGTGGCGCTGCGCGGCGTGGCACGTCTCTATTACGACCCGGTGACGTTTGACAGCGCGGTCTATTTCGAGATGGCGGCGCTGTTCCAAGGCGGCCGTTGGTCTGAGGCGCTTGCCTACGACTACCCACCCTTGTACGCGCTGCTCATCGCGGTTCTTCAGCCCGTGCTGGGGACTGCCGATGCCGCCGGGCTGCTTATTGCCTTTGTTGCCGATCTGCTCATCCTGTTTCCGATCGTCGCCATAGCTCGGCGGGCAGTCGGTGAAGACGCCGCTTGGGTCGCCGCGTTCCTGTGGGCCGTTCACCTATCCGCGGTCCAACTCGGCGTGCAAGCTCTATCGGATGCTCCGACGGCGCTCTGTGTCGCCGCGGCGTTGTCCGCGGGGCTCCGTGCGGTCGAGCAGCGCAGCCTTGCATGGGCCTGCGCGGCAGGGGTGTCCAGCGGCTTGGGGTTTCTCTTCCGACCGGAAGGCCTCGAACCGGCCCTGGCTCTGGCGGCCTTCTACGCCCTTCGATGGCATCAGCCAGCGAGGGAGCCAGCGGGTGCCAGGATGGCTTTGCTGGGCACTCGGGACTCGGCACTCGGCACTTTGCACCTCCCTGAAGGGTCGGTGCCATCGTCTCGCGCACCGAGCGTCATCCGTCGCGCGGGCTGGATCCTGGCCCCACTGGCGGGATGGGTGCTCGTCGCCGGGCCCTACGTCGCGCATATCAGCGCGGAGGCCGGCGCTCTCACCCTGTCCAAGAAAAAAAGCGCGATAAGTATCGTCCGCTCAGCGGTTCCGTTGCCTTCCGTGGGGCAACAAGTACCGGACATAGAACCACGAGGGGAGCGGCAACCGGCTCGATCGCCCGGAGCGAGCTTGACACAGCGCTCCCTGCGCAGTCTGTACGTCTTTCAAAAGCCGGTTGTCAACGGCCTGAGTCCGGTGGTCATCGTCCCGGCGTGCGTGGGGTTGGCTTGCCTCCTGACGCGGAGGAAAGGCCGGTGGAATCCGGCTCTCGGCCTGCTCGCCGGTCTTTTCGCTCTCCACTTCGGAATCCTGGTGGGACTGGCGGCGGACAAAGGGGCAACGTACGTCGGGCGGCATCACGCGCTTCTCTTGGTGTTGTACACGCTGCCCATCGCGGGTGCCGGTCTCGTGTGGGCTTTGGGTTGGATGGGTGATCGACTGGGCACTCGGCGGTGGGTCACCACTGTGTCACTCAGCATCATCATTCTCGCGACGGGCCTCGCGGTGGGGACGCGTGGCCCAGATCTGGGGCGCAGTCTGAGAGCGGCCGCGGCCTGGATTCGAACCCAGGTAACCGGAACGCCGATTGTCGTGACGAGTTTGGCGAAACTGACATACCACGCCGGGGCGGAGCGCGTCGACATTCGCGGTACCTACGACGAGATCCTCCGCCGAGCCCGGGAGCGGTCTGCCCAATTTGTGGCTCTGTACCCGGTTATGATCGGTCAAACCTCGCCCGATTTCCTGGCTCGCCTCAGTTCCGCGGACTTGGAGCTGGTCAAGGTTTTTCCGGAACCGACTCCGCAAGCCCCGGACCAGCGCCTGGAACTGTATCGCTTGCGCGCCCAGGGGACCGGTGCCTCCAAGGGGCCCTGACCCCGGCAATGGGTCGGCGCGACAAAGGAGAACACGGCGTGGCGAAGACCGGAAATGCATTGAATTTCCTGATACGCTGAGGTACGCTCCTGATCCGCCGCCGATCGACTCCCCGCGACAACCCGGTGCAGCCCGTACCCACCTTGTGCCTTGTGCGTTTGATCAGGCGGCCCCTGGATGAGCGACAAGGCGGGCCGCCAAACGGTCAGGGGGTTTGGCTGCTCGTGGGAATGCGGTGACATGACGGGACGGCAATCGAGGTGTTGACGGGGAGAACGGAAGCGCGCGCTCAACCGGGAGCACTCCGTGGGCGGCTTGAGAGAATTGAGGTGCGCGTTCCGCACGAGTCGGGTGGGCTCCCCATTCCACGAATGACCGCTGAGCGCGTGCGAACGGAGTGACATGCAAACGCCCTGGCAGCAATTCCGCCGGTTCCTCCGGTACGCGATTCCGTACCAGGCACGAATCGCCTTCGCCATCGCATGCCTTCTGGTGATCGCCCTGCTGAACGCCATCTCGGTAGGGTCGCTTCAACCCGTCTTCGACGCGCTCTTCGCATCCGAGGGTGCTGGGTTGGGCATCAGCGTCCCCGTTCCCATCCGGCACATGCTGGGCCAGCGCTTGATTCAGCTTCAAGGGTTTTTGGAGGCCCATGACATCAGCGTCTTTCATTTTCTCGGGGCGATCCTCTTTCTGGTGTTCTTGGCCAAGTCGGCCGTGACCTACGTCCAGCAACTCCAGATGCGGCATGTCTCAGAAGGGATCCAGCGGGATATCCGCAATGAGCTCTATGCGCACGTGCAAGGTCTCCCGCTCAATTTCTTTACTCGCCGTGCCACGGGCGACATCATGTCGCGGTTCAGCGCCGACATCCAGACGCTGGGCGAAGCCTCCACCGAGTTGTTCCGCGATGCCCTGAAGGAGCCTCTCAACATCCTCGGCTTCATAGTTGTCCTCTTCATGATCAAATGGGAACTCGCCCTCCTTTCACTGGGCGTGCTGCCCGTGGCGATCGTGCCGATCATCAAATTCGGATCCAAGATTCGGCGGCGGGGGACGCGGGCACAGGAACGGCGTGCCGAAGTCAACACCATCCTGCAGGAGACCATCAGCGGGATCCGGGTTGTCAAGGCCTTCGGCATGGAGGAGTACGAGAAGCGACGCTTTCAGGCAGCCAGCCAGCAGGTCTTCCGATCCCTCATGCGGATCTGGCGCGTGGAGAGCCTGACGTCCCCGGTCCTCGAGGTGCTGGGCGGCATCGGCATCATCATCGCGTTTGGAGTGGGTGGGTATCTCGTCAGTGTCAAGAGCCTGACTCCGGGAGCGTTCATGGCGTTTCTCGGTGGGCTCGTCTCGCTCTACCAGCCGGTGAAGCGAATCGGCCAGGTCAACAACGTCGTCCAGCGAGGTTTGGCCGGCATGGCGCGGGTCTTCGAGATGCTGGATACCCGGACAGAAGTTCCGGCGCCCGCCGATGCCGTCACACTGAGCCGGATGCAAGACGGCGTGGTCTTCCACCATGTCTCGTTCGGATACGAGCCCGACCGACCCGTGTTGCAGGACATAAGTTTCGAGGCGAAGCGTGGCGAGATCGTGGCCATCGTGGGGACCAGCGGGGCGGGCAAGACCACTCTGGTCAATCTCCTGCCGCGGTTTTACGATCCGACGTCCGGCGTGATCACGATCGACGGGGTGGATATCGCCCGGGCGACGCTCTCCTCATTGCGGCAGCAAATGGGGATCGTGACCCAGGAAACGATCCTGTTCGACGATACGATCTTCAACAACATCGCGTACGGCCAGGGCGACGTGCCGGCGGAAAAGGTCGTCGCGGCCGCCAAGATCGCCAACGCCACGGAGTTCATCGAGGCGCTCCCCGACGGCTACAGGACCCGGATCGGCGAGCGCGGCGCCCGCCTCTCCGGCGGTCAACGGCAGCGCCTCGCGATCGCGCGAGCCATCCAGAAGGATCCTCCCATCCTGATCCTGGACGAAGCGACGTCGGCCCTGGATGCCGAGTCGGAACGCCTTGTCCAGGAGGCCTTGGACCGCCTCATGGAGAATCGCACCACGTTCGTGATCGCGCATCGCCTCTCCACCATCATCCGCGCCGACAAGATCCTGGTCCTGGACGAGGGGCGGCTCATCGAGCAGGGCACGCACGCCGAGCTCATGGCTGCCGCCGGCGTCTATCACCGCCTCTACCAGAGCCAATCGCTGTCCAGCGCCGTCCCGGCGGTCTCCCTGCCGTGAATCCCGTGGCCTGCGATCTGTGCGGTTCCTCCGACGCGACACCCGTCTTCACGGGGCGGGATGCGCGGGCGCCCGAGCAGCCGGGCGCTTTCCGTGTGGTGGAGTGCCGGGCGTGCGGCCTCCTTTACCTGAACCCCAGGCCGGAAGGGCCCGAGTTGGCCGCGTATTACCCGGACGAGTACTATGATCATCTTGCATCCGGCGCGGACCGGCCGCGACCGGATCCCGGCGGGGCGAGAGCGTTTCATCGGCGAGTCCGGTTGGCGTTCCTGCAGCGTTTCTACGGCTACCCGGTTTCTGCCGGAGGAACCGGAGCGACGGGCGCGGGGCCAGGGGGGTGGACCGCGGCCGCCGCCCGCCTCGAGAGGTGGCGACTCCGCGTGAGCGGCAGGGAAGCTGCCATCATCCCCTTCACCGGGGAGGGGCGCCTCCTGGACGTGGGCTGCGGCACCGGCAAGGACCTGCTGCGTTTCCAGGAAGCGGGCTGGCAGGTGACGGGGGTAGAGATCAGCCCCTACGCGGCTTCGCTCGCCCGGGCGCGCCTCGGATGCGAGGTGGTGCCGGGCCATTTCGACGAGGCGCCCCTGGAGGGGCGACGCTTCGACGTGGTGCGGCTCTCCCACGTGCTGGAACACCTCCCGAGCCCCCGGAAGTCCCTAGGCAAGATGCATCGGCTTCTCCGTCCGGGAGGACTGCTCTGGATCGAAGTGCCCAACGCTGCGAGCCTGGAGCGACGCCTCTTTCACGGACACTGGTTCCAGTGGGACCTGCCGCGACACTTGTACCACTTCACTCCCGCGACGCTGGTCCGGCTCTTGCGGGACACCGGGTTTCGGCCTCGCACGGTGAAATGCGACGGGCGCATGGCGTTCTTCGCGGAGAGCCTGGCCAACGTTCTGACCGAGCGGTTCCGTCTTCGCCGCGCTGTTGGAAAGAAGATCGCGGCCCTGGGCAAACCGCTGGTTTACGCGCTGGGTGCCGCGAACCGGGGTGGAATCCTGACCGTGCACGCGGTGAGAGAGTGACAAAGCGTTCAGCGCTCGGCGTTCAGCTTTCAGCTCTTCGATGGTGGAACATGTGTAGAAAAGTGGTGAACGTCCGGCACGCTTGAGCCGGACTGTACGGTTCGAAGCTGACTGCTGATAGCTGAACGCTGACCGCTTCCGAAATCGACTCGACCATTGCGTCCCGCATCGGGGACTGGAGAGCGTGGCTGCGGGGTGGGGACACTGAATGAGCGGTGTGGATTTCAGCGTCATCGTGCCTGTGCGGAACCAGTTGGCGCATAACCGGCTCTTTCTGGAGACGCTCACGACGTTCTCCAGGGTCCGGACAGAGCTGATCGTGGTGGACAACGACTCGACGGACGGCTCAGCCGAGCTGTTCCGAAAGGCGGGCGCCCGCGTGCTGGCGACCGGTGGAAATCTGTGTTATCCGGAGAGCATGAACCTCGGCCTTACGCAGGCGAGCGGGGAGTACGTCGGGTTTCTCAACAACGACATCGTGGTCAGCCCGGGGTGGGACGAGGCGCTGATCGACGCACTGGCTCGACACCGTCTCTCCGTGGTGTCTCCCGTGGGAATCGAGAGGATGCCGAACGAGGGATTGGCGCGCGCCGTCCAGGAGCGGTGGCGACTCGTCAAGCGGCGCACCGGACTCATCGAGACGGCGGACGACCTTCGGGCCGCCCTGCAGCTGATGTACGGCGATTGGTCGCGGTTCTGCGAAGAGATCAGGGTGTCCTTCAAGGACCGATTGGTTTCCGGCATCGTCGGAAGCTGTGTGGTGATGTCCCGGTCGTTCGCGAACCAGATCGGCGGCTGGGATCCACGGGTCCAGGCGGCGGATTGGGATCTCTACCTCCGTCTCCGTCAGCGCGCCGAGGAACAAGGCGATGTGGCGCCGCCGATGGTTGCCGGCTGGGTGTACGTCCACCATTACGTACAGGCAACGCGACGGGGTGAGCGCGCCCCGTTCACCTGCGAGCATCCGCGAGTCACGGTCGTGGAGAAGTGGGGAGAGGCCGCGATCCGCCGCTGGTTCTTCGACCCCCCGCTCCTCGCGCCCGCGCGGCTGCTTGGCGCTCCCCGCTCGTATCTGCACGCTCGCGCACTCCGGCTCGGGAAGGATGTGCGACGAGCCGTCGGCGCGGTCAAGGCCCTCGCGTGCGGTTTTCCGGATGCCGAGAGCCTGCTGGGCAGGGTGAGACGCTACGCGAGGACGGAATCGGGCAACACCTCGCGCGTTTGACCGAGAGGCGAATCCACTGTGCGCGTCCCTTCGCGAATGGGTGTGTGTGGTTTCGGCTTTGGCAGAAATCTCACCAAGCTGGACTACCCGGTCGAGGAAGCGATCCGCAGCGTGCTTCCTGTGTGCGATCAATTCGTCTTCGCCGTAGGCAAGAGCGACGATGATACCCGCAGGCGGGTGGAAAGGATCGATCCGAAGGTCAGCATCATTGACACGGTCTGGCCGGATGTCAAGGCGGACGGCGCGGTGTTGGCCATTGAAGCGAACAAGGCCATGGCGGCGGCACAGGCGACGGGCTGCACCTGGGGTTTCTACATTCAGGCCGATGAGGTGATCCACGAAGACGACCTGCCCGGAATCCGCGCGGCGATGCACTACTGGGCCGGCCATCCGGAAGTCAAGGCGCTCCTGTTCCGCTACCTCCACTTTTACCTCGACTATCAATCCACCGATCCGTGGTGCTACCACAAGGCGTGTCGTGTGATACGCCTCGACGATTCATGCGAGATCGTCGCCGATGCCTGCGGTCCCGCGATCAAGGACCACACGGATAGCGTTGCTCGGCCGGGGCGGCGCGGCCGTTCGGCATATCTCGACCGGCATCACCTGGGCGGGCATGTCCGATGGGCTCGGGATCCCCAGAAATCCTTTGCGCCGGTTGCGCGCGTTTACCATTATGGTGCCGTGAAGACCCCCCAACAGCTCGTGTCGAAACTGGACGTGATCGAGGAGCTGTGGTGGGGTGATCTGCCGAAAGCGGAACGGGAGCGGACGATGCGGGAGAGATTCCCGGACCCCGGCCGGCGGCATCCCATACTCAAGCGCTTCCGCGGCAGTCATCCCTCGGTGATGGCGCAGCGCATTGCGTCCCACCCGGTCTTGCCCCGCACACGCAGCCGCTGGCTCCGCCTCGGCTTCTATCGCGAGGTTCTCAGCCATGGCTTCAAGGGTTGACAATGACGCCACGCGTCCTGTACCTGCATGAGTTCAGTCGGATGGGCGGGGCGGAGCTGGCCCTTCTCCGTCTGATCGAAGCCATTCGGCCCGCCGGCGTCGAGCCTCTCGTCGTGTGGCCACGGAATGACGCGATCTTCGCGCGACTATCATCCCAGGGGATCCGCGTCGTCCGGCTCAAGGTCCCGCGCTGGAGGCACGGGCTGTCCCTCCCACTCCTCCCAGTGTGCCTTCTCCGGCTGCGACAGGTGCTGTCCAGGAGAGGCGTCGACCTGGTCCACGTGAACAATTACCGGTCGGCGCCGTTCGGCCTTCTCGTCGCCCGTTGGGCAGGCGTGCCATGCGTCTCGACAGTCCGCGAGATGATCGCGCCAGACAAGGTTCGCCAATATCGCCTGCGCCGGCTGGACGCCCTTGTGGCGGTGTGCGACAGCGTAGCGCGGATCCTGGTGGATGCGGGCGTGCCGCAGGATCGAGTCGGCACCGTTCGATCAGGTGTGTCGCTTCCTCCCATGCGGACAGAGTCTGCGCGGCGCAAGCTGCGTGAGAGTCTGGGCAATGCGGCGGACGATCCGCTTATCGGGATCGTGGCCCACATACTCCCGCACAAGGGGTTCGATGACCTCGTTCAGGCCCTTCCCCTGATCGTTCGGCGAATCCCGCGGGTGAGGTGTCTGGTGGTGGGGGAGGCACCTCGAAAGAGGTACATGAATCATCTCCTCGAGCTGGCGGAGCGCCTCGCGGTGAGAGACCGACTCGTCTGGGTCGGGGCCCAGGACGACGTTCCGCGGTTCCTGGCTGCCATGGATCTCTTTGTTCTGCCGTCTCACACCGAGGGACTTCCCTTGACCGTTCTGGAAGCCATGGCGGCCGGCCGGCCGGTGGTCGGCACAGCGGTCGGCGGGATTCCCGAGGCCGTCCGTCATGGGGAGACCGGATTCGTGGTGCCTCCGCGAGACCCCCAACGTCTTGCCGAGGCTGTGATAGATGTGCTCGCCAACCCCGCTGTGGCAAAATCGATGGGGGAGGCCGGACGCGCCCGCGCCGGAGAGGCTTTCACGCTAGAGGCCGAAGCACGACAGACTCGCGCGCAGTACTGCCGCGTTCTCGGCGCGCGATGCGAGTCGCCGGCGGCCGATGGCATGGAGACAGAAGGGTGACGACCAGGGGCGAGCGGAACGGGGCCCGCGGCCCTGACTCCAGCGGGGCGTGTCACCCCATCACAGATACGTCGTCCAAGCCATGGACTGGCTTCGACCGCCGGCAACTCACGATCGCCGGACTGCTCGTCCTGGCATATCTGTCGATGTTTCCCTACATACGGTTCTTCGAGCTCACCCTGGAGGAACCCCGCCGGGCGCTTGTTGCCTACGAGATGTGGTTCAGTGGGAGCTATCTCCAGCCGACGCTCCTGGGCGAACCCTATTTTAACAAACCGCCCCTGTTCAATTGGCTCATCGTTCTCTCGTCGATGCTCTTCGGCTGGAGCGGATTCGCCGTCCGGGCCGTTTCGCTCGCTTTCACCGCCCTGACCGCTCTTCTCGTCTACCTGACCGCGAAAAGGATCATCGGGGGCCGCGAAGTCGGCCTCCTCGCGGCGCTCATCTACGTCACCCTCGCCGACAATCTGTATCACTACGGGTGGATTGGGGAGATCGACGTCACGCTCACGTTCTTCGTATTCGGCACGATCCTGTGCCTCTGGAGCGCGTTCGAGACGGGAAAGAACCGCTACCTGATCCTCGCCGGGCTCATCACGGGACTCACGTTTCTCCTCAAGGGCTTCCCCGCGTACGCCTTCTTTGTCCTGACGCTCGCCAGTCTGACATTCTCTTATAAGCGGTATCGTCTGCCCTTCACGGCGCCTTCCTTCGTGGCGTATGCCGCGTCGGTCGTGCCCCCTTTGGTATGGATCCTCTGGACGGAAGCGCCAACGGTGTATTCGCACCGGCTGTTCTTCGAGAGCCTCAGCAGGACATCGCCTTCTCACGGCATGGGGGAGCTCTTGCTCCATCTGGCGAGCTACCCGTTGCTGACCGTCAAGCAACTCCTTCCCCTGAGCGTTGTGGTTCCGTTTCTCGTCTGGAAGGAGAAGCCGGCCCTTACGGAAAACGTCACGCGGCTTCTGCTCATCGCCGGCGTGAACTACGTACCGTATTGGCTTTCCGTCGGAAGCAGGGGCCGGTACATTCTCCCCCTGTTTCCCCTCATCACCCTGGTCTTTGCGTATGTGCTTCGCTCGAGCCGTGACCGATCCAAGAACTTCGCACTGATTCTCATCGCCGCCGTCATCGCCGGACGGTTCGCGTACGGCCTCGTCGGCTTCCCGTGGATGATGGAGAAGCGCGGTTCACTTCGTGCCGTCGGACAGGAGATCGCCCGTCGCCTGGACGGAGAGCCGCGCGTCGCCGGCACATGCGCAGTATATGCGCTTCCCTATTACATCAATGTCAATACCGGAGTCAGGGTGACTTCCGAGAAGACGCTCAACGATTGGCGGTATCTGGTCAGCTGCGAGGGCGCGAGGGACGAGAAGCTGATCGCGGAGTACACGACTCACCGGCACAAAGTGTTCTTGTACGCGAGGTGATCCGTGGTTTCCGGCGTGATCTTCGAGTGCATTCGGCCGAGGTTCCGTTCTGGTCGGTACGGGGACTCGGCGTTATCGTGACCCGTGGTGAGGCGCTGGCCGGAGGGGCGTGTGCGTGGGCGAGAATATGGCTCGGATTTCCGTCGTAATCTGCTGCGCCAACGTCGCGGACACGATCGAGGCGGCCTGTCGGTCGGCTGCCTGGGCCGATGAGCTGGTTGTCGTGGATTCGGGCTCGGCGGACGGCACCGGGGACATCGCAAAGCGCTTCGCCACCCGGTATGTGGTGGAGCCGTGGCGCGGCTACACGGAGCAGAAGCGATTCGGCGCCGGCCTCTGTCGCAACGAGTGGGTGTTGGTGCTGGATGGCGATGAAGAGTGTTCCCCGGAGCTGGCGCAGGAGATCTGCCGTTTGAGCGACGAGGACAAGGAACGATACGACCTCTTCCTCATGCGTCGACGCAACTACGTCATGGGTCGCTACGTGCGTGCCTACAGCCCGGATTGGCAGAGCCGCCTCATCCATCGCGGGCGGTGCCGTTGGGCGGCGGAAGCCTTGCACGACGCGCGGCTCCCCAGCCACCCGTCCCGAGTCCGGAAACTCCGCGGATGGATGGAACATGGCCGATGCCGTCGGGCGGGGTTCGCCGAGTACTTCAACGGCCGCCTGGCCGACGTGCGACTCCGGCTGGTCGCGGAGGACCGGTACCGCCGGGGCAAACGATGCGGCTGGTCGGACTTGTTCTTTCGGCCCGTCTTCGCCTTCCTGAAATTCTATCTGCTCAAAGGCGGATGTCTGGACGGGACGTTCGGTCTGCTGATCGCACAGCGTGCCGCCACCGCAGTTCAGCTCGAATACGCGGCTCTTTGGGCGATCCAAGAACGCGGCGGGTGGGACGCGGGAAGCCTCGCCGCATCGTCGACGTCATCCCCGTCTTCGTCGCCCGAAGAAGCGAACCTCTAGGCGTGGCCTCCCGGATACCGCGACGATGACCAAGCGACTCTTCTCTCACCCATGGGCGCGGCGAATCTTCATCGGCGCGTGTCTCGTCATCATCGCGACACAAGCCGCGGTGATCACGCACCGGCGGGAACGGCACATCGGCGACTACGACATCTCGCGCGAGATGGGGCGGCGATTTCTCGCTGGCGAGCACCTGTATGCCGGCGGCCTCCACTACCCGTACACGCCCAGCGCCGCGCTGTCCTTTGCACCGCTCGCCTTGGTGCGACCGGGGCTCGGATTAGCCATTCGCTACGCCGCGGCCGTGGCAGGGCTCTGGCTGACGCTCCGCTTGCTGCGTATCATGGTCGGGAGAGGGCACCGCCTCGATCCGGCCACGGTGTTGGCTGTCGAAGTCATCACGCTGGTCCTGGGAGTCCAGTACATCCTCCGAGACCTCGACGACGGCGGGCCCCACCTTCTCCTGCTGACGATTCTCGTCGGAGGGATGTATTGCGTCTCGCGCGGGCGCGCTGTCCTGGGGGCTGCGTGGTTCGGGCTGGCGACCGTGTTGAAGGCGCCGGTCGGGTTGTTCCTGCCGTTCCTGCTGTGGAAGCGGCAATGGAAGCTGGCGGGGCTTTCCGCCGCCGCCGCCGTCCTGTGGACGATGCTCCCGATGGTGTGGATGGGACCGACAAGCTGGTGGAGCCACGAGGTCGAGTGGACCCGCACAGCGTTGCAGTCCGTCCTCGACAATCCGACGCCCGGCGTCCAGGCCAGCGAACAGCGGGTGCAGAACCAGTCCCTCAAGTTGGCGGCGACGCGGTACCTGGTGACCTATCCCGACGGTCACCCCCTGCGTGTCTCGCATCCCGCCTACGTGTCGTTTCTCGACCTGGATCCCGAGGCAGCGCGCTGGGTGGCCACTGGGATCGTCGGGGTCCTGCTCCTCGCGTGCGCCTGGCTCATGCGGAGGCGATACCGCGGCCCGGACGACCCCGCGTGGCTCCTGGAATGTAGTGCCGTCCTGATACTGGCCCTGCTCCTGTCACCCGTGACCTGGACCCAGCACCTCGTGTTTATCGTTCCGGCTCTATACCTGATCGCGGCCGAAGGGTGCGGTCGCTCCCTCGGGGTGCCGGCGTCCGCGGCGATGTGGGTGTATGCCGTTCCGGCGTTGCTCCTGAACCGGGAGGTGCTGGGGAAGGATCTCAATCTT
>Ga0316616_100000245_pt1 | contig 15577 bp, 10 predicted proteins | sample OWC_Aug_M1_C1_D1_FD_207660 | JGI IMG/M metagenome (GOLD analysis project Ga0316616, IMG submission 207660) | Wetland soil microbial communities from Old Woman Creek delta, Ohio, United States - OWC_Aug_M1_C1_D1_B | ecosystem: Environmental > Terrestrial > Soil > Wetlands | place: USA: Ohio... | reverse complement strand
AACCGCTGGACCTTGTCCTGGTGCTTCGGGCCGACGAACGGGTTTTCAAGGAACACGAAGTGGAATCGCACTCCCGAAAAGCGGCGCTTGTCGGCGGCGGAGACCTGGAAAGGCGTGTCGTGCACGAACACGGCGTCGTTCAACCATTCGTCCTTGCCGAAGCTGAATTCGGGGTTTCGGTCCTGGTGGAAAGGAGAGCCGATGAAGACCACCTCCGTGCGCTGACGGCGCTCGACCACCAAACGTTCCCCAAGCGTCCGGCCGACCCGGGGGATGTTCAGCCCGCCTTCAGCCGGCTGAGACTCCCCTGCCTCGATTTTGGCGCAATGGGCCAGGAACCGAGTCCACTCCTTCTCCACATATGTTTTTTTCAGCCGCGTCGTCTTAAGATCCACAGCCGGATAGGAGAACTGCGCCAGTTCAACCTGGGTCCCGGCATCGAATACGGTCAGCCTGTCGCCGCCATCCATGACCTCGAACAGGGTGTGCAGAATGAAGCGGCGCGCCTCCTCGAGCTTCTTGCCGTCCAGGTTGGAGGAGACGACCATGAAGATGTCGGTCCCCCCAAGCGCCGACTTGTTTTTTCCATCCATTCCGCAACCGGAGCACAGCAGCATCAAAAAACCCATCAAAGCCACCAAACCTTTTTTCATCGCAACCTCCTTTCTTGAAATTTCAAGAAAATCACCCTTGGACCTGTCCACAGCATTCCAGCAGCAAGGACTTGGCCTTCAGCACATACTGTTTGATGATGTCGTCCACGGACGCCTCGAAACGGGCCGCACCCTTGATCTGGTTTTTCAGATCCCCGATCTCCGCCGACAACTGCTCGATTTCCAGGACCAGATGCTGATAATCGGGGTTCGCTTCAACCCGAACCGGGGAAGGGGTTTTGCCGTGGGATTTGACGATTTGATACACATAGGCCAGCCCCAGGGCCGGAAGCAGGAACTCCAGGCAGAACTGCGAAGAGGTGAGCAGCAGGTCCTGTTGCTCGGGAGTCAGGCCCAGGAAGGCCCCTTCCGGCGCCAGCATGGATTCCAGGTCGACGGACATCCCGGCCCCATGACCCAGGAAACCGGCGGACTTCGCGAACAACCCGACCCAAACCACCGCTGCAACGGCCGAGATTGCGCCGACCGAGCCGTGGTAAACCTTTTTCAATGCCCCTTTCAGCCCGAAGAAATCGGGGATCATTTCCAAGAACAGGGCCAGGAGGGCGATGACGCCGCCGACACCCCAGGCCAACTCGGGGTTTGCAGCGAAAATGGGGAAACTGCTGACGGCCATGTTGCGCGTGTTCACAACGGCCCACGCCATCATGCCGATGCTGAAAATAGTGAAGACGATGCAAATGATGATTTCAAGGAGACCCCACGGCTTTTTATCCTCGGGTTCCTCTTTCACAGCCCGCGTGAACTTGGGGTACATGGTGCCGAGCTGCTTTTTGAGGGCTTTTCTCTGAGCTTTTTTGACGCGAAGCAATTCAATCGCTTTTTGACGAACCGCCTTCAACTGTTTTATCAGCGGAACGATGAGCTTGTCCTGGACCTGCGCTTTGGTCAATTCCACGACGTTGTTCATGCCCTCCTCCGCGCTGAGGCTGCCCGCAACGATCGAATCCGCCGTTCGGATGATATGCGTCCGGTCGATCAGCTCCGGCCGGTTGGCGAGGTCCGGAAGCGACTCGGAAGAAACCCGGATGTTGTCGACGGTTTTGTTTTTGGAAAGCACGCGCCAGTTTCGCAACATAAACAAGCCCTCCTTTCAAGTTGTATGGAGCAAACCCCGCCCCTTTAATTTCCTATACGCATAACCAGGCGTTTTCTCGCTCGCCGACTCTTTTTTTATTTTTCAGGAAAGCCGCTCCAGCCTGGGTATCCCTCCAAACCCCTTTGCAAAAGGGGGAGTAGGAGGATTTGGTCGTCGATAAGGTGGCCCCCGGCGCCATGGCCTGCTTCTTGTGAAGATGCAGTTCCGCTGTGCAGCCCAAAAATGAACTGCGCCCTTGGATGGCTAATGTGGCCGGAGCGCTGCAAAGGCAGGCGTGAAAGTCTGTTGACAATCGGCCTTGCAAGGTTCTAAAAGTGTTGCCAAACACTCGCCATGAGAAGGGATCTGCCATGCCGCCTGCCGGTTTGGGTTCCTTTACGCTTGACTGCCCCTTCGTCTGCCGGATTCTCAATACTTCGGAAACTACGCCCACCGCCGCGACCGCGGTCCTCGTCTCGGACCGCGGCAGGGACTTCGCCTATGCGCTCACCTGCTGGCACAACCTCGAAGGCCCCAGGCAAATGCGCAAGGATTTCAAGGGGGAGAAAACGGTCAGCGGGGTCTGCCTCTGGGAGCCGGGGGTATCGGGAGGTGCGCTGTAAGCTGCGACGGCCGCGATAGGCCCAACGGCCCCGACGACCCGCATGACAGAGACGGGTTTCGAGTGGCGCTCACCCCGGTTTTTTAGAGGACATGGCACTCTGGGGTACAAGCTTAAGGGGCATAGGCTCTACCACGACGACTTTTTAGGGCCTCATAGAGTGAGGTTGTAGGATTTAAGGAATGAAGTACGGAAAAATACCGTTCACCGATCGAAATGTAAGTCGTTGAATTTTACTTTCGTCTATTTCACCGGTTGCTTTGCGAAAAAACCATGGGAGGAGAAAAATGTGGGAATATTCCTATGCCGAGCAGCCTACGCTGTGGTTGAGAATTTTTTCCAAGGAAATGAGATTGTTCAATTTTATTTTAGATAAAATTGATTCAACCGGCCCGGCGAATCTCGCGATCGAGGAAAATTTTAAAATCCCCAACCCTACGCAGGAAAGACTCGGCGAATTTCTGCATCTGCTGATAAAGGATCCAGCAGAGGCAGTTCATTGCAAGCGGTTTGAAAGTTTTGGGCGGGTACTTTATGAACTGGTATTGCCCGATTCAATAAAGAGAGCTTTGAAGGAAAACCCCGGCGTGGTGAGACTGGAGGTATCGGACATCGGGATCCCATGGGAGCTTCTCCACGATGGAATATCTTTTCTATGCTTGAAAAGACCGATAAGCAGGAAATATCCTGAAGAGAAATACATCACGCCTGACAGAGATGCATCCGTAACGACAACGGGGCCACTTCGGGTACTTATTGTCGCTAACCCGGAAGGCAACCTTCCTTCGGCAGAAGAGGAGGCTATAGATCTGGATAAGCTCTTTAAGAAAAATGGCGTGACCCCGGTTTGTTTGATTGGACCGGAACAAGCCCACTGGGATCTTGTTATGGAATCTTTCGCGCTCATGGACCCCGAGAAAAGTTTTCACATTGTGCACCTTGCGGGTCATGTGGGTGAAAACCCGGCGGACAAAAGCCGTCCGTTCGGAGCATTTCTTTTATCGGACAATAAGGCCATTTATCCCGACGAAGTGATACGGACATTCAAATCTCCAGACACATTTGTTTTTCTGAATGCATGCCGAACGCACTCGGTTGAACATGAAAATCGGACTAAGAGTTTCAACCGGAGGTTAGGACAGGCTCGCTCCCTCGTTTCGGCATTTTTAGGGGCTACCGGTTGCAAGGGTGCCATTGGAACAATGTGGTGGGTCGTTGATGATGTCGCCAAGGAATTAAGTTTGAGTTTCTACAAATTTCTGCTGGCCGGTCACACGGTTGGCGATGCCATGCTCAAGGCAAAACAGAAAGTGAGCAGGAAAAGCGATCCGGCTCTCTGGGCCAGTTACATCCATTACGGGCAGCCCGGCATCGCCTTGGCTTCCGTAAAACATCGTCGTGAAAAAACAGCCAAGGAAGCGAGGGGAAGGAAGACAAAATCCAGTGACAATTTTAAGAAAGAACGGAAAAACAAGGCCGATTCCTGGAACGATAATAAGACTGCCTCAGGCACTTTAGATGAATTCATCTTTGAGATGCCACTCGACAGCTCGGCCAAGATTGTTATGGCCAGAGCATTTGCCGATCAGCAGGAAATGCAATGGCCACAGCTCAGCAGTATCCACCTGTTAATGGGAATGGTTCACTTCGATGGTGGCGAGATGAACCGGTTGCTTAAGGAAATCGGTATAAATCCGGATCGCCTCATTGAAGAAACAAGGGAAATATTTAAAAAACCTGAGGGTGAACTGGACCAGACAGGGCAGGGCAAAACAAGTTCAAATGTGAATAATATATTGCGAAAGGCTCAAATTCTTGCCAAGAAAAAGCGCCGCGCGGCAATCGGGGAGCCCGATTTGACGCTGGCCGTTTTGTCAATGCGAGGCTCAGGTGCATACCTCGTGCTGGATATGTTTATTCGAAAGCTTGGGAGCAAAAAATTGGGTTCTATCGCCGACCCCATCCTTGCCAGAAGGCACTTCAAAGAAAACGGAGAGCTCGATTATGATCTGCTGAGCGAAGCATCGGTTCTATGCATCAAACACGCAGGGAAAGAGGCAAGCGAACTCAAATGGGATAAAATTCACAGCCCACATTTGTTTTTGGGGGTGCTGGCAAGAGATAACAGTACGGTAGCGGAATTCGCAGCCCAAAAACATGTTGCCGTCAAGCGCCTTGTGGTAAAAATGCGCGCCTACCTCCAAAGAGAAAATGAATCGCTTGTCTTTCAGAAATTAGACTCAACGCTGTTCAGCACCAATGCGCTGAGATATTTAACTGCGGCCGTGGATCTCGCCGAGGAAGAGGGAAAAACCATTACCGATGAAGGACACATTTGGAGGGCCATTTTGGAAGATCCCGATTCCGCAAGCTTAAAATTATTGCAAAACATGGGGTTGTCGCCCATTACACTTTTTCCGGTTGGCTGGTAGTCGGATAACGGAGGTTGAGGCAGCAGTACAGGTGATTGATTGATGCAGAAGGTGGATCGGAGGTGATTCATGAACGAACTATGGATGATTTTTTCGTCCCAAGATCAAGCTGGGGTCGTCGTCAACCTCATCATCGTCGGTCTTTTCGCTTATGCCCTATTTGAGATCCTATTGGGTGCGGATCGCCTACGGGTGGAGCATAAGAATATCGCGCAAATTCGCGCGGCGCTGCAGGGAAAGCCGGATGCCCAGGCAGTGGCTCAGGGCCTGACGACTGCGCTCGACCTTCTGCCGGACGGACTGTTCCGTCGGCGCATTACACGGATCATGGACCTGCGCAAAGCCGGTTTGGGCCATCGCGATGTCCTGCAGCAACTGACGATGGAGGGAGTCTCGGGATACGGCGCCCATGCCCGGTTTATCGCGACCATCCTGACGGTCATCGGGCTGGTGGGCACTGTAGTCGGCATGTCGCTTGCCATGCTGAGGATATCGGGCGCCTTCCACGGGGTCGGGGATGCCCACGCGCTGACCGAGCTCATGAAGTCGCTCGGGGGGACGCTTCAAGGGATGAAAACAGCTTTCGGCTGCACCCTGGCCGGCTTGGTGGCCGCGGTCATAGTCGGTTCGGCCGCTCATTTTCTTCGCCGCTGGCAATCTCGTGTCATCCGCGAAATAGAAGAGTTTGTGACCTGCGAGCTGTTGCCGGCCCTGGAGCGTATTGACCCGGAGGCTGACAACGCCGCGAAGTCCTTCGTCTCTGCTATTACGGATGCGGCCGACAAGCTGTCTGCACTAGGGAACGCCATGGCAGCTTCCGGCAAAGAGTACAAGGAAGCCGGGAGCAAATACGAGAGCGCTGTCCAGGCGCTCGATCAGGCGATGGTGAAATTTTCCACGGCAGCGTCGAAGCTTGAGGGCAACCAGGAAAAATTCGTCCAAGCGATGGAGGCCACGCGCAAAGCGATCAAGAAGCAGAACCTGTTTTTCGAGAGCCGGCTCGACAGCCTGAAGAAGACCTCGGAAAAACAGGAGACCTTGCAAAAAACCATCGCCAAGTATCATGAAGACTTCAGCGCCATGGCCAAGGAGGCCGCCAATAATTCGGACAAAGCAACCAAGGAGCTTCTCAAAACTATCGGCAAACATTATCAGGATGCCGTGAAGGGCCATATCGACGAGAACCAGGCCGCCCTCCGAAAAATCATCCAAGAGCACTCCGACAAGCTTCAGTCTTTTTCCGACCTCATTCTCGATGTCTATATCCAGGGACGAACCTCATCCCAGAGCATGGAGGGCCGCGCATGAGGCCGCTGCTTGCATTTCGCGAACCGAAGCTGCAAATCTGGCCGAGCTATACCGACGTGGCCTTCAATGTCATTCTGATATTCCTAATTTACCTTTTCGTTCAGTTGGTTTTTACCGGCCAAAGCAGCCTGCACATTATCGTTCTTGAAAAGAAGATCGAAGAACTGGAGCGGCAAATCAGCGAGACCAGCGCGCTGATGAAGAAGATCGACAAACTCCAGAACGAACTTGCGCGCGATATCAAGTCAGCGCTTGAACCGGATCTGAGAAACAAGGTCAAGGCCATAAACGACGGCAACTTGCTGCGCTTGACCTTCTCGACGGAGGTGCTTTTCGATTCGGCGCAGGCGGCTCTGAAAAACGAAGGCCAGAGGATCCTCGGTCCTGTTGGAAAGGTGCTGAAAGAGAAATCGAATTCTTTTTTGAACATTCAGGTCGAAGGACACACGGACACCAGGCCCATCTACACGTCGGAATTCAAATCCAACTGGGAGCTTTCGAGCGCCCGGGCAACGACTGTGGTGAGGTTTCTTCAGGAAAAATCAGGGCTTCCTCCGCTAAAGCTTTCCGCGACAGGATACTCGGAATACCGGCCCGTAGACACCGGATCGACGGAGGAGGCCCTGGCCCGCAACCGTAGAATAGAGCTTGTCGTCGTGTACTCGCTGCACCAGGAGGAAAAGAACTGACCATGGAGATCACCACCCTTGGGCCCGAGGCATTCGATGAACGAGCCTCAAAATGCCTCGATTCGACGATCGGTCTCGCCGAACTCACCGGCTCCACGAAGATCCGCGCCTCCCATATCCTGCTCTCTCTTCTGCGCCACGACCCATCCGGCCAGGACGCCCTCTGCAAGGAATGCCTTGACGGGTTCGGCGCCAAGGCGCTCGCGAACGCGCTCCGCGTGCGCCTGGATCAAGCTGCAGTTGAAAACGATTCGGCTGCGCCAAAGGAGAAGTTCCCCGAAAGTGGGCTTCCGCGGCCCGGGGATTTTGAGGAATCGGGCATGCGGGTGATCCAAAAAGCCCTGGCCGGCGCACGTGACTTCGGGCTTGGCCGTATCACTTTGGACCTGCTATCGTGGGCAGTTTGGGCGGAAGCGGACCCCATCGTCGAAGGGGCTCTGTCAGGCGCTGGGTTGGATCCAGGGGAACGAATGAAAATCGCCGTCCATCTTCACGCCCGATTGACAAGCGAAGCTGCCGGAAAAAACGGCATAGAGGTTTTCCGCAACCAACATCTTAATTGGGATGCCTTCCAAGACGGCCTGCAGGAGGCCCTCCAGAAGCTCGCGCCCATCGCGGCAGAGCGCTCCATCACCGAGAACGACCTTCTCGCCTGCTTGGTCCGCCGCAGCGGATCGCGTTTTCTGGAGGCTACGGATCGAATGGACCTTTCAAGGCAGAAGATCATGGAAGACCTCGATGGGATCGTGCCTCGATGCAAACGCGAAGGAATCGGGATGGAGAAGGAGATCGCGGAGCCCCGAATGGGACGCTTGGCAAGGCGCATGCTGAACGAGGCCGCGCGGCTGGCGATGGAAGACCGGGCGCAGAGGATCCGGGAGGAGGATCTGATCCTGTCCCACCTGGACCGCGTGGCCGATGCCCCTCAGAATATCTTCATAACCCTCGGGATCGACCCCCAAGCGATGCGTGAGATCCTTCGCAAGGACAGGCGGCCGCGTGCGGACGGGGAAGCGGACCCGTGGGAGGGCACCATGCTGAGATTTTCACCGACGATGCAGCAGGCATGGTCCTCTCTCTTGCCGCTTTCGCGCAAGCGCAGGATCCTGGATACCGATCTGATTTTGGCGATAGTGGCACAGCCCGATGCCCTCTTGGTCGAAGCCCTGTACGTGATCGGGGCCGATGTGCCGGCGATCCGGACGAATCTCAAGCACTCGGCCGGGAACCCCTGTTTGGAACCCGATCCGGGCGGCGCGGTCGAAATAACCCAGGACCGGATATCGCCTTTCGTATCAGCCGTGATTGAAGACAGCCGTTTGATAGCACTGCGGGAGGGTTGCGATGCCGTTTGCGACAGCCAGGTCGTGAGGGCGCACATGGCGCGGGTCGTGGCCGATGCGGCAAACCTTTACGAACGCTTAGGGATCAACACCCTGAAGCTCAACGAGGCTCTCGGCAAGCGCACGAAGGAGATGAAACCTGGCGGACAGTCGGAGGGCCGCGGTCAACAGGAACCGGTCATCAGGGACATTGAAGGGTACATCGACGCCCGGGTGATCAGCCAGCCCCATGCCGTGAAACGGGCCGCCAGGGCGCTGCGGCGCATGCGCTCGGGCCTCAGCGAGCCAGGGCAGGTGGTGGGCAAGTTTCTTTTTCTCGGGCCGACCGGGGTCGGCAAGACGGAGCTTGCGCGCTCAATGGCCGACATCGCCTTCGGGACCAAGCCAGGCAAGAGGGATGCCTACATCATTAAGATCGATTGCGGGAACTTCAGGAATACATGGGACATCGTCCAGCTGATCGGCGCCGCGCAGGGCCTGAAGGGATACAAGGAGGGGCAGCTCACCAACGGGCTGCGCGAAAAACCTCGGGCGATCATCCTTTTCGACGAGGCCGAGAAGGCTCACCGGGACGTCTGGCAGAGCCTGCTGCCGCTCTTCGACGAAGGTCTGGTTCGGGAAGCCGACGGGACCGTCTACGATGCGACTGGCTGCATCGTTGTGGCCACTTCGAATGTCGGGTACAAGGAGGCCATCGAGGAGACCGATGCCTTTCGCAGAAACTGGGGAGAGGTGCGCGAAGAGGTTCAATCCCTCGTTTACCGGGCGCTTAAGAACTATTTCTCGCCCGAGTTCATCGGCCGTTTCGGCAGTGAAAACATACTCTATTTCAACCATTTCAGCAAAGAAGACTACCGGACCATCTTCCGGCTGCAGCTAAAGCAGATCGTGGATGAGATGAAAGGCAACAAGATCGCGCTTCGGTTCGACAACCTGGAAGAGGTGAACGATCTGTTCACAGAACTTGCCTGGGCGGTGCGCAGCGAAGGCGCCCGGCCGGTAAGGAGACTGATCACCGAACTGGTGCGGGACCCGATCATCCTGGCCCGGGAGGACCGCCCGGAGCGTTCGACCTTTACTTTCGTTGCCCCCCCGGGGGCGCAGCGCCTCGCGCTGCAGGGGGAGTGATGGCCTTCTCTGAATTTGAGGATTTGAGCGGCCGCGTTCTCGGAAACCGCTACCGGATTCAAAAGGAGATCGGCCGGGGCGGATTCGGCATCGTTTATCGGGCCGAGCAGGGGCTTTTTTCCGCGGACCGGAGAAAAACGCTTCGTCTGCGGGACGTGGCGCTGAAGCTGTTCAAGAATCAATTCGTCCACCCGGAAAACGCTCAAGAGGTCTTTCGCGAGGCCGTTATGCTGGAGCGGCTCGCCTCGCAGGCCCGGGCAAGGGGAGAGACTCCACATCTTGTCACCGTGTACGACATCGGGGTCTTCGAGACGGACGACGACGCCATACCCTTCGTGGCGATGGAATTGGCCGAGGGCGGCTCGCTTAGCAGCCAGATAAGGAACCTTCCGCTACCGCTGGCGCGGGCGGCAGCGCTTTTGAGACAGGTTTGCGCCGGCGTCAGATTAGCGCATGACAACGACATTTTCCACCGTGACCTCAAGCCGGGAAACGTCCTTTTCACGAGCGGCGGGTTTTCGAGCGGAGGGTTTCTCATGGTCAGCGATTTCGGCGTCGCCATCGACCTCTGCGACGCCCTGCGATCCGGCGGTTGCGCCGGGGATATCCGCTATGCGCCGCCCGATCCCTCCCGCAACAGGATCGCTTCCGGGGCTGGGGACGTCTATTCGCTAGGTGTCATGCTCGTCGAGTTCCTTCTCGGAGAGAACCCACTCGAGATGGTTTTGCGCCAGGCAAAAGAACTGAAACAGGATCGCGACAGGCGGCTTTTCGATGCCCAGCAGCTTTTGTCGGAACTGATGGACCCCCGGCCGGGCAAAAACCACGGCCGCGCGCTCCGGGAGAATCTGATAGAACTTCGAGAAGATGGGTCATTTGAAAATCTGTTGAAAAATTGCCTCGCGTTCGAACCGAAGTATCGAAATGCCTCTGAGCTCGACCGGGCGCTGGAGGATTGGCAAAACAAGCGCCCCATTCCTCCGCCACCTGCTGAAACAGGGCGCCAGGCGCTCGCGGCCGCGCGATGCTTCCGAGAACGGAGACAGTACGAGCGGGCCCAAGATAAGTTGAAGCAGGCCGAGCAAAAAACCGATGCCTCGCGTTGTGAGCTCGCGTTCGAATGGTCGCGGCTTTACGAGGACTCGGGTGATATGGCTGCCGCCATCCGGAAGCAGAAGGAAGGGATCGACCTTTCCTCCAAGCCCCGTGGGGAGGTCGAACGGCTGGCCGATCTGTATCGAAGAAACGGCCAAAGCCGGGCGGCCGATGAGGTGCTGCGAGATATCGGTGGGTAGAGAACTTAATAGCACATGATGCGATTAAGCCTGCAAGAAATCCCGGTGCTGCGCTCCATCGCCGGCCGTCTCAGAAACGACGGGCGGCCGCTATGGCGCAGGCCTTTGCCGGCGCCGCCGATCGAAGCCGGAATCGGCGCCCCTGGCGACCTGTTGGCCAAGATATCCAATCATCATGACCTGCTGAGGCGTCATGGAGCGGCGCGCCTGCTGTCGTTCTACGCGGGCACGCTTTGGCGGGAGCTGGAGAAGGCGGCCCTCGACCCGGGGTTGGTGCAGGCAAGGGCTGAGATCGCAACGAGAGCGGTGGAAACCGCAGGCCGCTACGGTCCGGCCGAGAAAGCCTCCGACTGGGGAAGGAAAGGGGCCATCGCCCTATCGGAAAGACCGAAGGTCAAGCCGGATGCTGAGTTTATCGAGCTCCGCCGGCGTGGCCGGGGTCAACTGGCCGAAGCCCTGCGCAGCGCCGCTTCACGGGCCCATCGTAAGGGGAAGAAGGCGCTTGCGCTTGAGCTTTACCGGCAGATCTCCGACTTGTGGGCCCTCAAGGCCTCCGATCTTCAGCCCTTGGTGCAGCTTCTCTGGGAAAAACAGGACCGTTCCCCCTGGGCCATTTCCAAGTATCTGCAATACCTCAGAAGCGCGGAATCGCCCAACGGCAACCCCGGCGCCGCATCCATTCGGAAGGCCGTGCGGGAGTGCGTCGCGATAAACGAGAGCGTCCCGGAAGCCTTGCTCCCGCACCGGATCGCTTTTCAGCACGCGATGGCTTCCCTGCCGGGGATGGAAACCGATGCAATGCGCTCACTGGGGCTCGGGTATCTGCGGCTGAAAAAGCCGCACCAGGCTTTGCCGTTTCTCGAACGCGCCCGCGGCGGCGCCGATCCGGGCGGCGTTTCTTCCTTCTATTTAGGGCAGACGCTTTTTCTGCTGGAGCGGTATGAAGATGCGGGGGAGGCCTTTCAAGAAGCCCTGAACGCATCGTTTCCACGCACGCGCATCCTCGCCTGGCAGGCGCTTGCCTGGGCCAAGGCACGGAACCACGAGCGCGCGGCGCGGATGTTCGCCGAGGCCGAATCGGAAATCGACATTAAGGAACTGACAAGCGATTTCTACGTTTATTGGGGGAGAAGCTGTTTTCTCAGCGGGGAGGCCGCAGAGGCCGAGCGGCGCTTCCGCACGGCCCTGGAAATCAACCCCCGGGATTGGCACGGCGCGACCGGGCTAGCCGTCAGCCTGGACGCACTCGATCGCCGTGGGGATGCTCGCGCTTGGCTCGAAGGATGGGTGGCTGAAAGCGCACCAAATTCGAATCCAGGTTGGCCTGCCTATCTGCTGGGGCGCCTCTTCGAGCTCGGGGGCGAGAACTCCCGGGCGGCCCACTTCTATGGCCAAGCGCTGGAAGCCGCTCCGGACAACCCGCATTTCCTCCAGGCGCTGGCAATACTTGCCGACCGCGAGGGACGGGCCGATGCCGCCGGGCTGCTCGTAAAGGCCGCGAAGACCCCGCTCGCCTGCCCCGAAGTATTCCGCCGCCTGGCCCTGCAAGGGTTGGGGGAAGAGGACCGGAACAAGGCTCGGCGATGGCTGATGCGGCTATTGGAGGCGAGCGGCGGGATTGACGCTGTGCAGGCACTCCTCGACCGGGACCTGGTCAGCCAGGCCGTCGAGTGCTTCAACGCGGGCCGCTACGGGCAGTCCGCAAAATTGCTTGACAGCATCGCTCTGGACCTTCGGGAGGACGCCGAGGTGAAAAGCCGGCTCGCGCTTGCCCTGGCATGCGATGCCAGGCTCATGCTGCGCGAGGGTAAGACCGAGGAAGGGGTTTGGGGGCAGATAAAGCGTGCGGCTTCGATCGCTTGGATTCCCGAAATACGTTTCCTCGCGGCCCTTGGCCAGGCGCTGAGAGGAGAGGTCGGCGAAGGTGTAAAAGGGCTGGAGGCCCTCGCACAGGAGCAGCCGGGTGTAAAGGAATACGGATTCTTTGCGGCGATTTGCCGGCACTTTACGGGCGCCCCGCAGCCCGGCGAGACGATCGAGGCGCTGTCGGACCACCAAGCTGGGTTCGCGGCGCCGGAACTCCTCTCTTCGATCTTCATGCTCCAGTCGTTGAAGCACGTGAGGAAGGGAAGTTTCGCTGAGGCCGCGAAAGATCTGCAGAACTGGGCGAAAAATCCCGTTTTGATTCAAACGGTGCCTGTTATCCGGGAACAGGTCAACCTCTTCGCTGCGTTCTGCCTCTGTCTGGGGAGCCGCAGGCTATCGGGTGTCCCGAAGTCCCTGGACCAACTCGCTTCGCTTTGCCCCCCGGGATACTGGGACATCGCCGGCGTTTTGGTCCAGCACCACCTGGCGGCTGCCAGAGGGCCGCAGAATGCCGATGCACGGGAAAAAGTGGAGGACTGTCATAAAACTTATCAACGGCTTCTTTCGAGCCGCCGGATGGATGAGCACCCGGCACTCGAACGCCGATATGCCTCCTGGCTCGAGTTCCGGCTCCTTTTTCACCTCGAGCGCAAAGATATCGCGGAGGCTCTCGACGTGATGACGGAGATGGATGCTCGGAAGCTGCCGCTTTCGGAGGCGGCGTGCCGTCTTAAGAGTGTTCTGGAAAAGAAGCTCTCCGGCGACACACACGCGGCGGCTTTCGCCCGCCTCAGGAGCGGCCCCGAGATCGCCCGGGACATCTGGGAGAAGATGCTCCGGCGCGCCCCGGAAGACCTCGAAACGCGACACCACCTGGCTTGCTTCTGCTGGGACCAGGCGCACCGGGAGGCGGTCGCGGGTCGGTTCGAGAAATCCCTGGCCTTCTGGAAGGACGGCCTGGAGCATTACCGGCGGATTTATGCGGAGGAGCGTTTCTGGGAGGGGCTGCGCGAGAAAGGCAAGGCCCTCGAGAACCCCGGTAAACCTTTCCGCGATGAAGAGTTCAACGCCTGGCGTAAGAAGGCCCTCTTCGAGCGCCTCGAGGCCTTGCTCGAACTTGTCGAGCATCTCCTGGCCGGAGGCGGCTCCCAGGGCAACGAGAACATGGCGGCGCGGGTGGTCGGCATCGTGCGCGCCTCCTCCGTGGGCGATGATCTCAAGCAGCGCTTCTCTGACCAGTTCGCTGCGCGTCGGCTCAAACTAGACACGGTTCGCCTGCCCGACATCGAAAATTTCCTGGGACGCGCCCGGATAGTGCTGAGGGTGGACGGCGAGAATATCGAGGCGCGTTGTCTGATGATGCGGGCTCTTGCAAGCCATACCCGCCGGACCTATGAGGAAGGCGATCGCAACATCGATGGGCACCTGAAACGGCTCGAAAGCGCACGGGACGAAGCCGAGTGGCTCAACAGCCGCAAGGACCAATGGCCGGAACGATGCGAGAAAATTGTAAACGATTTGGTTGCCTATTACCAGGAGCTGGGTGTCATATACGAAGCCAGGGGTTATCAATACGTGGAGAAGGTCAACAAATGCATCGGGGAGTCGAATGAAGCCATAAGGCACAGCAACCAGGCCGCCTATGAAAGGCTTCAGCCGATGATCCGGGAATATTATCTGACCATACGCTCAAGCCTCGAATCGGCGGACAAGGTTCTAAGTAATTCTCTGGCCCTTCAGCCTGCCAATATTACGGCTAGTGAGATGATTACGCGCCATGGGCCGCTTCGCGAACAGGTCGGGGGACTCTTAGCAAATATGAGGCTTTGAACGCCAACCGCATCGAGGAGGAAGGATGCCGTTTGACACGAACCCCTGTCGCCGCAACGCTTTCGATGCGTTTCCGGTTCCAAAAAAGGAGACGCATATCAAAAAAATCCGGGAGATCATGAACCTGGCGCGGCGGGACTGGGAAGAGCGCGACCATAACATTCTCCTGCCCGACGGAGCCCAGTGGCCGATCACGGAGGCCGAGCTCAACCGGCTCGGAGACCTCATGACCGACCCGCTCGAACGTCTGAAGATAGAACAATTCGTTCACCAGGAGCATCATCTGTCCGGCGACGAGGAGGTGCGCGAACTCATGGGTCTCGTCGCAAAAAAGCATGCGGAGGAGGCCAGAGAGACTATCGCGGACGCGGCGGACCGATTATGGGAGATCTTTTTCAACCGGCTGGCAGCTTTTATCTCTGCGCCGGAACCGGTGCCTCTGGCAGACGATATGCCATGGCCGCTAGCCCCCCCCGAGTTGAAAGTTGACGTTGTTCCCTTCGAAAAGATCATCGATGAGGAGTGAGGTTAAATGAACGAATTCCCTATTCCCGGCTTCCTGCCATCGGCGTCGGGCCCGATTCACGATCCAGGAAAGGCTGTTTTAGACGTCTATGCCGGGCTCGCCTCTGCCCGCCGGCAGGCTGAGGATGCCCGAAAGCTGGCGGAGGCCCAGATCCGCTCCATCGCTCTGGAGGCCGACGCCGTTATCGCGGAGCTGAGCGCCATGCGCTTTGAGTTCGACCGCCTCCTGCACCGCATAGGGCCCCAACTGGAGAAGATAGAGGCCGGCGGAATCCTAAGCCTGCTAGATTTGTTCTCCCGCGGCTGGTCGGCGTTGCTGCAGAGGCATTGCATCGAGATCCATGATCCCAAGGGTGAGGTTTTTTCCGATGCGCTGGCGGAGATTGTCGAGGTAAGGGCGGCCTTTGTCGATCCAGAGGTCAAGCAGCCCATGATCGCCGAGACCATTGCGCCGGTAATACGCTACAAGGGCAGACTCGCCTCAAAGGCGGTGGTCCACAAGGCCGTGCCGCCCAACTTATTCTCGAACGACCAGAAGGGGGAATAATGAAAACGATCGGCATCGACCTGGGTACCACTAATTCCTGCGTGTACTACCTGGACGATACGGGCAATCCGGTGCTCGTCCGGCCTGAAGGCCGCTACAAATTTTTCCCGTCGGTGGCCTGGGCGGCCGGGCCAGACAAGGATATTGTGGTCGGGCACAAGGCCAAGACGCGGATCGGTGAGATTCCAGCGCCGGTGATCGCAATCAAGCGAAAAATGGGGACCACCGAAACGGTGGAGC
>Ga0316616_100000244_pt1 | contig 15608 bp, 13 predicted proteins | sample OWC_Aug_M1_C1_D1_FD_207660 | JGI IMG/M metagenome (GOLD analysis project Ga0316616, IMG submission 207660) | Wetland soil microbial communities from Old Woman Creek delta, Ohio, United States - OWC_Aug_M1_C1_D1_B | ecosystem: Environmental > Terrestrial > Soil > Wetlands | place: USA: Ohio... | reverse complement strand
GATGGAATCCGGGATACCGGTATCGTTCCCGATCCCCCCGTGCGTGTGATGTTCAACGTGCCCGACCGGCGGTTCTTCGAACAGGTCGGCACGGAAGAAAGGCTGCAGGCCCGAAGCGAGTTGGGATTGGGGCCCGATGACCGCGTCGTTGCCTGTGTGGCCAACTTTCACCCCGTGAAGGGGCAGGACGTCCTGGCAGAGGCCTTTGTTCGGTTGTCCGGCCGGATTCCCAGCTTGAAACTTGTTCTGGCGGGCAGCGTGATGCCGGGGCCGGGCTGCGAGGAGCACCGCACGGGGGCGTTGTCGGTTCTCCGGTCCGATTTCGAAGCGGGCAGGGCGCTCCTCGTGGATCCCTGCCGCGATCCGCGCAAGGTTCTTGCCGCCGCCGATCTCTACGTTCAACCGTCCCGCACGGAAGCGCTCAGTGTGGCCATCGGCGAGGCGCTGGCCTGCGGTCTGCCCGTGGTGGCCACCTCCGTCGGCGGCAACCCCGAAATCGTGCTCCACGAACAGACGGGCCTTCTCGTTCCGCCAGCCGATCCCCCGGCCATGGCCGCAGCCATCGAGCGCCTCATCTCGGATGAGTCGCTTTGCGAACGTCTCGGCCGCTCAGGGCGGCGTTTCGCCGCGGCGAATCTGTCCCAGGACGCCATGCTCGAATCCTACCGCCTTGTCTACGAGGGACTGGCGGGCCGGATATCCTGAGTGCAGCAACCGGGAAGGCAGGAGCTCCGACATGAAGGTCCTTTTCACTGGACATCACAACCCGCACTATCCGACCATCACCGAGTATATCGAGCAGGCCCTCGAGGCCCTGGGCCACGAGATCGTCATCCTCGACGAGAACCGGTACCTGCTTCCGGGAAGGGTGCGGCAGCGCTCACGGTTCATCGAGCGTGTCGACTTGAGCTGGTTCAACGGAAAGGTCCTCCGGGCGTGCGAACGTTTCAGCCCCGATCTGTTCATTGCTTCGGGAGGCGAGCGGATCCTGCCTTCCACAGTGGCTGCCTTGAAGGGGCGGGGAACCCGGACCGTCCTCTGGACCACCGATGCGCCCATGCATTTTGCCCCGATCCTGCGCGGGGCCCCCGCCTATGATCATGTCTTCTGCCAGGGGACCGAAGCGATAGACATTCTGAGGGAGACGGGAATTCCCCGACTTTCCTGGCTTCCCATGGCCTGTGACCCCAACTGGCACCGGCCCGCCGACCTGACGGCCGGCGACAGGGCGCAATACGGCCACGACGTCGTTTTCGTGGGGTCCCACTATCCCGTGAGGGAGCAACTTCTGGAGCCGCTGGCAGACCTCGATCTTGCCGTCTGGGGTCCGGGCTGGGAGAAGCTTCACCCGGGTTCGCCCCTGAAACGTCGCGTACGGGGGGACCATACGACCCCATGGGTCTGGGGGAAGATCTACAGCGCCGCCCGGATCGTCCTGTCGATCCACTTCCGGGATCCCGCCGGACGGGTGGACGTCCATCAGGCGAGCCCGCGGGTTTTCGAGGCCATGGCCTGCGGGGCTTTCGTGATCTCGGACAGGCAGCGTGATGTCCTGTCTCTGTTCAAGGATGGGGAGCATCTGGCAACGGCCGGCAGCCCCGGGGAGATGCACGAGAAAGTGCGCTACTACCTCGGTCACGCCGGGGAGCGGGAGCGGATCGCCCGCAGCGGACATGAAGAGGTGATCCGCCGCCATACCTATGTCCAGCGCATCGAGTTCCTTATGGGGGCGGCACGTGTCGGAGGATTCAGCGGGCAGGGTCCGACGGCAGCAGGAAACGGTGCAGGACCATGAAGCTGATCATCACCGTCGATACCGAAGCGGACAACCAGTGGAACTACAACGGCAGGGTTTCGCTTGAAAATCTCAAGTATCTCTCCCGATTCCAGGACCTCTGCGATCGCTATGCATTCAGGCCGACCTACCTCATTGCCTGCGAGGTTCTGCAGGACGACAGGGCCCTTCTTCTTTTGCGGCAGTGGCGGCAGGAGGGGAGGGCCGAGATCGGCGCCCACCTGGAGCCCTGGACGACGCCGCCCTTTCTGAAGGAGGAGGAAAAAGACCGGGCCATGCAGGCCTTTCCGAGCGAGTTGCCCGAGCCCTGGTTCGGGCGGAAGCTCGAGACCCTGACGGCGCGGATTGAAGGCGCGCTCGGTGATGCGCCCCGGAGCTTTCGGGCGGCCCGGTGGGGGCTGTGCGGTTCCATGGTCCGCGCGCTCGCGGCCTGCGGCTATCTCGCCGACTGCTCGGTTACGCCGAAGATGTCGTGGAGCAGGGAACAGGGTCTTCCCGGGGGCGTTGGCGGCCCGGACTATCGGCTTGCGCCGCTCCGTCCCTACCCGCTCTCCGTCGAAGACGTCTGCCGACCCGGTGATTCGGCCGTCCTCGAGGTTCCCCCGACGGTTATTTATACAGGTCCGCTGGGCCATGAGAACAGGGCTCTTGCCCGCCGGTTCTCCAGGCTTCCGGAGACCCTTTTGAAGCGGCTGCTGAACCGGTTCGTTTTTCGACTACGATGGCTGCGGATTTCCCGGTCGAGCAACCTGCGGGACTGGCGGTGCATCCTGCTGGCAGCGCAGCGTGATGGCCTCGACGCCTTGCAGTTCATGATCCACTCCTCGGAGCTTATGGCGGGGGGGAGCCCGTTGTCCCGCACGGAGGAAGATGCCGGGCGCGTATGGGTAAAATTTGAGGAAATGCTTTGTTTTTTCAGGGAGAAACACCTCGCCGGTTGCACGCTTCTTGAATATCGAAATGGAAGCATTGCCGGTTCTGCCGGCCGCGAGGCAATGGAGTGCCCATGAAGGTCCTGCTGTCGGGTTACCACAACCCTCACTACGAGACGATCACGGAGTACATGGAGCGGGCCGTTGTGGCTCTCGGCCATGATCTCGTGCGCTTCGACGACCGGTGTCATGTCGTCCCCGGTCGGATCCGATACCGTGTGCCATGGCTGAACCGGTGGGACCTTGAAGGGATCAACCGGCGGCTCGCTTCCCGGGCCATGCAATCCGGCGCGCAACTGGTCATCGTGACCGGGGGGGACCGTATTCTGGGTGGAACCCTCAGGCAATTGAAGGACCGCGGGGTAACGACGGCACTCTGGACAACGGATCCACCGCGCCGGAGCGACACCATCCTCGAGGCCGCCCCACTCTACGATTATCTCTTCTGCCAGGGGACGGAGTTCGTCGAGATCTTTCAGACCCGAGGGTTCGAAGGGGCGCAGTGGCTGCCCGTCGGCTGCGAGCCCGGGAGCCATCAGCCCATGGAACTGACGGAACGCGAAAGAAAGGAATTCGGCAGCGATGTCGTTTTCGTCGGCTCTCATTACGTGGAGAGGGAGCGGCTCTTCGAGGCGCTCTGCGGTTTCGATCTGGGCCTCTGGGGACCCGGCTGGGAGAACCTTTCGCCGCGCTCTCCGCTGCGGAAGTACGTGCGCGGGGCCCACTGCACACCGGAGATGTGGCTGAGAATCTACAGTGCGAGCCGTATCATCCTGGCCTCACACTACCACGACCCCAACGGCCGCTTTGCCGTGCACCAGGCGAGCCCCCGGGTCTTCGAGGCGATCGCCTGCGGGGGGTTCCTGCTCTGCGACCGGCAGCGGGACGTTCTCGCCCTGTTCAGGGACGGAGAACACTTCGTCTCCTTTGGCGATGCCCGGGAACTGGCGGAAAAGGCCCGCTACTTCCTCGACAGGCCCGTTGAACGGGAGTCCATCGCAAGGCAGGGGCGCCGGGAAGTCCTGCAACGCCATACCTACATCCACCGGCTCCGGGAATTGTTCTCTGTCGTGAACAGGTGCGATCATGAACGGGCATAACACCAGGAAGAGAATTCTGCACATCACGGAAGACCTGAACATCGGTGGTCTCGAACGGGTCGTCGAGGTGATCGTCCTCGGTCTCGACCGGCAGCGCTACGACGTGGAGGTCTGGTGTCTCGCGCGCGGCGGCGCCGTCGCCGAGGAAATCCGGGCCCGCGGCATTCCCGTGAGGATCCTGGGCTTGACGTCCTATTACAACCCGGCTCGGATCGGAGATCTCGCCAGGATACTCGGTGAGGCGAATTTCGACGTGATCCACACGCATGGGTATTTCGCAAGCACGTTCTGCCGATTGGCGGCACTGAAGGCGCAGGGTCCTGTCATCGTCACTCACATCCACACAACGTACCATCACTTCAAGGCCCGCAATCGCAGGATCGAAAATCTTCTGTCCCTGTATACGGACCGGGTGATCTGCGTGTCGCGGGCCGTCAGGGAGTTCGCCGTCGAGCAGTTGGGGATCCGCCCGCAAAACATCTCCGTGATCTACAACACGGCCTTCGCCGACGCGGCGGCCTGTTCCGAGGCGAGCGTGCAGCAGTGGCGATCGGCATTCGGCCTCGACGGGGACGAAGAGGTGATCCTGTCCATGGCCTCCCTGACGGGAAACAAGGGGCAGGAGGTGCTTCTGCATGCCGTGAAACAACTTGCCGGCACGGGCAGGAAGATCCGGTGCATCCTGGTAGGCGACGGCCCCCTGCGGGGGACGCTCGAAAGGCTTGCGGAGAGCCTCGGCATCGGGAACGTGGTCCTGTTTACAGGCGTGCAGGCCGACGTGTCGCCGTTTCTCCGGATCGCAGATCTGCTTGTCCTTGCATCCATTGAGCGCGAAGGGTTGAGTGTCGCCCTCATCGAAGGCGCCTCGGCGGGACTTCCCCTCGTCGGGACCCGCCTTGGGGGGATCCCCGAAGTGATCGAGGACGGGAGTAACGGGATCCTGGTGGAACCCGGCAATGCCCGGCAGCTTTTAGCCGCCCTGCAGCGGCTGTTCGAGAACCGCGGGCTGAGAGAGCGGATGGCCCGCCAGAGCCGTGAAATCTACAGGCTGAGATTCGCCCCGGATATCATGATCGGGAAGATCGAGTCCATTTACGATCAAGCCCTCAACAGGAAGGCCCATGCCGTCTGATCGCCACACCATCCTTTACTTCTCGAGCTTCGGCAACCTTCGCTGGGGGGGGCAGAAAAGCCTCTACCATCTCGCGACCCGGCTCGACCGGTCCGCCTTCCGAGCCCATGTCGTTGTCCCCTGCGAGGACGGGCTTGCCGATGCGCTGCGGAAAGCCGACATCGGCGTTACCGTTCTCGACCTGCCTCCCGTTGCGTTGGGAAACGCCCGGCGGGTGAGCCGGGCGCTGGGTGCCGTTCACGAGCTGATCGGCCGTCTGGACGCACGGGTCGTCCATACGGACGGGCCCCGAAACACCCTCTATGCGGGCCTTGCCGCAAGGCTCCGGAAAAGACCCCTCGTCTGGCACATCCGGGCATCGGATCGGGATCCCTACGACCGGCTGCTTTACGGCCTGTCTTCAAGGGTCGTTCTGGTCGCCCGGTCCCTGCGATCCCGGTTTGACTGGGTTGCGGGTGACGGGAAGTTTACCGTCATCTACAACGGGGTGGATACCCGGGAGTTCACCGCCGATTCGGACCCGTCGAGAGGTCTGATGGCACGGCTGGGCATCGACGGCCGCCGCGTCCTCATCGCTACCTTTACGAGGCTGGAGCCGTCCAAGGGACAGATTTACCTCATTGAGGCCTGCGCCGCGCTTCGTCATATCGGGGCAGATTTCCACATCGTGGTGGCAGGGGAAATTGTCGACGAGGCGTATTGCGCCCATTGCCGGCGGCGCGCGCAGGAACTGGGGATCGGGGACCGCGTCGCATTCACGGGCCACATCGACGGGGCTGCCCGTTTTCTGGCCGAAGTGGATATCGTGGCCGGCTGCTCGGTGTCGGGCGAAGCCTTTCCCCGTGCGACCATCGAGTCCATGGCTGCGGGCAGGCCGGTCGTCGTAACGGCAGTGGGGGGGGCTCCTGAGGCGGTTGCAGAGGGGGTCACGGGCTACATCGTTGCACCCGGCAACGTGGAGGCCCTTCGGGTCCGGATCGTGCATCTGGTTCAGGATGCGGGGTTGAGGAAGCGCATGGGGGATGCGGCGCGAAGGCGGGCCGAGACTCTTTACAGCATCGACGGGAATGTGCAGAAGACGGAATCCCTTTACGGGGAGGTTCTCGAGGACATGAGCCGTGGATGAGATCGTCTGCAACCTCTGCGGGGAGGCCCGATTCCGTGTTGTCGAAGAGGACGAGGCGCCCTTCCGGGTTCTTCGCTGCCTGCGGTGCTCTCTGATTTTCGTGAATCCGCAGCCGGATCCGCGGGCCCTCGGGGAGCACTATGACGGGGATTATTACAGGGCGTGGATGGGCGACCAGCGGGAGCGTCGCATGAGGATGTGGGAAGCGCGCCTGGACAGGATCGAACGGAAAGCCCAACGGGGCCGCATGCTCGACGTGGGATGTGCCGAGGGGACATTTCTCGAGCTTGCCCGCCGCAGGGGATGGGAGGTCTGCGGAACGGAATTCTCGGCCTTTGCCGCAGCGGAGGCCGCTCGCCGCACGGAGGCGGAAATTTTCTGCGGGGAGCTTCATGAAGCCCGCTACCCCGGCACCTCGTTCGATACGGTCACGCTCTGGCACGTCCTGGAGCACGTCAGGGATCCGGGGGCCACTCTCCGTGAGATCCGGCGGATCCTCCGGCCCGGCGGCCTGCTCGTGATCGCCGTGCCGAATGTCAACGACCTGCTGATGCGGGCCGCCTATCGGATCGTGAGGGGCAGACGGCTTCGGCTCTTTACCCGGCAGGACCGGGAGATTCACCTGTACCACTTTTCCGCCGGCACGGCAGCGCATTATCTTCGGAAAGCGGGCTTTGGCGCCATCCGCGTCGGTCCCGATTACGGGATCGTCGAGCCGGCCAAACGCTGGATCAACGCAGCAGGCGCCCTTTTCTACTATCTGTCGGGGGTGAAGATCTTCAATGCACTCGAAATCTGGGCCGAGCCGGAGGCGATGTAGCGCATGACGGCAACCGCGTTCATCCGGGATGCCTATCTGGGGGCAAGAGGAAGTGCCCTGCGGGGACTGGTGCCGCTCGTCAAAGCCAATGGACGCACGGTGCCGGCGCCCGGAGATGCGCGCCGGATTTTGTTCATCCGGATCGACCGGGTCGGGGATCTCGTCCTTTCCACCCCCGCCCTGAAGGCGATCAAGAGCGCTTTTCCCGGCTCCGAGCTCACCGTGCTGGCCTCTCCCGGTGCCTGCGGCATCCTGGACAACAACCCCCATGTGGACCGCGTCGTTGTTTATGACCGGACCGCATCGATGGCCGCACGGGCAGCCGTCCTCCGCGGGCTGCGAGAGGGACGCTATGACCTGGCCGTCGATCCTCTCGATGACTGGGATCTCGAGCCGGCCCTGATCGCCGCCTGGAGCGCCGCCCCGGTGCGCATCGGTTATGCGGGTGCGGGGCGGGAGGTCTTCTTCAACCGCATCCTCGAGAGGCCGCGCATCCCCGCGCCGGCGGTCGATGTCGCTCTTCGCGTTCTGCAGCCGCTCGGAATCCGGACTGCGGATCGGAAGCCGCAGATTGCCCTTCTCGAACAGGAAAAAGCGCAGGCCGGGCAGTGGCTGGCGGAGAGGCTCAACGACGGGGCGCCCGTCGTGGGTATCCATCCCGGCGCCACGTACGGGACACAGCGCTGGATGCCGGACTATTTCGTCGAGCTGGCCGATCGCCTGGCAAAGGAGGGAGCGGCCGTCATGCTCCTGGGAGGGCCCTCTGACGGGGCTCTCGTCGAACGGATTGCCGGGCGGATGCGCAGCCGGTCCGCCATCCGCGTTGTCGCCGGCAACCTGCGCCGGTTCTGCGCGCTGTTGTGGCACTGCAGGCTTCTGGTCTGCAACAACTCGGGTCCCCTTCACGTGGCCTGCTCCCTGGATGTTCCCACGGTCTCGTTCATGGGGCCGACCGTCATGGAGCGATGGTATCCCGCAGGGGAGGGGCACACGGTGCTTCGAAAGGGCAATCTGCCCTGCATCGGCTGCAATTCCGGGCGGTGCCGGGTTGGGACGCATGACTGCATGCGCCTCATCACACCGTCCGATGCGTTCGAGTCCGTCTGCCGCGTTCTGAAGGCGCGGGGTCCGTCCCGTTCAACATCAACCGACAACCGGGAGCCTGCAGGATGAAGACCCGAGAAGCCCGATTTGTGAAACCCCTGCGTCCGGCCAGAAGCCAGGCGGAGCGGCAGCCTGAACTGACCGTCATCATTCCCGTGCACAATGAAGAGGACAACGTGGCGGCTCTCTGCGCGAGACTGGCCGGGGTGATCGACGGACTCGGCATGACCCGCGAAGTGATCTTCATCGACGACGGGAGTACGGATCGGTCCCTTCCTCTTCTGCACGATATCGCGGAAACGGACCCCGGCATCCGGATCCTCTCCTTTTCCCGGAATATCGGCCATCAGGCCGCCATCTCCGCGGGACTCGACCACGCCTCCGGCCGCGCGGTCGTCATCATGGACGGAGACCTGCAGCACCCGCCGGAGGTCCTTCCGGCGCTGATCGAGAAGTGGAGAGAGGGCTACGACGTCGTCTACACGACCCGGACATCCTCTTCCGGGGCAAATGCCTTCAAGCGTATCACCTCCCGGCTGTTCTACCGACTCATCAGCAGGCTTGCCGGGTTCCGCATGCCCGACGGCGCCGCAGACTTCCGGCTTCTGGACCGGAAAGTGGTCGATGTCCTGAAAGGGCTCAAGGAAAGAACGCGGTTCATGAGAGGCCTGAGCGTCTGGGCGGGATTCCGGCAGACCGGGATTGACTATGCAGCCTCGGAGCGCAACGGTGGCCAATCGAAGTATTCCCTTCGCCGGATGGTCCTCCTTGCCCTGGATGGCGTCACGTCGTTCTCCGTTTTTCCGCTGAGGATGGCCGTCTATCTCGGATTCCTGATCGCTTGCGTCTGTCTGCTCTATCTGGTCTATGTCCTCTACGTCCGGTTCGTCTCCGGCACTGCCATTCCCGGCTGGGCCTCTACCATCATTGCCGTGCTGTTCATCGGCTCGGTCCAGCTGATCACCGTGGGAATTCTCGGCGAGTACATCGGGCGGATTTACGAAGAGATGAAAGGCAGGCCCACCTACATTGTCAGGGAGAAGGTCGGCTTTGAGGATCGGGAACATGACACACACTAGACAGCAGGATCCGGTCTTGTTCTACGACCGGTTCTCCGAGCATTTTGATGACGCCATGAACGGCTACGATGTCCGGAAGCGGATCCGGATCGTGTTTTCCGATCTCCTGCCGACCCCGTTGCAGGGAAGGAAGATCCTCGATGCGGGTTGCGGCACGGGCTGGTTCAGCCGGGCCGCCATGGAGCGGGGGGCCGATTTCGTCGTTTCGCTCGACATCGGCATGAACCTCTTGAAGATGACGGACAGGAAATGCAGAAGCCGCAAGGTCTGCAGCGATGTCCTTCACCTTCCCTTCCCGGCCGGGAGCTTCGATATCGTCATCTGCTCCGAAGTCATCGAGCACACACCGGAGCCGAAGACGGCGTTCCGGGAGCTGGTCCGTGTGCTCAAGCGGGGCGGCATTCTGGTCCTGACGGTGCCGAACCGTTTTTGGCACTGGGCGGTACGGTTCGCCAACCGGTTTCGCCTCAGACCCTACGAGGGCCTGGAGAACTGGTGCCGGCGGCAGGATATCCGGGCTTGGTGCGGGGAGCATCGCATTGCCATCGAGAAGCTCTACGGGTTTCATCTCTACCCCTATGTCCTTCCCTTTACACACGGGATGCTGGATTATTTCGACCGCTTCGGAGACAGGTTGGGGCCGGTCATGCTGAACATCGCCCTGAAGGGCTCCAAACGGTAATCAGGAGCGGCCATGACCGGAAAAAGTTCATGCCATGAGCCTTTGACGCCGGACCGGCGGGGGAGGGCAATGACCGGCGACAGGAAGCTCACCCTCGTTCTTGCGATGGCGACCCTCTTCATCCTGCTCTCCTATTTCCATTCCGTCGTCCGGATGAGCGTCCTCGACGGCAATTTCGGGGACTTCGCCAATTACTACTTCTACACGCAGCAGATGGAGTCCGGGGTGAATATCTATGCCGTCCCCCAGGCCCAGATGGAAGAGAGGATCCGACAGTCCGACCTTCCCGCCTACATCTGCTATGGCGTCGGCTACTCCCCGCTGTTCTTTTTCCTTTTTTCACCGCTGACCCGGCTCGATTTCCCGATGGCGAACCTCCTCTGGCTCATCCTGAATCATCTGCTGCTGGCGGTGATCCTCTCGCTCGCGTGGAGAATGAGCGATGCGCGGCGTGCATCGGACCTGTTCCTTCTTCTCATCCTGATGTTTGCCTCCCAGCCGCTCGCGGAAAACGTGGGCATCGGGCAGATCAACATCGTGATCCTCTTTTTTCTCGTGCTGATGGCTTTGGGATACGGGCGGGAACGGATGGAATGGCTTTGCGGTCCGCTCCTCGGGTTTATCCTGCTTCTGAAACCGCAGTTCGGGGTTCTGCTTCTGTTCTTCCTCTGGAAGCGATCCTATGGCGCTGTCCTGGCGACCCTGCTTGCCTATCTGCTGTTTCGGGTGGCCGGCATCCTGGTGTACGGACTGCCCGTGGAGGTTGCCTACTGGACCAACCTGCACGCGCTCTCCGGGATCGAAACCCTTCACCTGAATTCCCTGAAAGTCGTTCTTCAGAAGGTGTTCGGATCTGCGGCGTCCGAGCGTGCATGGGCCGGGGGGATCTACGCTTCGATTTGCCTGCTGCTGACGGGAGCCACGTTCCTGAGAATGGGACGCCGGCGCATGCCGGACAAGGCCCTGCAGGAGTATGCCCTCGTCATATGCCTGATCCTCCTCATCTCCCCGGTCACAGAGGAGCATCACCTTGTTTTCATGTTCATTCCCTTCGTCGTGCTCCTCCACGCCGCGGAGCTTTCTGTCCGCAGCGGGGTGCTCCTTGCGGCGGCCTTCTGTCTCATATCCGTCCGATATTCACTGAACCGCTTTCCTGTCTTTCAGTCCGGGCTGCCGGCCCTGCTGAACGCATCGAAGCTGCTCGGCGTCTTCCTCGTCTGGGAGATCACGAGGAGATCCCTTCCGCCCGCAAGACTGGGCGCGATCCTCCAATCCTGGCTCGAGCGAAAAACGCGGGACGGCCGTGCGGAAGGCCCGAAGCCGGCTCCATCGGGGACGCCCGGCGAAAGCGTGATCTCGTAGAGGCGGATGCATGGAAACCCGGACGAATGTCGTTTTTCAGGCTCTGGAAGGACTGCAAGCCCGGCCGGCCCTGCTGTTTTTCCTGTGGTCCCTCTGGCTCGCTTTTCCGTATTTCGGTTTCGGCCCCTCGTCGTTTGTCTGGCTCCCCGACAACGGGGATGCCTTCCTGCCGATGCAACTGGCCACGGCCGATGGACTGGTGCGCGGGCAGTCAGGCTGGTGGGGCCATTTGTTTGTGTCCGGAGCCGACGGGCTTTCCTCCCTCCGGATCGGGGAACCCCTGTCCGTTCTTTTCGCGCTGGCGCCCGGGTGGATCGCCTACGGCTTCGTCATGGGTTGCCAGCGTTTCATCGCCGGCTATTTCACCTTCCGCCTCATGAGGGATGCCCTGGCTCTCGAGGCCATGCCTGCGGTATACGCCGGCCTTGCATACGCTCTCTTCTGTCAGGGCTCCATCAATCATCATTGGGCCGGGTTCACGCTGTATGACGGCCTCGTCCTGCCCGGCCTGCCGTTTTTTCTGTGGGCCCTGCTTCGCCTCGATCGTTGCGGGAGAACGGTTCTCTGCGCCGGTGCAACCGCCCTCGGTGTTCTGCTTTCGGTGACCTCCCTGTACTACATTGCCGTATTCCTGTTTCCCCTGATGCTTGTGTGGTTCCTCTGGATTACGCCGCGGCGGCAAGGATCCTTCTGGCTGGCCTGCCTGCTCTTTGTCCTGTCATGGGGTCTTGCAGAGGCTCCCGTTCTCTGGGCGACCTACCTGAATTCCCCGCTATCCTTCCGCTCCCTCTGGCCGTCCGATTCACCGCTGAGTGACACCTCCTACCTCTGGCAGTACCATCTGTCGCTGGACGGGGAGCTGATCCGTGATAATGTCCTTTCCCTTTCCCTGGTCCTGCTGGGGCGATCCGCTTCGGCGAGCCGGGACCGGAAGCAAACCCTCCTGCTCGGGCTGCTTCTGTTCTGCCTGGTCTACAATCTTGCTTGCCCCTTCCTGCTGAAGGGGGTGCTCGATCATCTGGGCATACTAAAGGGTTTCAGTTTCGACAGACTTTACTGGTTCTTCCCCTTCCTGGCCATCACGTCCGGGGCAATGGGTCTTGCGGCTCTGGGGCAAAGCTGGGCGTTCGCGCTGGTGCGACCCCCGCGCGCGGAACGAAGCATTTCCATGCGGAGACTCGTTTTTGCCGCAGCAGTCTGCCTGCTGGGCCTGCAGTCGATGATCATCCAGAGAGACATCCTGGTTGAAATGGCCGAGGGCAGGAATTTCCGGAATCTCTATCAGAATCCGTCGGTGCTGGAAGCCGCCGCACGCAGGGATGCGACCTCGCCGTTCCGGGTCGCCACGCTTGCGGAGACCTCGAGGGAGCGTACGACCCATCCGCACCCGGGATATGCCTGGGCCTACGGCCTCGAGACCGCCGACGGATATGTCAACCTGTATCCGAAACGCTACCATCAGTTCTGGGAAAAACTGATCGAACCGGTGTCGCAATACGACATGGAGAGCTTCGCCCGGTTTCGTTTTGCGGGTACCCGGCTGTACCTGCTCGTCCCTTCCGGCCCGCAGCCGGAAACGCGAAACGATTCCTCCCCGGGAGGTTTTTTCAGGCCGGGGCTCCTGTCCCTCGCCAACGTTCGGTTCCTGATCTCTTCCAAACAGGTCCGCATGGACTCCATGATCCCCGTCCACTCTGAACGGCTTGCCGCGCAGGAGGCCTGGGAAAAGCGGCCGAGGCGAGACAAGCTCTTCGGGCTGATCCTGGGAGAATATCCCGGTGCGCCCATGTACGTCTATGAGAATGGGCAGGTGATCCCCCGGTTCTTTCTGGCCCGGCGCGTGCAGGTCCTGCCCGGGGATGCGGAGGTCCTCTCCGCTCTCGGCGAGGCCACCCGGGAGGATCTGGCATCGACGGCCTACCTCAAGCATTCCGATGTGCAGGGCCTGTCCATGCCGGCCGGGGGAACAGGAGGAGGGACTGTCCGGGTTGGGAGCTACCATGCCGACCGGATCGTTCTGGAGGTGGATGCGCGTTCGGACGCCATCCTGGTGGCCACGAACAATTTCAGCCCTTTCTGGAGGGCCTGCGTCGACGGCCGGGAGACCCGGATGTTCCCGGCAGACCACACATTCCAAGGGGTCCCCGTCCCCCGGGGCCGTCATGAAGTCGTTCTCTCCTACGAGCCGCCCTATGCCATGCTGCCGAGGCTGCCTGACTGACCCGGCATGCCGGGCCGGGTCGGGGCTCGCGGCGCCGGCCTCTCGCCACGGTTTCCCTGGTACGTTTATTGCTTTGATATATCAAACCATTTCACGTCTTCCGGGGCTACCGGCATCGCCTCATGAACGGCCCCTATTCAGGTGTCCATGGCATCGTCCATCGTCTCGAAAAAGGCGAAAGTCCATCGCAGCGTCAAGATCGGGGAGTTCTGCCGGATCCATGACCATGTCGTTCTCGAACAGGACTGCATCGTCGAGGATTACACGACGCTGGGCTATCCCTCGGCGCTGGGGGACGGCTCTCCGCTGGTCATACGCAGAGGCAGCCTCATCCGCTCCTATGCGCTTTTTTACGAGGGCTCCGAGTTCGGCCCCCGCCTGGTCACGGGGCACCGGGTCACCGTCCGAGAGAATACAAAAGCGGGGGAAAACCTGCAGATCGGGACCCTCTGCGACATCCAGGGCCACTGCACGATCGGAGATTATGTGCGGCTGCATTCCAATGTTCATGTCGCGCAGGGAAGCCGGATCGGGGATTTCTGCTGGCTCTTTCCCTACGTGGTGCTGACCAATGACCCGCACCCCCCCAGTGACGGCTATCGCGAGGGGTGCCGGATCGAAAAATTCGCGGTGCTCTCGACAAGTGCGTGCATCCTGCCGGGGGTTGTCATCGGGGAAGGGGCGCTCGTGGCGGCAGGGGCCATCGTGAGCCGGGATGTGCAGGCCGGCCGCGTCGCCGTGGGGAACCCGGCCCGCGATGTCGGGCCTGCGGGCGACATCCTGCTGCGCGACGGCCGGGGCAGGCCCGCCTACCCGTGGCGACGCCACTTTCATCGCGGCTACCCGGAGGAGATCGTTGAGACATGGCTGAGGGAGTTCGAGGATGAGAAATGACCAGGGCAAAGCGAGCCGCGGGTTGAGCGTGACGGACAGGAAGGGAAGCCGTCGTCCCTCTTCCCCGGGACACGGCGATTCGGTTGTGCGGTTGGCCCCGCAACGGGACCCCGTGAAGAAGGCTGCCCTGGCGTTCCATGCCGGGCGGGGGGATTCCCGGTCCGGGGTGCGGGACTGCCGCGTCATCGACCTGCCGAAGATCGCCGACCCGAGGGGGAACCTCACCTTCATCGAGGGAGAAAACCACCTGCCGTTTTCGTTCAAGCGCTTCTTTTACCTCTACGATGTCCCGGGCGGCGCCGATCGGGCCGGCCACGCACTCAAGACGTGCCATCAGTTCATCATCGCCATGTCCGGCAGCTTCGACGTGCTGCTCGACGACGGGAGGAACCGGCGGCGGTATCACTTGAACCGTTCCTATTACGGGCTTTACATCCCCCCGCTGATCTGGCGGGAGATCGACAACTTTTCGTCCGGATCCGTCTGCGCGGTTCTGGCATCGGATCGGTACAACGAGAACGATTATTTCAGGGACTTCCCGTCCTTCCTGGAGGCCGTTGGCGGAAACGGGCGATGAACATTGCTTTCCTGGACATGAAAGCCGCTCACCGGGAACTGCAGGGCGAACTGCTGGCGAACTGCCGCCGGGTCCTGGAGTCGGGGCAGTATATCCTGGGCGAGGAGGTGGAGCTCTTCGAGCGGGAGTTCGCCGCCTACTGCGGCGTCCGTCACGCCATCGGCGTCGGCAACGGCCTCGATGCCCTGCACCTGATCCTTCGCGGATACGGCATCGGCCCGGGCGACGAGGTGATCGTGCCGGCCAATACCTACATCGCGACCTGGCTTGCCATATCCCATGCGGGCGCTGCACCTGTCCCGGTGGAGCCGGACCCGCTGACCCATAACCTGGATGTCAACCTCATCGAAAAAGCCATCACGGACCGCACGAGGGCGATCCTGCCCGTGCATCTCTACGGTCAACCGGCCGACATGGACCCCATCGTCGAGACGGGCCGGAAATTCGGCCTCCGGGTGATAGAGGATGCCGCCCAGGCACACGGCGCGACATACGGGGGGAAGCGCGCGGGCAGTCTCGGCGACGCGGCGGCCTTCAGCTTTTACCCGAGCAAGAATCTGGGCGCCCTGGGAGACGCCGGAGCGGTGGTTACGGATGATGAGGCTCTGGCGGACAGGATTCGCATGCTGAGGAATTACGGGTCGCGCATCCGGTACCGCCATGAGACGAAGGGCCTCAACACGCGGCTGGATCCCATGCAGGCCGCCGTGCTTCGCCTCAAACTTCATTACCTCGACGGGTGGAACGATCTGCGGAGCCGGTGGGCGGCGCTGTACCTGGAAGG
>Ga0316616_100000242_pt1 | contig 15656 bp, 12 predicted proteins | sample OWC_Aug_M1_C1_D1_FD_207660 | JGI IMG/M metagenome (GOLD analysis project Ga0316616, IMG submission 207660) | Wetland soil microbial communities from Old Woman Creek delta, Ohio, United States - OWC_Aug_M1_C1_D1_B | ecosystem: Environmental > Terrestrial > Soil > Wetlands | place: USA: Ohio... | reverse complement strand
AGGTTGAAAAAAAGGGAACCTCAACTTCGTGTCCGCCCCATCCATCTAGGCCATTTTGATGAGGAACTAAAGATTATCAAGGAGATCTACAATCAGGCCTGGAGTAAAAACTGGGGGTTCGTTCCACTGACGGATGAAGAAATGGACCTCTTGGCGAAAGACCTGAAGCCCCTGGTTGTTTCCGATTTAGTCCTCTTTGCCTACTGGGCAGGAGAACCCGTCGGTTTTTCGGTCTCCCTTCCAGATTATAACGAAGTTCTCAAACACCTGAACGGAAAGATCGGGCTTTTGGGGATGTTCAAGTTCCTTTATTATTCAAAAAAAATTAAAAAGATTCGAGTAATGCTCCTCGGAGTCAAGCATACCTTTCAGAAGAAAGGGGTAGAGGGACTTCTCTACATCGAGACATTTAAGAGAGGGATCAGAAAGGGTTATCACCAAGCAGAATGCTCATGGATTCTTGAAGAAAATGTCCTGATGCAACATGGGATTGAAGCCATGGGAGGAAAACGTTATAAAACTTATCGGATTTATGAAACCCTGCTCTGAGTGGAAAGATTAGACCACCATCGATGGAGTAGGGGGCCGAAAATCAAGCATCCTATTGCCAACCCAACTCCGACCAATATATCGATGACGTAATGATATCTTAGATAAATGGTAGAAAGGATCATGCCGCAAACAATAGGAAGGAAGATGTAGAAGAGGATCCTTTCATAACGATAGGCCAAAAATAAGATCATGAGGAAGATCTGAGTGTGGCCGCTGGGCATACAATCCCGCTTATTATGTTCCAAGGCAATCAATGTATCTCTAATAAAATCGGTAATAAAACTTCCTTCAAGGGGGACGGAGTAGAGATGGGCCATTGCGTAACGAGGCCCCATGGCAGGAAAGAGAATATAGCCGATAAATGAAATATAATATCCAACACCCAAGACAAACAACGCCCGATCAAATTCTGCCATCCGATCCTTCACGTAGAGGACGCCAGCTAAAACGACCGGGCTGAAATAATAACTGAGGTAAACTAAGGACATAATATCTGTGACCCAGGGAATGATCCATTGCTCCATCCATAGAGTGGGATGAACCCCGAAAATGAGAAAATCAATTTGGATTAATTGTGGGTCGACATCGGGTTGAAGATATTGGATCAAATTCCCAAGGGACTCATAGATGAGGACCACAAAGAGGACGGGAGAAAAATAATAGAAGAATGTCCCTGTCTTTCCCATCACTCTCCGATCCGATATTATTTTGAAAACAAAGAGAAGACCAACCAAGATGATATACTGAAGGAGTAAAGAGCGCCAGAGCGGAATTTTGCCATGGAAAATAATCGTCAGAAGGATCAAACCGATCAAGAAGAAAAGGGTCAACCCTTGAATAGGAGCGATTCTTTTCATAATTGAAGGAATTACGTGACCTTTCCTGTGTCGCGTGCCCGTCACCTATTTAACGATCATCGCATGTTGGAGATGAATCCAACATCAGTATTGAGTAAAAGCTTTATACTTGAAGATGGAATAAAAATCAAGGATTACTTCTCACTTTAATAGAGATGAAGGTAAAGCCTGGGTTATATTGACGAAAGGCAGAATGCTATGACTCATGGATAATGGTTGGTTGAGACGGATCACGATTCATGTTGTGTGTCGAAACGCAACCAGGTGTTTTCAACAATGGGAAGCACTCCGGCGTGCAGGTACGGACACGGACAAGAACTGAATGGGGAGGGGTGGAAATGCGATATTCACAATATCTGCTACCGACTTTGAAGGAGATCCCTTCTGAGGCAGAAGTTCCCAGCCATCAACTGATGCTTCGGGCAGGGATGATCCGGAAACTGGCCTCCGGGATCTATTCCTATCTACCTTTTGGCCTTCGATCTATTCAAAAAGTAGAAACCATCGTCCGTGAAGAAATGAACCGAGCCGGTGCCGTGGAGGTACTCCTCCCCTTTGTCCAACCTGCGGAGCTTTGGCAAGAGAGCCATCGGTGGAAAGAATATGGGAGTGAACTCGCTAGGTTTAAGGACCGCCACCAGAGGGATTGTTGTCTGGGGCCCACGCATGAGGAGGTCATCACGGATATTGCTCGAAAAGAAATCCGTTCTTACCGTCAGATGCCGCTCAATCTCTATCAAATCCAAACCAAATTTAGAGATGAGATTCGGCCTCGGTTCGGCGTCATGCGGGCTCGTGAATTTATCATGAAAGACGCCTATAGTTTCGACATCGACGAAGGGGGGGGTGACGAAAGTTACAAAAAGATGGTTGAGGCCTATCAGCGCATCTTCACACGATGTGGGTTAAAATTCAAAATGGTAGAGGCAGAATCCGGCCTGATCGGAGGAACCTACTCTCATGAATTTATGGTGCTGGCCGAAACCGGGGAAGAAACCATTGTCAGCTGCACCCGCTGTTCTTATGCGGCCAATATGGAAAAAGCGGAATTTCGAAGGCAAGTGAAAAGAGGTCAGGGGCATGACAAAGGTTCTCTGAAGCCTGCCGAAAAAGTAATGACACCCGAGAAAAGGACCGTAGAAGAGGTCACACAGTTTCTAAATATCACACCTCAGCATTTGGTGAAAACCCTCATCTTCGAAAGTGATAAAGGATGTTTCGCGGCTTTGGTTCGTGGGGACCAGGAGATCAGTGAAAAAAAGTTGAAAGCTATTTGGGGTTCAGAAAATATTCAATTGGCCAGTGAGGAGACGGTGGAAGGAATCACGCATGCTCCTAAAGGATTTGCTGGCCCGATTGGACTCTCCGTCCCTATTCTCGCCGATCTAGACATTCAGGAAATGGTCAACTTCGTCACCGGGGCAAATGAAAAAGATGCCCATCTCCTCCACGTGAATACAGGCCGAGATTTTCAGGTCTCCCAATTTGCGGACATCCGAAAATTTACTCCTGGAGACTCCTGTCCTGTCTGTGGGAAAGAGACTCGATTGGATAAGGGAATTGAGGTCGGTCATACCTTTAAGCTTGGGACTAAATATAGTAAGGCAATGGGAGCCACCTTTCTGGATGATCAGGGGAGCGAAAAAGAGATTGTCATGGGGTGCTATGGGATTGGCGTAGGAAGAACGGTGGCAGCCGCCATCGAACAGTACTATGATCAAAATGGGATTATTTTCCCCATGCCCATTGCTCCCTTCCAGGTCCTCATTCTTCCTGTTAATATCAAAATGGCCTTCCTGAGGGAGACTGCAGAGCAACTCTATCAAACCCTTTTGCAGAATAACATAGAAGTCTTATATGATGATCGTGAAGAAACCCCAGGAGTAAAATTTAAAGATGCTGATCTCATTGGGATCCCATTAAGGGTGACTTTAGGAGAGAAGAATTTAAAAAAGGGGTTAGTGGAAATTAAGAAAAGAAGGACAGGAGACGTCCTTTTGGTCAAAAAAGAGGAAGTCTTCTCCAAGGTCAAAGAACTGATTGATCAGGAAATGAAATTCTAAGAATGATATTGACGCCACAGGAAGAAATTGAAAAGAGGATTCAGAAACTCCAGTCTCATCTAAAAAAAGAAAAGGTTGATTCTTGCCTGATCCTCCAGAATGTTGACCTTTTTTACTTTTCGGGGACGATCCAACGATCTTATCTTTTCATCCCCGATCAGGGAGACTCTCTTCTCATGGTTCAAAAAGATTTTGATCGAGCCAGGAAGGAGTCTCCCCTAAAAAACATCCTTCCCATTGAACGTCCAAAAGTCATCTCCCAGATTCTCAAAAAACATGGAGGCTTAAAACGCATCGGCCTCGAGTGTGATGTCCTGCCGATTACCCATTTCAGACAACTGGAAAAGATGTTTCCCGAATCTGAATTTGTGGACATCTCTAAGACTATCAAGCAGGTCAGGATGATCAAATCCCCTTACGAAATTGGCCAATTGAAACATTCCGCAAAAATCCTTGATGAAGTGTTCGATTACGCGAAAAGAGTCATGAAACTTGGTATGACCGAAATTGAGGCGGAATCTCATTTGATCGAATTGGGGAGGCTTCGTGGACATCAAGGGCTGACCCGGATGAGGGCCTGGAATCAGGATATGGTGAATGCCTGTGTGCTTTCAGGAAACTCAGGCAGTGTGCTCACTCACTTAGATGTCTCGGTGATCGGGCCGGGAATCTCCCCTGCCTTTCCCCAAGGGTCCAGTTACAAGCAGATTGAAAAAAATGTACCGATCCAAATCGATTTCAGTGTTGCCTATGATGGGTATACCACGGATGGAGCGAGAACGTATGTGATGGGAACCCTCTCCAAAAACCTATTGAAAGCCTATGAGGTCATCTTAGAGATTCGGGATGAAATGGAAAATATCGCAAAACCTGGGGTCCCTTGTTCTCACTTATACCACCTCTCTTCTCAAATCGTAAGAAAAAGAGGATTAGAAGACTACTTCATCGGGACGAAAAAAGATCAGGCTCCCTTTGTTGGGCATGGAATTGGTTTGGAGATCGATGAATTTCCTCTTCTTGCTAGAGGGTTCACTCAACCCTTAGAGATTGGAATGGTCTTTGCCTTTGAACCAAAATTTATTTTCCCGGAGATTGGAGCGGTTGCCCTTGAAGACGATTATGTCGTAACGGAAGATGGAGTGGAAAAAATCACTTATGCCGATGATCAAATCATCATCATTGGTGAATCCTGACGTTTTATTCCCTTAATTTCCTTTCCAAGGAGAGCTCAAATCTTTCTTCAATCACTCGATTAAACCTTGTTCGATAAATCAATTCGAATACCTCTTCTTTCCCAGGGAAGAGGCCACAGGCAACCCGTTTAACATCCTCCACCAGGTTAACTGCCTCTTCAAGGGAGAGTTCATCCTGTTGGATTGAAAGGATAGAAAAATCGACCAAGAACCTGAGGTAACGCATCTTGCGGTTTTCTTCCTTAATCCGGCCATCTTCTTCTTCCATCATACTTTCTTATAACATAAATTATTCATTGACAGCACCCCGAGAACACATATATGATAGGCTACAAAAGCTAAGGTTTATCTGCTGATGATTGGGAATCCCAAAGACAAAATTATTTTTGCCCTCGATGTTGAACATTTCGCAGAGGCCCAGAAGTGGGTAAAGCTCTTAAAAGATCAAATAGGTTTATTCAAGGTGGGGAAACAACTCTTCACACATGCCGGACCAAAGGTCGTTGACATGATCCATCAGAAAGGCCAAAAGGTCTTTCTCGATCTCAAGTACCATGATATCCCCAATACGGTGGCCAAGGCAGGAGAGGAAGCGACCAAATTGAATGTGGCCATGTTTAACCTCCACGCCTTGGGTGGCTTTGAAATGATGAAAAAGACGGTAGAGGCCTCCCACGCAATGGCTAAAAATCTTGGCACTCCAAACCCTATTATCCTGGCTGTCACCATCCTCACGAGCATGGATGAAGGGGCTTTGAAAGAAGTGGGGGTTCAGGGCCCTCTTATAGAAGAGGTGGGACGTCTCGCCTCCTTGGCCTCTAAGGCAGGAGTGGATGGAGTGGTCGCCTCTCCCCAAGAGATCGGGATCATTCGGGAACGATGTGGTGGAAAATTTCTCATCATCACTCCGGGCATCCGTGCTCCTGCTGATAAAAAGGACGATCAGAAGAGAACCCTCACGCCGAAAGAGGCGATTTCTGCAGGGGCCAACTATCTGGTCATCGGGCGCCCCATCAAAGAGGCAAAAGACCCCCTCGAAGCCGTCCAGAAAATTATCGAAGATATATCATAAACATGAAATCCGAAACTCGAATATCGAAATCCGAAAACAATTTCTAATATCAAATGAAAAAAAAATTGAAACAGTTTTAGATCATTCGAATTTATTATTTTGAAATTGTTTCGTGTTTCGGATTTATCATTTAATTATGACCCAGATTATTTATGGCATTCATCCGGTTAAAGAGGCGTTAAAATCGTCTCACCTCCAAATTGAAAAGATTTTGATTGCCACTCAAACCCCTCATCCCACCCTCCAATCAATCCTTGATCTGGCCCGTAAAAGGGAAATTCCTGTGACCTGGACTACTCCGGAATCGCTCGAACGCATGACCAAAAAGGGTGTCCATCAGAATGTCGTGGGCCTTATCCAAGAAACCTCTTATGAAGATTTTGGAGGGGTTCTATCCCATTGGAGAAAGGAAGGGGCAAAAGCCCTTTTTCTCATCCTTGATGGGATCCAGGACCCCCAAAATTTTGGATCCCTCATCCGGACTGCGTTGGGATGTGGTGTTCATGGAATCATCATTTCCAAAGACCGATCTGTTGGAATCACCCCAGGGGTGATCAAAGCCTCTTCGGGAGCCGTTGCTCATCTTCCGATTGCCAGAGTGGTGAACATCGCCACCACCCTGGATGCCCTAAAAAAAGAAGGAATCTGGGTCTATGGTGCCACAGGGGAAGCCAAAGAGTTGATCTACCAACTCGATCTTTCTGTGGATTTAGCCATTGTGATCGGGGCTGAAGGAAAAGGGATCCGACCTTTGGTGAAAAAAAAGTGTGATAGGCTCTTCGCTATCCCAATGAGAGGCCCTCTTTCTTCTTTCAATGCTTCGGTATCCGGGGGGATGATCCTTTACGAAATCATGCGGCAACGTTCTCTTCATAACAATCCCTCCTTGTAGGGAACGCATATATGCGTTCCCTACACAGGGACGGGGAGATTTGGAGGAGACGAATGATCTTTATCCAGAGACCTGGCCAAGATCCTTTGGAAATCCATTTCATTCTATTAGATTTTGAGGGAACGCTTGCTTCCGATCGGCGAGTCCACCCAAAGGCAAAGGATAAAATCAACCTCCTTTCCAAACGAACCAAAATTTACATTTTAACGAAAGAAGAAAAAATCCTTGCAGAAGAGGCGCTGAAGAAAGTCAAAGCAGAGATCGTCTACTTAACAGAGGGGGAGGCTTCACAGAGGAAATTAGATTTATTACAAAAATTAGGAGCCACACAGTGCGTTGCCATTGGAAATGGAGCAGACGATGCTCCTATGATTGAGGAGGCTGGATTTGGCATCTGTGTGTTGAGTAAAGAAGGAACTTTTACAGAAGCAATGAAGAAAGCGGATGTGGTCTTTATGAATATTCTCGATGCCCTCGACTTTTTATTGAACCCCCTCCGCCAAAAAGCTACGCTTGGAAAATAAAAATGATGGGGTGAATGAATCACTGACTTTTACTTATCCCCCCATCTCCTTAAATCTGTGAAGGTTAGAATTTGATTATACAGACAGGGTCACGTTTGATGGTGACTTATTTCTCGTGATTTTTGAGTTTGATGAATCCATCTAATATTCCAATTTGGAAATCAACATCTGAATTTTTTGATGCTTGACTCCCTATGTATATTCTCTTACATTTTTATTGAAAGCAAAGAGAAACAGGAAACTTTACACCAAGAAGATTTACCATCACAACTCATGGATAAGTGCAGTTGGGCTCAGAGAAATATTCAGTTTTGTGTTAATCCTAATGAGGGGCGGATGATCCAATGGGAGTGAGACGACTCTATAAGCTTATTATATTTTTTCTCCTTTTCATTATTTTAACCATTTCACTCCTTTTCGCTTTTGTAAAGATATGGGGAGAAAAACTGCTGATAAAGGATGTGTACCGTCAAGGATTGGTATCTTCTGGAGAAATGACTATTTCTGAATTTGGAAAAGTCAACCAATTGAAAAGCCCTTTATTGAAGAGTGTGTTTGGTTTAACATCTGATGAAGACTTCCAGAAAAAATTGGACGGCTCTGGTCTCAATCAAAAAGAGGTATTGAATAAAATTAACAATGAATTATTCCTTCAGTCGAGAAGTGAAAATACTTTAGTAGAGTGGTTTAACGGGATTAACAGAAAGTTACTTCGTAATTTTGGTTTAGTGACAAAAGATATTCAGCGCTCTGGACAGCCAAAACCTGTTGTTCTTTGGCTTCACTACGAGCTTTTTCCATTTAAATCAGTAATCAATTTGGCATGGGAACCTGAAAATTGTGAACGCCAAGTCTTTGAAAAAAAATTTTGTGAAAAGAGAAATATAGATTATTACAATTTTTCGTGGGACGCGCACGGGCCAAAAGATTGGAGAGAGGTTGATCGAGTTATAGAGATTATAGATAAATGTCGGAAGCCTGTTTGGATACATTGCATGGCCGGTAGGGATAGAACGGGCGGGTTGTTGGCGATATGGAAAATGAAAAAGGGGTATCCCATGGGTGTGATTTTTGATGACTTACAAACGTATGGAATTCCTGACTTTAATTGGGTTCGGCAAATCATTTGTGAAAATCCATCGAATGTCCAAAATTAAATTTGATTGCTCCATATAAACAATTTGTGTAGGGAAGATCCTGTTGGATAAACATAGAAATTTGGGAAAACGGAAGGAATTGGAAAAAACTGGGCAAATTGCGGTCTATTCTTGCTCCTTAACTTATTAAAATTTAAGTCAAAATGGGGCAATTCAGCGGATAGGTAATACGCTCTACGGATTTTTTGCGTTACCCCTTCTTTCAATTCGTAATCTTTGATTATTGGACGTGGTTGCCTGAAATGACTTGCGGTTTAAGTTGTAAAAAGAATCATCCTGACACTATCCGTCAACTCAAATACTGGTCAGGACCTCTTATCCTTCCATTTATCTTTTAAGACCGGTAGGAGGCATTAATCTTTACATAATCTAAAGAGAGATCTGTGGTGAGAATTGAAAACTGGCTTTTCCCCTGATAAAGATCAACGGTGACCTTGAAGGATCTCTTTTTGATAACCTCTGCGGCCTTCTCTTCTAATCGGGGACGGACTCCCATCCCGTTTTTTACGATTGGAGCCTTTTCAAAGAAGACATCGATTCGATTTGGATTGATCCGAACACCGGAATGGCCCAAGGCACAAAGAATTCTTCCCCAGTTGGCATCCTCTCCAAAGAAAGCGGTCTTCACCAGAGGAGAATGAGCGATCGCATAGGCGGCTCGCTTCGCATCTTCCTTGCTTCGAGCTCCCCGGATTAGGATTTCGATAAATTTGGTTGCTCCTTCTCCATCTTTTACTAGACTCTCAGCCAGATTCTGGCAAACCTTAAAAAGCATGGATTGGAATATTTCACCATCTCGACCCATCTGATTCAAAATGGGATGTTCTGCCCTTCCATTGGCCAAAAGAAGAACTGTGTCATTGGTGCTGGTTTCTCCATCAATCGTGATTCGGTTATAGGAAACCTCGGAGGCCTTTTCCAACATCCGCTGAAGAAGAGAAGCCTTGATGTTGGCATCGGTCACCAGGAAGGAGAGCATGGTTGCCAGGTTGGGATAAATCATGCCTGCCCCCTTTACCATCCCGCACAATTTCACTCGCCTTCCTTTGATGCGGCAAGTGGCTACCTCAATCTTCGGAAAGGTATCCGTGGTCATAATCGCTTCTACGGTATTCATCCACCCTTCCGCAGAAAGACAATCCATCAATTCAGGAATTCTTTCCTCAATCTTTTTCATCGGCAGAGGACTTCCGATTACACCCGTGGAAGAAGGGAAGACTAAATTTTCATTAATCCCTAATTGTTGGGCGATCAAAGAAGAAACCCTCTTGGCATCCCTCAACCCCTGACTCCCTGTACAGGCATTGGCATTCCCACTGTTTACTATAATCGCCTGGCAGAGACCTCTCTTCATACGTTCCATATTCAATTGCACAGGTGCCGCTTTCACCTTATTTGTCGTGAAGAGCCCAGCCACTTGAGCAGGAACTTCCGAGTAGATCAAACCTAAATCCCTCTTTCCATCCTTCTTGATCCCCGCTGAAATCCCCGAAAAAAGAAAACCCGAAACCTTAAAATCAATCGGCTTCATTCTTTTTCTCCGCTTCTTTTAAAAATAAGAGCTGACGAGTGAGCAAAAAAGGGTTACAGCGAAACCTTACCCTATTACTTATTGGATCCCGAAAACTATTCTAAAAATCGCGAACAGGAGATGTCATGATTACCCATAGAATAAAGTCGCTTGGTAAAACTTTGATGGCACACTTGGCAGCTCTTAAGTTAGGCTCTTGCCTCTTCCTCTTTTGGTAAACAGCATCGCTTATACTTCTTTCCACTTCCGCATGGACAGGGATCGTTTCGCCCCACTTTCTTTCCATCCCGTCGAACGGTGACGCCCTTGCCGTCTTCTGTTTTTGCACCTCCGGCTGGCGCCGCCTCCCCCCGACTCATGACAAAGGTCTGCTTCCTTTCCATCTTCATCTCTTTCACATCTCGCTCTTTGGCGATCTGAATGGCGAAGAGTTTTTCAACAGTATCCTTCTTAATCCTGTCCAACATCTCAAGAAACATCTGATAGCCCTCTTTTTGGTATTCAATGAGAGGGTCCTTCTGTCCATAACCTCTTAATCCAATCCCCTCCCTCATCTGATCGATGGCAAGAAGATGGTCCTTCCAATGGTGGTCAATGGATTGGAGCATGATCACTTTCTCTAGGTATCGGAGCATGGGGGCTCCAAACTCCTCCTCCTTCTTCTGGTAAACCTCCTTGGCATTTTGAGTAATCATTTCTTTCAATTGTTCTCTCTTGATCCCATTTTGATCCAAAGAGGGAACAGACCACTTGAAAGAATATTGTTGATAAACCGCATCAGAGAGGGCTTTCAAATCCCAATCCTCAGGATGTTCCTTTTCATCCGTGTAGAAGTCAACAAGTCCTTCATTTTGATCTTCGATCATCTCCACCACAGAATCTTTGAGGTCATCACTAGACAGAACTTCTCTCCGCTGGGAATAAATCACTTCTCTCTGTTTGTTCATGACATTATCATACTCCAGCAGATGTTTCCGTATTTCGAAATTATGGGCCTCCACTTTTTTCTGCGCACTTTCAATGGCCTTGGTCACCAACCCATGTTCAATGGGCTGGTCTTCTTCAATTCCCAACCGACCCATAATGTTGGATATCCTCTCCGAGCCGAAGATCCTCAGGAGGTCATCCTCCAAGGAGAGATAGAATCGGGAGGAACCAGGATCCCCTTGCCTACCGGATCTCCCTCTCAATTGATTGTCAATGCGCCGGGCTTCATGCCGCTCGGTCCCTAATACGTGGAGGCCTCCCAATTGGATGACCTTCTCCTTCTCTTTCTGAACAATGGCTAAAGCCTTTGGGGTGGCTTTCTGTATCGCCTCTTCGGTGGGTTCCCCCTCCGCCATCGTCTTGGCCAAGAACTTGGGATTCCCACCCAGAAGGATGTCTGTTCCTCTTCCAGCCATGTTCGTAGAAATGGTCACGGTTCCCACTCTTCCCGCCTGGGCGATGATCTCGGCTTCTCTCTCATGATGTTTGGCGTTGAGAACATTATGGGAAATTCCCTGTTTCTTTAGGAGTTGACTCAACCTTTCAGACTTCTCAATGGAGATCGTCCCCACCAAAACAGGGCGACCTGCCTGATAAAGCTCTTTGATCTCCCGGACCACAGCGCGAAACTTCTCGTCCTCGGTCTTGTAAATAACATCGGCGTAATTGGTTCGCGCTAGAGGCATATTGGTAGGAATGACCACGACATCGAGATTATAAGTCTTACGGAACTCCGCTGCTTCCGTATCCGCTGTCCCCGTCATGCCCGCTAACTTTTTGTACATTCGAAAATAATTTTGGAAGGTGACCGTCGCCAGCGTCTGATTTTCATTTTCGATCCGGACGTTTTCCTTGGCTTCCACGGCCTGATGGAGACCATCGCTCCACCTCCTCCCAGGCATTAGCCTTCCGGTAAACTCATCGACAATGACCACTTGCCCATCTTTAACCATATAGTCCACATCTTTTTTAAAAAGGGTATGGGCTCTCAAAGCCTGATTCACATGATGAAGAATCTCAATATTTCTGGGGTCGTATAGGTTTTCGACATGGATTAATTGCTCCACATGGACCACGCCTTCTTCTGTCAAAAAGGCCGTGTGGCTCTTCTCTTCCAATTGGTAATCTTTCCCCTGTTTCAGGGAAGGGATGATGCGGTTGATCTTATAGTATTTATCGGTGGATTCTTCTGCAGGGCCTGAAATGATGAGGGGGGTCCTGGCTTCATCGATCAGAATGCTATCCACCTCATCGACAATGGCATAGTTCAAATTCCGTTGGACATAATCTTCAAGGGTAAATTTCATATTGTCCCGGAGGTAATCAAATCCGAATTCATTATTGGTTCCATAGGTGAGGTCACTGTTGTAAGCCTTCTTTCTTTCCTGGTCGTTTAACTCATGAAGGATGACACCTACAGAGAGCCCCAGGAACCGATAAATCACTCCCATCCATTCACTGTCCCTCTTCGCAAGATAGTCATTTACCGTCACAATATGGACGCCTTCCCCTTTGAGGGCGTTCAGATAGGCGGGCAAAGTGGAGACCAAAGTCTTTCCTTCACCGGTTGCCATCTCAGCAATTTTTCCTTCATGAAGAACAATTCCACCAATCAACTGGACATCGTAATGCCTTTCACCCAGGGTCCGTTTCGCTGTCTCACGGACAACGGCAAAGGCTTCCGGGAGGATTTCTTCCAATGACTCCCCTCGTTCAATCCGGTCTTTAAATTCAGAGGTCTTGGCCCGCAGTTGATCATCACGAAGTGGACTGACCTTCAGCTCGGTTTGGTTGATTTTATCGACGAGGGGCTGGATCCTTCTTAATTCTCTTTCGTTTTTGCTCCCTACGATCTTCTTGATCAGCGACCCAATCATAAAATAGCCTTCTCCTCTGGGTTCTTCAGTAATTTCGAAAAATTATATAACGGATAGGATAAGGTTTCAACAACGAAAACAAAAAGCCCGACGAGGCATTTCTCCGACGGGCTTTCCCTCTCAAATCAATAAGTCTCAATAAGTCCAGTTAGTTTAAAATATATCTCATTGGGTTGACCGGAATGCTGTTCAACTTTATCTCATAATGGAGGTGAGGTCCAGTCGTCTTCCCACTCATCCCAACTTCGGCAATTTTATCCCCTCGTTTCACCTTTTGCCCTACTCGAACTAAAACTTTATTAAGGTGACTATAACGAGTCATCATCCCAAATCCATGAGAGATCACTAAGATTCTTCCATGGGCCCAATCACTTCCGATGTCTGAAATAATCCCATCCGCCGTGGCAACGATAAGGGTCCCTATCCGATTCGAAATGTCCATCCCCTCGTGCATTTGGGTTAATCCCGTAAAGGGGTTCGCTCGAAAACCAAAACCCGATGTGACCCACCCTTGTACCGGCCATATCGAAGGGGTGGAAACTAACACATCTCTCTTGGTTTGTAACAGTCTTTCAAGTTCAGAAAGACTTTCTTCTCGGGATGCCGCCTCTGACTTGAGACGCTCGATATCGGTCCTCATCTGTTGTACCAATCCCTTCTCGTCTTTCTCACCCTTCAATTTCTCTCGAACATCAGAAGGGGAGGGTCCCCCCATGCCCATAAAAGAAGTGGTTTCATGCCCTTTCTCCAGATTGGCAATGATCCGAATTTTCTTATCGAAATCCTTCAATTTGGAGAGTTGACCCTCTAAATCTTCGATCTTTGATGAGAAAAAATGAATTTTCGATCTCTGCTCTTGTGTTTCGAACCTCAGGTGATTCAATTCAAAGGTTTTTTTTCTAACTTGAATGTAATCACAAAAGAAGAAAATGGTGGAAAGAAGACCAAAGGCTAAAAGATAAAGTCCGATTTTAAAGGTCTTTTTATGTATCCGGAGGTGACGGGTCTTAGAAGTCTTTTGGCCAAAGATAAGGATATTAAAGTAATCTTTATCCAAAATAATCCCCTTCTTAAATTCCTATACATGTTTTGATAAATTTATAAAAGCTTTAATTACATACCAAACTAAGGCCCCCCTGTCAAGGGCTTTTTTTGAGTTTTTTTTAGCTTTTTTTTGAGGCAAACTTATCTCTGCTTTCTCCAAGAAGAAAAAAGGAGATTTTAGAAAATCCTTTTTAATCTCCACTGATTAATAACTCTTTCACTAAAAGACTCGGCGATCCAACCCCTCCAAAAAATCTTATGTCCTCCCCTACCCCGATCACTTTTCGGAAAAGTTCGAAAAGGTTACCTGCAATGGCGATTGATTTCACAGGATGAACTTTCTCTCCTCGGTCGATCCAGTCGCCTGAACAGCCTAAAGAGAAGTCCCCTGAGATAGGGTCTACGGTATGAAGGCCCATCACCTCTTCCACGACGACTCCTTGAGAAAAACTCTCCATCAGGTCGGAGGAAGAAAGATTTCCTGGTTCAATAAAAAAGTTTGAGATCCCTACAACCGGAGGGGCTTTGATACCATAGCGTCGGCTATTCCCCGTTGACCTGACTTGTAACCCAGGGGAGGATAGATTTTCTCGATTTGCCCAATATCGGTCGTATAAATAACCAATCAGCTCTCCCTGAGCGACTAAAGAAGTCCGTTGACTCGGCATTCCCTCTCCATCAATAGGGGCGGTGAAAATCCTATTTGGGTAAAGTCCATCATCCACAATGGTGAGGAGGGGTGAAAAAAATCTCTCTCCCTTTCTTCCCTTCAAAGAAGATTTCCCTTTCTGGACTTGGTCCGCCAAAAAAGAATGAGCAAGAAGTGATAAAAATTCTGAAGCTACTAGATTGCTAAGGAGGACTGGATAGACCCCCGTTGGAATTCTCTTCCCACCCAGCCTCTCCAGTGCCTTCTTCCCAGCGGATCGCCCAACTTTCTCCTCATCGAGGTCATTAAAAAAATGACTGACGTCAAAATCCCATCCCACCTCTGATTCCCCAGACTCCTCAGCCACAGCGGTCACGCTCACAGAGGCAAGCGTGTCGTCATAGGAGAACTGAAGCCCTTTGGAATTAATTAAGGTTGTCCTAGAGAGAGCCTCCTGGTAAGATGCCTTTCTTACCTTTTTAATTCTCTCCGAATCCACGGACTTGGCTGATTCCTCTAAATGTTTTGCCTTTTCGATCTTTGTTTTCTCCGAAATCCTCTCCAAGGTTTCATCGAATATGGGCAGCGGGGAAACGGAGTTCTTGAGAACAGGGGGAAAGTCAAAGCAGGGATCTGGGGAGGCCGCTTCGGCACTCTTTATCGCGTCTTCTATGATTCGATCCAATTTGGTTGAACCCTCCTGTTTTTCATAGGGAGATGGATTTGAAAAAGTCGTATACGAAAAACCCATTCGTTGATGATTCAAAACACGCAAGGCTATCCCCATGTATCGATCGGCCTGAAGCGTTTCAATCTTTCCATCCTTTGATTCAATCTCAAAATGAAACGATTGATTCAAATAAATTTCATACCCATCGACAGACTTCCGGTTTAGAATTTTTTGGGCTTGATCGACGATTTTATCAGCTCCATCCATAACAAACCTCATGCATTAAATTCGAATGACCCAATCCCAAACCCCAAAAAATCTCCAACCATTAAATCATTGGTAATTTAAAATATTTATTTAGGTATGGGTGATCGGAATCAATTTGGCTATGGGTGCTTGATATTTGGAATTATCATGATTCCCCCAACCCGCAGATTTTAAATGTAAATAAGACGAACCCATTACCACCGAATTAAACTGCTCGCCCAGGTGAGACCTCCCCCAAACGCGGTGAGGACAATTAAATCCCCTTTTTGGATGGACCCATCCCGAACGGCTTCATCGAGGGCAATGGGAATGGTGGCCGAA
>Ga0316616_100000241_pt1 | contig 15657 bp, 9 predicted proteins | sample OWC_Aug_M1_C1_D1_FD_207660 | JGI IMG/M metagenome (GOLD analysis project Ga0316616, IMG submission 207660) | Wetland soil microbial communities from Old Woman Creek delta, Ohio, United States - OWC_Aug_M1_C1_D1_B | ecosystem: Environmental > Terrestrial > Soil > Wetlands | place: USA: Ohio... | reverse complement strand
CATTACATTTAGATACTCACGGCTCGGTCGGTTACTGGCGATCTGCCACACCTACAGACCCGGGACGATTCGAATCATCAACGCGCGCCGAGTGACGCGAGGCGAAAGGAAGCTCTATGAAGACGGGTAGAGCCGATATGCGGCGAGAGTACAAGCGCTCCGATTTTGCGAAGCTTGAGCGGGGAAGGTTTTACGCTGAGGTTGCCAAGGGGACGTCAGTCGTGCTGCTCGAGCCGGCAGTGGCGAAGGCGTTTCCGACATCACGCGCGGTACACGAGGCCCTCTCTGGACTCCTGGCGTTGACGGAAAAGACGTCACGCATTACACGCCGCTCGACAAGGACGCGCGCAAGGCCGGCGCGTGCCAGTTAGCTGCACGTTGGCCCCCTTCAGAACTGCGGGTGCGGCTAAGTTGGCCTCGCTTCCCGAGGGACCAGGCCACACGCTGCAGTGATTCCTGCGATCTTTGCACTACGGCCTCAGGCGGCCTCAGCGTCCTGGGGCGAGATCCCGCAGCCGCGGGTCGGCCTGTAGCCGGGCCAGGTCCTCGGGCCGGTCCAGGTCCCAGCGGACGGGCAGCTCGGCCCAGCGGAGGCCGAGGACCCGCAGCCGCTCCCGCGTCACCGCCATCACGTCCTTCGTGCTCCAGGCCATGCCCTCGAACAGCGCCGGCTGGGGCCGGCTGAGGCCGATCAGCCAGTAGCCGCCGTCCTCGACCGGGCCGAAAACCGCGTCCTGCCCCTGGGCCAGCCAGGCCGTTGCCTGGCGGAGATCGGCCACCTCGAAGGATGGGCAGTCGGTCCCGATGAGCAGGGCATGCGGATGCCGGCCGAGGGCGTCCGCCAGGGCCCGCGCCATGCGCTCGCCGAGGTCGCCTTCCCCTTGCACGGCGAGGCGGACCCCGTGGCGCTCCGCCATCGCCCCGAACGCGGGGTGCGCCGCGTCCGGGGTGCACCACAGTTCCACGGGGCCGACCCCCGCCGCGACCGCCATGTCCACGCACCAGCCAATCAGACGCTCTGCCAGTTGCGCGGCGCCTTCCACTCCCAATACGGGGATAAGCCGCGTCTTCACCGCACCCGGCACCGGTGCCTTGGCGAAGATCAGGACGGCGCTGTCTCCGGCGCTCGCGCCGGGGACACATGGCTCTCGGTTGGGTGTGGGCATCTTGGGTCGTTCACTACTCAGGCAATTGGGCGACTTGGCATTTGGCAACTGGGCAATTAGGCAATCTGGCAATTGGGCAATCCGGCACCTGAAGACCGGCCTGACGCCAAGAGCGCCAAGATGGACGGGTCAGCCCAGCTGGTACTGGAGCTGGTGCAGGCGGGCGTAGAAGCCCTGCTGGGCCAGCAGGGTCTCGTGGGTGCCCTCCTCCCGTATCCGTCCCTTGTGGATCACCAGGATCCGGTCCGCGAACTGGATGGTGGACAGCCGGTGGGCCACGATGATGGCCGTGCGGTCCTGGAGCAGGACCCTGAGGGCGTCCTGGATCAGCAGCTCCGTCTCGGTGTCCACGGAGCTGGTCGCCTCGTCGAGGATCAGGATGGTGGGATCGAAGGCCAGCGCCCGGGCGAAGGACAGGAGCTGCCGCTCGCCCTGGGACAGCGTGGCGCCCCGCTCCTGGACCTCGGACTCGAATCCCTGGGGGAGGCGCTGGACGAAGCGCGTGGCGTGCACGCGCTCGGCGGCCTGGCGGACCTGCTCGGGAGTGATCCAGGGGCTGCCCAGGCTGATGTTCTCGCCCACCGTGCCGGAGAAGAGGTAGACGTCCTGCAGGACCAGGCCGATGTGGCGCCGGAGCGCCGTCTTGTCCCAGTCCCGGACGTCCACCCCGTCCACCAGGATGCGTCCACGCTCGACCTCGTAGAAGCGGCACAGGGCGGAGATGATCGAGGTCTTGCCGTGGCCGGTGGGGCCCACCAGGGCGATCTTCTCCCCCGGGTTCACCCGGAAGGAGATGCCGCGCAGGACCGGCTCGCCCGGGACGTAGGACAGCCAGACGTCCTGGAACTCGATGGCGCCCCGGGAGGCGGCGGGCCGGCGGGCCGCTGCCGGCGCGGTGAGCGTCGGCGGCTCGTCCAGCAGGCGAAAGATGCGCTCGCTGCTGGCCATGGCCGCCTGGAAGATGTTGTACTTCTCCGCCAGGTCGCGGATGGGCTGAAACATCCGCTGGACGTACTGGATGAAGGCCACCACCACGCCCGGCAGGAGCGCCCCCTGCAGGATCATGCCTCCGCCCTGCCAGAGGAGCAGGGCCACCGTCACGGCGCTGCACACCTCGACGAAGGGGAAGAAGAGGGCGTTGTAGTGGACGCTGGTCAGCAGGGCGTCCCGGTTCCGGGTGTTGATGTCCTTGAACTTCAGGAAGTTCCGGTGCTCCTGGCCGAAGGCCTGGACGGTGGCCATGCCGGAGATGTTCTCGTTCAGATACCCGTTCAGCCGCGCCAGGAGGCGACGGCTCTCCCGGTAGGTCTCCCGCGCCCGGCGGCGGTAGACGTGGGTCGCCAGCGTCATCACCGGCAGCAGGCTCAGCGCCAGGAGGCCCAGGCGCCAGTCGAGCAGCAGCATGGCGACGGCGATGCCGGCGATCATCAGGGTGTCGCCCAGGAAGGCCACCACCCCCGAGCTGAGCAGCTCGTTCAGGTTCTCCACGTCGTTGATCACCCGGGTCATCAGCCGGCCCACGGGGTTGCGGTCGAAGAAGGCCGGGTCGTGGTACTGCAGGTGCCCGAAGAGCGCCTGCCGGATGTCGTGCATGACCCGCTGCCCGACCAGCTGGGTGGTGTAGGTGTGGGCGAACTGGAAGAGGAAGCTCCCCACCACGGCGGCGACGTAGGCCAGGCCGACGCGGTCCAGGCCGGCGAGGTCCCGGGCGGCGATGTAGCGGTCGATGGCGACCTTGACGAGGTAGGGCCCGAGGAGCTGGAGCGCCGTATAGGCCACCAGGAACAGGAAGGCGAGGCCCACGAGCAGCCCGTAGGGGCGCACGTAGGTCAGCAGCCGCAGGACCAGCCGCGTGTCGTAGGCCTTGCCCAGCACCTCGTCGTCGATGTGGACGTTGGGTCCGTGCATGGCGAGTGTCCTGTCCCACAGACCGGTACGTGATGCGAGGCTCCCCGGGCTGCCCCGGGCCCGCCTAGGGCCTCGTCGAAAACCGGCCAGCCTTGCTCCGGCGCCGCCGCCCCTGCGGGGCGCGTCGCGCCGTGGGCGTAGTCGAGAAAGACGTTCCGGAGCTCCCAGGGCCACGGCGTCCCGAAACCGGCTGGCCCGCGGGCCCGACGGGCCCGGGGCAGCCCGGGGAGCCTCGCAACACTCTACGAACTTCTGCCACGGAACGCTAGCCGCCGTCCCGCTCCGCCAGGGCCTCCAGCTCGGTGGCCAGGAGCTGCCTGCGGTAGAGGCGGTAGTAGTGCCCTTCCTGCGCCAGGAGCTCCTGGTGCGTGCCCCGCTCCACGATCCGGCCGTCCCTCAGGTACACGATCTGATCCGCGTCCTTGACCGTGGAGATGCGGTGCGAGATGAGCAGGATGGTCCGCCCCAGCATGGCGGCGCGCAGCTCCTGCAGGATCTGCTCCTCGGTCTGGACGTCCACGCTGGAGAAGGCGTCGTCCAGGATCAGGATGGAGGGGTTGCGGATCAGGGCCCGGGCCAGGGCGGTGCGCTGCTTCTGCCCGCCGGAGAGCCGGACGCCCCGCTCGCCCAGCACGGTGTCGAAACGCTGGCTGAACTCCTGGATGCTGGGGAGTAGCGAGGCGATGCGGGCCGCCTCCTCCAAGTCCTGGACGGTGGCGTCCTGGCGCCCGAAGAGGATGTTCTCCCGGATGGACTCGGAGAACAGGAAGATGTCCTGAGACACGAGGCCCAGCGAGGCCTTGAGCGTGGCCAGGGGGATGGTGCGGATGTCGCGCCCGTCCAGGGTGAGCGTCCCCTCCGGGGCCTCGAAGAGGCGGGGAATCAGGTGGACCAGCGTGCTCTTGCCGGCCCCGACCTCGCCGACCACGGCGCAGGAGCTGCCGGCCGGGATCGACAGGGAGACATCCCGCAGGATCCAGGGGCCGGCCTCGCCATAGCGGAACGACAGGCCCCGGAACTCGATGTCCCCGCGCAGCCGGCGCGGGGATCCGTCCTCGGGCACCAGGTAGCCGGGGGCAACCGGGGTCTCCAGGATCTCGACCAGCCGGCCCAGGGCGGAGGAGCCGCGCTGGGTCAGGTTCACGACGTACCCGATGGCCATGACCGGCCAGGTCAGCATGGCGAGATAGCCGCTGAACTGGACGAACTGGCCGATGGTGAGCTGGCCCAGCAGGACGCGGCGCCCGCCGACCCAGAGGACGACCGCCGCGCCGAGCCCGGAAAAAACCGCGATCAGCGGCCAGAGGATGCCGCTCAGCCGCGCGATGGCCAGGTTCTTCCCCATGTACTCGCGGCTCAGGGCGGCGAAGCGGCCGACCTGGTTCGCCTCCTGGGCGTGCGCCTGGATGACCCGGATGCCCGCCAGGTTCTCCTGGACGAACTGGCTGAGGCGGCCCAGGAACTGCTGCACCTCGCGGTGGCCGCGGTGGATCCGGTTGCCGAAGCCCAGGACCAGGAGCGTGATCCCCGGCAGGGAGAGCAGGGACCAGAGCGTCAGCCAGGGATCGATGGCGATCATCAGGGGCAGGGCCGAGAGGATCAGGACGGCGCAGTCCAGGGCCGCCACGGCCCCGATGCCCAGCATCTCGCGGACCGAGGCCAGGTCGTTGGTGAGGCGGGACATCAGGTCGCCGGTCTTCACCCGCTGGAAGTAGGCCAGGGGCAGCCGCTGCAGGTGGGCAAACAGCGCGTTGCGGAGGTCCCACTCGATGTGGCGGGAGAACCCGAAGACGTTGGTGCGCCACAGGTAGCGGAAGCCTCCTTGCGCGCAGGCGGCCAGGGCGATGAGCAGGGGGTAGCGAACCAGGTCCCAGGCCCGGTCCTGGGCTGCCGCCAGGCCGTCCAGGGCGAGGCGGGTGAACCAGGGGATCAGCAGATGGGTCGCGTCGGTGCCGAGGAGCGCGAGGATCCCCGCGAAGAAAAGCCGGCGGTGGCGCCGGAGGTAGGGCCGAACGTGCTGCAGCCGGGCGAGCAGGGGAGACTTGACGCTGACGGATTCGAGCGGTTGCGAAGTCATGCGGAAGGATTCTGCGCCGGGAGGCCGGAGTTTGCAAGGCCAGAATGTTCCGGCCGCCTGCAGGGGCCCGGGTCGGTAGGGTGGCTCACTCCGGGCGGCCGGTTGCGGATCGTGCGGTCTGCAACTCGGCGATGGCCCGCCTCAACTCCTCGAGCCGGAACGGCTTGCCCAGGATCCGATCCACGAGGCCGCGGCGACTGCTGTCGGGCACGATCTGGTCGCCCCAGCCGGTGAGGAGGATGACCGGCAGGCGGGGATCGTGCGCCTTGGCCGCGCGGGCCACGTCCCAGCCCGTCACCTCGGGCATGCCGAGGTCGGTCACGACCAGGTCCACGGCGGACTCGCCCAGCCTGAGGATGCCGGCGGCCCCGCCGTCGGCCTCGACGGTCTGGTGGCCGATGGTCCGGAGGAGACTCCCCACCGTCTGGCGGACCGCAGGGTCGTCGTCCACGAGCAGCACGCGGAGGGGCGTCGAGGCTGCGGCCGTCTCCGTCCGGGGGGTCGGGACGGGACTCGCGGCCGCCTGGAATCGCAGCGTCACCCGGGTCCCCTGGCCCAGGGCCGTCTCCAACGCGATCTGCCCTCCGTGCCGCTCCATGATGCCGTAGACCACGGACAGCCCCAGCCCACTGCCCCGGACGCCCTTGGTGGTGAAGAACGGCTCGAAGATTCGCCCGCGGACCTCCTCGGACATGCCGGTTCCCGTGTCGGCGATGGTCAACTCGACCCACTCGTCCCCCGCTGCGGCAGGCCCGGAGGCGGGGGTGCCCTGCGCCGGGGCCGGCCCCTGGTCCCTCCCGGTCTCGCGGGGCGCCCGGCGGCCGCTGAACGTGAGCGTGCCGCCCCGCGGCATGGCGTCCACGGCGTTGAGGATCAGGTTCGTCACTGCCTCGCGGACCTCGGCCGGATGCCCGAGGATGGCGGGCAGTCCCTCGAGGGCGGTCGTGATCGCGATGACGTGACCACGGCGCTGCGGCTCGTCGCGCCAGCGCGGCCGCGTGATCTCGAGCGCCTCCTGCACGGCGGCGGCGAGGTCCATGGGGGCCAGCTCGCTCCGCGCCCGCCGCCGAGCGAAATCCTGGAGGCGCCGCACGATGTGGGCCCCGTCGGTGGCCGCGTTCTCCAGGGTCGCCAGGGCCTCCTGGACCCCGCGATCCGGGATCCGCAGCCGCAGCAGTTGCGCCTGGCCCAGGACGGCCGCCAGGATGTTGTTCAGGTCGTGCGCCACGCCGGCGGCGAGCTGCCCGAGGGCCCGCAGCTTCTCGGACTGGATCAGCTCGTCCTGGGCCCGCTGCAGCTCGCGGTAGGAGCGGCTGAGCTCGGCGAACAGCCGGGCGTTCTCGATGGCGATGACGGCGTGGGCGGCCAGCAGCCGGAGGACGTGGCGGTCCCGGACGCGGAAGATCTGCTCCCCGTCGAGATGGTCCATGGCGATGACGCCCAGCAGGCGGTCCCGGTAGAGCAAGGGCTCGGCCAGCACGGTCCGGTGGGGGGCCCACGCCAGGAAGTGGGGGTGTGCGAAGCGGGAGGAGCGGTAGTCGTTGACGATGAGTCCCTCGCGCCGCCGAGCCGCCTCGCCCGTCACGCCTTCGCCCAGCCGGAGCCGAATGGCCTCCCCTCCCTCGCCGTGGCCGCTCCACGCCTGGACGCTGAGGGTGGAATCGGCTTCGTTCCAGAGCCAGACGGCGCAGGCGGTGGCGCCGACCAGCTCGCGGGCCCGGCGCGCGATGATGTCCAGCAGCCGGGGCAGGTCCAGCTCTCGCGTCATCTCGGCGCTGATGGCCTCGATGGCCTCGAGCTGCTGACGTCGCGATTGCTCCTCACGGAGCAGCTCGGCCTTTTCGATCGCGATGGCCGCCTGGGAGGCGAAGGAGCCCAGATAGGCCAGCTCGTCCCCGCTGTAGGTGTGCGGGGTGGTGGTGTTGAAGGTCAGGACGCCCAGCACCCGGTCTCCGGTCTTGACGGGGAGCCCGAGGTAGGTGGCCACCCCGACGTCCCGGTCCGCCTGGGCCAGGACGTTCTCCGGGTCGGCACCGGGATCCGAGACGAACAGGGGCTCCCCGCTGGCGGCCACCCGGCCGGAGAGCCCCCGTCCGACCGGCATCTGGAAATCCGGCGGCAGGGTCGTTCCCTTGAGCGCCCCCGGGCGCAGGGTCTGGGTTTCCTGGTCCACGAGCATCAGCTTGACGTGGGCGCACCGGGTGATCGCCGCGGCCTCCTCGACGATCCGATCCAGGATCGTCTGCAAGTCTGGCCCGCTCATGGCGCTGCTGGTGGCGCGGAGGAGGGCACGCAGCTCCTCCTCGCGGCGCACCGCGGCCCCGTGCAGGCGGGCGTTCTCGATGGCGATGGCCGCTTGGTCGGCGAGCATGCGGAGCTGGTGGAGCTCTTCGAGGGAGAAGCGTCGGCCCGCCTGGGTGGTGTGGGAGTGCAGGACACCCAGGAGCCGTCCTTCGAAGAGGATAGGCACGGTGATGGTGGCCACCACGTCGGCGCACTCGGGCACGACGTAGGGGCTGGATTGATAATCGTCCAGGACCATGGGCTGCCGCGTTGCGGCGACGACGCCGTTGATCCCCCGGCCCAGCGCGAAGGTCTGCGCTCGCACCCGCTCGGCTTCCGGACCGATGGCGGCCCCGTAGCGCAGGGACTGGCCGTCCTCGTCCCAGAGGATGATCTGGGCGAAGGGGTTGCCCAGCAGCCGCGTCACCCCCGCCACGACCGCCTCCAGGACCGCCGGCAGCTCCAGCCGGGCGGTGATGGCCTGGCCGACCTCCTGGAGCGCCGCCAGCTCTGCCGCCCGATGGGCCGCGGCGGCATACAGGCGGGCGTTCTCGAGGGCGATGGCCGCCTGGTCGGCGAAGGAGGTCAAGTAGGTGATCTCCTGCGGTGTGAAGCGGCGCGGCGTCGTGGTATCGAAGGTGAGGACGCCGAGGACCTCGCTCCGGACCTTGATGGGGAGCCCGAGGTAGCTGAGCAACCCCAGGCCCCGGTCCCGCTCTGCCAGTAGACTGCGGGGATCGTTCGGGGTGTCGGGGCTGGACAACGGCTCGCCGGTCTGGGCCACGATCCCCGAGAGATCCATCCCCAGGGGGATCGTGAATCCGGCCGGCATCGGGTCACCGGTCTGCGCCGCCACCTGCAGGGTGTTCGCGGTCTTGTCCACCAGCATGACCGAGACGTGGGGCGTGCCGGCCATCCGGGACGCCTCCGTGACAATCCGGTGGAGGGTTCCCTGGAGGTCCAGACCTGACATGAGGGAGCGCGTCGCCCCCAGGAGGGCCTCCAGCTCTCGCCCGCGGCGTATGGCTGCGGTGTGCAGCCGGGCGTTCTCGATGGCAATGGTCGCCTGGCCGGCGAACAGCGAGAGGGTCTCGCGACTCTCCTCGGTGAAGGGTGTCCCTTCGTCCTTGCGGCTCACCGAGAGGACGCCAACAAGCCGATCGCCAAAGACCAACGGCTCGGCGAGCACGGCCACGTGGCTCGTCAGGTCTAGCAGGCGAGACGTGGCGTACGGGGAGTGCCGGAAATCGTTGACGATAAGCCCGCCGCGCCGCCGCGCCGCCTCGCCGGCTACTCCTTCGCCGAGCCGAAACTGGAAGGGCCCCGGCTCCTCCGTAAAACCCGTCCAGCTCACCGGGACCAGGAGCTGGGCGTCCTCGTCCCAAAGCCGGAGGACGCCGGAATCGGCCCCGGCAAGATCAACCGCCCGCCGGACGATCAGATCCAGAAGCGCCGGCAGATCGAGCTCGCGCGTGATCTCCACCGTCACGGCCCGGACGGCCTCCAGCCGCTCGAGCTGCGCGGCCAGCGCGACCTGGGCCTGCTTGCGGGTGCTGATGTCCCGGATGATGCTGACCAGGACGCGCTCGCCGCCCAGCGCCGTCCCGCGCGAGCTGACCTCCACCGGGAAGGTGCTCCCATCCTTGCGCCGGTGTACGGTCTCGAAGAGGATGCCCTCGGCGTCCGCCTGGGCCATCTGCGCCTGGGTGAGCGGCTGGGTCTCGGGGGCGCGAAGATCCAGGATGGTCAGCGAGAGCAGCTCCTGCGGGGAATAGCCGTAGGCGGTGACGGCGGCCCGGTTGGCCTCGAGGATACGCCCATCGCGCCGCAGGCAGAGCACGATGTCGTGGGCCTGATCGGCAAGGAAGCGGTAGCGGGCCAGCGTCTCTTCCGTCCGGATGCGCTCGGCCAGCTGCAGCTGTGTGGCGCTGTACAGCCGGGCGTTGTCCAGGGCGATGGCCGCCTGGGCGGCAAAGGCCGTCAGCAGGGGCAGGGCCTCCGCCCCCGGGACGCGGCCGGCTTCGTCCGCGACCACGAGCGCGCCGACAGGCTCGCCTCGCGACACCAGGGGGACGGCGGTCACGGCGCGGAGGTTCTCGGCCCGCGCGCGCTCGCGGAGCCACTCGGGGAGGACCACCTCGGGGTCGGTGAGCATGTCCGGGACCACGACGGGGGCCCGGGCGGCGATGGCCCGTGCCGCGACACCCGCCCCGGCGGGAAGGCGGTGGCCGATCCAGCGCTGTGGATCGAGGTCGCCCGCCACGGCGACGCACGTCAGGGACCCGGAGGCGGGGTCGAGCCGGTACAGCGTGCACAGGCGACCGTGGAGCAGCCGACACCCGGCCGAGACGATCCGCGGCGTGACCTGGGCCGGGTCCAGCGTGGCCGCGAGCTCGACGGCGATCTCCGTCAAGACCTGCGCCGCCTCGACCTGCTCGCGGCTGGATTGGCGCTCGTATTCGAGCGCCACAATCCGCTCCTGCAGGCGGGCGGGATCGGCGGTCGGATCGGCATCGGGCCTCATGCAGGGCTCCCGTGCGACGGCGTCTCCCGGGGCCTCGGACCCGCGAGAGCGATGGCGGGTACTGTACCCGGCGCTGCCGGGGCTGTCAATTAGCCCGCATTCTTCGCGAATGGAGCCCGCGAACAATGCGGGCTTCACAGAAGCCCTTGCGGTTGGTGGCCCAGGGCGGATCACGCATCCCTGAGGCAGATCGGCACCGCATCCCTCCCGCGGGACGGGGGACGGATACTCGGTGTGCCTACCACCATGCGTCATCCCATCGCGGGCCATCGCGGGATTGGCCATTGGCATGTAAGCACGGATTATTCAAGGCTTTTTCGTGAATAATCCGTGCTAGTGGATGGCGAAGGCCAGCCCCAGCCCGTAGGTGATCGCGCCGGCGATCACGGCGACGAGCGTCATCTCGAGCCCGCTCAGCCACCAGGGCCGGGTGGTGACGAGGCTCTTGGCGATACCAACGCCGAAGTGGGCCAGGATGCTGAGGGCGGCCGCCCAGAGCACGGCGGGGGTCCCCCGCGTGAACAGGAAGGGCAGGACGGGGATCAGGCCGCCGACCGCCGTGGAGGCTGTCGCCGACAGGCACGCCCTCCAGGGATTCGGGAAGGTGGTCTCGGACAGGCCCAGCTCCTCCTGCACGAGGGTCTGGAGGACGTGCTCGGGCCGCTCGCGGATGCGCGCCACGAGGGCACGAGCCTCCTCGGCGGTGAAGCCCTTCAACTGGTAGAACAGCTCCAACTCCTCCCGCTCCTCCTCGGGATTCGACTCGATCTCGGCCCGCTCGCGAGCGATCTCGCCCTCGTAGACCTCGCGCTGGGACTTGGCGGCCAGATAGGCACTGGATCCCATGGACAGGGCGCTGGCGATCGCCCCGGCGAGTCCGGTGATGAGGACGAGGTCGCTGCCCCCCGTGTACCCCGCCATCCCCGACACGATGCCGAACACCGCGCCCAGGCCGTCGTTGATCCCGTAGATCGCATCGCTCACCCAGCCGGCGCCCCGGACGTGCCGCTCCCGCCTGAGGATCAGGTCCAGCGTCGAGCGGGGGCTCTCCGGACCGGCCAGGACGCGCAGGATCGTGGCGTGCTCCTGATCGTCGGCCATGATGTCGCGCAGGATCGTCCGCCCCGCCTCGTCCAGCTCGCCGGCCAGGCGCTCGTAGGTCGCGGCGTCCTGCTGCTCGTGGGCCTCGAGCTTGCGGAAGATGACCTCGGGGGGCGCCACCTGCAGGCTGAGACCGAGGGCGGGCTTCACCGAGGCGGCGTCGGGCACGCTGCCCCCAGCCTCGCGGATTCGTTCCGCCCAGCGCGCCGCGTGGCGGACCTCGGCCTCGACCAGTTTCGTCAAGATCTCGCGCCGGCGGGGATCGCGCTCGCGCCCGGCCAGGACCCGGTAGGTCGCTGCGGCTTCTGTCTCGCGACGCCAGCAGGTCTCCAGCGCCCGGAGCTGCGTGCTCGGCTCACCCATGGGGCCTCCTGCTGAGGGCTCACTGGCAGGGAGTATAGCGCGGCAGTGGGGCGTGCGCCCACTGGAAATGCGCCACGCGTGACGAGGTGTGCCGGGCCTGACAAGCCCGCGGCAAATGTGCTAGAGTGGCGCCATGCACGATGGCCACGAGTCGGGCGAGGCCCCGCGCTTTCTGGTGGATGCCATGCTCGGCCGGCTGGCCCGCTGGCTCCGCATCCTGGGCTATGACGCGGCCTACGATCCGGCCGAGGACGACGAGTTGCTGGCGCGTGCCCGGCAGGAGGGGCGCATCCTGCTCACGCGGGACACGCGCCTGGTACGACGCCGGCGCATACCGCCGCACCTGTTCATCGAAAGCGATCATGTCCTGGAGCAGGTGCGGCAGGTGCTGTCGGCGCTCGGGCTGCCCCGCACGGCGGGGCCGGTGCGCCGGTGCCTGCGCTGCAACGTGCTCATCGAGCCCTGCGACAAGGACGAGGTGGCCGGCCGGGTTCCCGAGTTCGTCTGGAGCCAGCACCAGGCCTTCTGGCGCTGCCCCGCCTGCGAGCGCATCTACTGGCCCGGCACGCACCACCAGCGCATGGAGGAGGCGTTGCGCGCGCTGCGCGAGGGAGATTCGTTCGAGGGTTCGAGCGTTCGAAGGTTCGGGAGTTCAGATACACTCAAACCCGGAGGCGACTGAACTGCGGGGGGAGGGTGTTTCTGAACCACCGAAGCACCGAACGGTCGAAGGAGTCGGTGGCTGAGCCGAGGAACGGCTTCCAGGGTGTCTTGTCGTCCTGTTGAACTCTCGAACGCTCGAACTATCGAACTGGTTTTTCCTGAACCACCGAACGCTCGTGTTCATTCTTGTGTCGAACGCCTTTCGCCTGGGTGTGCGATGTCCCGTTCGCTCCGCCTCGTGTTCATGGGCAGTCCCGACTTCGCCGTGCCGGCGCTGCGGCGAGTGGTTTCCGACGGGCACGATGTGGCCCTGGTGGTGACGCAGCCCGATCGGCCGGCCGGCCGAGGCTACGCGCTCCGGCCCCCCGCCGTGAAGGTCCTGGCCGCGGAGCACCGGCTACCCGTGCTCCAGCCCGAACGGCTGAAGGATCCGGCGGTCCTGGAGGCGCTCGCCGCCGCGCGGCCCGGGGCGATCGTCGTGGTGGCGTTCGGCCAGTTCCTCCCCAAGGAGGTCCGGGAGCTCCCGCCCCTCGGCTGCGTGAACGTGCACGCCTCGCTCCTGCCCAAGTACCGCGGCGCCGCGCCCATCCACTGGGCCCTGATCCGGGGCGAGGCGGAGACGGGGGTCAGCATCATGCGCATCGACGCGGCCATGGACGCCGGGCCGGTCTTGGTGCAGCGCCGGGTGCCCATCGCGGCCGAGGAGGATGCCGGCTCCCTCCACGACCGTCTGGCGGAGGAGGGGGCTGCGGCGCTGGCGGATGGGCTCGGGCTGCTGGCGGAGGGGCGGGCGGTCTGGCGGCCGCAGGACGGGACCCAGGCCACCCAGGCCCCCAAGATCACGGATGCCGAGTGCCGCCTGAGCCTCCCGGCCGATCCCGCCGCGCTCGTGAACCGGGTGCGGGGCCTCGCGCCCAGTCCCGGTGCCTACCTGCCGCTCCCGGGCGCGCGGGGCCAGCGGCTCAAGGTCCTGCGAGCGGCGGTGCGCCCCGGCGCCGCGGCGCCGGGCGCGATCCTCGAGATCGCGGAGCCCGCCCTCGTGATCGGCACGGGACCGGGGACCGTGGCGCTGCTCGAGGTCCAGCCCGAGGGCAAGCGCCGGATGACGGGGGCGGAGTTTGCCCGGGGACAGCACCTGGCGCGGGGGGCGTCCATTGTCTGAGGTGGAAGGGGCCGGTCCGCTGCCGTCCCCGCGCCGGGCCCGGCGACCGGCCGCTGCGCCTCCGGAGGGCGCCCGGGCCGTGGCCCTGCACGTCCTGCGGCGGGTCGAGGCGGGCGAGGCCTACGCGAACCTGCTGCTCGACGCCCGACTCGGGAGCGGCCGGCTGTCGGCCGCCGACCGGGCGCTGGCCACGGAGCTGACCTACGGCGTCCTGCGCTGGCAGGGGCGGCTCGACTGGATTCTGGGGCAGGTGCTGGACCGGCCGATCGCGGCCCTGGAGCGCACGGTCCGCCTGGCGCTCCGCCTCGGCGCCTATCAGGCCTGCCTGCTCGGCCGGGTGCCGGATTTCGCCGTCGTGCACGAGACGGTTGAGCTCGTGCGTCGCCAGGGGAGGCAGGAGGCGGCCGGGTTCGTGAACGCCGTCCTGCGGGCGGTGATTCGCTGGCGGGATCGGGGGGCGCCGGGCCCGCCCGAGGGGACCCTCGAGTACTGGAGCACCATGGGCTCCCACCCCCGCTGGCTGGCCGAGCGGTGGGCCGCACAGCTGGGGGCCGCCGAGGCGGGGGCGCTCATGGCGGCCAACAACACGATCCCACCCACCACCGTGGTGGTGAACGCCCTGCGGGCGGCCCCGACGGCGGTCCGGCAGGCCCTGGCGGCGGCGGTCCCCGAGGTGGCGTCAGGACGGCTCGCGCCCGAGGCGCTCTCGGTGCGAGGCGCCGGGAGCGTGGCGGACCTCCCGGGTTTTGCCGAAGGCTGGCTCGTGCCCATGGACGAGGCGGGGACGCTCCCGGTCCTGGCGCTCGACCCGCAACCTGGAGAGCGCGTCCTGGATGCGTGCGCGGGCGGCGGCGGGAAGAGCGCGCTGCTGGGGGCGCGGGTGGGCAACCGGGGCGAGGTCGTGGCCCTCGACAACAGCCCGCGGGCCATCCGCCGCCTCGAGGCGGCGAAGGCGCGCCTGGGCCTCGGCATGGTCCACCCCCGGCTCGGGGACGCGCGGGCGGCAGGGCGCCTGTGGGAGCGGCAGTTCCCCCGCGTCCTGCTGGATGCCCCGTGCACCGGCCTGGGGACGGTTCGCCGCCGGCCCGAGATCAAGTGGCGGCGCACCCCCGCGGACCCGGAGCGGGCCGCCGCCGTGCAGGTGGACCTGCTGGAAGGCGTGGCGGGGAGCGTGGCCCCGGGCGGCGTGTTGGTCTACAGCACCTGCAGCCTGGAGCCGGAGGAGACCGAAGCGGTGGCGGCGCGCTTCCTGGCCGGCCACCCGGAGTTCCGGCCGGACGAGGTCCCCGCCGCCGGCAGCGAGGTGCGGGCCCTGGCCGCGGGGCCCGGCGTCCTCCGCGCCTGGCCGCATCGGCATGGCACGGACGGGTTCTATGTCTTGCGGCTGCGTCGGGAGCGCTGATGCCTGCTCCGGTTCGTCGTCACCCATCGTGGCTGGTCAGGTTCGTGGCCCGTGTGGTGAAAGCCCTGGCCATCCCCGCCGGGCTCCTGGCGCTGGGCCTGGTCTCGGCCTACGTCGCCATGGACGTGGTCCTGGAGAAGAACCGCGTCGAGGTCCCGCGAGCCGTCGGGCTGGAGTCGGTGGCCGCGAGCGCGCTGATCAAGGAGGCCGGCCTGACTCCGCGGGTCGTGGCCGAGGAGTTCAGCGAAAAGATCCCCAAAGGGCACGTCGCCCGCCAGCGACCTGGTCGCGGCGCCCGGGTCGAGCCGGGCAGCGAGGTGCGGCTGTTCCTGAGCCGCGGGACCGATCGGGTCGAGGTGCCAGATCTCGCGGGGGTGGGCCTGCCCCAGGCCCTGCGCAGCCTGGCGGAGGCGGGCCTCGCCGTGGGGCGCGTGACGAAGGTGCACTCGGATCTGCATCCCCGCGAGAGCGTCATTTCCCAGGACCCGTCCCCGGGGGCCTCGGTGGTCCGGGGGGCGGCCGTGGCGCTGCTCCAGAGCGTGGGGCCGTGGGAGGCGATGCTCACCATGCCCGATCTGATCGACCGCGACACGGTCACGGCCGTCAATCTGCTCCGGGAGCTGCAACTCGAGGCGCAGCTCAGCTTCGAGACCACGATCTCGGGAAAGAACCGCGTCGTCACCCAGGAGCCGTCCCCGGGTACCCCCGTCAGGGTCGGGGACCGGGTCCTGCTCACGATCGGGGAGTGATCCCGCAGGCTGTGAAAAAGGCCCATCTGCGGCGTTGGAGGGCTCCCGCCGCGCTGCGGCGTACGGACCGAGTACGCCTCGCGCCGCGGATCGCCCTCCGCCTTGCATCTGGGCCTTTTTGACCAGCCTGGGGAGAACCGGGTGGTTTGGCAACCTGCTGAGAATGTGACGGGACGGAGGGGGTGCGGGGAGCGCGGATCGCTCCAGGAGGCGGCATGGTCAAGATCGCGCCGTCGGTGCTGTCGGCGGACTTCGGGCG
>Ga0316616_100000240_pt1 | contig 15669 bp, 12 predicted proteins | sample OWC_Aug_M1_C1_D1_FD_207660 | JGI IMG/M metagenome (GOLD analysis project Ga0316616, IMG submission 207660) | Wetland soil microbial communities from Old Woman Creek delta, Ohio, United States - OWC_Aug_M1_C1_D1_B | ecosystem: Environmental > Terrestrial > Soil > Wetlands | place: USA: Ohio... | reverse complement strand
GGTTCGTTCCCTATCTCATGCTGGCGCCCGCGCTCGGGTTTATCCTCACGTTCATCCTGTATCCGCTCGGGTTGAACTTCTCCACGAGCTTTCAACATCGCGTCTTCACGGAGCCCATGGCCAACCGATTCGTCGGGCTCGCCAACTATGTCAAGATCGCCACGGATCCGACCTTCTGGCTGGTCCTGCGCCAGTCTGCATTGTGGGTCACGGGGTCGCTCGCCTTCCAGTTTCTCCTCGGGCTGGCCCTGGCGCTGCTCCTGAACGAGCGGTTTCCGGCCAGGGGGCTGTACCGGTCGCTGATCCTGTCCCCCTGGGCGATCTCCGGGGTGATCATCGCGATCATGTGGAAGTGGATGTACAACCCCCAGGTTGGAGTGCTGAACGAAATCCTGGTGCGCCTCGGCCTCGTGAGTCATCGTCTAGCCTTTCTTGCCGACCCCAGTACCGCGCTCCCCGCCGTCATTTTCACCAATATCTGGCGCGGAACTCCCTTCTTCGCCGTCATGCTCCTGGCGGCCCTCCAGGCTGTGCCCAAGGAACTCTACGAGGCGGCGGCCATGGACGGTGCCGGGCCCTGGCAGCGGTTCCTGCATGTCACGCTGCCCTCGATCGTGCCCATGATCTTTGCAGCCCTGCTCCTCCGCACGATCTGGATCTTCAACGATGTGGACTTGATCTTCGTGATGACGGACGGGGGTCCCGTGCGGGCCTCCGAGACGCTGGCAACCTTTCTGTACAAGAAGGCCTCCCGCGATCTCGACTTCGGCATGGGTTCCGCGCTGGCCATGGTGATGTTCGCGATTCTCATGACCATCACAGCGCTCTATTACCGCGCCTTCCGGCGCTCTGGCAGGATGTTCTGATGCGAAAGCCCAACCCCTGGCGGATCCTCACGCTCTATCTCCCCCTGGCTGGGTTCCTGGTCTTCACGCTGTTTCCCATCTACTGGACGCTGGCCACCTCGTTGCAGGATGAACCGGCCGTGGCCCGCCTCCCAATCCGCCTGATTCCGCGGGAGCTGACGGTGGAGAACTACCGCGCCCTGTGGAGCTTCACCCGCTTCGACCGTTTCTTCCTGAATAGCCTCTTCGTGGCAGGGGGCACCACGCTCCTCACCCTGGGGATCACGACGCTCTCGGGTTATGCCCTCTCGCGGTTTCGGTTCAAGGGCAAGACGGTGATCTTCTTCTCGATCCTCGCCATCCAGATGATCCCCCTGGTCATGATCGTGATCCCCCTGTTCCAGATTCTCATCGCCCTGGGCCTGGCCCGCTCGCGACTCGCACTGGTCGGGACGTACACGACGTTCATGATCACCTTCTGCACGCTCCTGATGAAGGGCTTCATGGATGCCATCCCGACGGAGATCGACGAGATGGCCATGATCGACGGCTGCTCGCGTCCGGGAGCGCTGTTCCGGATCGTCTTGCCCACGATCAAGCCGGGACTGGTGGCCACGGGGATCTTCGCCTTCATCTACGCCTGGAACGAGTTGATCTTCGCCGTGATGTTCCTCAACTCCGAGGAGCTGATGACCCTGCCGGTGGGGCTCTACTCGCTGGTCGGCCAGTTCGTGATCAAGTGGACCGACATCGCCACGGGATCCATCATTGCCGTCCTCCCGCCCCTGCTTTTGTTTGCGTATATCCAGCGCTACCTCGTCCAGGGACTAGCCTCGGGGGCGGTGAAGGGGTAGAAGGGGAGGCGCCATGCCCGGAGAAGTGACACTGGAAGGGCTCTGGGATTTCTGCCCCGATCCCGAGGAGTGCGGGGAGGCCGATGGCTGGGCCACCCACTGGCCGAGGGACCGTCGCCCCTGCGTCCTGCCACTCCCATGGAACCTGATGGATCCAAGGCTCTTCAAGTACGAGGGGCTGGTGTGGTTCTTCCGGATGATCCCCGTCCTGCCGCCGGGGGAGTGGTGCCTTGTCGGCGATGGGGTCAATCACCGGGTGGCGGCGTGGGCGGACGGCGCCCTCCTCGGAAGGCAGGAGGGAGGATACCTGCCGTTCGAGTTCGCCTTGCCCCGCCGGGAGACGGCCGGTCCTGTGCGCCTCGCCATGGCGGTGGACAACCGGCTGGGTCCGGCGACGCTGCCGCCCGCCGGGGTGGATTGGTTCAACTGGGGCGGGGTAGTCCGGCGCCTGAGCCTCCGGATCCGACCGGAGCTACAGCTCTTGGATGTTCAGGCTCGGTGTTCGCTCTCAGGAGGCATTTCCGTCGAGGGACGAGTACATGGCCCGGGAGCGGAGACCGCTCGGCTGGCGGTCCGACTCCTGGATGCGGATGGGGGATTGGCATGGGAGGCTCAGGCATCGCCGGACGCAGAGACTGACGGCACGCATTTCTCGGTCTCCGGAAACCTTGCCCGGCCTCGGCTCTGGTCGCCGGAAAGCCCGGAGATGTATACCCTCGTCGTCCAGGTCCGGCGCGAAGAGGGGGCCTGCGCGGAGTCTCGAACGCTGCCAGTCGGATTCCGGGAAGTTCGCGTCGAAGGCTACCGGATTCTCCTGAACGAACGGCCGATTCGCCTCCGCGGAATCTCCCGACACGAGGCACACCCCCACGTTGGAAACGCGGGCATCGATCAGTTGGCCTTCTATGATCTCCAGCTCCTGACGCGGGCCGGCGCTAACTTTGTTCGCCTGGCTCACTACCCCCACGATCCGCATGTCCTGGATATTGCCGATCGATTAGGCCTCCTCGTCTTTGCCGAGCTGCCCACGATCTGGCTGGGCGAGAGCCAGATGAACGACCCCGAGGTGCTGGCACGAGCCACCCGGACCTTCGATACCCTCTGGCGGCGAGACCGGCACCACCCGAGCATTATTCTCTGGGGGCTCCTGGCGGAGTGTGCCACCCAAACAGAGGCGGGGGAGCGGTTCTTCGCACACCTGTCGGCTCATGCGCGACAGCGTGATCCCAGTCGCCTAATCATCCAGGCATCGGAAACCCCGGAAGGGGACCGATGCTTCCAGTACGCAGACGTCCTCGGCCTGAATTATTTCCACGGGTGGTACGCGGACGCGCCCATCGCCGAGTACGGGGAAGCGCTTGACCGTCTGCACACCAGGTTTCCCAACAAACCGATTCTCCTCTCCTCTCACGGAGCCGATGCCATTGCTGGGTTTCGATCATTCCAGGGGGCCAAGTGGTCAGAGGAGGCGCAGGCCGCTTACCACGCCGACGTGATTGCGGAGGTCCGTCGCAGGCCATTCGTGGCCGGCCAATCCCTCTGGCTCCTCACCGACTATCAAGGTCCAGCTTGGCGGACCGCTCGCTTTACCCCATTGCAGCGACCGAAGGAGCAAAATAACAAGGGCTTATTGGATGAATACCGTCGTCCCAAACTGGCCTACGACCGCGTTCAGGCCGCATACCGGGCCTGGCAAGACGAATGAAGTAAGTTGGGCCCCGTGATGGGGGACAGGGCGCCGTATCGGAAGGAGGAAGACATGCGTGTCTTGTTCATCGGAGGAACCGGGAATATCTCCGTCGCCTGTACCCACCGCGCCCTCGACAAGAACCTCGAGGTGTTCCACCTCAACCGGGGCTCCAATCCCCAGAGAGCCCCGCAGGGTGTCACCACCATCCGGGCGGACATCCGGAACGGCGACGAGTCGCGCCGCGCCCTCGCCGGCCTAAAGTTCGACAGCGTCGTCCAGTTCATCGGCTATCTCCCCCAGCAGATCGAGGCCGATATTGCACTCTTCAGGGGGCGAACAGAACAGTACGTGTTCATCAGCTCCGCCTCGGCCTACCGGAAGCCCCTGCCTCACCCGGTGATCACCGAATCCACGCCTCTCTGGAATCCGTTCTGGGACTACTCGCGGGACAAGATTGCCTGCGAGCGGGTCCTCAAAAAGGCGTGGGAGGACGAGGGGTTCCCTGTCACCGTGGTTCGGCCCTCCCACACTTACGACAACGGGCGGATTCCCACGGCCCTCGGGGGCAGAGACTACACGGTGGCCCGGCGCATCCTCGACGGAAAACCGATCGTCGTCCACGGGGATGGCCAATCCCTCTGGACACTCACGCACTCCTCGGATTTCGCCCGCGGCTTCATCGGCCTGCTCGGGAACCCGGCCGCAGTGGGCGAGGCGTTCCATATCACCTCGGAGGAATCCCTCACCTGGGACAGCATCCACCAGGCCATCGGTCTGGCCGTTGGGGCCGAACCGCGAATCGTCCACGTGACCTCGGAGTTCATCGCCAGGATCTGCCCCGAACGCGGCGCGTCCCTCCTCGGCGACAAGGCCCACAGCGTCATCTTCGACAATTCCAAAATCACGCGCTCCGTGCCGGAATTCCACGCCACGGTCAATTTCGCCGAGGGAATTCGCTGGTCCATCGACTGGTTCAATGCGCATCCGGAGGCGAAGACGGTCGATCCGTCCGTCGACGCAGACTACGAGATGGTCCTGGCCGCGTGGAAGAAGGCGCTGAACGCGGCCGCTTGACCCGGGGCTGCGCTGTCGTCGCCCAGGCCTTCCGCGACGTGCCGGAGAAAGTGCTTGACGCTGTTCCTGTAATTGCATATACAAATAAAAAGGGAGTCAACGCCAGCATGGACAAGCGGCAGCCCAGCCGAGCCATCGACCTCATCGCCCGCGACTGCATCGCCGTGCGACTGCGGGTGCTGAACCGGGTCGTCACTAAAGTGTACGACGACGCCCTGCGCCCGCTGGGCCTCAAGGTCAGCCAGTTGAACATCCTCGTGGTGGCGGCGAAGCTCGGCCTCGCCCGCCCTGCGCAAGTCTGCGATCTCCTCCAACTCGACGCGTCCACGCTCAGCCGCACCGTCGAGCGCATGCGAGGCAAGGGCTGGCTGGAAGTGGTTCCTGGGGAGGACGCCCGGACGCAACCGTTCCGCCTGACCACCCAGGGGATGCGACTCCTGGCGCGGGCCGTCCCGGCGTGGGAAGCGGCGCAGCGCCAGGCGTTGGACCTCCTGGGCGACGGAGGACAGGCCCTACTCACCGACGTGGGCAGGACGGTGCGGAGGGCACAGGCGAAGGCGTAGGCGCCGTTCTTCTGGCGCCGATAGTTGCATATGCAACGAGAAGGAGTCCACCATGATACGAGCGGAACACCCCACGGTCAGGGCGTATGCCGAGAGGGCCGCCCGCACCCCTGCACCCGTGGCTCCTGCCACGTTGGACGCTGACTGGCTGCGCCGACTGGCCCGGGACGCCGGGGCCGACGACGTGGGCCTGGTGGAGATCGGCCGCCGGGCGTTGGATGACCAACGGGACGACATTCTGCGGTTCTTCCCGCCCACCCGCACGCTCGTCAGCCTCGTCTGCCGCATGAACCGGGAGCCGATCCGGAGCCAGGCCCGGTCGGTGGCCAACCTGGAGTTCCACCACACCGGCGAGCAGGTCAACGCGGTTGCGAAGACCGTCGTCGCTGCCCTGGAGCGGCATGGCGTCCGGGCGGTCAATCCGGCCATGGGCTTCCCGATGGAGATGGACCGCTTCAACGCGGAGAAGATTTGGGTGGTCTCCCACAAACCGGTGGCGGTGGCGGCCGGACTGGGGCACCTGGGGATCCACCGGAACGTCATCCACCCCCGGTTCGGCAGCTTCATCCTGCTGGGCACCGTGCTGCTGGACGCCGAGGCGACGGCCTACGACCAGCCGCTTGCCTACAATCCGTGTCTGGAGTGCAAGCTCTGCGTGGCGGCGTGCCCCACGGGGGCGATCGCCCCCGATGGCCAGTTCAACTTCGCGGCCTGCTACACCCACAACTACCGGGAGTTCATGGGCGGTTTCACGGACTGGGTGGAGCAGGTGGCCGACAGCCGGAACGCCCAGGCCTACCGCGCGAAGGTCACCGACGCCGAATCGACCTCCCTGTGGCAGAGCCTGTCCTTCGGGGCCAACTACAAGGCGGCGTACTGCCTGGCGGTCTGCCCGGCGGGGGAGGACGTCATCGGGCCCTACCTGCAGGATAAGGCGGGCCATCTCAACTCCACCGTCCGGCCGTTACAACAGAAGGCGGAGACCGTCTACGTCGTGGCCGGGTCGGACGCCGAGACCCACGTCGCGCGCCGCTTCCCCACCAAGACGACGAAGCGGGTCGGCAACGGCCTGCGGCCCCGCTCGATCGCCTTCTTTCTGGGCAACCTGCCGCACGTCTTTCAGCCGGGCCAGGCCACGGGCCTCGACGCGACGTACCACTTCACCTTCACCGGCGCGGAGGAACACAAAGCCACGGTGGTCATTCGGGACAAGACCGTGCGAGTAACCGCGGGCCACGTGGGGACCGCGACCCTGCGGGTGACGGCCGACAGCCAGTGGTGGCTCGGCTTTCTGGCGAGGGAGCGCAGCCTCCTGTGGGGGCTGGTGACCCGGAAACTGCGCCTCAAGGGCTCTCCGCAATTGCTGCGGGCGTTTGGCACCTGCTTTCCGTCGTGAATACCACGCACGCAGGCGAGTTCCAGGCACGGCCCCTCCACCCGTCCACACGTCGCTGCAGAGGGATCCAAGATGACGACATCCGCACCCGCATCGAACACGTGCGCGTGGAGACGACGAAGGGCTTCGCAACGGTCGGGAAGGATTTCGAGGGGCATTGTCGCTTGACACTCGGGGGGACCATCGGTACAGTCAGGCTCGGTCCCGGGCAACCCGACGCGTGGGCCAGCGGCGGCGACGCGGCAGGCCTCTCACGGCGAGCGGATGACTGACAACCGGAACGGAGGCACACCATGGGAGACAAAGGCGGCAAGAAGGATAAGAACAAGATTCAGAAACAGATGATGCAAAGACAAAATCAAGAGGCAAAAAGGAAGCAGGACAAACAACAGAAACGCATCCCGTAACAGGCAGCAGGATTCCAGAGACAGACAGGCCAACCATGCCAGGCAGGTGAAGCCAAATGGCGCGCCTGATGGCTGAGATGAGCCTGCGAGGGCGCCCGATCACCTCGCTCAGAGAGTTCCGATGGACGGGAGAAGGCGAGCCGACATCACCCCGGGAACCCGGGTGCAGGTCGCGCAGAAAGAGGATCAGCGTTCTGGGAAACTGACAGAGGGAACCGTTCAGAAGATTCTCACCAATTCGGCCACTCACCCTCACGGCATAAAGGTGCTCCTGGTGAACGGAGTGGTCGGCCGGGTGAAGGTGATACTCCCTGACCGCGAGTGATCCACGACGGGGCGAGCGGCGAGTCCCGTGTCAACGGTCGCGCCAGTGGAGCCACTCAGGCTTAGCTGATGTCGCGTCAGCGACGCCCGTGACCGGGTCCCTTACAGCTGCTCGGCTCCTTTCTCAGCCCTGCTTCCCAGACGCTTCGCTCCGCCGCAGCAAGAGGAACCCCCGCCAGGAGCACTGGGCTGGGATAAGTTTCCGTCGGTTTCAAATCCTGCGCATCCAACTCAAGCTGGGGTGCCAATGACTCCCCATCGGATGCCCAGAGACTCTTGGGACGCCCTCGTGGGTCGAGCAGACCAGCGGGGGCGTCTGTGTGTTCGAGGGCCCCAGGTCTCACCCTCACTGGTGATGCACCTGTTCGCTGTGAAAAGGGGGAGTCCGGGGAAGGGAGGGGGGAGCTCTGATGAACAGGCCGGATGAATCCACGCGCGATCCACAGACTCCAGTACTCCGGACCACTCGCCGCCAGTTCCTGTCGCTCCTGGGCGCGGCCTCAACCATCGCCGCCGTCGCGCCTGCCGCGTTCACCGACGGAAGGGACAGGGACGGTGACGATCACGATCACGGTCACCGGGGAGGGAAGGGGAGCCAGGCGGTCCGACGCTACGTCCACGTCGGCACGTACACCGCGCCGAACCTCGCGCCCGGCGGGATTATGCCCAGCACGGCCCAAGGGATCTACGTCCTCAAGATGGATCCGCGCGACGGTGGGCTGGACTTTGTCCAGGTTGTCGACACTCCCAACCCATCGTTCCTGGCGATTGACCCGACGAAGAAATACCTGAGCCAGAATTTCGCCTACGTCCTCAACCAGCTGGTTTCCTCGATCGATGCGTTCTCCTACGACCCGTCGCGCGGGGCATTCATCTGGCTCCGGACCATCTCGAGGCTGCCGCGCAACTTCACCGGTATCAATACCACCGCGGAGATTCGCGTGCACCAGAGCGGGAAGTGGGTCTACGCGACGAACCACGGCCACAACACCGTCGCGATCTTCGAGGTGGACCAGCAGACGGGTACGCTCAGCGTGATCGATTGGGAATCGACGCGGGGACAGATCCCTCGGGGCATGCACATCGACCCCTCCGGGACCTTCCTCTATGCAGGCAACCAGAACTCCGATCGCATCGCCGCCTTTCGAGGCATCCAGTCCAATGGCGAGCTCACCCTGACCAGATCGTCCATACCCCGACTCCGGTCGACATCGAGTTTGGCCCGAAGGTCTAGGCCATGCCGACGTCGGGGTGCCCGCCCGCCTGGAGGGGAGGGCACCCCTTCTCATGGGTGGGATCGAGGACTGGTGCGATACCCCGCCGGCTCCCCCCGGACTGGGGGACCCATGGTAGGTCTGGCGCAATGAGGCCCCTCTATGTCGAGGTCCGCCTCTTTGACCCGCTCACCGATGAGCTCTTCCCCGTCTCCGAGGGGATTGAGGTCGAGGTGGCGCGGTTCGATCCGTCCCAGGGCGGGCTACTCCTCGACCCCCTGCGCCTCCAGCCGCCGTCGGACAGCCGGATCTTTCATGTCCACGCCCCGAACTACAGGGCAGGCCGACGTCATTACCTGCAGGTGAGGTTCCTGAGGGCGAGTTTTTCCAAGTCCTCAGGCGCGCTGCTGGGACCCGACGAGGCGGCGCGAGCGTCTGAGACGCTCTTCTGCCCGTCCCGCCTCCCCGCCTGGGACTCGGGATGGGACGACGACTACCGGCGCAACGAGCACTTCAGCTGGCGGGACCTACGCATGGACACGAGCCCGGAGCGGCCGCTCGTGCTGAAGGTGCCCCTGCGCAGGATCTACTGCATCGGACACCGCGGCTCCCCGCAAGAGTATCCGGAGAACACGATCGCCTCGTTCCGAGCGGCACTGAACCGGGGCGCCAACGGGCTCGAGTTCGATCTGTGCATCACCAAAGACCGCCGCCTCCTCGTCTTCCACGACCCCACCCCCGAGGGGCTCAAGGGGCTGCTCGATCGCACCCGCTACGAGCACTTCCCTTACGAGTTGGTGTCACCGGAGTTCGTCGTCGAAGGGGGAATCACCTACGCAAGGGTCAGGGAGTTGCGCGGGGGCGGGTATGCCGAAGTCGCTCGCCGGCCTCTCGCCTCGCGAGACGAGTACGACCTCGTGAATCTCACCCGGGACGAGGTGAGACGGATCTATCGGTATCAGCACGTGCACGGGGTGGAGCATGCGATTCCGGACTTCGAGGAGTTGCTCGCCTTGGCCCGGGAGCAAGCCCCGCGCCTGCACTTCCTGTTCTTCGACGTCAAGAACCCGGACTGGGACGAGCGGAAGGATGCCGCGGGCTTTGTGGAGTTTGGCCGGCTGATCGGCGTGGCCCTGAGGCAATATACGCCACTTCCAGATCGGCTCGTCATCTGCAATGCGAGCCCCAGAGTGCTCGGGCACCTCAAGGCCGGCGTGGGGCAAGCCGGCGAGACCCGGTGCGTGTTCGCCTACGACGCATCCGGAGGACTCTCCGCGCTCCTTGGCGTCTCGAGGACCAGGTGGGCCTGGCTCCCGTCATGGTTGCGATGGATCCCGGAGCGGATTTTCGGAACACGGGAGAATCCCCTTCGGGTCGCCAGGCGGATGCAGAATCCCGTTGTCTCTATCGGCAGCCTGCTGCGACCGGGGCACCTCGATGAGATCAGGGAAGCGGTGCGAGACCGGGACTACAAACCGCGAAGCCCGGTCGAGACCGTGATCCACTGGACGGTGAACGATCGAGCCAAGATGTACCAATCGCTCAGCGCAGGCGTGAATGGCATCGTGACGGATGACCTCGGAGAACTGCTGGATACTCTGAGGAGCCTCCGGATTGCCCAGCGCTGAGCGCGCAAGTCCTAGCAAGGCTGCTGGAGAAGGTGCATCTGCATCAAGGGACCCGTTGCCAGTGTAATCAGTTTGCGTACTCTCTCTCCTCTGAGCGTCTTGCGGGGCCTGGTCTTCTCCACGGTATCTGGACGCATCCCCGAGACTGTCGCCAGGGCCCGTCGCCTCCACGAACCCGTTTCCCCCGCTAGCGCCCTCTGGCCCGCGCCGGCATCATCGCACCCAGCGTCCCGTGACCCCAAATCTCCGGCTAACACCTGCGTCGCCTCCGAGGGGCGACACCCGCCGGCTGAACCGAGGCCCGCGGGAGTGAGCCGGCCCCGCGGGCTGCAGCGCGGGCGTGACTGGGGTCGGCTGCGGATGCCCCGACGTTAGCCGGAGATTGAGGTGACTTGATGGGCTGGCGTTCGGGGGCGCCATGGACTAATATAGGTGGCGGGTGCATCCGTGGGGGCAGGCCCGCATGAATCCCCTCGCCACGGTCTCCACCTCCGTTCGCCGAGTCGCTACCCGCACATCCGTGTGGATCGCGACACGTTGGAAGAACGTCTTCTACGTCTACCTGGCCGCAGCCTTCTCGCTGCTCATCGCCGCCGATGCCGCCTTCCTCCATGTCACGGCGAACATGCGCCAGAAGGCATTCGACGTGATGCTGCGGTACCGTCTCATCGTCCCGCAGCCCGACAGGGACATCGTCATCGTCGATATCGACGAGGCCAGCCTTGCCGCCATGGCCAAGGAATACGGCCGCTGGCCCTGGCCGCGCCAGGTGCTGGGGGAGTTCCTCGAGCACCTGGAGGGACAGCGGCCCCGTGCGGTGGTGTTCGACATTCTGTTCAGCGACCCGGATGTGTACAACCCCGACAGCGACGCCTATTTCGAGGCTGCGGTGGCCAGGACCACCAACACGTTTTTCCCCATGCTGCGCCTGGACGAGGCGAGCGACGGCTTGAGCCAGATCACGCCGGGGATGATTCCCGGCGTGACCCTTGCCCCCGGCGAGACTCCGCAGCCAGGCAGTATCGCGATCGTGCTGCCGCACTTCCAGTCGATTCTCCGGGGCGGTCGCCTTGGACTTCACAACATCTATCCCGATCCTGATGGCGTGGCGCGCGAAGCCCTCGTCTACCGGATCGATCACGGCTGGGCCATCCCCTCGCTGCCGGCGCGGGTCGTGCGCGAGCTCGGGTATCCCGTCCCGGCCTCGCCGCGCGTGCTCCTGAACTGGCGCGGCAAGGCCTTTTCGTATCGGACGGTCAGCTTCAGCCCCCTGTTTGACGACATGCTCAACGAGCACAAGAGACGTCCGCAGGATGAGTTCACGAACACGATCGTGCTGATCGGCTCCACGGCGCCAAGCCTGTTCGATGTCAAGCCCACGCCCATGAGCCGGCTGCACCCCGGGGTCGAGATCCTGGCCACGGCAATCGACAACCTGAAGCAGGGAGATTACCTGCGCTATCCGGAAGGCCGCTTCCTCTACCCGCTGCTCACCCTGTTGATCGTGTGGGCGACGGCCTGGGCCTTCTATCGGAATGCGGGACGAGGCAAGATCGACCGGCTGTTCGGTGCGTCCCAGGTGATCCTGCTGGGCCTCAGCTACGCCAGCATCAACCTCACCAACACGTATCTCAACCTGACCGGGCCCGTGACGGTCGGGCTGGCGTACTTCACCATTGCACGCATCTACGCCGCGGCGATCAGCGGGGCGCTGGAGACAAGCGCCGTAGGCGCCTCCATGGACCGAAGGGGCGAGCTCCGTGCCACGCTCTTGCTCATCCGCTTGGGAGACACCGAGACCACCGTCCGGGACGGGGCGCTGGAGAGCATCCGTCGTCGATTGGCGCAAACGGGCACCGAGCCCAAGAGCGTGGAAATCCTCAAGGGTCGCCAGGAAGGCATCTGGGCCCTCTTTGAGCGCACCCTGGCGGTCTCCTGGGTGACCCCGGCGCAGGATCAGGCGGCCCGCGGCCGGGTGGACAACGATGTCGCGAACGTCACTGCGTTGCTGGAGCACCTCCTACCGCGGCACCTCGACACCGGGGATGCTGCGGCAACCTGGTTCGTGCACGAGGGCTTGATCTCGGGTGGGAAGGCGGCCAGGGCTGGCTGGCGAGCGCTCTTCGCCGACGCGCAGGTCCGCTGGCACCAGACCAGCCAGCACGCAGGAGAGAGCACACCATGAACACGGCAGGACGGATCCCGGTCCTCCTGGGCGCGCTCCTGTTGACCGTCGGCACGGCGCTGGCCGCAGACGGGGGGAGCGTGCTCAAGGCGGACGATCTCAAGGTGGCGCCGTTTCGCGATGCCAGGACGGTTGGGTCCCTCGCGGCGGGGGATCGCGTCGAGATACTCAAGAAGCAGGGGGGATGGTTTCAGGTGAAGAGCGCCAAGGGCAGCGGCTGGGTTCGCATGCTCAGCATCCGCCGCGGCGCGGCCCGCAAGGGTGGCCCCGATGCCGCGGGGATTCTCGGGCTGGCATCCGGCCGTGCGGGCACCGGGCGCGTGGTGGCCACCACCGGCATTCGCGGCCTCACCGAGGAGGAACTGAAGGCAGCCACGTACAACGAAACGGAGCTCAAGGAGGCCGAGTCGTATTCGACCAGCCGGGCCAAAGCGGCGTCGTTCGCCGCCAAGGGCAAGCTCGTGGCACGGAAGGTGGATTACCTTCCCCCGCCGGATTCGGCACGGTGAGGATGCCCATGAGCCGCAGGGTCCTGGTCGCCATCATGTCGAGTCTGCTCCTGGTTTGCTTCGGCAGCCCGGCGCAGGCCGTCGACCTGGGGCAGGAGCTGAAGAACGCCATCGAGCGGAACACCCAGCCACAGGCAGAGCCCAGCTCGCCGCAATCGAGCGGGGGGATAGACGTGGGGGGCGTGCGCGGCCTGCTCGGCTTCTCTGTGGAGGAAGAGGTCGCCATCGGCCGCCAGGCCGCCGGCACCCTCCTAGGCGCGGCCCCGCTGGTGAAGGACGCCAAGCTGCAAAAGTACGTCAACAACGTGGGACGCTGGGTCGCGAGTCAGAGCGAGCGTCCCGATCTCGACTGGCATTTCGGGGTGATCGATTCAAGCGACATCAATGCCTTCGCCGCGCCCGGAGGATACGTCTTTGTCACGAAGGGTCTCTACCGCCTGCTGCAGAGCGAGAGCGAGCTGGCGGGCGTGCTCGCCCATGAAGTCGGGCATGTCATCGAGAAACACCATCTCAAGGTTCTCCAGCAAAGCCAGCTGCTGGACCTGGGCAGCAGGTTGCTCTCCCAAACAGCGGGCGAGCATCAGATCATCAAGAACCTGATCGGGAACGGCGCAGAGATCTTTGCCCGTTCCCTCGACCGGACCGCCGAATACGAAGCGGATCGTATTGCGGTCGTGCTCGCCGCGCGTGCCGGGTACGACGCGTTCGGATTGCCCACCGTGCTGCAAGACATCGGTCACGCGGGGGAGGATAGCCCCGGCGTGAAACTCCTGTTCAAGACGCACCCGCATCCGGATGACCGGCTCGCCCATCTGGACGACGCCGTGGGCGACCGATTCGATACCCTGAAAGGGCAGACGCTCGAACGGCGCTTCTACCGGATCAAGCCCTAGCCCGGATTATCCACGAAAGATCCGTGAATAATCCGGGCTTACTTCACCAGTAGGCATTCCCGCCTGCAGCGGGAGGACCCCGGGTGGTGGCCGGACTGGGTCCCCGTCCCGAGTCCCGCCGGAGAGGTGCCCTGTCCCGGTGCACCGGCGACGCGTGACCCCTCCCGGGCTGCCAACCGCAAGGATTCCTCGTAAGCTCGCAATGTTCGAGGGCTGCATTCGCGAACAATGCGGACGAGGCGGTTTCCTGGTTGACACCTCCCCTCCGGTTTGCCAGCCTCAAAAGACATTGAACGAAACGCCAGCCTCGATTGTCTAAGACAGTGACGATCGTGTTCGGTCGGCGAGGATCGTGCCGAGTGCGGGAGGACACAGGGATGCGAACCACCGGGATCATCGGCCTCGTCGCGGTACTCAGCCTCTGCGCGGGGGTTTCGGCAGGCGCGCAGGATGTCCCGGGGGCGGACCCCCGAGACGAGGCGACCGCCCGCATGCCGCCACGGCTGAGCTACATCCACGGGCAGGTCTCGTTCTGGCGCCCCGGCGCGCAGGAGTGGGTGCAGGCGCAGGTCAACACCCCGCTCGCTCCGGGGGACCAGCTGTACACCGGCTCGCCGGGGACCTTCGAGCTCCAAGTCGGGCCGCGGGCCTTCGTACGCGCGTCGGCCAGCACCCAGCTCGGCCTGGAGAATCACGAGCCGGACTTCCTCCAGTTCAAGGTGACGGCGGGGCGGGTGTCCTTCGATGTGCGATCCATCGAGGCGGGGCACACCGTTGAAGTGGACACGCCCAGCGCGGCCATCACCCTCGAGCATCCGGGCCACTACCGCGTGGAGGTGACCGGCGAGCGGACCGCGCTCATCGCCCGCCGATCCGGCCGGGCCAGCCTCATTCCCTTCGGGGGGGAGGCGGTCACGGTGGCGGCCAGCGAGGAGGTGGTCATCGAGGGGATCGCCAACCCCAGCATCAGCGGCTATGCCGCACCCCCGCTGGACGAATGGGACCGATGGAACTACGCGCGGACCGATGCGTTGCTCGACGCGGTGAGCGCCCGGTACGTCACGCCCGGGACCTACGGGGTCGATGACCTTGACCTCTATGGGAGCTGGCGGGTGGTGGACCCGTATGGCCCGATCTGGATCCCGACCGGGGTGCCGGCCAGCTGGGCGCCGTACACGACGGGCTCGTGGGTACTCGACCCGTTCTATGGCTGGACGTGGGTCGACACGGCGCCGTGGGGTTGGGCCCCGTATCACCACGGCCGCTGGATGTACGTGAACGGCTTCTGGGGCTGGGCGCCCGGCCCCATCCAGGTCCGACCGGTCTACGCACCCGCCCTCGTGGCCTTCTTCGGGGGCGGCGGTGTGCGGGTCGGCGTCAGCATTGGCGGGCCCCTGGTGGGTTGGGTGGCGCTGGGCTGGGGCGAGCCGTGTGTCCCCTGGTGGGGGCGGGCCGAGTTCATGCGCAGGCCGTGGTGGGGCGGCTGGGGCGGCCCGCGGGTTGTGAACAACGTGGTCGTGCACCAGACGACCGTCGTCCACGTGGAGCAGATCACCGTCTACCGGAACGCCCACCACCAGCACGCCGTCGTCGTCGTGAACGAGGACCGCTTCGGCCGAGGCCGGATCCACGGGGCGCGCGTGGCTCCGGCGGATCTCCAGCACCTCCACCCGACGCATGCGGCACCCCGTGTTGCCGAGGCGCCGACCCAGTTCGTCCCCACGACACGCCAGGGCATCAGGCCCCCCGAGGATGATCTGCGGCGCCCGGTGGTGGCCACGCGCCCCCCGCACCGCGCAGGGGACTCATCGGGCGGCCCCGAGCGGAGGGGTGGTCCGGCGGCAGTCCCCACGCCGGCACCGCGCATCGTCTCCACGCCGCCGCAGCGTGAACCGGGGTCGGTTGTCTCCCGTCCCCCCTTCGGGCAGAGCGGTATCGAGCGGCCTGCGGCCAATCGCCCTCCCTTGCCGCCACAGCAGCGGGGCGAGGAGGCCCGCCGCACCGATCGCGGGCCTGTAGTCCCTCAGCCCGCGCCTCGTCAGGCCCCGCCCCAGCCACAGGCCGAGCCAAAGGCGTCGAAACCCCCG
>Ga0316616_100000239_pt1 | contig 15715 bp, 20 predicted proteins | sample OWC_Aug_M1_C1_D1_FD_207660 | JGI IMG/M metagenome (GOLD analysis project Ga0316616, IMG submission 207660) | Wetland soil microbial communities from Old Woman Creek delta, Ohio, United States - OWC_Aug_M1_C1_D1_B | ecosystem: Environmental > Terrestrial > Soil > Wetlands | place: USA: Ohio... | reverse complement strand
GAATACCGTAAAACGATTTAATCTCATCGGCTGATGAACCTGAAAATAGAGACAGATTGATGGCATTATTCGACCTCCTTAGACATTTTAATTGTTTGCTCTTTTGAGATTTTTCGCTACTGTTCGCTTCTGAATTCCGGTCAACAGTAGATAAACCCGCAAATTTTTATTATCGTTTTTTTCCTAAAAAAGAGATTTAGACGATATAATCGTCCTTCGTTCATCTCATTTTCTTAGTTTTCAGAGTGGACGTTAAGTATTTGGCTCTGGAATTAAGGACCTAATTGCGCAGTTTGAAGTCGTTTGCATGGCCAACGATTTTGTTACTCGTTCGTTGCTCTTCATTGATTTCACCAGTCCTTTCCGAAGATTGTCGGATGATAGTAGTATACAATAGGAAGTATATATAGTTGTGTATAAATGCATATAACTGTGTAATATTATAACATGTATGTGTAAAATATATAAAGAGGGATATGAATGGAAAAAACCAAGTTTTTACATGGATTTCATTTCGAAATTACAACTACCCTCTGCTGCAATTAAAAAATAATTTTTCTGATGAGGATAGAACTAAACTTTAGGCATCTAAAAACAGGAGACGCATTACACTATCAAATAAATAACCACCCCTATAATTCCATTAAAGGTGATTCATGATAAATTCCCTAATCTTTTTATGATTAGCCAAACGCCTGACAATATATTTTGTTACTTTGACTATTTGTGTATCAAATAATCTTGTCACAATCAACCCAACAATAAATATGAGCACACCCATAACAACTGCCAAAACAACACCAATTTCACCAAAGAACAATACATAAAGGAATGTAACAAACGCACCTAGAACAGACATAAGAGCTGACCTGATGATAAAATAGAGTCTCTGCAACCACGTAGACAGCAACAATGCCTGTATCACCGCCCTTTTTTCGATAACACGTTCAGGACCCGATGGAACACTTTCTATCTCGCGAAATAAGTTTTTTGTATAATCAAGATCTGATAATTGCAAAATCTTTTTTGCATATTTAGCTTCTGATAAATCCTTGGAACTGGCAGTCTCAAGCTCCAACAGAATCCTTTGAGATATTTCAGTTATATCGTTGTCTATCAGATTTTTTTTACCATTGCCTTTCCCTCGTTTCAGTGCAATAGATACTTTTTTCATCTTTTTTACCTCTTGTTAAGCACAGGATTCATTATCTTACAATTATACATCGTTTATACCATGATGCTTTAGGGATTCCTTTATCATAGTGCAAATGAGGCAATGAAGATTATCGTTGAAACGGTGAGGAGAATCAACATAAACAATTGCATTCCTGATAATGTTATTCTTTTCTCATTTATATCCATACACATACATTCCATTATTGTCTCAATTTCAATAGAGCAAGAACGATTTTTTATTACTTTGATTGTCGATTACTTGCTTTTTTTCTACATCCTTTTTTTTTAATTGTCAATATTATTCCTATATATTAAAACATTAACTGTAGAACAGATAAAAAACGTATGAAAAACAATGATAATCACAAGAAAAATAGTTTTTTTAGTATGGTGTAAAGAAACCGCATAAAATAATATCTGTCATTTCATAACATTATATATCGAGACAAGAATTATTATCAATAACTATACTGTTTTTTCAGTGTTCTTTACTTGTTATTAAGATATCCTGATATAACAACATGGCAATAGAGTAAACAAGGTGACAGACTATGGAATACATCCTCGTTGATGACAAAACCGGAATCCTCAAACATATCTGGGAAGAGATTTAAACCTATATCGTGAGGTTGAGCAGCGTGACTTTTTTCTCTCCTCTAAAAAAACATCCAACTCTGCTTAACCTCCCCCATCTTCGTTTTATTCATATCTGTCTTGTATCGGACAAACGTTACCATAGTTTATACCTTTTTTCAGTAAAGATCTAAACCAGACTAGTATCAGTATGCAGACTAGGGGACATTGTTTTTCCATATTACATTGTTTTTCTATTGTTGTTTAGTTGTTATTAAGATATGCTGATATAACATAATAACGATGGAGTAAACAAGGTGATATGTAATGAAAAAAATAATATTTTGTTTAGTGATAACCGCAGTATTGGGCGCATGTTTTGTAACGAGCGCAGCAGCTGTAGATATAACGGGGGTACGAGGCGGATATGGCGTTATTGCAACTGTCGTAGGCGCTGAAAATCTGGATTGGAAAATAGAGATAGGTGGCCAACATATCTTTCAGGGTTCGACAACAGAGGGTGTTGTTGGAAACAACGGTAGTGCAACCATCCGAACACCCTTATTCCCACCGGCACTTGGAATCGGTAACATAAACATAACTGTAGTACTTTATTGGAGTTTCATTCCACTAGCTTGGGAGGAACGAAACGCCTTTATGGTTGGACCATTTGTCCTGTTTATACAATAAGACCATGAAGTGTGATATTAACAAGAAATGAACAAATTTGAAGGATCTATCTCATCCTTCTAATTTGTTAGTATATTACATATCTTCTAGATGAGCCTTGTTATTGTGCAGAATTTGTTATATTTTTTTCTTTCCATATTACATTGTTTTTATACTGTTGTTTAGTTGTTTTTAAGATATGCTGATATAACATAAAGATAATGTAATATGTATAGGTGATATCTAATGGCAAATACAAATGTAGGAGCTAATTTGAAGGCAAAGAGCCTTGAGCTCAAAAAATGGTTCATGGACATGGATGCCAAATTAGAGCAGTGGAAGTTTTCCGTTGAGGATACCAAAGAAGGTATGCGAGTGGAACTGCACGCGGTAGCCCTGGTTAAACATCCAAAGGAAAAAAGTAAGGCGAAATAAATAAACTTTTTTTTTTTGTACTAGAAAGCGTTGAATTTATACTGTTTTTTAATTAACTTTGAATCGTTTTAAAATTAATCTTATATAATCAGATAAGGTTTCTTGAATAAAAATGGAGGTATTTAAAATGAAAATTAAATTTAAGAAAATAGGCATCTCTGTGATGATCGTCGGATTTTTGTTAGTTGGTACTCAAGCCGGAAGCGCACTACCGCAGAATCCTCTTACTAAACCGATGGCAACCGCAGGATGGCTATATGTCGGAGGCGGCGGTCCAGGCAATTATACCACGATACAGAGCGCAATTGATGCCGCTTTAGAGGGGGATACCATTTATGTCTATCCGGGAACATACAATGAAAATATCATTATTGATAAACCTTTACTAACGTTGAGAGGGGCCGGTAGAGATATCACGACAATTCAAGGAAACAATCTGAACGCCACGATAGAACTAAGAAGACAAAATTTCATGATTCAGGGATTCACCATAAAAAATGATGGATCACAGACCGGTATCTACACCATTACCAGTGCTAGTGTTCATTCATTTACCGATAATATTTTTACGATGACTTCGCGAGGTATCCATCTGTTCTATTCCTCGGAAAACACAATAACCGGTAATTTGTTTTATGATAACACCAATAGCGGGGCGTACCTGGAAATCGGCAATAATAACACTATTTCAGATAATGAATTTTACAACAACACAGACAACGGAATCTTCCTAACCGGATGCGGAGCGGTCTTTATCGAGAACAACACATTTCGTAATAATGGGAATGGGATTCATGGTTATAATGATAATGGGAACATCATTCGCAACAATGTCATAGAGTCTAATTCCTATGGGATTTTCCTGACAGGAGCGTTCACTGTTAATTCAAATTGGAATACGATCGACCACAACAGGATTAATAATAACACTATTTATGGTATTCGAATAGTCCACTCTCAGTTCAATACAATTGAGCACAATGAAATAATAGGAAACGGTATTGGTATCTCTTTTGAGTACACCGGTGCGAATATCATCAGAGAGAATATCATCACTTTCAGCGATGTATTAGAAATGAAATTAACCTTCAGTCTTGGTGACCTTGTCATAAAAAATAATATAGATAATACCCAACAGCGATTGGTTCTTTTGCAGATGGGTCTCGGATTTGTTATTGCGCCTAACAACTGGTGGGGATCTACACAATGGCCTCTTCGTCGAATGAGACCAATCGGGGGATGGGTGTGGATTTTTCCCTGGAGCATGACTCCTTTTAATCTCAGTGTAGGACCGCAATAATCTTTTTTTCTTTCTTTTTTTTCTTTTTCGTCAATATTTTCAACGAAGTTATTGAAGAATTTTGAATGCTTACCAATTTGTTATCCACAATAAGGTCAGTTATATGTCTATGAACACAATAATAATGATGTGCTTACACTAATTGAATTACAATTAGTAAGACAGAGTCATAGTATCTTAGGGAAATGCACCGATGTCGTCTGACTTTGTTCAGCCATTGTTTGCTTTTATCTAAATAATATGAGAATCCATTTGATGACCACACGAGTTTTATTGTTGTAGTTGGGGATACTTCGTGGTCTGAAATGAAGTGAAAGATTCGTAGATAAAAAGTCTCATCTCTTTTTTCTCTAGATAAAATATTACTTTTTTAGTCCATGTAGCAGGCATTCAATGATATTATAAAGATGCGCTAGGAAAAAAAGTTGTATAGTAGTTGTTGACAGTGATAGTATCAAAACAGATGCAACGGTTTTCGAAAACAACTTCATGTTTATATCTGCATCCAAACTTTTTATGAACTAGAACGCTTGAGATTCGAATTTGGCGTCTTCGTTTTTGCTTTGAATCATATTTAATTCTTAATGAATATCCCGAAGTGCTACTCGGTTGAAACCGCAGAGGTAATGTTGAAATCATATACCACTAAAAAAAAAAATATATTCGAAATCGTCCTCGAGTTTCGAAAAAGATGCCCTCGCGGCGGTTTCTGGAGCGGATACGACCATTGCGAATCAGCAGGATGGAAAAAACCTAGAAGGGTCTAATGCGTACATCGGAGACCAACCGAATTATCATAAAATTAAAGTTATCGATGATTGGCTGGAATGACTATCAATCATGACCGCCGAGTAAGATACGGTAACACCCGATAGTGCTTGTTTAGGAGAACAAAGGTGGAACGGTATTATTAGAGCAGAGGCATTATTTCATTAAAATAACACCTTTAGCAGATTTACAAAAAGGTGCAGCAGATTTTTCTTATACACATCTATTTCGTTGAGCGTACACGTACTCTTTTGCCATTTTTTATATGATACGATTGATCAAATAATTTCAATAGTTCCCGATCACTTATGTTATCGGACATAGCTAAATTATAGGTATACTTTTGTTTTGGATACATTTTTTTTACAGCAATTACTTTGTTATGTCCAAACATATGAATGAAATTTTCGTTATTTTTATCCAGTGTACTGCTTATGTAAGGCCACCCTAGTTTTTCACACAGATATTTAACATAATCTTCAGGGGATGCCGTACAGAGGATGTTAATCGTGAATTCATCGGTATTTTGCGTGATAAAACGTAACATCGGTTTACGAATATCATCATACAATGATAGACCAAACTTTTTAACTTTTTTTTCGTAATTTGTTGTTTTCCTTGCAGTAATCATAATTTTTTTAAGGAACTCCTCTTTTGTTATATTTCCAGATATTCGTTGTTCTAAATGAAATAACACGGGGAGGAAACATCGTTTATTTTTCAAGAAAAGTAACACATAATATATCAACGAATTATGGGGGAGTAACGTGCTATCTAAATCTATTACATTAATTTTTTTTTTCATATCTATCATTTCCAATACTTTAGTACGTATTAGGTTTTCATGCTATGGCAGTTATCCTATCTCTACACCATAATAAGGGAGGCAAATCAGCGTGATTTCTTTTTTCGATCTCTTCTCTTTTGTTTACCTTTCAGAAGACGCAGAAGTTGTTGCTTCGTTTCATCGGTAAAATGGATATCCGGTCGCATCTGAATGAGTTCGATGTAATCCGCAGCGGCTTGAATATAGCGATGGTGATAGTATTTTTTTGCAATTTTTACTATTTCTTCAACTGGTTGGTACTCAAGAAAAGAGCTTATCATACAGGCGAGATCGTAGGACAGTTTCTTTGCTGCGGGTGCGTCTTTACGGAAATGACCGGCATCTAGAATGTAAATCTTGTCTCCCACCAATATATTATCTGGTTTGATATCACCGTGAAAGATCTTCTTCTGATGCGCCTTTTTCAGATAGTAGAAGACTAAGTCTATCTGTTTTGGGTCCACCTTCTCAAGCATGGAGAATGGTTTAACATCAAGAAACTCTGCTACCAGCAGCCACTGAGACCGGTTAATTTGATGATAACCATACGGTTTTATCGCTGGTATTCCGCTTTTGTAGATGGCTCGCATCGTCTCGTATTGATCCCGGACCATATCCTCTGAAGTCTCGTACATCTCGAAGATCGGGTTTTGTGTATTCATCTGCAGATAAATGTTTTTGAGGAACTGGATGTAGCGGACTGACAAAATATCGTTGCTGCCGATGACCTTACCGAAATAACGAATCTGTTCGCCCTTTTCGTTCTCCCCCGTAATCTTTATCGGATTTGAAAGTCGAGCGGCGCCTGCAGCGATATACTCGATAGAAATCTTTTTCATCTTATAATTATCGGATAAAATCCGACGGATGTTACGCTGGATATCCTGTAGAAAAACCTGGTGATCTTCATGGGTAGGTTGCCCCGTTTTATCGGTCATCACTACCAGTACCTAACTTCTTATTTATCCTATTTGTATCTTCACCACTGGAGGTTTTTTCCAATTCTGCGATTTTAGCGGCTTTCTCCTGGGCTTTCCTGGTTTTTCTCCCCCCAGACCACATTGCCAGCAGGAAAATAAGTGCACTACCATAGTGAATCTTCATACCGCGTTTGATCCCACGACCGAATTCTATTATTGGTTTATTCTTATACGTAAAAATAAGACGCCAAATATTCAGCTGCGGTGGTACAAATGAAACATCATTGGTGTTCAGGATAACATCGCTATTATCCACGGTAATATCCATATCAATAACTCCCTCTTTTTTCAAAGGAATATGGATACCTTTACCAAACATAGCACGGAAAAAAGCGTACGTAATCACTTCAACTGTAGAAATATCCAAAATTCGTGATATACCTGATTTCTGTTCTGATGAAACAGTGGTGGTTTCTATATCCGATGATTTTTCCTCATCATTCTGCTCGTCTTGTATTTTATCTTCAGTTTGTGTTTCTGGGATATCCTTCTTATGGTATTCTGCGATAACTCTCTGTCCATCGCGATCTTTCCATTCTTCAGGATCTATGAGGACATGCGCTGATTCTACCGTCTTCGTTTTAGTTTTACTCTTTACTTTTTTCACATCAGGATTCAATGAAAACCACCTACTTTTTTACAACGATCTGGAAGCGTAAGAAGATGCGCGTACCATCGGAGAACTCTTCCATTGAAAATTTCCAGTCCTCAATCTCGAGGCGTAGATTTTCAAAAAATTTGTCTACTGACTCTGCAATCTTCTCTACATTCTCCTTTTTTCCGTTGATAAGTTGAAGAGCGGAGATTATTTTTTCCTTATCGCTCATATTAATCTTTTCTCCACGTTTCTCTATGTTTATCTGAATTAAATTGCTTTTACGACTGCTAGTATTATCCATACTAGAACGACGATAACAACTACGCCGATAAGCAGTCTTATTATTCCGTCTAACATTTTTTTTACCTCATTCTATGATTCTTATTAGGGCCTTGTAAGTATATAGATATGACGTAATAACATGTGAATATCAGTAGAAAAACAATATAAGATGTAAAATTAATCACCATTCCTGAAGAATGTAAAATTGTAAACTAAAACTAAGATATCATCTTTATATCCTCGATAAGTTTATATACTATCTTGTAATTTTTATGTATTGATAACATTATTAAATCATATTCAACCATTTGGATAATTTGTAAATGAGATGGAATAAATGGTACAAAAAAATGGAACTGTTGCTAGTTCCAAGAAATGGAAAGAATGTGATAACACTTCACAGCAGACAAATGAAGAAACATTAAAAAATTCTGAATTACGCTACAGAAGACTCTTTGAAACAGCTCAAGATGCGATCCTTATCTTAGATGGAGAAACTGGACAAATAACAGATGCTAATCCATTCGTTCAAACTCTTCTGGGATATTCCCTAAATGAGCTAGCAGGTAAAAGACTCTGGGAAATTAGCCCTTTTAAAAATATCGCAGAAAACAAGCAACTATTTCAAAAACTTCAAAAAGAGTCATACGTCCGTTATGAACATATCCCACTTCAAACGAAACAAAAAAAGTTAAGATATGTGGAATTTGTTAGTAATAGCTACATGGTCAATCATACAAAAGTTATCCAATGTAACATTAGAGATATCACAGAAAGAAAAAAAGCTGAAGAAAAAATACAAGAAATGCAAAAAGAATTAGAACTACTCCTTAGTGCTCGAACCGCCCAACTAAACGTCACCGTTAAAAACCTTACAAGTGAAATGAAAGGACGGAAAAAAGCAGAAAATGAAACCGTTAAAACAAAAGAGTATCTGGAGAATATCATTGATAGTGCATCGGAGATTATTTTTTCATTTGATTCTAACAATAGAGTAAATTCCTGGAATAAAACAGCAGAACTGCTTACTGGGTATAATGAAAAAGATATTACGAATCGATCTATTCAAAGCTTACCTGTATTTAATGACTATTCAAAACTATTAGACATTATAAAAAATAACAATCCCAGTGAACGGTTTAATGATTTAGTGTTAATAGCAAAAAATAATTTAAAAAAAATCATTCGAGTATCAGGATCGGTGGTAAAGAATTCTGATGGCGTATGCATCGGCTCGGTTTTCATCGGTAGAGACATCACACGAGATATTGAATCTCATGGGAAATTGCTCGCAGGAAACAGCTATCTTGTCATTAGTAAAAATAATGAATCTGTACGAAATCTGTATATTGATTTAACAACATCCGGATATGATGGTGTCTATATTTCTCGTTCTAACGTTGAGATGACAAGCGACATATCTCATGATTTGAATAGTAAGCTTATTTTGTTAAGTCTTGAAAAAATAAAGGGATTCGAAACAATCACAAACCCTAATGAATTAACAACATTGATTAAAGAGATTTCTCTGAGAAATAAAAAATCAATCATCGTTGTAGATGGCGCGCATTATTTTATCACTAAATTTTCTTTTGAAAAATTTATCGATGCCTTTTATGAAATTAACGATTTTGTTCTGAAGAGTCAAATGATTGTTATACTCCGTATCGATCCAGCTATTGTTGATATCACTAAGATGGCGATTTTTGAAAATGAATTTCAATTATTGCCAAGCCAGAGATTAGAAGGTCTTATTCTCGACGATGATTTGTATAATACGTTAAAATATATTTATGAACAAAATCAGAGTAATTCAATGGTTTCTATCAAAAAAATAGTAAACAAAATTAACGTAGTATATTCGACTGCTGCGAAACGGTTAGTTAACCTTGAAGAAAATGGTTTAATCTTTATAAAAAAACAAGGAAAGTATCGAACAGTCAATGTGACCGAAAAAGGAAAAGCATTGTTGCAGAGACGACAAACCCTGTAATGTCCGTTTCTTTCTATATTACATTGTTTTTATACTGTTGTTTAGTTGTTTTTAAGATATGCTGATATAACATAATGACAATGGTGTATGAAAGGTGATAAACATATGAATAGAATAATAATCGCTATCGGAATTGTCGTCGCGATACTTGGTGTCGTAGCAGGTGCCTTAGTAATAACAACACCCCAATTATTCGGATTAGTGAATACCGAAAGCACCCCGTATGCGCAATATATGATCCCATTGATAATTGGTGGAATGGTGCTGATTATCGTTGGCGCAGCGATACCAGAAGGCAAAACACTTAGAGTGCGTTAAGCTCCAGCTTTATCTGATTCAAGGAATACACAATAATTATTTCTTGTTTTCAGATAAACAAAAAAATATTGGTAGAGAAAAAATGATAGATATAACCTTTGCGACGATCATTGTATTTTTAATAAGTCTTGTTATCTCATCCATCATTATTTATTTGGTAACAAAACTATTTGGAGAAAAGGAGGGGTTCGGCACCGCGTTATTGACTGCCTTTATCGGTGCAATAATCTATGCAGCTACCTACTATTTCCTCCAGCCCGAGTTAGGATGGTTAGCATCGCTCATTGGAGGAATAGCCTGGCTTATCGCTCTTGGCTTCTTGTATAGCATCGGGTGGTTGAAAGCACTAGGTATAGCTCTTATCGTATGGATTATCGCAGCCATTGTCAGCTTCTTCTTACCAACCATGATAGGGCCATTATAAATAAACATACAATTGGAGGCATTATCGGGTTTTATTCCCCGGAACTCCTCCCCATTCTCCATTTTTCATACCGCCTCCATGGATTACAGAAGAAATCAGAGTACAAAACGTTGATCGTTACTAACAAATTTCTAATTCTAACCCTCAGATTATTCCCCCATATCAACGAGTTTTGAACTGTTTTTATACTATTTTTTTATTGTTTTTAAGTCATTTCTATATAGCGAAAGGGAGTTCGTTAGCACTATACATAGAGGTATTAAGATGATAAAACAAAGACAATTTGTAATTGTTGGCATTATGATAATGATGCTGACAACAATAAGCTTGAGCGGTTGTACAAACGCAGTTGATAAAAGTAAATTCCTTGGAACCTGGACAACATCTGGTGGGGGCGGATCTATGACCTTCACGAATGATAACAAGGTAACAGTAACCGGTCAATTGGGTGATATCTCCTTAAGTGGAACCTATACCTGGGCTGTTGCAGGTGAAAAAATAACCTTCACATCCGAGTCTGGCGGATCAATTGGCGTGACCTATGATTATAGATTTCCTACTTCAAATCAGGTGATTTTTACAAATTCTAACGGAGGATCTGTAACATTAACTAAAACATAAAGTGATAGATATGGCAATAAAAGTTAACTGGGGAAGCATTACGATACTTTCAATAATAGCGTTCGTGGTAGGTTGGTTTATTTTCGGTCTTCTCGGAGCAATAGTATTAGCTATCATCGTCATGGTGTTAATGGGAATCATAAAAGTCGTTTGATGTAATGAATCTTAAAAAAAGGGATAAGATAAAATGAAAAAAAAGAAAAATCATGGAGATAGATGAAAAATGGCGAAGAAAAGTAGAGGCGGCAGAATGACTGCAGCAAAAAACCGTGCGAAAAGAGGAGCAAAGACAGGCGGTCGTCCTGGTGGAAAAGGACTGATCAAAAACCGTCCAGCAGGTAAAAACATCATGAGAACTTAAAAATCGTTTTTAAAAAGGAGACGCGAAAGAGATGGATGTATTTGGTTTTACAATACCCTTTTGGGTGGTACTCATCGGCATTCTTGCGATCGCTCTTATACTCTGGGGAGTAATAAAGTTTGCAATATGGATTCTTATCTTCATCGCTATTGTTATTATCGCTCTTATCGGACTAGATTTTCTCTTAGGTATATTTCACAGCATCGGATTATAAAGGTATCTTAAAAAAGATACATGCGATGAATGACTTTACAAAAGAGTCAAGTGAAGAATGGGCAGAAGGGAAATATATGAAAAAATCACAAGGCCTAAAGTTCATAAAAAATTTTACGTATAATCACATAGGTCCATCTGTTAAACGACCGACCTTTGCCTATATAACTATCACTTCTTTATGTAATTCTCGCTGTAACTATTGTGGTATGTGGGAGAATAAAAAAGAAGACGAACCAACGACCAAAGAATGGAAAGCAATTATCGAAGATGCCGCAAAAATAGGTGCTGTTACCCTGACGTTTAGTGGAGGTGAACCGTTCCTTCGTTCAGATTTATTTGAACTCGCGTCTCATGCGAAAACGCAAGGTCTCGTGCCCATGGTTGTCACCAATCTCAGTTTATTCAATAAAGATCACGTCGAACAGATAGCAAAAAACTTCGATTTTATCGGAATTTCCCTTGATACCATACACCCGGAGAAGTATTGCGAAATAAGAGGGAAAAATTGGTTAGAGCAGATTAAACAAAATATCCATGTGCTCATGGATGGTTTGCGTGCGTTAAAAGCAGAAACAGAAGTAAGTGCGGTTGTTACGGTTAGCAACAGAAATGCAGATGAAATCCATGAACTCTTACACATGGTTTTTGACGAACTGAATATGGATACGATAACGTTTAATTTACTAGATCCAAATGGCGGTCCAAAGGCAAAAGAATTTATTCCAACACAGCAGCAACTACAGAATTTCAAACAAGTTGTCTTGGATCATAAATCAATATACCCTATTAGTAACTCTTTACGATACTTCAATCAATTAGGACATTTTGACTATGCCTGTAATCCTTGGAAAAGTGTACAAATAGATCATAGAGGTTTTTTGATGACCCCTTGTCTTTTCTTACATGATCATCAAGTAAACCTACGGGAACAACGATTATCCGATGTCTGGAAATCAAAGCACCTACAGAAAATGTATTCCCAATATAACAAGTGTAAAACGTGTAATCTTGGTTGCATTGCAGAATCTTCTTGGTCAACAAGTGATATTAATTATCTTATCAACGAAGGTTTTCGTGGTATGATTCTACCGACCATAAAAAGAATTAAAGTACGAAATGAATGACCAGTAAAAAAAAATCAATTTTTCTCCGTTACTGTTTCTTAAATAAAAAATTTTGTGTTGGAGTTTTAGATATTTTTTTGTCTGCTCTTTCAAGGCAATGGTATATTTTTATATTTATCGTTTCTTTTTTGAATACTTCGCATATTCATCTTCTTCTTCTTTTTCTTCGTCTTCCTCCTCATCAATAATCTTATCTTTCTGTATTCTTTTATTTTCCTCAATCTGCTCCTCATCACATTTCTTTTGTCCTATATTTCGTCTTCTTTTTCCGTTCATACTCGGTTCCTCTCCATCTATAGAATTAGTTACATCCTTCAGGTGTACCTCCCCTGGCTCAATCTACAATCTGACAGATTCAGGCATATCCCTTATTATGCACTTTTGTATAGTGTATATGCAACGCCTTTTCTGTCTTAAAGGATTTACCGCAATGCTCACATTTTGGCATATCTTTTTACCTCCACCGAAGTGTATTATAGCATTCACTTCTTTATAAACATATACCTAACAAAAAAAAAGATAGTTTCTTGATAGATTTAATAAAGAAATAGGCATTACGATTTGACAAGTAGGGGGGACAAATTTTGTAGTTGATATGGACACAATATGCATTTATTCATAGGTGTGATGTTTTTCTTTTCTCTGTTTCCTCTGTTCCTTTCTTTCCTTCTTTGATAAGGGCTTAGATTTCTTTCCGGCAGGTATATCTTTTGTTCCCATACATTTTCCTCCGAAATATGGTTTTTGTAACAATTCCTTCCTTATAAACGTATAACCCGTTGAACATTAGTTAATATCTTAAAAGAGGGTCTATAAGGTCCCGAAGGGTTTTAAACAACCCCCCACCACTCTCTTGAGGGGCTTTTAACGTCTACGTCCCTCATTTTCAAGCCTTTAGATGATTACGATAGTCATTGTACGAATAGGTCCAGGGGTTCAAATTCCTTCCCCGCCTACACTTACTTAAATATAGATCCTTGGAAACAGAAGCATTGACACGGTTGGGTGCTCCCAAAATATCTAAACATATCTACAATTCGATGTCGTTTTAACCTTTTCCTGAGCCCTTACAAACCGTACAAGGTTTTTCATCTGAGCCGGGTTCACGTCCGGTTCCTTTACAATGGTCACAGATGGCCTTTGTGCTTTCTCGTAAAGTTTTTATATGTTCTTTCACTCGAACACGTTTCACAGCCATAGTATTTTCTTCCGGTATAAATTGTATATCGGTTCTTTCTTTAATTGCGTAGTTTACCTCCTTTTCCATCTAAAAGTCTAGGGGGTAATGAATCATTTTTTTTAGTAGTAAATGCTACGATGACAGCAAACCATGCTAAGGGTACCCCAAGAAACTTCGTTTTCGGATTATAATCTTCGGTTTTTTGTTGTTCGACTGTTGTTTCCTGGAGATGCTGCATTTCTTCAATTGGTATTTCTTCTTCGTATTTCATTTTTTCACCAACTTAGACACAGGAGTGAAATAGAAATATGGAAGCAATAGGAAAACTTCATATTCCCTTTTATCCCTGTAAGTATATTATATTGTTTGAGAGTATAAGTGTATATTGCAGTAACATCTATAAAACGATGTAAAAACAGTTGCTTTCTGATATTTTATTACATTTCTTTCCTTAACAACATATCCGTAGAGACAGAAGTATTGACACGATTTATAAGAAGTCTCTCAAATCTTTTTTATCAGGATTCAGGATACATTGTTTTCTAATAAACATCAATGTTTGCATAATTGTTATCTTCTTGATGACACCAGGGTACAAGGTAATCAATGAATCATAAATCTGTTTCGCATGTTTAATGTCCACGGATGTAAACGTTATCACCCAGTCATACTCACCATGGACATAAAAACTGCTTTCAATAATAATTCCTAATTTTTCGATTAGATCCTCTATTTTTCTTGAAATGATTTTATCAACTGTTGCTTCTCCAGGTTCTCCTATGGTTCTTTTTATCATCAATATAAAATGGGTGAGTCCAATTTTCTTTTCATCAATAATCGCAGTATACCCCCAAATCAGATTTTCTGCTTCTAATTGTTTGATGATTCTCCATACTTTTTGTCTTGAGAAACCACAGTGTTTCGCGATTGTATTGATACTTGCGTTTGAGTTTTTCGTAATCTCTGCAAGTATCTTCATTTCATCTTCTTTCTGTTCTTTAGAATTTTTTATCATTACTATTTCACTCTCTAAATATGGCGTTACCGCGCAGTGTTTAATTTAGTTAGAAAGGATGATCGCACACGTTAATGCGCGCGTCATCAGGTACTAACTAACTATGCACTAACGATTTTGTACATCTTCTACTGGTTTTAAGTACATATGAAGTTGAGCTTTTGAGACTTTTATGTTTAGTCCTCTTTCGGTCCAGCGAGCCACCCCTTCCTTTAATGCTGAAATGGCCAGCATGTTATGTACCCCATATTTCTTTGCCCCAAGAACGGATTCGGCTACATCTCTGGTCAATTGGACTTCAAGATGGGTTATGTCCCAATTTTCAGGGTCTATTCCAATTTCCTTAACTGAGCCAATTTTCTCGTCTTGGGCATAGACGTCTGCGTTCATAAATTTTTTACTTTCCATTGATTTATCACCTTACTTGTTCTATTGTCTATAGGTTATATCAGACTATCTTAAAAACATCTAAAGAACAGTATAAAAACAATATAATATGGAAAATAAGCGAGTCATATTCATTCGACTTATCTCATAATTTTATTTGAGGGAAAAAGGAAGGGATGTTTTACGTTCTTCATATTATCCCGTAAGTATTTCTTATTCTGTATTAAGAATAAGAGGTAGAGATAAAGAAGAATTTTACCGATAGAACGAATTTACATGAAAAAAGATATAGGGCGATTAGGATTTTCCAAGGGGGTTTTTTATCTTTTTATTTTATAAGCCTGAGATCCTGGTTAATTCCAATGTATTCCAAAGATCGTGAAACCATGATTGTAACGGTGGATCGCGGGATATATTTTTGTTCCAGGCCTCTTCGATGAAAATCTTAGATGATTCTTTGCTGAACAAA
>Ga0316616_100000237_pt1 | contig 15739 bp, 12 predicted proteins | sample OWC_Aug_M1_C1_D1_FD_207660 | JGI IMG/M metagenome (GOLD analysis project Ga0316616, IMG submission 207660) | Wetland soil microbial communities from Old Woman Creek delta, Ohio, United States - OWC_Aug_M1_C1_D1_B | ecosystem: Environmental > Terrestrial > Soil > Wetlands | place: USA: Ohio... | reverse complement strand
GGCGGCGGCTTGAGGAGGCTCAGCTCGCCGTGGCAGAACATGCAGCAGACGAACAATCCCGCGAGGTACAGAGGAACGACGAGTTTCAGATTGAGTGAGGTGGCGTACCATGCCATGGCGGGCAGCGTGATCGCGGCCAGGGGCAGAAAGACCCTCCGCTGGTACCACCGCGGATGCTCGAAGCAGAGGATGAACGTCGCGAGGTACAGGCTCAGCGGCAGGATCCAGAGGAAAGGCAAAGACGCAATGTTCTGGCAGATATGATTGGTGACCGCGAGCAGCAGGAACGAGGCCATCCCCGCCAGCGCCAGCCAGATGACGCGCTGTGGAGCATTCGGTGGTGCCTCCGCGGACCCGACGTCGGCCTGCCCCGCTGTGGCGACCCCGGCGATCTCCACCCGCCGCACGCTGGCAATCGCCACGGAGCCGCACAAGAGCGCGAAGAGCACATACGATCCAGACCATACCAACGATTGGACACGCGTGGTGACCCAAGGCTCAACCAGAATGGGATACGCCAGGAGCGCAACCAGGGACGCGAGATTTGACAGCGCGAACAGCCGATAGGGGACGGCGTGGCGGAAACGCCGGGCGAACCACGCCTGTAAGAGCGGGCTCGTGGCCGACAGCAGAAGGTACGGTAGGCCCACGGTGAGGGCGAGGAGACCGAGGATGCGCCAGCTTGGATTCTCGTCGCCGTACGGCTTCCACGCCGGGTCCGGCGTGATGGGCAACACCAGCAGGCTCAGCACGAGCAACGCGACATGCAACGTGGCCTGGCGCTTGGGCGTCAGACAGCGCGTCGTCAGGTCGGCGTACGTGTAGCCGACCAGCAAGATCATTTGAAAGAAGACCATGCACGTCGCCCACACCGCCGCCGACCCGCCGAACCACGGCAGGATCTGCTTGGCGATGATGGGCTGGACCAGAAACAGCAGAAACGCGCCCAGGAAAATTGCGGCGGCGTAGAGGATCATCGCAGCGTCACTCGCAAAGTCGACCGAACGGTATCGCGCCTGTTTCCCGAATCGTTGTTCCCGAGCCTGCTCAAAAAGGTCCAGCTACAAGGCGGTACGCCGATGTCCGAGCGAGGCGTACTGGAGGTACGCCGCAGCGAGCGACGAGGCGGACCAACGCCGTAGATGGGCCTTTTTCAGCAGGCGTTCAGATCACGGGGCCGGTTACGTATATATCCATGGAATTGCAGTAGCCGGAGATCTCGGCCTTGGTGAGCCTGCCCGAGGCGTACTCGACCAGCTCGCGGTAGAGCCGCTGTCCGGCGCTCGGCAGGCTCTCCGTCCCTTCCATGATGGTCCCCACGTAGCAGTCCATGTGGTCCCGGAGTTTGGTCCAGGTGACAACGTTTCCCGTGATCTTCACCACCGGCACGAAGGGGAAACCCTGGGGGGCTCCCCGGCCGGTGGCGAAGGCGATGAGATTGCACCCCGCGGCGGCGAGCCCAGTGAGGATCTCGGGCTCTCGCCCGGGCGAGTCCATCACGACGAGTCCCCGCACCTTCGGCGCCTCGCCGTATTCGTACACCGCCTCGATGGGTGCGGTGCCCGCCTTGGCGATGGCGCCCAGTGACTTCTCCTCGATGGTGGTCAGGCCGCCCTTGATGTTGCCGCCGGTGGGCTGGCCGCCCCTCATGTCGCACCCCATGGCCTTGGCCCGGCCCTCCATGCGATTGACGAGGGCCAAGATGCGCTCCGCCACATCGGGCGTTCGGGCGTGCCGCGCCAGGATGTGCTCGGCACCGATGAATTCGGTGACCTCGCCCAGGACCGACGTGCCGCCCGCCGCCACCACCATGTCGGAGGCGATCCCGACGACCGGCGTCGCGAAGAGCCCTTGCGTCGTGTCCGAGGCACCGCACTTGAGGCCGAGGACCAGGTCTGAGATGGGGTGGAGGGACGGCTGGACCGTGGACGCCTCGGCCACCAGCTCCTGCGCCAGGAGGTGGCCGCGCGCCACGGAGCGAGCCTGGCCGCCCTCCTCCTGGATCACCAGGCATTCCACCCGCTTCCCGGACGCCCGGATCTCCTCCGCTACCTCCTCGAATGCGACCCCCTCGCATCCGAGGCCGACCAGGAGCACCCCGGCGAGGTTGGGATTCCGTCCGAGCCCGACCAGCGCCCGGTTGACGCGGGCGAGATCCAGCGGGGTCTGTCCGCAACCTTGATGGTGGGTGAACGCCGCCGTCCCCGTCACGCTTCGGCCGATCCGCTCCACCACCTCGTTTGCGCACACCACCGCCGAGACCACTCCGACGTAGTTTCGCGTTCCGACCCGGCCGTCAGGTCGCGCGTAGCCTCTAAACTGCATTTGTCTTCCTCGCCGCCTCCAGGTCGCCCCGCCCCCGGAGACTCTCCACGTTGTGCACGTGCGCGTGAGTCCCGGACGGGATGTCCTGTGTGGCCCGCCCGATCACCTCGCCGTATTTCCGGATCTCGTCGCCGGACCGGATGTCCGTCACCGCCAACTTGTGCCCGAAGGCAATCCCCTGCCGCACGAGCACAAGGAAGGTCCGCTCTCCCACTCCCACACGCGCTTCCTCGCCCTGCGCGAGCTCCCGCAGCGCCGTCGCCACGGTGTCGGCCTCGGTCAGCATGACCGCATCGATGCCGCGTCCTGTTTCCACACGTACCTCCTTCCGCGCGCCGTCCGCCTCGTGCCATCGCACGACGTGCACGCCCAAGAGGGGTACCACATCCTGCGCGGGTGCGTCGAGCCTTCTGCCGTCATGCGGAGCATTGGATCTCATGATCGGACAATCCGCAAGAAAGGGCGTCCCGGGACGGGGACGCAACGCCGTGGCTGCGACGGTGGCGCGAGCCGCGCCTGATGCGACACGGCCGGTCGCGCGCGAGGAGGGCTCATGTGCGGTTGTGAGAGACGCGGTGGATTTGGTGCCGGGGGAAAGGACCGTCAATTGAGTAAGAGTCCTGTCGAGACCGGCCCTGCGAAAGCCTCGTGCCGCCTCCCGATACGACAAGACTCCTCAGCGACGTGCCCCGCGTTCCCGGAACGGGAGCCCAGTCGGCGGTGGCCACGCGCCTCTGGCTAGCTCGTGAGGCACCTGCGCCGGTTGCTGCCACGCTGCAGCCTCTCCGGGGCACGACACCTCCAGATATTTCCTCGGCGTTCCCCGTCTGCCCCGACGACCCCCGGCCTGTCGGTCTCTGGCACCTCCCGTATCGCAGCCTATCTTTACAGGTAGGGACGTGGCGGCCGGGTGCTGCGGCCGGGTGCACGGGAGGGCAACGCCATGAAGCCCGCCAGAGGCACGCAGAGGCGATGGCTGCTGGCGCTCCTCGAGGCGGCTCGGTCTGGGTCGAGGGGCCCGGGCGACGGCGCTGACCCCACTTCCTCCAACCTGTTCGGCCTGGGAATTTTGTCACCGGGGGGACTAAGTCGTTGTAAGAGAATAAGTTGAGCGGAGACGTTCCGAAACGGCATAAGGAGCCGTAACGAAATAGAAAAGGATGTACAAGTTATTTCGTAACGGCTCCTAACCGACGGGGTCATGCGGGTGGTCAAGGGGCGCAGGTCCGGAAGCCCGCGAAGATGTTCCGGCGATGGTGCATGTAAAAGTTCCGCCACGAGTTTCGGATGAGCCGCGAGCGCGTGGTCCAGCAACCGCCCTTGAGCACCTTCTTCTTGCCGAAGTACGGCTGCGAATACTCCTGGTATGGATCGCATACGAACCCCGGATAGGCCTCAAAGGTATCCGCCACCCACTCCCAAACGTTTCCGATCATCTGGCGACAGCCGAACGCGCTGTCACCCCCGGCCAAGGCACGGACGTCCACGGTGCCGCCCGCGCGGTAGTCCAGGTTTGCCCGCTCGGGTGTCGGCCCGTCGTCGCCCCACGGGAAGCGCCGTTTGCGACCCGTAATGCCTCGGCGGTCGGGGGTAGGCTCAGCACTGGCCGCCAACTCCCACTCCGCCTCGGTCGGAAGGCGCCGCTTCGCCCACCGGCAGTACGCCGCGGCCTCATACCAGCTCACGTGCACGACGGGGTGCCAGGGCTCTAGCGGCACAACCTGGTCGAAGCGACGCTCGGACCAGCGACCGGCCGGCCCGCGCCGCCAAAATAGTGGGTGCTCTGCGCCTTCTCGGCGCCGCCACTCCCAGCCACGTCTGTCCCAAAACTCGCGGCGGCGATAGCCATCGTCGTCGACAAACGCCGCATACTCGGCGTTCGTGACGGCCGTGGAGGAGATGCGGAAAGGCCTGACCTCCACCGGGTGCGCCCATTTTTCGTTGTCGAAGACAAACGGCTCCTCCGGTACGGCACCCAGCAAGAAGGTGCCACCCGGAATCATCACGTCTCGCCCCACATAGGAGGAATTGACGGGCGGATTGACGCACGCAGGGTCCAAGATGGAAAGCGTGGGCTGCTTGAAGCCGAGCGTCTGCTGGATGAGGGTGAGGTTTTCCGTATGCATATCCTCGTGCAGCGTCGCCAGCGTGTAGAAGTACTGCTCCTGCCCGGTGGGTTGGCGCGAGTCGAGCCGTCCCAGGCTTCGCTTGAGGACCTCACTGATATACGCCTGGGTTTCTCGGCGCGACGGGTACGTGTGGTCCCAACGCAATTTGTAAGAGACGTGGAACGAGTCGTAGATGCCGTCGGACCCCGGGAGAAGTGTCTCTTGGTCGTCGAGTTTGCGAAGGATCCAGTATTCCTGGAACCAACCAACGTGCCCGAATTCCCAGATGGGGGGCTCGACAAAGTGGGCCTTCGTGCCGAGCATCTGGGCGTCCGGGATTGCCTCGAGCAGCTCCAGTTCCATCTTGCGCGCGTCGCTGAGCGCGTCAATCAGTTCCTCGGCCGTCACTCGTGCTCGGGAGCTGTCTTCGTCCACGGTGCCTCCGGGTTATGACAACAGCACGACGGAGAACCAACGCTGCTCGTCCGTCCACCACTTCTCGACGCGCAACCCGCCCTCCGCGGCGATGGCGCGAATCTGCCCCTCCGAGAACTTGTATGAGTCCTCGGTATGAATGCGCTCGCCCGGCCCAAAGACGTGCGTCTCGCCCAGGACACGGACGGCCTGGGCATCCGTCGATACCAGGTGCATCTCGATCCGGCCTGCCATCGCGTTGTAGAGTGCGAGGTGTCTCCATTGCGCGAGGTCGAAGGTCCCGCCTAACTCATGGTTGATGCGCGCCAGCAGGTTCAGGTTGAACGCCGCGGTGACGCCCTGGGCGTCGTTGTACGCTGCGTGGAGCACCGCGGGATCCTTCTGCATGTCGAAGCCGACCAGGACCTTGTGACCGCGGAGGGCCCTGAGGAACCTGACCGAGTCCGCGTGGTCCAGGTTCCCGATGTTCGATCCAAGAAAAAGGACGAGCGATGAATGGCTGGGGAGGAACTCGTAGGCGCGCTCGAACTCCGCCCGCACCGCGCGAACGGTCAACCCGGGGTGCCTGTCTGCGAGGTGCCGCCCGGTCTCCTCCAGCGCCCTCCTCGAGATGTCCACCGGCACGAACGTCATCATCCGCCGGGCCCGGAAGAACGCCTCGAAGAGAAGGCGCGTCTTCGCCCCGTAGCCGCATCCGAACTCGATGACGGTGTCGGTCGGGGGCAGCTCATGGGCGTGCCGCTCCAGGATCGCGAATTCCGTGCGCGTGACGTAATACTCGGGGAGCGCGCAAATTCTCTCGAAAAGCTCGGAGCCGCGCGCATCGTAGAAGAAACGGGGCGGAATGCTTCGCGGGCGCTGGTCGAGGCCGGCACACACCGCCTCCGCGAAATTGTCACGGATGGGCGCTTCCACGATGGAGAACCGCTCGGTGGCGCTAAGCTGGTATGGCATGTGGTCGGCGAATCGCCAGGGGTCGAATGGACCGCTTTGTGGAGGGGCCTTCATCATTGCCCAGCAATCCCGGCGGGTCAAGCCAAATGCCGGGTAGGGGGAGGGCTGGGTAGCGTGGCGGACCGTCGGGATGAAAGGGCGAGTTGGCCTTCGGCGCCTATTCGTCTATAGTCTCTTCGGATCCCTCCCAGGACTACGACACTTGGCTCCTTTCAGGAGAAGACGTGGGCTGTCATCTGGGCGCGCTGGTCGCAACCCTCGCGACCGATTGATCTCAATGAAACCAAGGTCGTTGCGTAATGCTCGGGAAAGCGTGCTCGTGATCTGTCCCACCGCTCGCGACCGTATCCATTTTGCGCGGCCCGAGATCCAAGGACGGTATGCTCTGGAGTTTCGAGGAACGGACGAGGCAACCCACCAACCGGGCTTTGATGCTCTGAGCTTCCTCACGGACGCGATCCAGGACATCTCGGGGCGGCGAGCGGACTTCCAGGGTGTCGTGGGGATCGATGATTTCCCGGCCTGTATGCTGGCGGCAATTGTCGCCGAGACGTTTGGTTTTGCTTTCCCCTCCTTCGAATCTCTGTTTCTCTGTCAGCACAAGTACTACTCGCGCCTCCGCCAGCGAGACGCCGCGCCCAAGGCTACCCCGAATTTTCATCTGGTGGACCTCTCTCAGGCGCTCGACCCCTCACATCTTCCCATCGCCTTCCCGGTCTTCGTTAAACCCGTCAAGTCCTACCTTTCCATCCTGGCGCGCCGCCTGGAGAACTTCCAGGACCTCGCCCGCGCCATCGCCGAGGCGCCCGTGCGCCTCGGACCGGTCGCCAAGATGTTCGATGCGCTGGTCGGCGTCTCCACCCTCGACAGAAGGTATCGAACCGTTCCGGCGTCCGCTCTCCTGCTTGAAGAGCCGCTTACCGGTCACCAGGTCACCCTGGACGGCTATGCATATCAGGGCCGGGTCGTTCTGCTCGGCGTGGTGGACTCCGTCTTTTTCCCCGGAACGCTAAGCTTCGCGCGGTTCGAGTACCCGTCGCGCCTTCCACCGCGCGTCCAGGAGCGGATGGGGCGCATTGCAGAACGAGTCGTTGCGAGCGTGGGCCTCGACCGGACCTTTTTCAACATCGAGTTCTTCTATAGGCAGGAGGACGACTCGATTCGGATCATCGAGATCAACGGCCGTATGGCTTCTCAATTCGCCCCGCTCTATCGCATGCTGCACGGCATTGACATGTACGCGATGCAACTGGATATGGTTCTCGGCAGGGATCCGGGCGGGAGAGAGGTCTGGTCGCCGGATCGAACGAGCGACGGTGTGGCGGCGAGCTTCGTCATGCGGCGGTTCGAGGACGGCGTTGTCGCCCGCGTCCCGTCATCCGAGGAGCGTCGCCGCTTCGACGAGCGATTCCCTGACGCGTTTGTGGAGATCCTGGTGCAGGAGGGTGAGCGACTGTCCGACGAGTTGCAGGACGACGAGAGCTATCGATATGCGCTGGTCGATCTCTGCGCGGGCAATTGGGAAGAGCTGCACCGCAAATATGCGGAGGCCAAGCTACTCCTCCCGTTCAGCTTTGCACCTCTTCGTCAGGCCCCCTGACGCCGGCGGCTGCGCCCGTGGCCTCTGCGACGAGATCCCGCCCCACGATCCGTGACAGGAGCGTAAGCTCGTCCGCCAACACGACCGAGGCGGGCGCCCCCCCAGAGCACGTCCTTCCGCAGAAGATCTGAGAGACGAATCCATCGTAGCCAGGGAAGCGGTAGGGATCCGTGCGTTCATCATGGAGGCGCAGGACTGCCCGCGAGTCTCCCTCCAGGGTGACGGGGTGCAGCCAGCATTTCACCGGCTTGCAGTACCAGGGATGGCGACCCAAATGGACGGACAAGAGTTGCAAGGCGCAGCGGCCATCATCCGTCAGAAACACGCACGCGGTATCGCTGAAATGCGTCGGGAATCCCTTTACGGTCCCCGAGAAGGCTCGATGCTTGACTGCTGTCTTCACGCCACCTCGCTTCCAGGGCCAGTCGCCGTCGACGATGACCCGCTCGGGAAGCTGGAGGCCCAAGTCCGCGAAAAATTCGCCATGCTCCATCGCCACCCGCTGGATCACGGCCGCCGACTCCTGGCTTACATACACGCCGTCGTAGCAGCACATCCCACGACAAGTGGAAATCTCACAGCGAGCTACCCGCCGCTGGAATGAGGTTGCATCCACCCTGCCGCCGTCCATCCGGCGGCGTAGGCTGGCCTCTTCCTCCGGGTATGCCGTGACGCCGGCTTCGTGGTCGTTGCTGTCCGCGGGGGTACCCTCAGACATCTGATCTCTCCCGCGCCTGGGCGCTTCGCCAAGAGAGCCGAGCGCTGCCACGGCGCTTCTCCCGTGCTGCTGTGCTCCGGTGTAACACGTGTCACGTCTACCGATGCCCGCAGCATCTTGCACTTGCGTTGGAGTGTCAAGGGCGAGCCGGGCACCGGCCCGATCTACCCTTGACACGGCCCGGATGGCCGGGCATTCTCAAGACGCACGCTGGTTCCGCTTTCGGGGCCTCCCCCCTCCAGGACACCCGGGCATGCGGGTGTGGCCCACTCCGACGCCACACCTGCGGTGGTGAATCCCCACTTGCCACTGGTCGCGGTAATAGCGCATCCGTTGGGCACCCGCTTCGAGCGAGGCATGCGTCGGAATGAATGCCATCTGCCGACCTACCTTTGACGCGGGCGCGATCGGACCGCTTGCGCCCGCGAACAACGGGCCGGACACTCCCTTTCTTTCTCTTCGGAGTGCGCGCCCAGTGACGGCGTGATGCCGCATTCCGCCGGGCGAGGCTGTACCTTTCGGTTGTGGGGGCGGAGACACATCGAAAGGGGGAGGCCCTCCCATGAAATACGAAGCGATCATCCTCGGTTCCGGGCAGGCCGGAAACCCGCTCTGGGACAGCTTGACTGACCGTGGCTGGACTGTCGCGTTAATCGAAAAAGCCCACCTGGGCGGGACATGCATCAACGACGGCTGCACGCCGACGAAGACCATGGTGGCATCGGCCCAAATCGCGTACTACGCGCGAAACGCCGCTCGGTGGGGCGTGCACACCGGTCCCGTGAGCGTCGATCTGCCGCGCATCGTCGCGCGGAAGGACGCCGTCGTCCAAGAGTTCCGTGGAGGGAAGGAACGCACTGCTGCGAGCCGCCCGAATCTGCATTTGTATCCAGGGCACGCACGGTTCGTGGCTCCCGACAAGGTTGCGGTTGGAGAACAGGTATTGGAGAGCGACCGCATCTTCATCAACACGGGCACTCGGCCGAGCATTCCCCGCATTGATGGTTTGGAACGGGTTGAGCACTTGACCAATGCGAGCCTCATGGAACTCACGACGCTTCCCGAGCACCTGCTCGTGCTGGGCGGAGGCTATATCGGATTGGAGTTTGGGCAAATGTTCCGCCGTTTCGGAAGCCAGGTCACCGTCGTGCACAAAGATGACCAGATCTTGAACCGCGAGGATGCGGATGTCGCCGGGGAACTCCAGAAGGCGCTTGAAGCCGAGGGCGTCCGCTTCGTGCTGAAGGCGCGGACGACCGGCGCTGCAAAGAAAAACGGCCAGATCCTGCTCAGCCTGAACACGCCGACCGGCCCCGAGACGCTCGCCGGCACGCATCTGCTCCTTGCCACCGGGCGCAGACCGAACACCGACGACCTCAATCTGGACAAGGCGGGCGTGGAAACCGACCCGCAGGGCTACATCAAGGTGAACGGCCGGCTCGAGACCAATGTGCCCGGCATCTGGGCCCTGGGCGATGTCAAGGGCGGGCCCGCCTTCACCCATATCTCGTACGATGACTATCAGATCGTCTACGCAAACCTCCTGGAGGGGAAAAACCTCGGCATCGAGGGACGCATCGTTCCGTATTCCGTATTTACCGATCCGCAACTCGGCCGCGTCGGCATGACCGAGAAGGAGGCGCGAGCCACAGGGCGGAGACTCAAGGTCGGCAAGATCCCCATGACGTGGGTCGCCCGCGCCATCGAGCGCGATGAGACCGCCGGCCTGATGAAGCTCGTCGTGGACGCCGCCACGGACCGCATCCTTGGCGCCGCCATCCTGGCAACGGAGGGGGGGGAGCTCGTGCACATTCTCGAGACCCTGATGCTTGCACAGGCGCCCTATACGGTCCTCAAGGGATCCATCTATATCCATCCGACACTCGCTGAGGGGTTCTTCAGCCTGATGGAGGATGTCAAAGCGGTGGAGTGACACACGGGGAGGAGCGGCGTGCGAGATGGCCGCCGTGACGCCATAGGTTTTCCCGGGAGTGCTCGACGCGACCCGCGAGGATCGATGACGTGAAGCGGGCGTCGGGCAGTCGGCGTCTCACGACAGCGAGCGAGCCGGCAAACGGGCCCTGAGAGCAATCGTGGGATGCGCGTGGTGGCAATGGAAGGAGGGACGTTCGATGCCGGACGACATAGCGCTGCGTGAAGACGTGGTGGTTCTTTTGCGTGGTGGCAGGGCACATGTCGGCTTCGAGCAGGCGGTCGCCAGCGTGCCCGTGGGAGTTCGAGGGAAGAAGCCGCGCGGGGCTCCGTACACGCTATGGCAGCAACTGGAGCACATGCGGATCGTCCAATGGGACATCCTTGAGTATGTCCGGAACCCGCACCACGTCTCTCCGAAGTGGCCGGAGGGGTACTGGCCGGAGGAGCCGTCCCCGGCGGGAAACGCGTGGGCCAAGAGCGTCAAGGCCTTTCAGGTGGAGCGCCAGGCTCTCCTCGACCTCGCGGCGAACCCGTCCACCGACCTCCTGGCACGGATCCCGCCGGGCGATCCGGAGGGCGTGACGATCTTGCATGAGTTGCTCCTGGTGGCCGACCACAATGCCTATCACCTGGGACAGGTGGTAATGCTGCGGCGGCTCCTGGGTGCCTGGCGAGAGTAGGTCCGTCTCCCTGCCAACTTTGCACGCTCTCGAGTGCTCCCGCAGCCCCCAGCGCGCTGCGCCGCCGCCTCCAGCCTCGCCAGAGCTCTTAGTCAAGGCCCGCGCCTTTCGGAACGGCCTTCGGGCCCGACACGTGCTCAGATTCGACTGAGGGCTGCCGCCAGCGGAGGGGACTGCTGCGGGACAAGCGTTTGGTACGCTCGGCCCGCGGGAGCTGGCTCGAAATAAAAGGGACGTCGAATAAAAGGGACGTTGCACGAATAGAAGGGACGGAATATAAATAAAAGGGACGTTGCATATTTACTCTATCTGTTGTAGTCTGCGGTCCCTATGCCACGCCAACCCCGCCTGGACGCCCCGGGCGTCCTCCACCATGTGATGGTGCGCGGCATCGAGCGCCGCGCCATCTTCCGGGATGACACGGATCGCGCCGACTTCGTGGGCCGCCTGGCCGCGCTCGTGCCGGCCACCGGGCTCAGCGTGTACGCGTGGGCCCTGCTCCCCAATCACGCCCATCTCCTGGTGCGCACGGGGAGTCGCCCCTTGCCGCGGGTGATGCGCTCGCTCCTCACCGGCTATGCTGGGGCGTTCAACCGCCGCCATCAGCGACAGGGGCACCTGTTCCAGAATCGGTACAAGTCGATCGTCGTCGAGGAAGAGCCCTACCTGCTGGAATTGGTCCGCTACCTCCACCTGAACCCGCTGCGGGCCGGCACGGTGCCGACCCTCGCGGCGCTCGCTCGCTATCCCTGGACGGGGCACAGCGCGCTGCTTGGGACCATCCCCCGTCCCTGGCAAGCCACGGGGGCCATCCTCGAACAATTCGGGCCATCCCTGCGGCGCGCCCGCCGAGCCTATCAGGCGTACGTGGCGGCCGGCCGCGCCCAGGGGCGGCGCCCCGAACTGCAGGGCGGTGGGCTCGTGCGCAGCCTCGGCGGGTGGGCCGTCGTGGCCCACCTCCGTCGCGGCCGGGAGGAGTATGGCGGGGACGAGCGGGTCCTCGGCAGTTCGGCGTTCGTCGAGGCCGTGCGACATGACCTGTCCCCCCCGACCGGCGGGCGGCGGGTAGTGTTATCGATGGAAAATATCGTCCAGCGGGTGTGTACCAGCCTCGGGATTGATCCGGCGCGCCTGCAACGCGGCGGGCGGAAACACCCCGTCTCCCGGGCGCGGGAGGGCATCGCCTACCTGTGCGTCGAGGTCGTGGGCCATTCGGGACGCGCCCTCGCACCCCTCCTCGGGATCCGACCTGTCTCAGTCTATGCCGCGGCGCGGCGGGGGCTCGCCGATCGGAAGGCGTGGGACGCTCTACTTCCTGGTAAATAGCGTCGTAATGTATCGTCCCCGTGTCGATCGCTGGCGCGAGCGCTATGCCTCTTCGTATACTTTCAGGAACTCTTCGCGTGGGGTGTCCGATTGTCTGCAGATGGTGCGGAGGGTGGGTTAAAGCGTCGCTTCGGCTACGAAGGCTTCCAGCACAGGCTCGTCCACCTCCAGCGCCTCAGGCCCAAACGTCTCGAGGTGGAACCGGATGGCGGATTTCACGTCTGCGAGCACTTCGTCGTACGAATCCCCTTCCCCGACTGCGACGCCCTTGATCCCGACCGGATAGGCTACGGATCCGTCCGGATGTTTTTCGATAAGAATCGTGAGGTGTTTCATTCTCTGCCACCCGAAGAATCGTGTGGTGCCCAGGGACCGGCACCAACGTTGTGCGCACGGTTTAGACTGGGCAGAAGTCTTGGCCTGGAAAGTGGTACTTCCGCCGTGTTTCTGGTAGGTTAGCAGTGCTATTCTGCAATTGCAGCAACGGATTCATGGGTAGCCGCCCCCACTTCTCGTAGCCTCCTCATCTACTCAGGCCACTCCGAGCTGCCCGAGCAAATGGTCCACACGCTCAAAGGCATCGCGCTGCCGCAGGTCGCGCGCCTCTCGATCCGTGACCTCCTCGAAGTCTGCCACGGATTTCGGTCCGATGTGGATGGGCGAGAGGAATTTCTCGCGGATCTTTCGGAGCCCCTCCGCGACAAGGCCGTGCGCCAGATGCGGACGAAACTCCCGGACCAGGGCGTCGAGTCCGCCCGGGTAGTTCGTGACGCAAAAGTAGATGTCCCACGCATCCTTCGGCTTCAGCCGATCGTGGAGAGCCATGCCCTTCATCACCAGGAAGGGCACGATACCGGCGACTCGCACTTCGGCCGCGTCCAGCCCACCTCCGGGAAGGGTACCCTCGATCTTGACCTGGGTGTTCAACTCGAAGGCCAAATCCCACCCCCGTGCTTTCCGCGCGGCCACATCTTGCACAGGCTGGGTTCGATGACTTCGACCGGCCCCGCCATACTCCCCGGCCAGGAAGTCCACTTTCACCGGGATGGGATGGCCGGCCAACACGACCTCACGGAAGAAGATGAAGGGCTGTGTCCCTGCAACGTACCCGTGCCGGAGAAGGTGCTCGCAGATCGTCTGGTAGCCGGCCTCGCTGATCCGCCTATGGTCCAACGCCAGATCGACATCGATGCTGCCGATATGCCCCGGCCGGGCAAGTGGCAAGAGCAGCTCTGGGACCCATCCCCCGACAATCACGATCTCATCGTGATACTCCCCAAGAATCCGTACGAGCTCCAGCATCACGGCCCGGGCGGCGGCCACCGCATCGGCGGAATAGTCTGTGCGGGTGTCTACCATGTGTGTTCTATCACCTTTTCCAGCACGAAGGCGGCCGCCTCTTCACCACGACCGCGGTACCCGACCAGGTCCAGATAGACCTGGACGGGCGCGACCATCTGCAGGCCGCCCACCTCGGCCGTTCCATAGAAGACGCCGTCGTCATACGGGGAGAGGAGGGTCACGTTTGCTCCGGACGGCACCTCCTTGAGGCTGAGCGCCGTCACGACCGGGGTCGGATCGCCACTGATATAGGCCATGACCCTCTGGTAGCGGACCATCGGCGCCAGACGCGCCGCCGCCGAAAACCCCGTGAAGGCATACGACACCGCCGCGTCTCGACAGGCCGCCGCCAGCTTCCGCTCGACCTCAGGGGGCGTATCGAGCGAGTAGAAGTCTCGGCCCGCATTCTTGCGGTAGGTGTAGTGCTGCGACCACTCCTGGAGCAGGGCGCGGGGGTCGGCGAGCCGGAGCCCGCCCTCCTCGCTCCGGATCCATTCCCGATCCGCCAGCAACTTCTTCACGTTGTATGCCTGCCCCAGGCTGACCCCCGCTTCCTGCGCCAACGGCTGCAGACGCCAGGGCTTCTTGGGGTCTCGAAGGAGCACACGCAACACCCGGGTCGTCCGTGGCGCATACAGCGAGCGAAGCTCTCGGCGCTGGGGAGCCGGGTTCGGCTTCCCGTCACGCTCGACGTAGACGGAGCCGAAGCTCAACCGGCAATTGCCGGCCAGGTCCACATATCCGATCCCATTCTCCACACAGAGCCGGGCGGACTGCGGCGAAATGTACGGCGCCACCAGAACGCCATACGCCCCGGAAGTCTCGGACTGATACCGGAGGAGTTGATTGATGGCATCGCGGACGATTCGAGGCTGGCCGCTCCCCTTGACGTCGACCAGCACCACCTGATCCCCGGTGGACGTCCTCAGGGTGAACACGATGGCCGGGCGGGGGGTATCACGCCGCGGCTCCCTTCGGGTCCGCTTGATCGCGAGCGAGGCCACCGGTTCCAGGCAGTCCCGCACCGCCTTTTCCGCTTGGTCCAGCAATTTCACTTCAGTAGGTTTCACCATACTCGTAACTTTCAGCCTGTGCTGAAAATGACTATACAGTGCACCTCGGCATCAGTCAATCCATTTCACATAAATACAGCATTTCAGCACACGCTGAAAGTCTAACTGACACTGGATAGATGGATGGTGCAGGAAGGTGCACTGCTCAATGGCGTGGACTTCTCAGCGTAACACCAATCGGGCAAACGCAGTTCGCATCAATGCGCGTGTCCAAAAACTCGACGCCCTTCCTCCAGTCGGGAGACTCCCCCGGATTCGGCCTCCTCACCGAGGGTTTCAACAGATCCGCCCATTACTTTCCCGGTTCCTGTGATAGGATCGCTCTCATCCTAACGTGACCGCATGCCGCTCTTGCCATCCACATCGTCTCGGACGCTCAGATGGATCGGTTCCATAGGAGGGGGACCAACGAGCGATGGCTGACGCCGACCCGAATGCTCCGCAGGGTGAGCTGGCCAGTGCGGAAGCCGCGCTCGCGGAGCTGGAGCGGAAGACCCGCGAGGCGCGCGTCCGCGTGCAGGCACTGCGGGCACGGAAGACGGCCGTCCACGAGTTCCAGCCGCCGTATATCACTCCCCCATGTCCCCCGACGGCACAGGGCAGCCTGACGCCGGATCGGATCCGGCTCTTCCGCCAGCTCTTCCGCGGTCGGGAGGATGTCTTCGCCCGGCTGTGGACCAATCCGAAGAAGCAGACCAAGGGTTACGCGCCCGCCTGCGCCAACGAGTGGGTCCGGGGTGTCTGCGAGAAGCCGCGGGTCAAGTGCGGAGAATGTCCGCACCAGGCGTTTCTCCCGTTTGACGACAAGGCGATACGCGGGCACCTTGAAGGCCGGCATGTTCTCGGTGTCTACCCGCTCCTGCCTGACGAGACGTGCTGGTTCCTGGCGGTCGATTTCGACGGGGCGGGGTGGCGCGACGATGTGGCGGCATTCGTCGAGAATTGCAGGGGCGTGGGGTGCCCGCCCGCCGTGGAGCGGTCCCGCTCCGGCAATGGGGCCCATGCTTGGTTCTTCTTCGCGGCCACCGTCGCCTCCAGCCTGGCGCGAAGCTTCGGCTCCTTTCTCCTGACCGAGACTATGGGGCGGAGGCACCAGCTCAGCATGCGCTCCTACGACCGCCTCTTCCCCAACCAGGATACCTTGCCCCGCGGCGGGTTCGGGAACCTCATCGCCCTGCCCCTCCAGCATGCGGCCATCCAGAACGGCAATACGCTTTTCGTCGACACGACCTGGACACCATATC
>Ga0316616_100000236_pt1 | contig 15747 bp, 16 predicted proteins | sample OWC_Aug_M1_C1_D1_FD_207660 | JGI IMG/M metagenome (GOLD analysis project Ga0316616, IMG submission 207660) | Wetland soil microbial communities from Old Woman Creek delta, Ohio, United States - OWC_Aug_M1_C1_D1_B | ecosystem: Environmental > Terrestrial > Soil > Wetlands | place: USA: Ohio... | reverse complement strand
TCACCGGAGGCGGCGCCGAGGAGTGTCGATGCGAGAGGTTCCAGGCTTGGTCGCGCCGGCGGCCCACACCGACTGGCCGGCCATTCCGGCCGCAGCCCAGCGCAGCCTGCGAGGGCTGCAAGGGCTAACGGAAGTTGCCGCGCGGAAGGCCGCGCAGGCGCTGTTGCTCCGGCAGGACCCGACGGGATACTGGCAGGGACACCTGACGGCGGATGCCACGTTGGAGTCGGACTACATCCTGCTCCAGTTGTGGCTCTACCCGCCGAGCGGATCCGCCTGGGATCCGCCGAGCCGAGCCAGGATCCGCAAGGCCGCCCGCAGCATTTTGGACCGGCAACTGCCGGATGGGGGATGGAACACCTACACGGAAAGTCCCGCAGATGTGAACGCCACCGTCCGGGCGTACACCGCCTTGAAGCTGGCCGGACTCGCACCATCCCACTCGGCCATGGAGCGCGCACGGAAGAGGGTCCTTGCCTTGGGGGGGTTGCAGGCTAGCAACAGCTACACCAAGATCAACCTCAGCCTCTTCGGACTCTACCCCAGGAAATACGTGCCCAGCGTCCCGCCGGAGATCCTGCTCATTCCGGGGAACCTCCTGTACGAGATGTCCTCCTGGACCCGAGCCATCCTGGTCCCGCTTTCCATCGTCCAGACGGTCGGGGGCCAGCGTCCGGTGCCGGCCGGAATGACGGTGGACGAGCTCTTCCTTCCCGGCAAGTTGTTGACCTTCCCGCGGCGGGATCGCCTGGCCACTCTGTTTGCACACGTGGACCGCCTGGTCAAACTCTGGCACCGGCGCGGGCTCAAGGACATCCAGCGGGTCGCCGTTTCCGCCGCGGAGCACTGGATTCTTGATCGCATCCGGTTCTCGGACGGGCTCGGCGCCATATTCCCGTCGATGATGTACTTCATCATGGCCCTGAATGCGCTGAAGTACGCCGACGATCACCCGGACTTGCTGGAGGGTATCCGGCAGTTCGACAGCCTGATGCTAGAGACGGAGGATCGCCTGCAGTTTCAGCCGTGTCTCTCCCCGGTCTGGGATACCGCGATTTCCGCGTTCGCACTTGGCGAGCTGGGGATCGGCGAACGGGCCGCGCTGCGGCGAACCGCCGACTGGCTGCTGGACCGGGAGGTTCGACGAAAGGGGGACTGGTCGGTGAAACGCCCCGACCTCGAACCGGGCGGCTGGGCGTTCGAGTTCGCCAACGAATACTACCCGGACATCGACGACACGGCCATGGTGCTGTTGGCCTTTCTCCACGCCCGCGCATCAAATCCGGAGCGTCAGCGCCGGGCGGAGCGCCGGGCCATCAACTGGCTGCTCGGGATGCAGTCCTCGGACGGCGGGTGGGCCGCCTTCGATGTGGACAACAACTGGTCGCTCCTCAACAGGATGCCGTTCGCCGACCACAACGCCATGCTGGATCCCACCTGTCCCGACATCACCGGGCGCGTCTTGGAGGCCCTCGCCCGCCACGGCCTCGGTCCCGACCACTCCGCCGTCCGGCGCGGGGTGAGGTACCTGCTGGCGAACCAGGAGTCCAACGGCAGCTGGTACGGTCGCTGGGGGGTGAACTACGTCTACGGCACGTGCTTCGCGCTGCGCGGACTGCGGGCAGCCGATCCCCAGGCCGGTAAGACGGCAATGCTCAAGGCGGCGCGCTGGCTGCAGTCGGTCCAGCAAGCCGACGGCGGGTGGGGGGAAAGCTGTCTCGGCTACGCCAAACGCCACTTTGTCCCGGCCGCCAGCACTCCGTCGCAGACCGCGTGGGCCCTCTTGGGACTCGCCGCGGCGGGCGACACGAACTCGGGAACGACCCAGCGCGGCGTCCGTTTCCTGCTGGAGCGCCAGCGGGCCGACGGAACTTGGGACGAGGCGGGAACCACAGGCACGGGGTTCCCCAGCGTCTTCTACTTGACGTATCACATGTACCCTCACTACTTCCCCATACTGGCGCTGGGAACGCTGGCCGCGGCGTGGCGTGACGACACGGAATAACCCGACCCGTTGACCTCTGCGCGCTCTTCGGTTAGTCTCATCGCACCCCTCCCGAAATCCGGATTCTCCGAAGCCAATCCCCTCCGACACGACCGACGAGGAGACACCCATGCCGCTCGTGCGCATATCGCTGATGCGGGGCAAGCCGGCGGGGTTCGCACAGAAGGTCGGCGCCGTCGTGTACCGGTCGTTCGGGGACGGCGTGGCGCAATACGCCGAGTGAACGCCTTGCGGGAAGGGCGAAATCCGGCAGGCAACGGCGGCACGCGCCGCCCGGGGCGTCCGTAGGAAGGAGGGGCAGCATGGCGACCGAGAGGCGAACAGCGGCATCGAGGCCGGCGCCACGACGCGCGGCGGCCGCCGGGTCGAGCCCGGCGTCAGGCCGCGTCGATCTCCTCGTGGCGACGCGAAAAGGGGCGTTCCTGCTGCGCGGCGATTCGCGGCGGCGGGAGTGGAGGATCGAGGGGCCGCACTTCCTCGGAAACGAGACGAACCATCTGGTGAGCGATCCGCGGGATCCGAAGACTTGGCTATTGGCGGCGAAGACCGGGCACCTGGGGCCAACGGTCTTCCGCTCGATCGACGGGGGGCGGCATTGGAGCGAGGCCCGCCGGCCGCCGGCGTTTCCCAAGGTCCCGGAAGGCCAGGAGGGGCCGGCCGTAGACCGAGTATTCTGCCTCGCGCCGGGAGCCGCGAGCCAGCCGGGCGTCTGGTGGGCCGGAGGCGTGCCGCACGCGCTCTTCCGCTCCGAGGACGGCGGCGCCAGCTGGGAGCTGGTCGGCGGCTTCAGCGACTATCTGGCCCGGCTCCGCGAAAAGGAGCCGGCCAGGTTCTTTCCCACGCCTGGCGGGGCCATCACGCACTCCATTCTCGTGGACCCGCGCGACCCTGGCCACATGTACGTCTCCCTCTCCACGGGCGGATGCTTCGAGACCGCCGATGCCGGTGCGACGTGGCGTCCCCTGAACGACGGCGTCGCCGCCGACTTCCTTCCAGACCCGCATCCGGAATTCGGACAGGACCCACACTGGGTCGTCTGGAGCCCGGCGAACCCGGACCGCCTCTACCAGCAGAACCACTGCGGCGTGTATCGATTGGACCGTCCGGGCGTGCGCTGGGAACGGATCGGGAAAAATCTTCCGGCGACGGTTGGGGACATCGGCTTTTCCATTGCGGTTCACCCGCGGAACCCCGATACGGTGTGGGTCTTTCCCATGGACGGCACCACGGTCTGGCCGAGAACCTGCCCCGGCGGGCGTCCGGCGATGTTCCGCAGTCGGAACGGTGGTCGGAGTTGGGTCCGGCAGACCAAGGGTTTCCCCGAGAGGAATGGGTGGTTCACGGTGTTCCGTCAAGCCATGACGTGCGACGCCCAAGAACCGGTCGGCTTGTACCTCGGGACCACGACGGGCGAGATCTGGGCGAGTGCGGACGAAGGCGAGAGCTGGCGACAAGCCGCCTCCCACCTTCCGCAGGTGCTCGCGATCACAACGCTCGAGCGGTAACAGGCTGCTGAAAAAGGCCCATCTGCGGCGTTGGAGCGCCTCGGCACTCGCTGCAGCGTACCTCCAGTACGCCTCGCTCGGCCTATGGCGCTCCGCCTTGCATCTGGGCCTTTTTGAGCAGCCTGTGCGAAAAAGAGTTACTCCGCATACTTTTTTTTGCGATCGGAAACGCCGGGGAGGATGGCGATGTCCGTAAAGATCCATCTGTCGTCCCACGTCCGGTCGTACACAGGCGGACGGGCGCAGGTCGAGGCGGAAGGCGGCACGCTGGGCGACGTGATGGCCGATCTGGAGCGTCGGTATCCCGGCATCCGATTCCGGGTGATCGACGAGCAGGACCGCATCCGCGCCCACATGAACTTCTTTGTCGGCGGCGTGCTCGCTCGCGACCTGGGCCAGCGCATCCGTCCCGGCGATGAGGTGTTCATCCTCGGTGCGCTGAGCGGCGGCTGACGCGCCGGAGCCATCTCGCGATACGTCCTCTCCCCGGTTCGTCCAAGCCCCCCCGATGCGCCCCCAATTCCACGTCCGGCCCTTCTACACCGTCCGGGATGCCTCGGGCAGCGTGTCTCTTGTCGCCACGCTCAAGGCGAGCCGCGCTCTCGCCTCCACAGAGCCCGACCGACCACGGGAGCTCCCAGCGATGCCGCCGTGGCCAAGAGCAGGACCAGGGAGATCGGCCGTGTGGCGAAGATCGCAAAACTGCCTTGCGAGATGCCGAGGGCCTGACGCAGGGACTCCTCCATCGGCTTCCCCAGGATCAATGCCAGGATCAGCGGGGCCGCCTCGAATTTGAATTTCCGCATCAGGTAGCCGAGCAGCCCGAAACAGACCATGACGACGACGTCCGCCACCTGGCCGGATGTGCTGTACGCTCCGACGAGACAGAACAACAGGATGAGCGGCGCCAGGATCGGATAGGGGATGCGGAGGATCTGAACGAAGAGACCCACGAGCGGCAGGTTCAAGATGAGGAGCACGATGTTCCCGAGATACATGCTCGTGATGACGCCCCAGAAGAGATCGGGCCGCTCCTGCATCAGCAGAGGCCCCGGCCGGACTCCGTGGAGCGTCAGGGCCGCCAGCATCATGGCCATCACGACGTTGGCGGGGATGCCCAAGGTGAGAAGCGGGATGAACGAGCCCGTGGCCGCGGCGTTGTTCGAGGCCTCGGGACCGGCGACACCCTCGATGGCGCCTTTTCCCATGCGGTCGCGGTTCCTGGCAAACCGCTTTTCCGTCACGTAGGATGCGATGGACGCGACGGTTGCGCCCCCGCCGGGCAGGATGCCCAGGAAGAACCCCACGACGGTTCCGCGCGCGATCGGCCAGCGCGCGTCGTGCCAGTCCTGGCGCGTGGGCAGGAATCCTGTCGGCGCCGCGAGGCGCTGCTGGTCGGGCGGCCGTTCCATGGTGGCCAGGACCTCGGCGATGCCGAACATCCCCATGAACACGGGAACCAGGCCGATGCCGTCGCGCAGGGCAAGCGTATCGAACGTATAGCGTTCCACCCCCGCAACGGGATCTTGGCCGACGGTGGCCAGCAAGAGGCCGAGGACGGCCATCAGCAGCGCCTTCAGGAGTGACTCGCCGCCGAGATAGGCCACCAGAGTCAGGCCCAGGACCATCAGGCTGAAGTACTCCGCGGGGCCGAACGCCAACGCAAAGCGCCCCAGAGGGGGCGCGACGAGCACCAGGCCGACGACGGCGACGGTGCCCGCGATGAAGGAGGAGATGGCGGCTATGCCGAGGGCGGGGCCCGCGCGTCCCTGCCTGGTCATCTCGTAGCCGTCGAAGCAGGTGACCATGGACGAGGACTCGCCCGGGATCCGCACCAGGATCGCCGTGGTGGAGCCGCCGTACTGACTCCCATAGTAGATCCCTGCCAGCATGATGATGGCCGAGACCGTGTCCAGGCGATAGGTGACGGGGAGAAGAAGGGCGATGGTGGCAGACGGACCCAGGCCGGGTAGGACACCCACGATGGTGCCCAGCACCACGCCCAAGAAACAGTAGAAGATGCGGGCCGGATCCAGCGACACAGCGAAGCCGTGGAGGAGGACCTGCAGCGTGTCCATGAACGTCAGGGAACCCAGGTGCCGCCGGGAAGGCTCACCAACAGCCAGCGCGCGAACAGGAGGTAGGAGCCTCCCGAGGCGAGTAGCGCAACTGTCAATGTCACGGCCCAACCCCGCCGCCCGATCCAGCGCAGCATGACAAGGAACAGGGCCGTCGTGGTCAGGAGGTATCCTGCCGTCTCGACAACGAGGACGTATCCGATCAGTGCCGCCAGCGTCCCGCCGACGCGAGCCAGGCCGGCCCGGTCCGACCAGAGCCCGGCCGCCGAACCGGCGCGCGTCCGACATCCGCTCACGAACAGAAGGGCGGCCAGCACCGCCATCACAAGGGCCAGGTGCTTGGGGAGAAATCCCGCCCCCGGCTGATGCAGGGTGCCGATCGGGAGATCGCCCGCCCAGACCCAGGCGAACAGCGCCAGGCCCATTAGCGTGAGGCCGCTCAACACATCCGGCCGTTTCAGACAACTCTGCCGCTCGTTCACGCTGCGCCCCTTTGGTTGACGACCCCAGGTACCCCCACGTAGCGTCGAATGCTACCAAAGCTCTTCTTGAGGTGTCCATCGGAATTCACGGTCTCATGCCTGTCTGTCGGACCGATCCTCGTGCGTGGCGGCCTTTACACCCGCCATCGGATGAGGGTATGCTACCGCCTGTCTGTGCTGTCGACGGCCACCGGCTTCCCTTTTCCTGCGACCTTTGAGGTGAACCGATGGTAACCGCACGCTGGCTCGTTCTCCTGGCTCTCCGGAATGCAGCGGTGCTCGGCGCGGCCGTCGTCCTGCTGGCCGGCCTGTCCACGCCCCGGGTCGTCTTGGCCCAGGAGGTGACCCCGGTCTTCGTCGTGCCGAGGGAGCCCGTGGCCGCCGGCGGCTCTTTGAGCGTCTGGCTGGCCGTCCTGAATGCGTCGGATCGCGCCGTGTCGTACTCCTTCCCGTCCACGCTCCAGGGACGCCTGTCCATCGGGGGTGTTGAGCGACAGGTGAGTCTGGCGCTGCGGACTCCGGCGGATGGTGGGGCCGCGCTCATCCCACCGGGCGGGTACCTTCGCCGCGAATACGTGCTGACCATGCCTGCCGGCATCGTCGGGAAAGTGGCCTTGGATGCCTCAGGGGTCCAGGCGAATCCCGTAATCGTTGAGGTCGTACCGATCCTTGCCGCGGCGCAGACCGACGCGAAGCCCGAGGGGCCCACTCTTGGGGGAGTATTCTCAAGGCCGGATTACGATCCGGAGGAATTTTTCAAGGCACACTTTTTCGGTTACGAACCGTTATATTTCATCGTCGGCACAGAGCAGCCCAACGCAAAATTCCAGATCAGCTTCCGGTATCAGCTCCTGAATAGTAACGGACCCCTGGTGCAGCGGCATCCGTGGCTGAAAGGGTTCAATCTGGCCTATTCACAGACGTCGCTGTGGGATTGGAGCCAGCCCTCGGCGCCGTTCTTCGACACCAGCTATCGACCCGAGGTATTCTACCTGATGCAGCGGGTCGACGAGGGGCGGTGGGCCGACTGGTTCCGGCTCGACCTCCAGGCAGGCGCTAAGCACGAATCGAACGGCAAGGGCGGCCTGGATTCCCGAAGCCTCAACATCGTCTACTTCGAACCCACCGTGCGCTTTGGCCAAGAGGACGGTCTGCAGTTGACCCTGGCGCCGCGGGTCTGGGCGTATGTCGGAAGCCTGAGCGACAATTCCGACATCGCCAATTACCGTGGCTATGTCGGCCTGCGATCGGTCGTGGGATGGGCCAAAGGCTGGCAGCTCTCCGCTATCGGCCGCCTGGGGGACGACGCCAACCGCGGCAGCGTCCAACTTGACCTGTCCTACCCATTGATGAAGGTGCTCTTCGGGAACTCCAGCCTGTACCTCTATCTCCAGTACTTCTACGGTTACGGCGAAAGTTTGCTCCAGTACAACCAACGTGGCACGTCGTTCCGCGTGGGTTTTGCGCTGTACCGGTGGTGAGTGGGCGAGGCTGAGCGGGCGTGCAGGAAGGAGGGCAGCGAACGATGTCGGCGAGGCGCGCGCTAATCATGCACCCATCCGATAACGTTGCGACCGCTGTGGAAGAAATCCACGCTGGAGAGGAAGTCGCCGTCCCGGTACGCGGCTCTGTTCTCACGCTCCACGCCGCAGAGCCCATCCCCTTCGGGTTCAAGATTGCCCTGCAGGATATCCCGCGCGGCGGGATCATCCGCAAGTACGGGGAGACGATCGGCAAGGCCAGCCTGGCCATCTCGAAGGGCGCGCTCGTTCACGTCCACAATCTGGAGGGGACTCGGGCGAGGGGCGACCTGGCCAAGGGGGGCAAGCCATGAGCTTCCTCGGCTACATACGATCCGACGGGTCGGTGGGGACGCGCAACTATGTTCTGATCATTCCGCAAGGCATCATCGCCAAGAGCATCTGCGATTTTGTTGCGGGCACGAAGTCCATTCTGACCGTTGATCACGGGTCCGGCCGCACTGCGAACGATCGCGAGCAGATCGCCCGCCTCCTCATCGGCCTCGGCAGGAATTCCAACGTCGCGTCGGTGATCGTGCACGCGGCGAGTCCCGGCGTCGGGTATCCGGAGCTCCGCGCCGAGCGGCTGGCGGACGAGATCGCCGCGGGTGGAAAACGGGTGGAGGTGCTGGACCCCGCGAAAGATGGCGGGACCTACGGCGCGATCGTCCGGGGGATCCAGGTCGCCCGCATGATGGTCCACGACGCCTCGAAGCTTCGCAGGGAAAAGGTCGGGGACGAGTACCTGTGCCTCGGCGTGAAATGCGGGTACTCGGACACGACCTCGGGAATCGCCGGGAACCCGGCGGTGGGGTACCTGTACGACAAGATCGTGGCCGCCGGGGGCACCGCGCTGTTCGGTGAGACCACCGAGATCATCGGGGCCGAGCAGGCCTTGGCGCGGCGGGCCGTGAGCCCGGACGTCGCCGAGGCGATCCTGCGCGCCGTGACGATCCAGGAAGAGCGGGCCAAGGCCACGGGACTGGACATCCGTACCGTCAACCCCGTGCCGTCGAACATCAAGGGCGGGATCAGCTCCCTGGAGGAGAAGAGCCTGGGCGCGATCCACAAGGCGGGGACCACGCCGATCCAGGGGGTCCTGAAATACGCCGAGCGACCGACCCGCAAGGGGCTGTACTTCGTCGACAACTGGATGGGGCATCTGTCCATCTTCGCCGGCTACGCCGCGGCGGGCGCCAACGTCGTGCTGTTCCAGCTCGGCGGCGGCGGCGTCGCGGGGCGCACCCTGCTGGAAGGCTCGCCCTCGGTGGTCGCGCCCTTCCTGTGGGCCACGGCGAACCCCAAGACGTATGCGGCGGCCACGGACAGCATCGACTTCTACTCGGGGACGGTGATCGAGGGGACGGAGACGCCGGAGGAGGCGGGGGAGCGGCTGTACCGGACGGTCGTCGACATCGCCTCCGGCACCTTGTCCCGTAGCGAGACGCTCCATTACGCGGAGCCCATCGATATGTATCTCCAGGAGCCGCGGTTCTGATATGCGATGCCCGCATGGGCTGGAGCCCGACACAGGCAGGGTGCAGCGGGACGCGACGTAGGTGCACGGGGCGATCCCGCGCCAAGGGAGGAAACATGCCGACGCCAGTCACGCCGATTCTCGTCGCCAAGAGCAAGAACGAGTGCGTCCTCTATCCCCAGATGGCGAATCGCCACGGCCTGATCGCCGGCGCGACCGGCACCGGCAAGACGGTCACGCTCAGGGTGCTGGCCGAGCAGTTCAGCAGCCTGGGCGTCCCCGTGTTCATGGCCGATGTGAAGGGCGATCTGTCGGGGATCGCCCGGGCCGGAGGCGACCATCCGAAAGTGGCGGAACGGGTGAAGAGCCTCGGCCTTGAAGGATTCCAGTACCAGGGGTATCCCCTCGTGTTCTGGGACGTATTCGGGGCCAAAGGCCATCCCATCCGGGCCACCGTCTCCGAGATGGGCCCGCTGCTCCTCAGCCGCATCCTCAATCTGAACGAGACGCAAGCCGGCGTCCTCAACCTTGCCTTCAAGGTGGCCGACGACGGCGGCCTGCTGCTCCTCGACCTCAAGGACCTTCGGTCCATGGTGCAGTTCGTGGGGGACAACGCGGACGCGCTCAGAGTGCAGTACGGGAACGTCTCCAAGGCCAGCATCGGCGCCATTCAGCGGAACCTCCTCGCCCTCCAGGAGCAAGGGGCGGAGTCGCTCTTCGGCGAGCCGGCCCTGGACTTCGACGATTTGATGCAGGCGGATTCGAAGGGCCAGGGAATGATCAATATCCTCGTGGCGGACAAGCTGATGCAGTCTCCCACGGTGTACGCGACGTTCCTGCTCTGGCTGCTCTCAGAGCTGTTCGAGCGGCTTCCCGAGGTGGGCGACCCGCAGAAGCCGAAGCTGGTCTTCTTTTTCGACGAGGCGCACCTCCTCTTCCAGGACGCGCCGAAGCCCCTGGAGGACAAGATCCAGCAGGTCGTGCGCCTCATCCGCTCCAAAGGAGTCGGCGTCTACTTCGTCACGCAAAACCCGCTGGACTTGCCGGACACCGTCCTGGGGCAGCTCGGGAACCGCGTCCAGCACGCGCTCCGCGCCTTCACGCCCCGGGACCAAAAGGCCGTCAAGGCGGCCGCGGAGACTTTCCGCGCCAATCCGAAACTCAACACCGTCAAGGTCATCACGGAGCTCGGCGTCGGGGAAGCGCTCGTTTCGATGCAAGACGAGAAGGGCGCACCGACGGTCGTCGAGCGTGCCTGGGTCATGCCGCCGCGCAGCAGCCTCAGCCCCCTCTCGCCCGACGAGATAAAGAGCGCCGTCCAGGGGTCCGTCCTGTACGGCACGTACGAGAAGGCCGTGGACCGGGAGTCGGCCTACGAGAAGCTCAAGGCGCGGGCGGACCAGGCCCAACCGACGGTCGAGGCCGCCCCTCGGCAGGCCGGGAGGCAGCCGGCCTCCCAGACGGAGGTGCTGATCGGCGCGCTGGCCAAGAGCGCGGCCCACGCCATCGGGAGCCAGGTCGGACGCCAAATCATCCGGGGCGTGCTGGGATCCATCTTTGGCGGCGGGCGACGATAGGCGGACGGACCGTCTCGATCCACAGATTACGCAGATTGGCCGATTTCACGGGGACCGCAAGACCTGTTCAGAAAGCCAAGATTCTGTGACGTCGCAGTACAGGATAGCGATGTCGGCCGGCCGGCCGATGTCTCCTGGAGGAGCGCCATGCGCTTGAAAGATCGGGTTGTCATCATCACCGGGGGCGGGCGCGGGATCGGCGCGGCGACCGCCCACGCCATCGCCGCCGAGGGCGGCAGGGTCGTCATCGGCGACATGCTGGCCGCGGAGGGGGAGGCGACGAGGGATGCCGTGCGGGCTGCCGGGGGGGGCGCCGTCTTCGTCAAGACCGATGTCACCCAGGAGACGGACTGCGTTCGGCTGGCCCAGACCGCCGTCGAGCATTACGGTTCGCTCGACGTGGTCATCTGCTGCGCGGGGATCCTGCAGGGGGCCATGCTCCAGGCCGAGGCCCTGGATCCGGCCACGTTCGAGCGCGTCCTCTCCGTGAACACGAAGGGGACGTTTCTCACCGTCCGGGCGGCGCTCCCGCACCTGCGAAAAGCCGAGAAGCCGGCGATCCTGGTGCTCGCCTCTGAAGCGGGGACCAAGATTCCGAGCTCCTCGCTGGCGTACGGCGCCAGCAAGGGGGGTGTGCATGGTCTCGCCATGACCCTGGAGGCGCAGCTGGCACCGGCCGGCATCCGCGTGAACGAGATCTGCCCGTCCAGCATCGCGACGCCCATGCGCATCGAGAACCTGGTGGACCGCGCCCGCGCCGCCGGCCGTGACCCCGAGCAGGCCAGGGCCGAGGCCGTCAAGGAGGCCGGCGACCCTGCGGGCGTCGCCCGCATCCTAGCGTTCTTGGCGTCCGCCGACGCGGACTACGTCCGAGGGTCAATCTATACACGGTGAGTGCATCGGCCTTCGTTTTGCCCCGCAGAGCTCGCTTCGCTGACGGTTCGCCTCTTCTCGTCAGGGGTGACCGCGGTGCCTTCAGGAGAAAAGGAGAGACACGTGAAGCGCTATGTGGTGAATGAATCAGAAGGCGTGAAGGGCAAGCTTCCCGTTCCCGGAGGAGGAGGCACCTTTAATATCCTTATCGATGAGGAAACATCGGGGGCAAAGCACTTCTCGTTGCTCGTGAATGAAATGGCGCCAGGCTACAAGGGAAAGGAACACTCGCACACCGTGGAACATTGCTGGTATATCCTCAGCGGGACAGGAATCATCCGCATGGCTGGGGAGACATGCCACATCAAACCCGGGGACGCCGTCTTTGCACCGATCGGCATGCTGCACACCGTGGAATGCACCGGGAACCAACCTCTTCGGTATGTGGTCATTTACGCTCCTCCCGGGCCCGAGAAGGAGCTAAGGAGTCAGACCGGGTTCGCAAAGCAATAACATGTTTGTTGTGAGCGGCCCACGAGGTTACACGTGAGCGTTCTCGGCGCGCTGAATACCTTTCTCCGGGAGCAGGGGCTCATAGGCGAAGGCATGGGAACGAAGCGAAACCTGGAGGGTCTCTCAGGCGTTCTCCTCAAATTCTTTGGTGCCGCCTTCAGCGTCTTCTTTCTTTATGCGCGGTAAACCAGACCTACCATCGAACCCTTCGAGCCTGGAGGCATGCCGTGGGGAAAGGAATCGGGTACGGCAAGACCATCTTGTTCGGTGAGATGTTTGCGGTATTCGGCGTGCCGGTGATTGCCACGGCACTGTCCATGACAGCCGAGGCGGAAGTAGTGAAGACCACGTCCGGGGGCTGGGACATCAGGGATGAACGGCGAGAGGCCAAAGGTTATAAGGAAGAAAAGAAGGCGATGCAGATCGAGTCCCTGGAACGGATCTTCGCACATTTGCGCCTCCATCCCCAGCACCTCCGGATCGTGCTCGGAGGCGATCTCCCGGCCATGAGCGGGATCGGAGCCACCGGGGCGAGTTCGGTCGCCATCGTGCGGGCTCTCGCGGAGGAATTCGACCTCCGTCTGACGGACGACGAGATCAACGCCGGCGGCTATCAGGGGGAGATCGCGTATCACGGTCCCACCACGAGCGGCATCGACAATATGGTTTCGACGTATGGCGGGGTCGTCTGGCTCAAGCGGGGGGAACCAAACGTCGTGCGGAAGATGAGATGGAAGGAGTCTGTCGAGGTGGTGATCGGTGACACGGGGATCATAGCCAATACCAAGAGTCTGCTCGCCGCGTTCGGGGAGCGAAGGAAAAGTTCGCCCGAACGTTACGCGCGCATGCTCGAGAGTGCGCGGGCAATCGCCGACGAAGCGATGGCCAGCATCGAGCGATTCGATCTGCGGAACATGGGCCGCCTGATGGACCGGAACCAGTCCCTGCTTCAGGAGGCGGAGGTCTCGTGCCTGGAACTGGATCGTCTGGTGGGCGTCTGTCGTCGTGCGGGGGCGCTGGGGGCCAAGCTCACCGGTTCCGGCGGCGGGGGCTGCATGCTGGCCCTGACTCCCGGAAAGCAGTTGCAGGAAGAGGTGGCGTCGGCGATCGCATCGCAAGGGTTCCAGGCCTTCCCATCTACGCTGGGCGTTTATTGAGTGGCCGAAGGGGAACGATCAGGCGGACCTCGCGGAACAATCGGCGGGCGAAGGAGAAGCATGGCGAAGACGATTCTTCTGATCGGCACGATGGACACCAAGGAGGCAGAACTCCTATTCTGCCGGGATCTCATCCGTCGCGCAGGATTCAATGTCCTCCTGATGGATGCGGGGATCTTGAGGGACCCTCGAACGCCTCCCGACGTCACCCGGCACGAGGTCGCCCACGCAGCCGGGGTACCCGAGCTGGCCGGCCTCGTGGCTGTGGGAGACAAAGGCAAGTGTATAGCGACGATGATCCAGGGGGTTGCCGCGAAGACGCAAGACTTGCTCCGCCGCGACGCGTTTGACGGAATCCTGGGAGTTGGTGGGGGACAGGGGACGGACATTTCCGCATCGGCCATGCGGTGCGCTCCGCGGGGAATGCCCAAGCTCTTGGTGTCGACTATTGCCTCGGGCAAGGCCACATTCGGCCCCTATGTCGGCACCAAGGATATTACGATGATGCATTCCATCGTCGATCTCCAGGGGCTCAATTTTTTGATCCGGCGGATCCTGACCAATGCGGTGGGCGCGATCTGCGGTATGGTCGAGGCCTCAGCAGACGCGGCAATAGAACCCCAGGGGATCCCAGTGGCCCTGTCTATGCTGGGAACGACGACCCCGGGGGCCCTACGGATGAAGGCGATTTTGGAGCGGCACGGATACGAAGTTGTCACGTTTCATCAGAACGGCACCGGTGGGATCGCCATGGAAGAGATGATCCGCGAAGGCGCTTTCAAGGGGGTGTTGGATCTGAACCTCCATGAGATCGGCGACCGGTTCGTTGGCGGGCTGCACAGCGATCCCCAGCGAGAGCGGCTGGAGGCGGCGGGGGAGATGGGGATTCCCCAAGTGATTGCTCCCGGCAGCATAAACTACGCGGTATGGGGTCCGCTTCCCAGTTTGTCCAAGGAGCTGACCTCCCAGAAGTACATCGTCCATAACCCGAATCTGACGCTGGTCCGGTTGCGCGTGGATGAGTTGCGCAGCGTGGGGAAAATCACCGCGGAGAAAATCAACCGTGCCAAAGGGCCGACGCATGTTTTCATCCCGCTGAAGGGTTTCTCGTTCCCCGATCGGAAAAATTTGCCCCACTGGGAGCCGGAGGGGAACCAGGCCTTCATCCACGCGTTGAAAGCACATTTGCATCCATCGGTTCCACTGACGGAGCTGGATGCCCACATCAACGATCCGGAGTTTGTCGATCCGGTAGCGGAAACCTTCCTCTCCATGATGGAAAAACACTTGGCCCGATGAAGGAGGGAGAGACGTGAAGCGTCTGTTGGATCGGAACGCCATGATCACGGGTGCCGCCCAGGGCATGGGTCTGGCGATTGCCAAGGGCCTCTACCATGAAGGCGCCAGGGTCCTGTTGATGGACGTCAACGAAGAGGCCGTCGTCGCCGCGGCAAAGGATATCGATCCCGATGGGGCTCGTGCGCTCGGCAGGAGAGCGGATGTCACCAAGGCCGTGGAGATCCAGGCGCTCGTCCAGGAGTTGAAGGCCCGCTGGGGAAGTGTCGACATTCTCGTCAACAACGCCGGAGGCGCGCTTCACACACCCCACATGCTCGAGGAGATCCAAGAGAAGGACTGGAATCTCGTCGTGGATGTGAACCTGAAAGGGACCTTCCTGTGCTGCCAGGCCGTGATTCCGGAGATGGCCGATCAGGGAAAGGGGGTCATCGTCAACATGTCGGCGCTGGCAGGACACTGGAGGGCGTCGCTGGCCGGCGTCCAATACGTCGCGGCCAAGGCCGGGGTGGAGGGCTTGACGCGTCAACTGGCGTACGACTGGGGCAAGTCGGGCATCCGCGTGAATGCCGTCGCGCCTACCGTGACGTTGACGGGCGATCGGGTTCAGGGACTCTGGGAGGCCAAAAGCGAGGAGGAGAAACGAAAAGTCATTTCCGCCATCCCTCTCGGCCGCTTGGGGACCATGGAGGAAGTGGCGTCCGCGGTCGTTTTTCTGGCCTCCGATGAATCCAGCTTCATCACCGGGATCACGCTCGACGTCAACGGGGGACGGTATCTCCGCTAACTCACCTTTTTCCTTCGTGCGTCTGGTTCGCGTGCCGATCGCTCTTCGCCGTCAACGCTTCAACAGTGTGCTTCCATAGAGACCGGTGGGTTTGATGAGGAGGATCAGGAGCATGATGGCGAAGGGGGCCATCTGCGCCAGCGGGGCGTAGATGAGGGATCCTATGGAGGTGACCTGCCCGACGAGGAAGGCCGACACGAGGGTGCCTTTGATGCTGCCCAGGCCGCCGATGATGACGACCATGAAGACGAGCGCCACGAGGTGGAGTCCCATGTGGGGATCCACCATGATCAGCGGTGCATGGATCCCGCCTGCGAGGCCGGACAGCATTCCGGCGACGATGAACGTCGTGGTGAACAGCTTGTACACGTTGATGCCAAGGCCTTCTACGTGCTCTACGTTCTCAATGCCGGCGCGGATAGCCTTGCCCGTGATGGTGCGGTTCAGAAAGAGCCAGATACCGACGTATACCAGCAG
>Ga0316616_100000234_pt1 | contig 15772 bp, 19 predicted proteins | sample OWC_Aug_M1_C1_D1_FD_207660 | JGI IMG/M metagenome (GOLD analysis project Ga0316616, IMG submission 207660) | Wetland soil microbial communities from Old Woman Creek delta, Ohio, United States - OWC_Aug_M1_C1_D1_B | ecosystem: Environmental > Terrestrial > Soil > Wetlands | place: USA: Ohio... | reverse complement strand
TGGAAGGGGTATTGTAATTGTAAGCCCGACTTCATTTTTCTGTTCATCCTTGCCATAAAACCCGGCCAGTGTCACATTAGGCACTGTTTCTTTGTTTATAAGACCTATTACTGCTTCTGTTTTTCTCACTTCAAGAGCGACTGTTTTTAGATCCGGCCTCTCCGAAAAAGCGACGGTCTTAAGCACCTCCTTGTCAGGCAAATTTGGTATTGCGGAAGGAAGATCGCCTTCAACACTTAGAGGCATGTCAGGATTCAACCCCATCAGACCCTTTAACGCCAAGAGTGACTCCCTGTATTCCCTTTCCACAAGCAGAAGTTCTCTTTTGGCTTTGCTCAACTCAACTTCTGCAAGGTTTACATCAAGGCCTGAAACCTCACCCGCCTGAAATTTGATCTTAGTCAATCCAAGAAGTTCTTCCTGAAGCCTTACGACTTCTTGCGCAAGTTCGCTCTTTTTCCTTAATGCGAGCACCTTTCCGAAGGAATCTTTCACTTCCGAGATCAGAAGTCTCTCCTTGTCTTTGATTACTAGAACTGCAGTCGAGATTTCTTTCTCTGCAATATCAATTCTGGCCCCCCTCTGACCTGCAATTTCGAATTCTTGAGAAAGCTTGAAGCCGTAATTAGTGAATTTGTTCCCTTCTTCTCCCGGAGCCCTTTCCTTTTTTGAGACTGCACCCTCGATAGTCGGGTTTGCCTTGAGCAACAGACTGGCTTTCTCCAGTTGTCCCCTCGCCATTCTCTCTTCAAGCCGTTGGGCCACAAGTTCAGGGTTATTATTGATGGCGTACTGTGCAACATCGTCCATAGTCATTGAATAGACCGGACTATCAAACATTATTATCATGAATACAAGCACCAAAGCTGGTCGCATCGATTCCACCCCTTTTAAAGACTTTTTTCTTATTGGATAGTGATTACAGAGGTCAGAAGGCGAAGATTATTCGCTTAATATTTTTCGAATCTGAGGCTCTGTAAAGGAATACTACGAGAAAGGGTAATTCTGAGGAGGCTTCATGATTGGAAATGAAAGCTCCAAGGGCAACTCGGGGGTTGGGTGACTTTCAAATTCAGATATTGGAAGTTGGAGAATGTGATTGTAAAGGCAGACTCCCATGGCAGTATTGAAACAAATAGCGCAATAGGATTTTGTCTCTTTTTGACCGGATGTCTGATTGTGAGAATCAGACTTGCTTATCGATAAAGTTACATCGGCATGTGGCATTTGCTTATGACTTATCGCTATCTCTCCAGAAAATGGGACTTTACCAAGACAGTCATCGCATGCCACGCTGTCAATAAACGGGATGGCGATGTATACCGCAAGTGTAAATGCACCAATTAAGGAATTATATCGCTTCATAAGTCTAACCATGTGTTTATAATACCAAACTTTAAGAGCATTAAGCAAAGAGGGCAACGCATCTGCAGACAGGTTGTTGCCGCTTGTAATCCGTAATTGCAAAAAACTCAAGAAAGATGTGGTTTTCTGGATGCAACTTTGAGATTGTTGGGAACGGCAATCCCTGTGATGTAGTCGAAGGAACCGGCACGAAACGTTGCCTCAAAGGCTCTGTTACTTTTTTGGGGTCTCGCAGATAAATGTTACGCGACTTCACCTCGACTGAAGTGCTTGGTCTGATTTACTGCTCTTTCAGATGTGCAATGAAATCAGACACTGTCGTATCAATTGCAGATTCAATCTCTTCTTTCAGCAGTTTCCAGGTCTCAGCCTCAAATTCCTCCATGCTTTTCCCTCTATTATAATGGCTTGAGACATACACATCCCCCGTTGGTTCTTTTAAGGTTGCTGTTGTTGTCGTTTGCGAAATGAGTGGCGGAGGGGGTGAGATTCGAACTCACGGTTGTGGTTGATTTTAAAGTGTTTTTAGCCCACTCCGAAACGAGTCTCTAAATCCTATCTGCCCACTTCGGGGATTCAATCTACTTGGGTCTGCCCATGCAACCTATGACCATTATAAACCTATAATAGTGATTATTATTCAATAAATCAAATAGTTATCAATTGGTTAGGTCATGTCTGAGGAGGTTATTTGCTGCTTGACAAATTACTGTAGTAATGCTATTGTATTACTACAGAATGACATAAGGAATATCTGGATGGTGGACTTTAGGCTCCACAGAGAGCTCATCAAAGGAAGGAGGTGTAGATGAAACAGACGCGGGAGAGAAAAGCCGTCGTACCCCTCAAGACGAAGGGGGCGACGAGGAATAAGCATAGAGCAGGAGGCGTCGGGAAGGTGAGAGTTTCTCACCAAGAACAATCAAACATCATAACAAAACAAGGAGGACAGAAAATGGAAGCATACAAAGGTTTCACAGGTTTTGACATCAGCGGTGTAAGCGAGAACGTTGCAAAGTTTATCAAGTATTCACTTGATACGACATTTGACAACGTGGCGAAGGTTCAGGAGTTCAATGAAAAGATAGTGAGAGACACGATCGAAGCGGGCAAGAAGGCCCAGGCCGAGGCCGAGAAGATCGTGAATGAGTCTATCGAAGCCGGGAAAAAGGGCTGGAGTGAATACAGAAAGGCCGTGGAAAGCGGCTACAAGAAAGTTGAAGAAATGATACAGCCCGCGAAGTAATCTGCAATTCAGAATTGTGTAATGGGGGAATGCCCCATTACACAATTGTTCTTATTTGACCATAGACTTTCTGGAGCAACAAGGCCAACAAAGCAAGGAGGTAAATGTGATGATTACGAATCATTCAATAGAAGAAGTGGCCCTAAAACTGTACGTCAAAAGTGGAAACGCCGAGGGGCATGATCTTGACAACTGGCTCGAAGCAGAAAGCATTGTTTGGGACGATATCGAGGAAGAGACACAGTGCACACTAGAATTGCGGACATAGAAGTTTCGTATCCAATTTGAAGGTGATTAGTCCCACTCACAAAGCCTCATTTTACGAGGCTTTCCTCAATCTGCAGTATCGAAGTGCCTCAGAAATCCAGTATTAAAGCGTATTGAGCAAGAACTCGCTCATGAATCGCCCTCGGGGAAAACGATTACAGATGAAGAAGACCTAGCCCAGATGGTCTACGAATCAAAGAAGGTTGCCATCGGCAATCATTCCCTATCGCTGTTTTAACATTATTGGTCTTCCTTGACGAATTGTTTGAGGACATGCTATTTTTACTTCGCGGCCTTATTGGGGAGCATTTCGAGATTTTGTCTATGGAGAAGGAGGTAAAGGAAGTGGCACAAGGTACTGTAAAATGGTTTAACGAGAGCAAGGGTTTTGGCTTCATTACTGCTGAAGACGGCACTGATGTTTTTGTACACCATACGTCAATCCAAGGCAGTGGTTTTAAGACTCTTGCTGAAGGTGACAAGGTCAGCTTTGATATTGAAAAGGGCCCAAAAGGTCCCAAAGCGATAAATGTCGTTAAATTGTAATTGACCATGGAAGACCCCTTCTTAGTAGAGGGGGCCTTTTTATTTGGAGGCAAAATGAATCGCAGGGCGAAGATGACGGCGGCAAAGGCTGAAAAGATGCAGCAGATACTTGATGCAGGTCTTGTGTCTGAGCTTTTCCCTAAGGTTGCAGAAATCGTTATTAGTATGCAGTACAGTCAAACAGGGGTATTGGAGCCCTTGTCGCGGACAGTTAATTTCTTCCCCGGTAGTTCTGCTACATTCAAGGTGAACTGTTTATGTTCGGAATGTGTTGAAAGTGGGTTCGATTTCACCAAAATAATAAGTGCGATGGTTAAAACCCACAAAACGGGATCAAAAGGAGAAATAAGTTGTGAGAGTTGCTCTTCTCCCGAATGCTCAGATGTTGCATACTCCGTAACGATAAAATATGCACATATGAAATGATTATGTCCCTGCGTATCGTTGACGCTGCGACTAGTAATTTCTGTATTTTCAGTTTCCTTCTGCTCTAATTTTGCTGCATGCAGATACCTACTACTAGCATTATGGCTGGGGGTGCGGATGTTCAACAGGGAATTTAAGTAAGACAATTCCCTACCCACCCTACCCCATCCCCAAATCCCCCCGTAGCCATTCCGTATAATGGCAGCGAGATCCACCCATTAGGCTCATAGACCTATCCACAAAACGCGGATGATGTTTTCTAGACACTCGGCAGGACATTTCCCCCCTTTGCCCCTGTGGGATGTTTTGTTCTGGGGGGGGATTTGAGAGATCCAGCTGGGACAAGACGTACCAAAGCATCTCGCAGGAGGCAAGAATTACAGGCAGAGATGGATGCTCAGATTGAGAAGGAGAGAGGAGACCTCCCACAAACTACCAAGAAGCACTACATCCTTGGAAAAGATTAAGAACTGTAAGGTGATGAATACCATCGAGAGGGTGAAGCTATTGTAATTTTTTATTGAGCCGCACAAGGATATTTTGATAAGTCCTCTCTGACTTGTTATAATTTGTCCATGAAAACCACACCAAAGCATTTTGCCATATGGCAGGATATCAATCCGACACCACCGTGGGAGTTTCGGAAAAAGTTGAGGGGAAGATAAGAGTGTCCAAAACAGCAATCATTGATATAGACAATACCCTCTGGCAGTTTTGTGATGCCTTTTACGAAGAATTAAAAAAGGTCAATGAGAACTTCCCTACCCCTGACCAATGGACTCACTGGGATTTATTGGAAAGATATTGTTCAAAGGATGACTTTTGGGGGGCTATAAATGCTATTCATTTTAAACAAGATAGTGACAGATATCAGCCTTACCCCGAAGCCAAGGGTTTCCTCTCCACGCTCAAGGAAAATGGTTACCACATCACAATAGCAAGCGACAGGTCACCAGATTACAGAAAGCAGACGGAAAGATGGCTTGGAAAGCATGGGCTGTTGTATGACGATTTGCACCTTATTTTCCATAAAACCAAATTGTTTGATATGTTCACCAATGTCGTAGTTGATGATTCCCCGCAGGTGTTGGAGAAAGCAGTGGAGAGCGGAGCAAAGGCAACTGGTTTGTTGTTCCCGTGGAACCAGGCATATTCAAATAATGGGTTCAGGCTTTTTGGTAATTTGAATGAAGTCTTGAGCCATATCCTGGAGAGATAAATGACAGAGAAACTTGCCCCCAAAGAACTAATAACATTTCGAGAGATAACATCCGCATCCAAGAAAATCATGGAGGTCTTTCGGTACTTCAGAATAAAACGAGATGAAATCCTATCGACAAATTTGATATTGAGTAAAAGAGAGCTTTAGCAGGCTGTTATGGACAAAGGGGAAGAGATAGGACTGATAATATCGAAGGCTGAAAAACAGCTGCGTCGTTCCGGTGATTCCCCTCTTAAGGGTTCCTGTGACCCGCTGCAAGTACCGGCAGCTGATAGTCGCCAGAAAACGCTTACGGGACTACTTAACATTTACTACGATGCAGTAATCGCGAGTATTCGTGGTACAGAATCTATTCTGATATTTGGTCCTGGTGACAGGAAGGACCTAAGCGGCCATGTTTCGGGGCGAAGCCGAGATTTCCGCCATAGGAGATCTGCTTCTTTCACCGACAACTAAACGCGGTTCAAGAAGATACAACTGTGAAGATTTTCGGGAGAACAACGCATAACGCCAGGATCACCGGTGGGAACACCGCAGAGCGAAGCGGCGCAGTGTTCCCCGTCCGTGTGCATGCACATGTCGGCTGTTTGCTCTTCTGCTATTTCATCAACAGCAGACTCAAGGCCATGATGACCATGCCGCCAATGAGACCGAAAAGGCTTTCGTGTCCCTTGCCATAAGCCCGACTGGTTGGCAGCAGTTGATCCAGACTGATGTAGACCATGATGCCCGCTACCGCTCCAAAGAGAATGCCCATCACTTGAGAGGGGATGCCCCCACTTTCACCCCCCACCATAACGCGCAGCGCCAAGTAGGCGATCCCCGCCCCGACAGGTTCGGCCAAACCACTTAGGAAAGAGTAAGTGAACGCCTTCTTGCGATTGCCAGTAGCGTAGAAGATAGGTACCGAGACACTTATCCCTTCGGGGATGTTGTGCAGAGCAACCGCCATCGCAATCGCTACACCCAGGCTCGGGTCCCGCAGGGCCGCAAGGAATGTGGCCAGCCCCTCCGGAAAGTTGTGGATCGCAATCGCGAGTGCAGTGAACAGACCCACGCGCAGAAGCTTTCTACGTTGCCCAGCATGGTCGTGGATGCCGTGAGTCACCGTCTGACCAACCTGAGCGACCGCATCGAAATCCGGCAAGGGGGCGGTGGGGTCGTGGAGTGGTGCGATCTCCTTTTCCGCATGCGCCTCATGCGGATTCTCGGCCGATGGTATCAGGTTATCGATGATGCCTATCAGAAACATTCCGCCAAAGAAGGATGCCGCATTGATCCAGTGCCCCCAGTAATCTCCGTAAGCCTCTGCCAGTGCATCAAATCCCTTGTAGAAGATTTCTACGAAAGAAACGTACAGCATGACGCCAGCCGAAAAGCCTGTTGACACCGACAGGAACCGATAGTTCGTCCTCTTGGCAAAGAATGCCATTGCGCTGCCGACGCCTGTTGCCAGGCCAGCGAAAACCGTCAATCCAAGTGCAAACCAGACATTCGTCATAGCATTGTACTCGCCGGCCAACAGTTACTATACGAACTTCCGTTTTTCTCTGCCAATGACCCCACTATAGCACAAGGAAACTTATTAAGGAACACAGGAAATGAATAAGAACAATGCCTCAGATTTAAGGGAATTTCGTATTATGTGGTAATAAGGACCAAAAACGAAATTTCGTATAATATCGGAAATTTGTCCATGTGTATTTCGGACAATACTCCACGGGTTCTCAGGCGACGGCTTAGGTGTGATGTTCAGGAATGATATGTGAGCTATGATTTCTTGCTTGTCTTTACAAAAAAGCCGGTGATTTGCTTTTTGACCTGATCGCTCTTACACTCGGGGCATTTGACAGTCGGCTTCGCTGCTATTTCCTCGAATGAAAAGAATACATCAAATATTTTGCCGCACTTGTTGCACACGTATTCGTATTCCGGCATGTGGGACCTCCGATGCACCCATATAGATTTCTAATAGTAGTGTACATATCCGTAGAGTGTTCTTCAAGTGTCGAGTTCAGTCATCTATGCACAGACCTCCCTGAACATTGTCCTTTGGGTGAGCATCGCAAAGATAACGCGTACCAGCTTATGCGCCGTTGCAAAGACCGCCTTTTTGAACGGCTGCCCCTCGCTCCTCTTCTTCATGAAGTAGGCTCTGAAGGTGGCATTATGCTGGAGAACGCAGGTCGTCATCAACCAGATTACCCGCCTGAGGTGCCGGTTGCCCCGCTTCGATATCCTGCTGCTGCCTTCGAACTTGCCTGACTGATACACCGTGGGGTCTATCCCGGCAAAGGCAATGAGCTTCTTATATGAGGCATAGTTGCCGATACAGCCTATCTCAGCAAGGAAGGTAGTTGCCGTACATTTGCTTATCCCATCAATCGACGTTATGATCTCGAAGTCCTCCAGCATAGATGACTTGCAGTACTCAGTCAGGATTTTCGTCAGTTCCTCATAGCGTTCCCTCAGGTGCTCATGCGTTCTGACTTTGCCCTGCAGGATAAGCTCCTTTGCCGGGCTTATCGTGGCAACGGACTGTTTCGCAGCCTGTATCAGGTCCTCTGCCGTATAGGTCAGCCTGGTCCCCACCCCTTTTCTCTGCAATATCTTCTGTATGGCTTTTGGCTTTGCCGCTTTCAGCAGCCGGGCAGAGGGGAACGCCGCGATGAACTCCTGCATCACTCTGGTTGAGAGATCGCCGATTCGCTCCAGTTCCGGGAAGGTGCTCTGAAGCAGCCGCTTGATCTCGACCTTATGAGCGCTGAGCAGGTTGCCTACGGACTCCCGTTCCCTGGCGATGTCCCGAAAGTCCTGCAGGTCCTGGGACAACGACAGCTGGCTAATCGTTTCCCGGTGTACCAGAAGAAACTGGGCAATGCTCATGGCGTCTTTCTTGTCGGTCTTGGTCTTCCTCAAAGACAGTTTCGCGAAGTTGGCAATGAGCAGGGGATTGATTACAACGGTGGATATCCCTTTTGCCGTGAGAAAGGTGTAGAGGTTGATGTGGTAGCAGGCGGTGGATTCAACTGCAGCGCTGACTTCCAAAAGATCCTTGCGGTGCGCTGTGATTGCTTTCCACAGCTGCATGAACCCTTCTGAGTCCATGGCAAAGGTCAGGGAGAACCGTCCCTTACCGTTGCGGTCAATCCCCTGTGCTGAAGACGTGTCCTTGGCTACATCGATCCCCACGAAAAGCTCTGGCATGGCCTTACCTCCTTGGCTGGCGTTCCGACAAGACAGGGTGTGCCTCCCCACCAATCCTCCCGCGTTACCAGGGCTCTCCGATGGCCCAATCATCCTATCATGGCTCAGGGAGGCAGGGAACAGACTGTACTCAGGGTTCTCAGACCCGGGAAGGAGCAAGCTCTCCTGCCTTACCGATCTTTCTCTCTTTATAGCATACCTGTCGGTAGGAGGAAGAAGGCGTTGCTCGGAGGTTCCATTTTCCTAGGTGAGATTTTCGCCCGTAGTCCGCATACCCTTTTTGTTGATTACACCGACTAACAAACGTGGTTCAATTAATTGCAACAGTGGGGATTTTCGAGAGAAGTCTGCGGTAATAATGAGTTGAAAAGAGTCGAGAGATATTCATCTCTCCTTTCGTACGTTGCCAGGGGGTACACCTACCGAGATAACTTTTCCAACTTTTCAAGTCTCTCACGCGCCTCTTTGCGACCAGGATCGATCTGCAATGTGGCGCGATACTGTTCGACTGCCTCCATGAGCTTTCCTTCCTGTTCGTATAGCAGTCCAAGCCACTCGCTGGCTGCTGCATGCGAAGGCCAGTCACTCCGCTCTGGGCTCCCGGTCAGATAGGACTTTAAAGACTTCTCAGCGGCTTCCAGGTCTTTACCGGTAATGATACCTGCGACTCCGCGATAATAAGAAATACGAGCGTCAGAAGGATTCACCTGTTCTGCATAGTCCATCGCGCTTTCCATGGCAGGGCCATTTTTTCTGTCCTGATAAAAAGCCGCTATCTCAAAATACGGCTCAAGCCGCCCCGGCTTGGCATCTAAAACAAGGATATATTCGTTCTCGGCGAGGTCTGGTCTAAGATCCTTGAGATAGAATTCAGCGCGTGCCAGGTGCCCATCAACCGCATCTATTGCAGCAATAGCATCCACGATTTCACGAGCCCTCTCACTGCCATCTATAATCCAGGGGGCCACCATATAGAACTGCTGAAGATCTCGCCTTGCACTAATATTCGAGGGATCCAAGCGAACTGCTTCTTCAAATTCCTTCTGAACCTTGAGAGCTACAAATAAATTGCGCTCACGACCTGCTTTACCACCATAGGCACGACCGAGCCATTGGTGATAAAGAGAATTCCGCTGGTTGAGTTGAGTAGAGCGTTTCCCGTGCCTGATAGCACTGTCGTAATCATGCAACTCATAGTAGACGCGGCCCAACCAATAATGCACCTCAGCCCTGTTGGGATCCTGGGACATGGCGGTCCGAAGGGTTGTGATGGCAGAGGAATATGTACCGGCCTCAATTTGTGACTTTGCTGCTTGGAGCGACTCGTCCAATCCTTCTGATGTTTCGCCGGATTGATTATCAGCTAAAAATAAAACGCACAGGAATCCAGCATAAAGAAGCCAGGCGACTGTCGGTTTCAACCTCGAATCCTCCGAATACTCCCTCTGGTCTTTCCCCGAGACCATTGTGACTGGTTGTTAGAAACAAAGAAGCCGAGCTCACCATAGGGTTCCCTTCGGTAACTCGGCCATCTTTGCAAGACCCACCGACACCTATCCTGTTTCTAATGATTAAAAAATACCAAAGAGTAGATAAAAGAGCAAATTGAAAGTATTTATGAATTCATGAGTTGACATTATTCAGTATTGGAAAGAACTCTTTTTCAAAATGGTTCTCCCTGTTAATTAACGGTTGTAATATGCAGTCTTCATTGGGAGGCCAAGTGTGTTTGGTTCAGGAAGGACATGTCGGTGCATGTTTTAGGGTGAATCTAATCTTCTCATTCTAGAAAAATAGGCTTCTCTAACAGTCTGAGCGTCGTGGCATCTCGCTCTCCACGGCAGTACCTATCAAGGGCGAACGAGAACACAGAGCCTGAGCCTGCTATTTTCTCAAACAGCGTCATCGATGACCTAAACTTCAAATCATCAGGATAGCCAAAGATTTCTGAAATTGGTCCGCCCTTGAGAGCGACCACCGCTTCCGTGCATTCCAACAGCCTTTTTCCGAGAACAGGATGGTTCAGATACTGCCGGGCTTCTTCTATGCTCTTGATGGAGTAACGCTTCGCAGTTGGACTATACCCCAATCCATCTATCTGCGGAAATATAAACCACATCCAGTGAGTTCGCTTCTTTGTTTGCAGATAGTTGTCGTTTGCGAAATGAGTGGCGGAGGGGGTGAGATTCGAACTCACGGTAGAGTTACCCCTACAACGATTTTCAAGACCGTCGCCTTCAACCGCTCGGCCACCCCTCCAAAGAGGAAAATATTATACCAGAGGGCGCCGATAATTAGGAATCTCCTGGAAGAATTGGCCAATCCCGCAACGCGCGCGGTTTTTGTCTCAAGCCCTATTCCTCGTCAGTCATTATGGCTTGAAATCAAGAAGTTTCTTAGTGTATTATGCAGTATGCCGAAGTGGTGGAACCTGGTAGACACGCACGTTTGAGGGGCGTGTGGGGTAACCCGTGCGGGTTCAAATCCCGCCTTCGGCACCAATTCTACCCACCCATAACTCAGCGGTCCTCCTTCTTACTTCATAACGCATCATGATATTCACTTTTCGCCTCAGTACGGTTAGACACAGCCTTTCATGTGAGAGGCAATGGCTATACAAAAAATAATTCTGTTGACCTGTAGCGGCTGGCGGTATAGAGGGCAAGCTTCGTACCCGCTATTTCCCTGTGGGTGCGGAAGGCAACGGACGGATGGTTATTCTTTTCCGAGAGATGGGCAAGGCATGCCCATTGTAATTTCGGGCCGGCCTGGAGGAGTTCAGCAGCCTCTCTGTTGGAAAGATGGCCCTTCGGCCCTTTGATTCGGCGTTTGAGGGAAGGGGGATAGGGTCCCCTTGTGAGCATTCCGGAGTCATAATTGCTCTCAATAAATACCGCGTCGAGGGAGGCGAGCACAGGCACCAACTCCTGAAAGGAATGTCCCAGATCGGTCAGAATGCCCAGGTGCTTGCCCCGGGAAGAAACCACAAACGCAACGCCGTCTTCGGCGTCATGGGGGGTGGGGATTGTCTGCACAGAGAGATCCCCGAATTGTATCTTCCCGCCTCCCATAAAATAGTGCACGTCCTTCAGCCTTCCAAGTATTTTATCTTTTTCCGCCCTGTAGAGGGTCCTCGGCGTGATGTAGAGGGGGAGATTGTATTTCCTCTGGTATACACCCGCATAGCGGATATGGTCAGCATGATCATGGGATATGATCAGGGCGTGTACCTCCCGGATATCGCGGCCGATTGCAGCGAGCCGCCGTTCTGCTTCGGCACCGCAAATGCCTGCATCAAAAAGGAGTCGTACGCTTCCCGCCTCAACATAAAAGCAGTTGCCGTTGCTTCCCGATTGGAGGGAAACTGCAATCATGTAGTTATACTACCATTATCCTACCCCGGGGGCCAGTGCATGGGGCGTCCGCCCAGAAGGTGGAGGTGGATGTGATAGACCTCCTGGCCGCTTTCAGGATTGCAGTTGGTCACAAGCCTGAAGCCCCTTTCGGCGATACCTTTTTCATTGGCGATTTTATTGGCGAGCTTTACCAGGTGGCCCATGACATGGGAATCGTCTTCCCCGAGATCAAGGACAGTGGCAATATGTTTTTTAGGGATTACGAGGGTATGGACAGGCGCCTGAGGATTGATGTCTTCAAAGGCAAGGGCAATGTCGTCTTCATACACTATTCTTGAAGGAATCTTTCTTTCGATGATCTTACAAAAAATACAGTCGGTCATTATGCCTCCGGTATTAGCCCAAAGCCATCAGTTATTCTATTTTTCTATAAAAGCACGTCCTGGTCCCGGTGTGGCATGCGCCTGCGCCATGCTGTCTTACCCTGATCAGGAGGGTGTCCGAATCACAGTCATAGCATATCTCCCTCACCTCCTGCAGGCAGCCGGAAGTCTCGCCCTTTTTCCAGTATTTCTGGCGTGAGCGGGACCAGAAATGGGTGAATCCGGTCTCCAGGGTCATTTTTAGGGAAGACTCATTCATATACGCCAGCATCAGGACGTCGCCATTGTCTGCATCCTGGACTATGGCAGGAATCAGGCCCTGTTCATCATATTTCAATTTGGGAATCATGCATTTCCTTAATATATTTTGTATGGGAAGTATTGTATCAAATTTCCGGTTTTTAAAACAGGGAGCATATTGTCCGATGATTCTGGCAAGACATTCTCAAGATTCTGTGTTGAAGCAGCCCCGCCCTTCACGCGAGAGTTGTTTATTCTGAAAAATAGCCATTGTCTGACAGTGACACCGCTTTGTTCAGGCTTTTCCTAAAAAAATGCCACGACTGCGTCAGCATCGATTTCCTCATGCAATTCATCACCGGGATCACCTTTTAGGGAGAGATAAAGCCCCATGTGGCCTTCCTCTGTATAATCAAAAAACAACACTTCACGCATAAGCTCTGAAACGGTATAGGCGAGGTCTTCCAAATTTTCCTTCAATCCTTCGTGTGTTCTCACTTCTATATCATAGAGTTCAAGAATGTCTATGATATCCTCAATGTCACCGGTGTTATAGGATTCGAGCAAGACCCAGCCATTGTGCTGCTGTCCCCCGTTTATCCTCTGTTTTGCAATTCTAATTTGATGAGCTATCCTTTCCAGACAGAGACCGTATATCTTTGCCGCTTCCATATTGTCCTGCTCCTTTCGTTACGTTTTGAATTCTTAGGTTTATGAATTTGCAAGCTGCATGCCATGTGATACATTCGGTAAATAAAGCACTTTTTTGGAGGGAAGGATTTCTTGTTGATTATTATCTATACATGGTGATAATATAATAAACAGGCGATCGAGTTAATATTCAGCGATATCCCCAAAACTTATGCCGCAGACCGGGACAGAGAACATCATTTTATTCACAAAGGATGACTCCCTGAAGAAGGAGTTATCGGACCTCCTGCCAAAGGGATTCAAAGTTTCCAATCAGGATTCTGCTGATAAGGGCTTTGTCTTCTTTGACATCGACACTATGAAAGCCGGGCTCATGAAGGGTTTGGCGAATGAGCATATCGTCATCGCTATTACGAAACAGAAGAGAACAGAACCTGTTATGGAGGCGACAATGTTCGGAGCCTATGAAATCATACATCGCCCGCTGAAGGAGGGTGTCTTTCTTCATCTTCTTCAGGAACTTAAGGACTTTGGCAATGAAATAAGGGACACGATCCCTGTCACAACCCTTCCTCCCACCCCTACATGTGCCATTGTCGGGCACTCTCCTATCGTTATGGATGTGTGCAAGAAGCTTGCGCGCCTGTCTCAGGTAGATTCACCTGTCCTTGTCACCGGTGAAACAGGGACAGGGAAGGAACTTATTGCAGAATCGATTGCGCAGCTATCTTCACGCTTCGGCAAGCCATTTGTGGTGGTCAACTGTGCCGCAGTTCCCGAGAACCTTCTTGAGTCCGAACTCTTCGGGTTTGAAAAGGGTTCATTTACCGGCGCAGTGTCTGCAAAGGAGGGCATGCTGAAGATCGCTGATGAGGGATGCGTATTCTTTGACGAGATTGGGGAACTTCCGCTCTCCCTACAGGGGAAACTCCTCCGCTTTCTGCAGACCCAGACCTTTTACCCCATAGGAAGCATAAAGGAGATTCAGGTCAATGTACGTGTCATTTCTGCTACTAACAGAGACCTGTCCGGCATGGTCAGGGAAGGAAAGTTCCGTGAGGATCTCTATCACAGGTTACGTGTTACTTCGATCCATATACCTCCGCTGCGTGATAGGAAGAAAGACATACCCCCGTTGGTCCACTTCTTCCTCAATAAGTACAAACATACCGCACCCAGGCCGATTAAAGGGATAACAAAAGAATTCTTGGGAAGATTGGTTTCCTATGATTGGCCAGGCAATATCCGCGAGCTCGAAAATACCATACGTTCTGCCATGGCCCTGAGCAAGGCATACTATCTCACCACCCATGAATTGAGAGAGCTTGGAAGCCATCCTGCTGCGAAAAGGACTCCCTCTTCTGAAACCCTTGCTTCTGCATTAGTGCCTCTCATAAAAGAAGCCATCGAGAAAAAGGACAAAAACCTCTATGAGAGGATCCGCAGCGAGGTGGATAAAACAGTTCTTGAGTATGTATTATCCCGCACAAAAGAAAACCAGTCAGAGGCCGCTCGTATCCTTGGCATAAACCGTTTAACCCTCAGAAAGAAACTAAGGGTTTAATCTCACCGCTCAATAAGTGGCCGAACCCGCCAAAATCATTCTCCGGAGTTGCCCGGCATATGCACAGGGCTGAGGTTTCTTTTTCCTTGTCCGGTTATGTATCTTATCCATGATGGAAAAACAGCTGCTGGTAATCGCAACGAGAAACCGAAAAAAGGTTGAGGAGATAAGAAGGATCCTGGAAGGTGTGCCTGTGGAACTCCTGAGTCTCGATGACTTTCCGGGATGTCCTGAAGTGGCAGAGGACGCGGATACCTTTGAGGGGAATGCGGTGAAGAAGGCGAAGACGGTGGCGATCTTTACCGGTAAGCCCTCTGTTGCGGATGATTCAGGCCTTGAGGTATACGCACTGAAAGGTGCCCCTGGTATTCTCTCAGCGCGGTATGCGGGGACCGGGGCTGATGACAAGAAGAATCTCGGGAAGCTGCTTGCCGAACTTCAGGGGACAGAAGAGAGCAGGCGGGGAGGCCGCTTTGTGTGCGTCATAGCCCTTGCCTTTCCCAATGGAAGGGTGGAAACCTTTCACGGTGTGGCGGAAGGAAGGATCGGCACAGAACCGAAAGGATTCAACGGCTTTGGCTATGACCCTGTGTTCTATCCCAAGAGTCATCACGCCACCTTTGCAGAGATGAGCGCTGATGAAAAGGATGCCCTGAGCCATCGGGGAATAGCACTCAGAAAATTGAGGTCCTATCTCTCTTCTGTGACGTGACAGTGACCCTGTCGGTCGGTAGTGTTCATCCGCTGCTCATCTTAACGCGTGATACTCCGTCTCTCGCAGCATTTGAGAATAACGCGGCTTAGTATTTTCAGGCCAGTTATACGAAGATAAGAGAAATTAATCCCTCAAGTGCCCAATTCTTCTTGAAAAAAGCCCGGTGGATATCATAAAGTAACGTTCTCAATTCAACCCTAATTAATAGAAGGAGGCATTTATGAGGCTTGTATTACTTGGCGCACCAGGAGCGGGAAAGGGAACTCAGGCAAAAAAGCTCATCGAAAAATATGCGATTCCCCAAATCTCAACAGGGGACCTTCTCCGGGCCGCGGTTGCAGCAGGAACTCCCCTCGGCAAAGAGGCAAAAACGTTCATGGACAAGGGCGAGCTGGTCCCGGACAGGGTCGTTCTCGGTATGGTCGAGGAGCGGCTGAAACAGGATGACTGTAAAAAGGGGTATATCCTTGATGGGTTCCCGAGAAACACGGCCCAGGCTGAGGCCCTGGACAAAATGCTCGTATCATTGGGCATGTCGTTGAGCGCGGCATTGAGCGTGGACGTGCCCTTTGACGATCTGATGA
>Ga0316616_100000233_pt1 | contig 15773 bp, 11 predicted proteins | sample OWC_Aug_M1_C1_D1_FD_207660 | JGI IMG/M metagenome (GOLD analysis project Ga0316616, IMG submission 207660) | Wetland soil microbial communities from Old Woman Creek delta, Ohio, United States - OWC_Aug_M1_C1_D1_B | ecosystem: Environmental > Terrestrial > Soil > Wetlands | place: USA: Ohio... | reverse complement strand
CCCATATTCTTCATATTCCTAAATAAGGTACCCGCCAAGCAGCAGCCATCCCAGCAGCGCAACACCAAGCTTCTGCAGCTTAGGAACAATATTCACTGTATATTCACTGTAAGCCGCGATATCGGATCAGAATCGGCCCTGAAATATTTCCTCTCATAAGACATTTATATTCTGCCCTTTCTTACTGAGAGTATAACAAAAAAGGGAAGTATCGTCACAGAAACTAAAGACTCTTTCAACAAAGGTACTATATACCCACAACAAGTTGTGATAAAATAAAATTTTGCTATTACTGATTACATACTAACGGGGGATATAATGAAAAAACTGACACCATTTAAAATAGTTGCAATTTATATATCTGCTTATATTCTCTGGATTGTTGGTACAGACATAATCGTGACAAACATCACAATGCCTGATGAAATCAGAATGAATATCAACATCACAAAGGGTATTTTTTCTGTTTTGATTTCATCTATATTTTTGTACTGGATTATTTACAGATACACTGTGCAGTTGAAGCAGGCAGATCGAAGCCTTTTAGAAGAAAAAATGAAGTTTGAATCCATAGTATCCTCAATAGGTGACGGCATATCGTTCGTAGATACTAATTATAAAATTATGTATCAAAATAGCGTTCATATCGGCGCACTTGGAAATCATACCGGAGAATACTGCCATAAAGCCTACCATTATAAAACAGAAGTGTGCGAAGGATGCCCTGTTGCGATGAGTTATGCTGATGGGGGAATTCATCGGACGGAGCGTCTGGTCGAGGGAGATGGCAACAAACGATACTTTGAGGTGACAGCAGCACCTGTTAAAAACACTTCGGGGAACATTGTAGGGGCGGTGGAGGTTGTCAGAGAAATTACTAAGAGAAAAAAGATGGAAAAGGCTGTAATTGAGAGTGAGCAGCACTACAAAATGCTATTTGAAGCTTCTCCTATTTCAATCTGGCAGGAGGACTTAACTGCAGCGAAGAAGGAACTTGACGTTATAACGGCAAGAGGGGTAGCTGATTTATCGGACTATTTCAAGAATAATCCTGATGATAAACTGAAAGTTGTAGAAAATATAAAAGTGCTTGATATCAATGAGGCAAGCCTCCGCCTGTTTAAGGCAAAAACAAAAACTGACTTGACCGGATATCTGAAACCATGTTTGACAACCGAGGCAATTGATGCCATCGTCAATGGGCTTTGCTTCCTATATAAGGGAAACAAAACATATGAAGCGGAGTACCGGCTTAAAAGCCTTGAAGGAGATTATCTTCACCTGTATCACAGATGGCTTGTGATTAATGGAAATGAGAATTCATGGGGCAATGTTTTAGTATCGAGGATCGACTTAACCAACCTCAAAAAATCTGAGGAATTTGTAAAGGACATCCTTCATTCCGTTGATGAAGGGTTCATAGTAGTTGACAGGAATCTGCAAATACTATCCGCAAATCCGGCCTTTCTACGCATGGCGGGAAGAACTGATAGCGAGGTTGTCGGCAATAAATGCCATGAAGTATCCCATAAGAACGCCAAGCCCTGTTTTGAAAGCGGAGAAGACTGCCCTGTACAGAAAACTTTTGCTACGGGGAAGTCGTATACAGCCACCCATATACACAAGCATGACGATGGTTCATCACTGGTCTCGGAAATAAAGTCCCACCCTATGCAGGATATATCAGGCGAGGTGGTATCTGTAATTGAGACTATTGTGGACATAACCGAAAAGATGAAGCTTGAAGAGGAGCTCTCGAAAACTCAGAAACTGGAATCAATCGGTTTGTTGGCAGGAGGCATTGCCCACGATTTTAACAACCTGCTGACCGGAATTCAGGGGTATATTTCCCTGATCAAGATGAAATCCGAGATAAACGTACAATCATATGTTGAGGAAGCTGAAAAGGCAGTAGAACTTGCCAAGAGCCTTACCCAGCAATTGCTTACCTTTTCCAAGGGCGGAGAACCTATCAAGAAGGCTATCCATATTCTCCCGACCGTAAAAGATGCAGTGGGCCTTGGATTAAGCGGAACAAAAATCCGGTTTGATATTGCTTTTGATGAAAACCTGCCTGTTATTGAGGCTGATGCGGGTCAAATCAAGCAAGTTGTTCAGAATATGGTCATCAATGCATCAGAAGCAATGCCCCAGGGAGGAAATGTCAGTGTAAACGTTAAATCCGTTAGAATGAAGGAAGACCGGCCAGCCCTGAAACATGGCACATACATTGCCATAATTATCAAGGATACTGGTATAGGCATCGCAAAAGATCACTTGTCATCTATATTCGACCCATATTTTACAACTAAGCAAAAGGGCAGCGGACTCGGCCTTGCCACGTCATTTGCCATCGTCAAGAAGCATGGTGGAACGATTAATGTAGATTCTGAAGTTGGCAAAGGAAGCACTTTCACAGTCCTGTTACCCGTATCAGATAAATCGGTACTGAATTCTGAGCTGAAGGAAAAAATAATCACGGGACAAGGGAAAATACTACTCCTTGAAGATGAGCCATTAGTTACTGCTGTTTGTCGGGACATGTTGACGGCATTAGGTTATGAAGTTGAATTTACTGCTACAGGGGAGGAAACCGTTAAAAAGTATGTTAAGGCAATTCAATCTGCAAAACCATATGATTTAGTTATCCTTGACCTGACAATACGTGGTGGCATGGGCGGACAGGAGACAATGCAAAAACTGCTCAAAATCAATCCAAATGTAAAGGCTGTAGTGTCGAGTGGCTATACAGAAGATGCAATTATGGCTCACTATGAGGATTACGGATTCAAAGCTGCCTTGACGAAGCCCTTTAAAATAGAAGAGATGAGCAGGGTACTTCGGAAGACTGTTTAAGACTCAACTTCAATCATTTCTGACGAGATGCAAGAACGATTATGCTTCAGGGGTAAACTTGTTTTTCAGGTCGACCTGACCCTTCTCTTTATCGATTAACGGAAACAAACAGACCCTGTCATTGTTTGGAGGCTGAGTTAGATGAAAAGAGAGTCTCGATTTCAAAAAGGGGGTGCCAAGCGTTTCGGAACATGCTCTTCAAGAGTTTCTATTCTCAATACCTGCGTGTTATCAGGCGAAGTCGATACCCAGCGGAGGATTAATTAAGGGCCTCTCATCAAAACCAGCGCCCCTGATTACGACCTTGCGGCCGTTCATCACGAGCCTGCCCTCTGCGAACAGCTTGATCGCCTCGGGGAAGATCTTATGCTCGAGTTTGAGTATCCTCTCGGACAGCATTTCCTCTGTATCGTCGTCCTTTGCCGGGACAGCGGCCTGAATGATTATCGGCCCCGTGTCCATACCTTCATCCACAAAATGGACTGTGCAGCCGGATATCTTTACTCCATAATCGTTCGCCTGTTTTTGTCCGTGCAGTCCCGGAAAAGAAGGCAATAGCGCAGGATGTATATTCATCACACTGTTAGGGTAAGCATCCAGCAAAGGTCTCCCGACTATCCTCATAAATCCCGCCAGGACGACAAGCCCGATCCCCCTGTTCTTCAGTTCCAACGCAATGGCAGTAAAGTATTCATCGCGGGAGCCGTAGTCTTTTGGCCGCATGACCAGAGACTCTATCCCGTGTTTTTCCGCCCTCTTAATCGAAAAGGCTTCGGGATTATCTGTAATAAGCACACTTATCTGTGCCCGGATAAAGCCGGCTTCTATGGAATCTATAATCGCCTGGAAATTAGACCCCCGCCCCGAAGCAAGTACCCCTATTTTCAGAGTTTTCATATTCCCTCCGCGAGTTAATGCGTATTGGAAAAAAATTAACCACAGAGAACACTGAGAGAAGCTCTAAATATAAGAAATTACGATAATGTCTCTTCCCTCACCCTCTCTGTGTTCTCAAAGTTTTAGTCTTTTGCTTTTATAAATCCAATATTCTTTTTCTCTGTGTCCCCTGTGGTGAATTTCTGCCAGGATGCTTTATAAAGAAAAGCCGCCCTCAAAAGATACGGGCTAAAGCCTCACCTCGATAAATGATCTTTCCCTGAGCGCTTTAATCCAGGCATTAAACTTTGCTGTAAAAAGTTTATTACGGAGCATGTTACCTGCCTCTTCAAATACTTCATCCTTATTTTTGGCCGCTGACCTGGACTCAAGCTTAATGATATTGAGACCGCTCTCAGTCCAGAACGGTTTGCTGACATCACCGGGCTGCATACCCGATAAAACTTCTATGAAAATTTTGTTCAGCTGGCTTTTCTTCAATAGACCCAAATCACCTCCGGCGCTTGCAGAGGAGTCCTCGGAATATTGTTTAGCAATGTTGCTGAAACTCTCGCCCAACCCTATTTTTGTCAGCACCTCCCCGGCTTTTTCTTCAACCCTGCTTTTTTCAACATTCTTCTGCCTCTTTAAGACAATAAGGCTTATTTTATAGCCTTCAGTATTTTCGAATAAATCCTTGTTTTCAGTGATGAATTTCCTGATATCTTCATCGCTCACGACGATTTTGTTTTTTATCTGAACATTGACAAGCTTGTTGATGACTATCTGCTCTCGTAACCTTTTTTTGTACTCTTCAAAGGTGAACCCTTCACCCTTAAGAGATTCCTTGAAGGCCTCTTCTGACATGGAGTATTTCTTTTTTATAGAGTCGACGGCCTCCTGAATTTCCCCATCGGAAACACTTATTCCTAAATGTTTCGCCTCCTGCATCTGCAATCTTACATTGATAAGCGTTTCGAGAAAGGCAGCCTCGTTTTCCCTGAATACCTTTCTCTTTTCATCCTCTTTCAGGGCCTTTAAGCCCGGGGACGCGTCCGCTTCCATGTTCTTATACAACTCGCTCCAGGTTATTACGTCCTGGTTCACAATAGCGACAACCCTGTCCAGAAGCACATTAGCACTGGCAAGACCGGCAAACAAAAGAACACAAAAAATACTCATCACTCCGACACGACCCTTTTTATACATTCTTTCCTCCGGAAAAATCTTCTTCTGACATTCTTATTGATTATGCCAAAAAAATCAACCACTACTGCCTGTTCTGCCGTGAGCGTTCAGCCGTCAGCAACCAGCTGTCAGCGAAAAGTGAAACACACAAATAGATTCGGCATAACGTCCAGGCTTACATATACAATCTTCTTTTCGCCTTTTCTTGTTGAATGCTGACCTCCGATAGCTGAACTTTACGTTCTATCTATATATAAAAGGCCTATTTAAGTTAGAATAAAAAAGAGAAATTAGTATAACATTGCCGGTCATATAAAACCGGAAACTTTCACTGAATATATTTATTAGAATTATTAATGAATTATGGGCCCCGATTTTGTTGACAGTCTTTCTCTCTATGTGATAATTTCCAAATTCATAATTTAATAGCGCATATTATTAATATGCAATTTTCTCATGGAAAAAAGCCTAGAAAAAATATACACATACTACGTCAATAATGAAGGCAACATTATATCCCTTCTTCAGGATATACAGAGTGAATTCGGCTATATCCCGGAAGACGCGGTAAACTGGCTTTCAAAGCGGCTGGAGATACCGGCCAGTCGCTTCTTCGGCATTACCACTTTCTATGCGCAGTTCCATCTCGCACCCAGGGGCAAAAATGTCATTACTGCCTGCTGCGGTACGGCCTGCCATGTGAAGGGCTCGGAAAAGCTAATTACCGGTCTTTTGAAAGAACTGGACCTCCCCGAAGGCGAAAGCACAACCGCGGACAAACAGTTTACAGCAGAGAAAGTCAACTGTGTAGGCGCTTGCAGTATCGCCCCTGTCGTAATTATTAACGATAAAGTGCATGGAAAAATGACTGCCGACGGTCTGATAAAAGAGATACTGAAACTCAGGGAAAAAGAAATTGAAGCATGACCTCATTATAAAAATCTGTATGGGCACCGGCGGTTTGGCTGCCGGCGGGCAGGAAGTCATGAATGCCTTTAAGACCCAGTTAAAGGGAAAGGGCATCACGGCAGACATCAGGAAAAACTGTTCCCTGCACAAGGTTGGATGCCGGGGGCTCTGCGCCAAAGATGTTTTGGTAGACATTACATTAAGAAACGTAAAGACCACGTATCAGTTCATAAGTCCCGATATGGTCGCCAGGATAATCGAAGAACATATCATTGGCGGCACTCCTGTACAGGAATGGGCGGTTTCAGAAGACTACCATCAGTTCCACGATAAGCAGTTTAAGATCGTGCTCTCCGACTGCGGGCTGATCGATCCCGAAGACATACACTCTTATATCAACGTTGGGGGGTATGACGCGCTGAAACAGGTACTGGACACAATGAGCCGGGAAGAGACTATAGATGTTATCAGAAAATCCGGCCTACGCGGACGGGGTGGAGCAGGTTTTCCTACCGGTACAAAGTGGGACGCATGCTTCAAGGCGGTCTCTGACCAGAAATATATTATCTGCAATGCGGACGAGGGCGACCCCGGCGCTTTCATGGACAGGGCGATCATCGAAGGCAACCCCCATTCAGTTATTGAGGGTATGATAATCGGCGCCTATTCAATAGGGTCAGACAAGGGATATGTTTACATAAGGGCAGAATATCCGCTTGCAGTCGAAAGGCTCAGAATGGCGCTTACCCAGGCGAGGGAAGAGAAGTTTCTCGGCAGGAACATCCTCGGCAAGAACTTTGATTTTGATATAAAGATAAAGCTTGGAGCAGGCGCTTTTGTCTGCGGGGAATCAACAGCGCTGATGTTCTCCATCGAGGGGAAGAGGGGGATGCCGAGGGTGACACCTCCCCGCTCGACAGAGGCCGGCCTATGGAAAAAGCCTACCTGTCTGAACAACGTCGAAACCTTTGCTAATGTGCCGTACATAATAAGGAACAGCGCTGAATGGTATGCCTCGTACGGCACTGAGAAGAGCAAGGGCACAAAGGTCTTTGCCTTGACCGGAAAGATCAAAAACTCGGGCCTTATAGAGGTGCCGATGGGCATACCTCTCAGGGAGATCATCTACGATATCGGCGGCGGCATCGAAAATAACAAAAAGATCAAGGCTGTTCAGATGGGGGGGCCGAGCGGCGGCTGCATACCTGCAGACAAACTGGATGTCCCTGTGGACTTCGAATCTCTTACCGCCCTCGGGGCCATGGTCGGCTCGGGTGGTCTTGTTGTCATGGACGAAGACAGCTGCATGGTCGACGTCGCAAAATATTTTCTTCAGTTCACCCAGTCCGAGTCGTGCGGGAAATGCACGCCATGCCGGATAGGCACAAAACGCCTTCTCGAAATACTTGAGCGTATCACTCAGGGTGAAGGCAGGGCAGGAGACATTGACCTTCTGCTCGATCTGTCAGCCGACATAAAGGTTTCAAGCCTCTGCGGTCTTGGACAGTCTGCCCCAAACCCCATCCTGACTACGATACGATATTTCAGGGATGAATTAGAGGCGCATGTGAGAGACAAGAAATGTCCAGCCGGGGTCTGCAGAAAACTCCTCGCGTATTTCATTTATGCCGAACGGTGCAAGGGCTGCGGCGCCTGCATCAGGGCATGCCCTTCAGGAGCGATCACCGGCAAGAAAAAACAGCCCCATCAGATCGATGCTGATGCGTGCATTAAATGCGGGAGCTGTTTTACTGTTTGCAAATTCAAAGCCATAGGCAGGGAGTAACAGCGAATGGACATGATCAATCTGACGGTTGACGGCAGAAGGGTGACAGTCCCCAAGGGTACCACCATCCTGGAGGCCGCCAGAAAACTCGGTATACCTGTTCCGACACTTTGTTATCATCCGAAACTGAGTTCCTATGGGGGTTGCAGACTCTGCCTGGTCGAGGTAAAGGGCAACAGACATCTGGTCACGTCCTGCTCGGTCCCGGCTGCAGAAGGCATGGAGGTGCTTACATCCACTCCCCTCATCGAGAGGACAAGAAAGACCAATATCGAACTGCTCCTTTCAGACCATCCCAACGACTGCATGACGTGCGAAAGAGCCGGCGACTGCACCCTGCAGGAGCTTGCATATTTTTACGGCATAAAGGAGAACCGCTTTACCGGTGAAAGACGCATATACAAGGAACAGGATGCAAACCCCTTTATCAAAAGAGATATGGAAAAGTGTATATTATGCGGCCTTTGCGTCAGGGTCTGCGATGAGGTCGAAGAAGTCGGGGCCATAGATTTCAGTTACAGGGGGTTCCAGGCCAAGATCACGCCTCCGTTTGAGAGGGACCTCGACTGCGAATTCTGCGGCCAGTGCGTTGCAGTATGTCCCACAGGCGCCCTCTCGGGCAGGATGTGGAGCCAAAGGGGCCGCCAGAAAGACATTAAAGAGGTCGATACCACGTGTCCCTACTGCGGCTGCGGCTGCAGTCTGACACTCCATGTAAGAAGAAACGAGGTTGTCCGCGTGTCTTCGAAGCCGGATTCCCTCAATGAAGGATGGCTTTGTTCCAAGGGACGGTTCGGCTTCAGTTTCATCAATAGTCCTGAGAGGCTGACAACCCCCCTGATAAAAGAAAAGGGGAAATTCAGAGAGGCGTCATGGGATGAGGCGGTCGACCTGATTGTTTCCAAATTTAAGAAGATCAGATCAAAATTCGGACCTGATTCCATAGGCGGGCTGGCCTCAGCCCGGTGCACGAACGAAGAGAACTATCTTTTTCAGAAATTTATGAGGGCCGCAATCGGCACGAACAATGTTGACCATTGCGCCCGATATTGACACAGCGCCACTGTGGCCGGTCTGGCCACTGTATTCGGCTCAGGGGCCATGACTAATTCAATTCCGGAGATCGAGAACAATGATGTGATCTTCGTGATCGGGTCGAACACTACGGAAACGCATCCGATCGTCGGCCTGAGAATGAAAAAAGCCGTCAAAAAAGGCGCCAAAATCATCGTAGCCGACCCGCGGAAGATCGATCTTGTCAGGTTTTCCACGATCTGGATGCAGCACAAACCAGGAACAGATGTGGCCCTGCTCAACGGGATAATGCATGTTATCCTTAAGGAAAAACTTATCGACAGCACATTTATTTATGAGCGGACAGAGGGATTTGAGGGCTTTACAAAGTCGTTACATGAATATACCCCGGAAAAGGTCGAAAAAATCACCGGGGTTCCTGCGAACAAGATAATTGAGACTGCCCTTCTTTATGGCAAGGCTGAAAAACCGGCTATTTTCTACACAATGGGTATCACGCAGCACTCTCACGGCACACAGAATGTATTTGCAATAGCTAACCTTGCATTGATGACAGGGAATCTCGGCAGGGAAAGTACCGGAGTAAACCCGCTGCGCGGCCAGAACAATGTGCAGGGGTCTACCGATATGGGTTGCATACCGAACCAGTACCCCGGCTACCAGCGTGTTGACCTGCCCGGTATAAAAGACAAATTCGAATCCGCGTGGGGCACGAACCTTTCTGACAAACCCGGACTTACGGCCACAGAGATGACCATCGCTGCCGATGAAGGAAAACTCAAGGCGCTTTACATAATGGGGGAGAACCCTGCGGTAAGTGACCCTGACATGAACCACACAATCAAGGCGCTGAAAAAAATAGATTTCATGGTGGTCCAGGACATTTTCATGACCGAAACGGCTGAACTGGCCGATGTGGTGTTGCCTGCCTCCTGTTTTGCAGAAAAAGATGGAACATTTACAAATACCGAGAGGAGACTCCAGAGAGTAAGAAAGGCTGTCATACCTCCTGGCCAGGCAAAAGATGATTCCTGCATAATAATAGAGCTTTCCAGAAGAATGGGATATGATATGGAGTATCATTTCAATGAAGAGATCCTTCAGGAGGTCGGCGGTTTATGGCCTGCAGTGGCAGGAATAACCTACGGCAGAATAGAGTCCTTCGGCATTCAATGGCCATGTCCCACCCTCAACCATCCCGGGACTCCGTTTCTTTTTAAGGGTGGGTTCCCTCGCGGCAAGGCGGGATTTACGGCAGTGCATTACAGCCCCTCGAAAGAACTGCCTGACAAGGAATATCCCTTCATCCTCACCACCGGCAGGCAACTGTTCCAGTATCATACAGGGACGATGACACGGAAGGTTCCTGAACTAAACAAGGTTGCTCCCGAGGCCTATATAGAGATTAACCCTGAGGATGCGGCCGGACTCGGGATCAGGGAGAAGCAAATGCTGAAGGTGTCCTCAAGAAGAGGCAGTATAAATATCAGGGCCCTCATCTCTGAACGACCTGCCAGGGGAGTTGTATTTATCCCCTTCCATTATAAAGAAGCTGCTGCTAATATATTAACTAGTGCGGAACTTGATCCAACATGTAAGATACCTGAACTGAAAGTCTGTGCTGTTAATATAGAAAATGCAGTTAATGCACACCAGTCATAGACTGGCAGTGCCAGCTTGAATCATAAGGAGACCGTTATGAGCAAACTATTAAGCCAGCAGACATTACTGGAAGACCTGGACAATGACGAGATGGCAAAAATATCTAAAATGATCAAGAAACTGAGCTTCAAGAAGGGCGACTATATATTCAAGGAAAAAGAAGACACAAAAGGCCTCTATCTTATCAATTCCGGGCAGGTTGAAATCGCCAAGGTCACTACCGACGGTTGGAAACAGCCACTCGCTGTCTTTACCAAAGGCCACTTTTTCGGAGAACTTTCCATTCTGGAAAGGAGGCGACACGAAGCCTACGCCATCGCCCAGGAGAACACCGAGATTCTCCTTATAAGCAGGGAAATGTTTGAGAAAATGGAAAAGGATGAGTACCTTATAGCCTTCAAAATAATGAAAAAAATCGCCCTTGTTATGTGCAAGAACCTCAGGCGCATGAATGAAAAGTTCCTCAATGCGCTCATCAGTTATTAGTCCGGAAAGACTTGCCCTATAATATTTGTTGCAATACCTATAATTTTTTATTATCATGTCATAAGTAACACTCAGTTTTGCCCTGTTGTCCAGACCGGGTCTGAGGGTACAATAAGAACGTCACGCACAAAAAAGGAGGAACAACTATGCCGTACGATGCAACAAAATTAGCTGACTGGCAGATTTCCGAAGAGGCAGAAAAGAATATGCCTACCCCTGAAGCCTGGCGCGAACGTCTGGGCCTGCAAAAAGACGAAATGCTACCCATGGGCCGTTTGTCCAAGATCGACTTTCTTAAAGTCATCAACCGCCTCAAGAATAATCCGGATGGCAAATATATAGAGGTTACAGCCATCACCCCTACCCCCCTGGGCGAAGGGAAAAGCACAACCTCGTGTGGTCTGATGGAAGGCCTTGGCAAGCGTGGTGTTAACGTAGGCGGTGCGCTGCGCCAGCCCTCCGGCGGTCCCACAATGAACGTAAAGGGTACGGCAGCAGGCGGCGGCAACTCCCTGCTGATCCCCATGACCGAGTTTTCACTGGGCCTGACAGGAGATATCAATGACATCATGAACGCCCACAACCTCGCCATGGTGGCGATGACCTCCAGAATGCAGCACGAGCGCAATTATAACGATGAACAACTGGACCGCCTTACAAAGATGAGGCGTCTCGATATAGACCCCACCCGTGTAGAGATGGGATGGATCATTGACTACTGCGCCCAGAGCCTCCGCAATATCATAATCGGCATCGGAGGGCGGACGGACGGTTTCATGATGCAGTCCAAGTTCGGTATCGCTGTCGGGTCCGAATGCATGGCCATCCTGTCCATCGCCAACGATCTGGCGGACCTTAAGCAACGCCTGAACAACATCACTGTTGCCTTTGACAAAAGCGGCAAACCCGTTACAACCGGCGATCTGGAAGTCGGCAATGCCATGGCAGCCTTCATGCGCAATACGATCAACCCGACCCTCATGTGTACGGCCGAATACAACCCGTGCTTCGTCCATGCAGGTCCGTTTGCCAACATAGCGGTAGGTCAGTCCTCCATCATCGCAGACAAGGTCGGTCTGAAGCTCTTCGATTACCATGTGACCGAATCCGGCTTTGCAGCTGACATCGGTTTCGAAAAATTCTGGAACGTCAAGTCCCGTTTCAGCGGCCTAAAACCCCATGTGTCGGTTCTGACTACTACAGTCCGCGCACTGAAGATGCACGGCGGCGGGCCGAAGGTAGTAGCCGGCAAGGCCCTGCCGGAAGAATATACCAAGGAAAACATCGCATTGGTCGAAAAAGGCTGCGCCAATATGGTCCACATGATCAATGTTATCCGCAAGTCCGGGATTAACCCGGTGGTCTGCGTTAACCGTTTTTACACTGATACTGATGCTGAAGTAGCAGTGGTAAAAAAGGCGGCTGAAGCCGCCGGTGCCCGTTGCGCCGAGTCCCAGCATTGGCTCAAGGGCGGCGAAGGCGCACTGGAACTGGCCGACGCTGTCATTGACGCCTGCAACGAGAAGAACGACTTCAAATTCCTCTACCCGCTTGAGATGAAGTTGCGGGACCGTGTGGCACTCATCGCAAAAGAAGTGTACGGGGCCGACGGCGTATCATGGCTGCCGGAGGCTGAGGCCAAGGCCAAGATGCTCGAAGACGATCCCAAATACGCTGATTTCGCCACAATGATGGTCAAGACCCACCTGAGCCTCTCCCACGACCCGGCTGTCAAGGGCGTACCAAAGGGCTGGACGCTGCCGATCAGGGACGTGTTGATTTACTCCGGTGCGAAATTCCTCTGCCCCTGCGCAGGGACAATAAGCCTCATGCCCGGAACCAGCTCAAACCCTGCCTTCAGAAGAGTTGACGTCGATGTCAACACCGGAAAGGTCAGCGGACTGTTCTAACAGACTTCAGAAATCATAAAGGGGCGGGTATAATGCCTGCCCCTTTTTTTTGTCTTTAACCCGAAATGCGTTTATGTCAGGCACGGCTTTTTTCTTGAAGTATTCCTTCAGTTACGGATCAAAACCCACCCCCTGCCCCTCCAAGGAGGGGATCAAGCCACTAGGGCATCGCTACGCCTGATATACGGCTTTTTTCAAACGGGGTAAAGATTTTTTTCATACATCCCCGAAATTTCTTTATTCAAAGGCATTCTTTGGGTTAGAATAACAGATGGCAAAAATCATCCAGAAGAAACTGGTCCGGGACCCTGATATTTTCTATTACAAACTTGACGCGCCCTTAATAGCCGCCAAGGCAAAGCCAGGGCAATTTGTGATCATACGCCTAAGTAAGAACGGGGAACGGATCCCTCTTTCCCTTGCTGATATTAATCCTGACGAGGGCACGATCAGTCTTATAGTTATGTCCGTCGGTAAGACAACGCACGAGATGTCGACGCTGAATTCAGGAGAGGAAATACTCGATATTTGCGGACCTCTGGGCCAGCCGACGCATATTGAAAAAGTCGGCAGGGTGGTGCTGGTGGGCGGCGGGTTCGGAGTCGCCCCTCTTTACCCGATTGCCAGGGCGTTCAAGGCTGCAGGGAACGAAGTTATCACCATCATGGGGGCCAGGAGCAAAGACCTGTTGATCTATGAAGCAGAACTGCAGAGCGTAAGCGACAGACTGATAATAACTACCGATGACGGCAGCAGCGGGATAAAAGGTCTGGTTACAGGTGCGCTGAAACAGACACTAGAACAGGGACATGTCGACCTCATTGTGTCTGTGGGACCGCCTGTCATGATGATGTATGTAAGCAGGACCAGTGAACCATTCGGGACAAAAACAGTAGTCAGCCTGAACCCGATAATGATCGACGGCACCGGGATGTGCGGAGGGTGCAGGGTTTTGGTGGGAGGTAAAACCAGATTTGCCTGTACTGATGGCCCTGAATTTGACGGTCATCAGGTCAATTGGGACGTATTGATGAACCGTCAGAAAATGTATGTTAATGAAGAAGGCAGGTCCTTCGAAGAGTGGAAAAAGCGTCACGCAGGCATTATTTGCGAATAAACTTCCGTTAAAAGCTTGTTCAATACAAAAATATGGATAAAAAACAAAGCAAAACCAGGATTATTACAAAAAAAATATCTGCCCCGGAACAGGCGCCAGGAGAAAGGCGCTCTAATTTTGAAGAGGTCTCACTCGGTTATACCACGGAGCTGGCTGTGAAAGAGGCGGAACGCTGCCTTCAGTGCAAGAACCCCTTGTGTGTAAAGGGATGCCCTGTTAATGTGCCTATCCCTGCTTTCATCAGTGCGATAAAAGAAGGGGACTTTCAAAAGGCCATCAGTATAATCAAGGACAAGAACATCCTCCCAGCTGTCTGCGGCCGCGTCTGTCCCCAGGAGGAACAGTGTGAAAAATTCTGTATCATGGGAAAGAAGAATGAGCCGGTCAGTATAGGCCGTCTCGAGCGGTTTGCAGCTGATCTTGAGAAGACGACCTGCAACATATGTCTGCCTGAAATAGCGGTTTCCACCGGGAAAAAGGTGGCTGTAGTTGGAAGCGGACCTTCAGGTCTGACCTGCGCTTACGACCTTGCGAGGCTGGGCCATAAAGTGACCATCTTCGAGGCCCTTCACGAGGCAGGCGGAGTGCTTATTTATGGCATACCTGAGTTTCGTCTGCCGAAGAAGATAGTCGCTGCGGAGATCGACCTGCTGAAAAAGATGGGCATCGAGATTGTGATGAATGCCGTTATCGGCAAACTTATTACGCTGGACGAGATACTTGAAAAGTTTGACGCCTGCTTTGTGGGTACGGGTGCGGGCATGCCGAGCTTTATGGAGATTGAGGGAGAAAACCTGAATGGTGTATATTCGGCAAATGAGTTCCTGACCCGCACGAATTTAATGAAGGCATATACCTTCCCTGAGTGCGATACCCCCGTCATTCGAGGGAGCAGAGTTGCTGTTGTGGGGGGAGGGAACGTTGCCATGGACTCTGTAAGGACCGCACTCAGACTCGGCGCCAAGGAAGCCATTATTATTTACCGTCGTTCGGAGGCAGAGATGCCGGCAAGAAAAGAAGAAGTCCATCACGCAAAAGAAGAAGGCATCCGCTTTGAATTTCTGACGAACCCCTCAAGAATTATCGGTGAAAATGGCTGGGTCAGTGCAATCGAGTGCGTGCGCATGGAACTGGGTGAACCTGATGAATCCGGAAGAAGGCGACCTGTAACAAAAAAAGGTTCTGAGTTCCAAATTCCTGTTGATATTGTAATCATAGCTGTCGGGACCATGGCCAATCCCCTTGTCCCTGACAGCACCAGAGACCTCGAGGTAACCAAACGGGGGTATATTATTGCCGATCAGGAAACAGGCCGGACCAGTAAAAAGGGCGTATACGCAGGCGGTGACATTGTAACAGGCTCAGCAACGGTCATTTCCGCGATGGGCGCGGGCAGGAGAGCAGCCACGGCCATCCATGCATATCTTAGCAGTGCCTGTCCAGGTTGATATTTGCCATGCCCCATTTGATATACTATTCTTATCAATACAAAAAAACCGCTTCTTGATAACATACAACAATGGCCTTTACCGGAGACTTAGAACAACTAAATATAGTTGACATAATTCAGCTGCTAAATACGACGCAGAAGTCCGGAATTTTTTCTGTAAAAGGAAGCCGTGGCGAAAGCCGGATCATTTTCAGTAATGGATATATTGTAGGCGCAAGTCACCTAGACAACAAGGTCCGCATCGGCACTGTTCTGGTAAGAATGAAGGCCATAACCGTCGAAGACCTTGAACAGGCCCTGAACGTCCAGCGAAATGCCGGAAAAGACCGCAAACCCCTGATTGCAACACTCATCGACATGGGCAATCTGCTTCCTGATGCGGCTTTCAAGGGGTTAAAGAAGCTGATTGAAATGACCATTGGTGAATTGATAGGCTGGACAACCGGGACCTTCACGCTTGATACGGAGACTATCGTCGTCTCTGCTGAATGCAGTTAT
>Ga0316616_100000231_pt1 | contig 15798 bp, 3 predicted proteins | sample OWC_Aug_M1_C1_D1_FD_207660 | JGI IMG/M metagenome (GOLD analysis project Ga0316616, IMG submission 207660) | Wetland soil microbial communities from Old Woman Creek delta, Ohio, United States - OWC_Aug_M1_C1_D1_B | ecosystem: Environmental > Terrestrial > Soil > Wetlands | place: USA: Ohio... | reverse complement strand
TTCTGGGCGGTGAGGCGTGGTTGGTGCTCGTGGCGGGCGGAGCCGGACTCGCCGGACTTGGGGTCTACTGGTTGTGGCATGCCAGGCAGTCGCAGCGGTGGACAAGAACGACTGGCGTAATCGAGTCGTCTACGATCAGCGACTATTCCTTGGCCGTGAGCAAGATCTCTCGTCAAACCTACTTCTTTCCGGAGGTCGTGTTCACCTACACGGCGCACGGGCGCCCATTCTCAAGCACCCGCGCCGCGCTCGATACAAGGAGCATCTGGAGTCCAGACAAGAAGGTCATCGAAAGGATGGTGGAGCAATTTTCGCCGGGGGCCGAGGTGTCTGTATATGTCCGCCCCGGGAAGCCCGAGGTCGCGGTGATCTTTCCGGGCCTTTCCGCGCATCGACGCTCGCATTACCTGGCCTTGTTGGTCGCCGGCATCCTTCTGGCAGCACTTGGTTATGGCGTACATGTCCTCAACAGTGCCTGACCGCCGCGCCCGCGCATACGGCTGTACGGAGCGAACGGGGTCAAGTCTTGCCTTTTGCCTACCCCGTAACTGACAGACGGCCCACATGGGGCAACCACGGCGGAGCAGGAACGTTCACACCCACGCGCTATTTTGCCGGGCGCAGCGATCCCGTATCCGCGTGGGCACTGCGTGCCCACCCTACCGCGGCCGATGCGTCGCTCGCGACGACACCGTTGACGGCGGACCGTGTTTCCGGTTGTCTCGGTGGCCGGCACGGCACATCTCTGTGCTGAGGACTCAAAACGCTTGAGCAAGTCATTGCTGAAAATACTAAGGGGCCTGTTTGCCGTCTGCGTGTTCCTGGCCGGCACCTATTGGTTCATTGTCAGCGCACAAGGCTGGTATCAGGCCGGCTTCCCAGTTCTAACAAGCGGCGAAAAAGGAAAAGATCCCCTGTCGGGCATCCTGTTTTCGGTGGTGTTCATGCTTTACGGTGCCTGGGAGATTGTCAGGCTTGTTAAACAAGGCAAAACATAGCTGTGCGTGCACACCCGACGCGGTACCTCCTGCAACAGGCAGACGCCTCCTAATGATCCGATCGCCGCTGTCGCGGCGCCCGTCGACCACTAATCAGATCTTGCCGATCACGTTGATGAACACGCCCTGGCTGTCGTAGCTCAGGTCGGTCAGGTCGTCGGAGAAGTCGGTGAAGTTGTAGCCGACGCCGGCCTTCATGTGATTGCCGATGTGTCGGTAGACGGCGGTGAGGAAGCCGCCGCGGCGGTCGCCGGCGTCGGCCAGGTCGAGCATGCGCGCCTCGACCATCGCCTCCCACTGGCGGATGAACTCCCAGTCGGCGCGCAGCACGAACAGCTGCGCGTGGCTGTCGAAGAACTCCGGGTTCACCCGGTCCATGCTCAACTGCCCGAGGCGATAGGCGTACTTGGTGCCGAGCGTCCAGCTGCGGGTGAGGTCGTAGACCACGTCCAGGGAGACGATATGGCTCTTCTGGACGAAATCGCCGCCGACGCTGGCGCCGGTCAGCTGGTCGGTGACCGGCAGGTTGTAGAAATAGGTGTACTTGAACAGGGTATTGAGGCGGTCGTTGTCGACCGGCCGGTAGCCGTAGCCGACCGCCGCTTCGGTGTACTTGCCGTCGTAGTTCTCGCCCAGCGAGCTGGTGCTGGTGGCATAGTTCAGCTTGCCGATCAGGCGCCACGACGGGGTGATCTGGTACTTGAGGCCGTTCTTGAACAGCCACGAGTCGCGCTCGGCGATGCTCAGGTCCGGCTGCTGGGTGGCGTCGGTGCGGTACTCGACGGCGCTCGTGAAGCTGACCTTCTGGTAGCCGTAGCCGAGCCGCAGCCCGAGGCTGCTGCGCTCCATCGTGGCGCCGGTGAGCGGATCGCGCAGCGTGCCGGTGTCGAAGCTGGTGCCGAAATTCCAGCGGTCGTTGGGCGCGAGGTCGACGCCGGCGGCGTGCGTGAGACCGGTCGGCACGTCGCCGTGGGTGTACTTTTCTTCGAGGTAGACGCTGACGGCGTCGGAGTAGCGGCTGCGCACGCCCGAGACCAGGCTGCCCTTGTTCGAGCGCACGCCGGTGTCGGCCGACTCGCTGTCCAGCAGGTAGTTCAGGTACAGGCTGGTGCGGTCGGTATACAGATACTCGGTGCCGAACCGGCCGGCGGTGCCGAGATCACCACCCGAGACCTCGCCGTTCAGCTTGAAGCGGTCGGTGAGGCGGTAGGCACCGCCGGAGCCGACGCGGCCGTTTTCGCCGCGGTTGCCGTCGGTGGCCACGGTGTCCTGCACGAAGCCGTAGGCCTGCCAGCGCGCGCGCGAGTCGTAGGTCGCGCGCACCACGGCATCGGTGCGGTCGCCCTCCACTTGCGTCAACGGCACCACCGGGGAGTTGTCCTCGCGGCTGTCGCTGCGCACACCGGCGCTTACCAGCCAGTGGTCGGTGAGCTGATAGCCGAGATCGACCTCGGTGGCGCTGGTGTTGAGGCCCTGGTCGCGCTCGGTCTGGTCGAACTTGGTATTAAGGCTCACCCGTGACCCGAGCGGGGTCTGCAGGGTCGCGCCGACCTGGCGGGTGTCGGTGGCGGTGGTGAGCCCCGGGGCCGAGTAACCGGCGCCGAGGTTCTGGCTGTAGGCGGTAAGGCGGCCGGGGGCACCCTTGACGAGGTCGCCGAACCCGACGCTGGCCTCCACACGCGAGGCATCGGCGCTCAGGTCGGTGCCGGTCGGCAGACCGACGGTGTTGAAGTTGTAGCCGCCGTCGTTCGACCACTCCGAGGTCTGCCCCGGCCCCTCGCTGCGCGCGGAGGTCACTTTCAGCCACGAGTCGGCGCTCTTGCGCAGCGTGAGGTCGGTGGCGCGCAGCGCGCTGGTCTCGCCGGCCTGCTCGTTCTCATCGGCGGTGAAGCCGATCTTGAGGAAGTCGGTGAGCCACGCCTGGGTGCGGCCGCCGACCGCCACCGCGTCGAGCTCGGTGAAGCCCGGGGTGTACTCGTAGCGCGCCACCAGGTAGGCGAGGTTGCCAGGCGCGGTGTCGCTCACCACCAGCAGGTTGTCGCTCGCCAGCGGCGAGAGCGGCTGGGAGAGCACGATCCGCCCCTGGATGTAGTCGACGCTGTAGTCCAGCACCGGGGTGAGGTTCTTCACCCCGAGCACCAGCCCCGAGTCCTTGTCGCGGATCTCGATGCGCACGCGCTCGGAGCCGGTGAGGATGTCCTGGTGGCGGAGGTAATAGAGTGAGCCGCCGGTGCCGAGGAACTCGTCGCGCCCGGCGATGGTGCCGGGCTCGGCGGCGAAGCTGTCGAGCATGAAGCGCTGCTCGCCGAAGCTGGTGGTGGCGAGCGTCTGGTAGTGGAGGTTGGCGCCGTACAGGCCGCGGTCGACGTGCGCCAGGTCGTTCTCCAGGTAACCGACCTTGAAGTTGCCCCACAGGCCGTAGCTCTGGTCCTTGCGCAGTTTCAGGTAGAACTTGCCGAGCGTCGGCGCGCCCTCCTCGACCGTGCCGTCGTCGCCGTAGGTCGGGTAGTAGTAGTCCGGGTCGATGCGCCGGAACAGCGCGCCCGGCGACTTGTCGAGGAAGTTGCTGAACAGGTCGTCGGTCGGGCCTTCGAGGGTGTCGGCGCTGGCGGTCAGGCCCCAACCTTCGGCGAACTTGCCGCTGGTGTAGAACGCCAGGCGCCCGTAATAGCTGAGCTCGTTGTTGTACTGGGTCTCGTCCTGGGTGACGAGCCGCGCCGGGCCGGTGGTGTCGTCGTAGGCGACGGTCAGGTCGGCGATGCCGACGTAGAACCAGTCGCTCTTGCGCAGCGCCAGGTCGCGCTGGTAGAGCTGGCCGTTGCCGGCCGGGTCGAGCACCGCCACTTCCACGGTGTGCAGCCCGGGCGGCAGGAACGCTTCCGCCACGAACTGGCCGTCGGCGGCCACCGGCACCGCGCGCCCGGCCACCCACACGCTGTGGCCGCTCGGGATGCTGCTGCCCTGCACCTTGACCGTGCCGCCGCGCTTCGGGATGTTCTCGGTCCCGAGGCGGTTCTCGCCGTAGCCGACCAGCAGTTCCTTGCCGACGTCCGCCTCCGTCGTCTCCGATGCGATCGAGTCGATCACCCACAACGGCTGCGCCTTGGTTTCGTCGAAGCGGCCGTCGCGGTCGTAGACGCGCAGCACGTACTTGAGGTTGCGCGCCGGCGCGCTCGGCGGGTCCAGCGCCGCCTGCCACTCGGCGATGCCGTCCGCACCGGCGGCCACCACCGCCAGCGGGGTGTCGCGCTCCGACTGGTCTTCGTCGAAGATGCGCACCTCGGCCGCCTGGATCAGCGCCGGGTAGTTGCTGTACACGCGGAAGCGCACCAGGTTCTCCGGGACGTCGGTGGCCGGGTCGTCGGCGTAGCGCACGCTCGCCGGCCAGGCGCTGACGTTGAGGCGCGGCTTGAGGTCGCCGTCGTCGAACTTGAACTGGATGTCGGCCTTGCTGAGCGCCACGTCGGTGCAGCGCTGAATGTCGGCGACACTCTTGCCCGGGTCGTCGAGCGGCTTGCCGTCGACGGTGATGCGCATGGTGTTGAGCGCCAGCGGGTCCTGCGGCACCACTTCGCGGGTGAGGCGGGTGATGTCGAGGCCGTCACTGTCGTCGAGCGCCGCCAATTCGTCGTACACCACCTCGACCTCGACCCGCGAGTCGTCGGATTCGACGAAGCCGGTGTTGACGACGTCGGCCGACTGCACGTAACCGCGGCCCTCGAACTCGGCCTGCGCCTCCTTGAGGCCGAGCGCGCCCTTGACCGACTCCATGGCGCGGCGCGCGCGCGAGGCCGACAGGCCGATGTCGTCGCCGTACACCATGGCGGTGCGGCGATCGAGGCGCTCGTTGCTGGTGTAGCCGATGAAGCGCAGGCGCACATTGGCCTTGCCCTGCAGGTCGGCCATCGCATTACGCAGGCGGTCGGTGAGCCCCGGCTCGAGCACCGGCTTGCCGGCCTCGAACCGGATCGGGCGGAAGCCGCCGGAGGGTGGCTCATACACGCGCGCCACGGTCTCGGCGCCGGCATCCTCCGGGCACAGCTGCGGCTCGTCGCTCAGCTCCTGCAGGGCGTCGTCGTGCCAGAATTCCACTTCCACGCGGCGGTTGAGGGCGCGGCCCTTGTCGCTGTCGTTGGAGGCGATCGGCTGGGCCGCGCCCTTGCCGTCCACCTCGAAGGCGGCCGACGACAGACCGAGCGCGTCCTGCACCGCCAGCGAGGCGCGGCGCGCGCGCGCCTTGGACAGGCCGAGATGGGTGCCGTAGATGCGCTCCTCGCGCGCGCCGAGCGGCCCGTTGTCGGTGAAGCCGACGAACTTCACCACCACGTTCTGCTTGTCGCCGAGATCGGCCAGCGAGCGGCGGATCGCCTGCAGGAACTCCTCCGGGATGCCGGCGGTCTCGTCGTCGAAGTGCAGCGGTGCGACCAGGTTCTTGATGCGCGCACGCTTGGCGTGGCCTTCCTTGTAGCGCAGCTTGCAGACCGTCTCCACCCGGCAGACCTTGACGCGGTTGATCTCCTCGGCGATGACGACTTCCTTCTCGACCAGCTTCTCGCTCACCTCGTCGTACCACACCTCGACCTCGACGCGCCGGTTGCGCGCGCGGCCGGCCTCGCTTGCGTTGCTGGCCACCGGCTTCGACTCGCCCATGCCCTCGTAGGAGATCGACTCCGGCGGCAGGCCGAGCGCCTTCTGGAAGTACTCGGCCACCGTGCCGGCGCGCTCGCGCGACAGCGTCAGGTTATCGCCGTAGGTGTCCTTGAGCTGGCCGAACAGCAACTGGTTGTCGGCGTGGCCGACGAAGTGCAGACGCACGTTGGTGCGGTCCTTCATGCCGTCGAGGATCGCGCGCAGCCGCCCGATGTAGTCGGGCGGGATCGCCGCCTCGCCGGAGGCGAAGCGGATCGGCGGCACGACGTTCTGGAGCTTGACCGTCTTCACGTCCTGGGCCAGCACCTGGCGGACCTCCACGGTGTCGCCCCTGGTCTCGTCCGGGTTCTCGCTCACCCACGGGGTGCGCGACTCGTCCGGGCTCACGTGGCCCTCGACGATCGCCCCCGGGGTGCCGGCCTCGACCAGCGCGGTCTCGGCCGCGAGCGGCGCGGACGCCAGGCCCGCGAGCAGCGCGAGCCCGATCCGCACGCCCCGGCGTGGCTGCCGTGCGCTAGTCATGGCCCAACCCGCCGCGGTCCGGCGGCCCACCGCGGCGCCAGTAGATCTCGGTCTCGACCGGCAGCACGTAGCCGCCGCTGACGTCCTCCCACTTCGCGTCGATCTCGCCCTTCACGCTGTCGAGGCGACGCTTGGCGAGCTCGACCTCCTCGACGTCGGCCAGGTACGACAGCCGCAGCACTGACGGCGCCTTCTTCAGCTCCTCGATCAGGATGCCGAGGCGCGGCCGCCACTGTGGCCGCATCTCGGTGCTGTTCGGCTCGAACACCGCGTCCGAGATGTCGAGGCGCACGATGCGGTGCACACCGGCCCCGAAATTGAACTTCATCATCTTGCCGCGGGTAACGCGCTTGACCAGCGGGTTCTCGGTGGTCACGCGGTAGCCGCTCGGCAGCGAGCGCTCGTCGAGCTTGAGGATGTAGTTGCTGCCGCGGTTTTCGTTCGGCACCACCGCGCAGGTGATGTGGTAGCGGCCGTACTTGTCGGTGGTCGCGATCAGGCCGCGCGCGCTCACGACCCGCACGCCGCCGAGGCCCGGCTCGCCCTTGTCCTGGTAGCCGTTGGCGTTCTTGTCGTCGAACACCTTGCCGATTACGTCGGTACAGTCGAAGGTCGGGTCGGGGACGACGCGTACGGTGGCGGTGGCGACGGGCGAGACGGCGCTGCCGGTAGTGCTGCCGACAAAGGCCTGCGCCTGGTTGACGTACTCGCCGTCGCCGACACCGGCGCCGACGATCAGCAGCAGCTTGAGGGTGTGCTGGGTGTCGCTCGCCAGGCTCAGGTTCGGCCAGGTCAGCTCGCGTCCGTTCTGGACCGGTTCGAGCGCCACGCCGTCGAGTTGCGCCGAGCCCGGTACGTACTTGAACCCCGCCGGCATGGTGTCGACGATGCGCACCGATGGCAGGGTCGCACCGAGCGAGTTGCGGAAGCTGATGGTGTACGGCACCAGCTGGCCGCGGTTGACGTTGACCAGCGGCGAGGTCTTGACCAGGCTTACCGTGCCCGCGCCCAGTTGCGGATCGATCGGCAGGTGATTGTTGAACAACTGGCTGTCGATCTCACGCGGCGTACTGCTGTCCGCGAGGGTCAGGCGCAGGTAGTACACCGTGCCAGGCGAGGCCGCCGGGACACTGAGGGCGGGTGCGAACTCCGAAGCCTGGGCTTCGCAGTAGGCACCCGGGATCGCGTCGGCCGAACACGCCGGCACGGAATACCCGGTCGTGGCCGCACTGGTGGCCGGCGGGATCAGCACCGACAGTCCGGTGGCAAAACCGCCGGGCGGCGTGACCTGGATGACGTAGTCCGCGTTGCTCGGACACTGGACCAGGTCGCTGAAGTTGATATCGAACCGGTAGTAGCCGCTCGCCAGCGTCACCTGACCCTGCTGGGCAGTATCACCGAAGCAGCTCGCGGGCACCGCCACGAGCGACTCACCGATAATCGGGTCCACGTCGACCCGCATCAGGTCGAGCGTCGCGCCAGCCAGCGGCGTGCGCAGCACCGAGTTGTACACGACACCGTCCGGGTCGATCGGCAGGTTCAGGTTCTGCAGATTGCTGCCCGAATACACGACGATGTTGTAAATGCGCTGCAGGTCGTTCGTGAACGCCGAATCCGCCATGCCAAGCTTGGCGGTCGTGGCGCTCGCACCCGGGGCCAGGAAACGCAACTCGTACTGATTGGCGGTGCCGAAGTTGGGCACCAGACTGGCGATCGTGTACTGGCCGTTGACGTCGGTCGGCGTGCTGACGATCAACGTGCCGTTGCGGTACAGCTGCACGGTCCAGCCGGCAAGTGCCAGCTCGGTGCTGTCGAACACATCGTCGTGGTTGGCGTCGTGCCAGGCGCGACCGCTCAGCATGCCGCTGCCGAGGATGCCACCGATATCCACCGACACGCTGGCCGAAGCGTTCTGGGTCCCGGCATTCCACGTCACGTCGGCGGTGTTGGTAATGGTGTCGCCGGTGGTGCCGGATGTGATGGTGGCGCGGAAGCGCAGCACCGCGCTGGCGCCCGGCGCCAGGTCGCCGTAGGTGGTGGCATAGTCGGCGGTGATCGTCCTGGTCACGCCGTCATAGCTGACACCGCCGGTCGCGCCATTGAGCGTGGCCGAACCGGCGACGTAGGTCAGCAGCGCCGGCACGACGTCGGTGATGACCACGTTGGTGGCCGGGAGCAGACTGATGTTGCGGACGGTGACGGTGTATTCGAGTTGCTCGCCCACCAGCACCGCACCGCCGCCGACCACCGTGACCTGCTTGCTGATCACCAGCCCCTGGTAGCCGCCGACCACGATCTGGGTCGGCTGGTAGCCGTTGCTCAGGTCACCGTCGGCATCGGTCAGCAGCGACGGCAGCTCGACGCTGGTGATCGTGCCCTGGTTGCTGATCGTCGGAATCGACGGATTGGGCGGAACCGTCGACGGCATGCTGCTGACCGTAACGTTGAAGGTGACCGTTGCCACGCCGCCCGCGGACAGGGTGCCGGCCCCCGGCGCCGGCAGCGGCGGCGTCAGATCCGCGGAGCTGATCGCGACCCCGCCCGGCTGAGCCGGCGGGAACGCGCCAGAGACCGCGATCCCGTTCAGCAGGAAGGAGTTGGCATAGGTGGTGTCGTTCGGCAGCTGGTCGGCCAGCGCGACCCCGGTCGCCTCCTTGGTGCCGGAATTGGTGATGGTGAAGGTGTAGCGCAGCACGTCCCCGACATCGACGATGCCCGGCGTCCCGAAGTCTTGCAGGAGCTGCACGGTCTTGAGCGCATAGATGGACGGCTCATTGCCGACGATATCGAGCGTCGGATCGTCGGCGGCCGGCGTGGCCGGATCGTCGGACGGCTGCTCCGGTACCGGGCCGCCCGCGCCGGAACCGTTCACGAAGCCCTGGTTGGAGATCACCGTGGCATTCGGGACACCGGCGTTGATGACCACGTCGAAGGTGATGGTCGCCACATTCGCGGTCGTGGCCGTGGCATCGGCGCGCAGGAAGCCCGGCGTGTCCTCCGGGGCGGGCGCGTTGATCGGGAGACCGCCGACCAGCGGCGAGGTGCCCGATACGTCGGCCTGGGTCGCGCCGTTGAGCGTGGTGCTGTTGGCGACGTAGGTGGTATTGGCCGGGATCGCGTCGCGCAGGCTGACGCCGGTCGCATTTTCGGTGCCGACATTCTTGACCGTGATGGTGTAGCGCAGCGTGTCCCCGGGCATGAGCTCGGCCGGGTCGCCGGTCAGATCGTCCGACGCCTTGAATACCTGGAACGCGGGTGCCGAGCTGATCGATACCGGGGTTGGGTCACTGACCGGCGGGGTCGACGTGACGAACGGGTCGTCGCTGTTGGAATACAAGAGTCCGGACAGGTACGACTGGCCCTGGTTGTTGACGGTCGTGCCGTCGGCGATTGCCAGTGCCAGCTGGACCTCAAAATCAACCGCCAGCGAGGTGTTGGCGCCGCCGGACGGGTCGAAGCTGATATTGCGGATGTCCAGCAGGCCGGTACCCTGCGCGCCGCCGGTCGCGCTGGTGTTGCTCGCATCGACGCCCGGCGGCAACGCCGACACGATGGTGAGCGTGCCGGGCACGAACATGGGCGCGCCGTTCAACCGGTCGAGCTCGTCGACCAGCGACAGGTTGGTTACCGGCGAGCTGCCGAGGTTGTTGATGGTGAGGCGGTAGCGCAGCCGGTCTCCGGGTGTGGCGCTGACCGTGACTCCCGCGGACTCGACCTCACCCGTCGTCAGGTTGGTGACCATCTTCTGGAACTCGATCACCGGCTGCAGGCCGATCACGCTGGCATATACCGGACCGAGGCAGTAGTCGTTGGGCGCGGTGATGGTCGGGCAGCCGGCGCCGGTCCGCTCGTAGGGGCTCACGCCCTCGAGCGAGGTCCAGTCGGCCAGCACGCCGTTCTGGATCAGGCCGCTCGGGTCGATGACCGCCAGCACTGTGGCCTGGTAACGCAGCACCAGAGTCGACCCGGCCGGCACATCGAGCGAACCGTCGCCATTGCCGCGGCCCCATACCAACGGACCGGCCGGCGCACCGGCCGGGATTGGCACGAACCCGGCAACCGGCGTACCGCTGATGGTGGCGGTCGGCGTAAACGCCGCACTCAGCTCCACGCCGGTCGGCATGTTATCGACCAGATTGACATCGAACGCCGTGGAGCTGCCGTTGTTCTGCAGGACGAGCGAATATTCGAGGGTGTCGCCCATCACCGGTGAATCGCCCGGCAGCTTGCCCGGTGTCACGTTGCCGACCATCTTGGTGAGCGTCAGCGGCATCGGCTCCACGACCGTGACTAGCGGCGCAGTCGCGGCGGCGGTCTGTGTCGCGCTGGTCTCGCCGTGCGTCCAGTTCAGGGTAACGACGTTCTGAAGGGTGTCGCCGGCGTCGGTGTCGGTATCGTTGTTGGCGCGTACGTAGTACTTGATACGAATGGCGGGCCTGATATTGCTCGCCGCTGTATCATCCTCTGCAGCAGTGACAACCGTTCCGATATCCCATGTCACTACGCCCGATTGGTTGTTGGAGGGATACGAGTTAAACGAACCCGGCACCGCCCCGCTGGGATTGATGTTGGCGATACCGACGAACTCATAGGTAATGCCGAACGCCGCATCATCTGTCAGGAAATAGCTGACGCTACCGGCAGCCAAATTGTCCCGTACGATAAGGCTGTTAGTCGTTCCTTCCGGCAACGAGATTTCAATCTGATAGTGCTTGTGCGCGCCGATCGGGAGCACGGTTTCCGGCGTAAGCTCGGTCTTGGTGACCGTGACCGTCGGCACCGTGACCGAGGCGGTGGCGGTGGTTTCGTAGTCGTTGATCGGATCGCCGGCGTTCGGCAGCGCACCGTTGCGCAACCCGGTGAGGCTGCCGTCCGGACCGATCAGGCCGGTGCTGTTGAGCGCCGTCGACTGGCCGGGCAGCGAGCTCCAGCGCGCCTGCAGGGTGTTGTCGAGGAGCTCCTGGGGCTGCGCCGCTTCGTCGACGCGCACCTGGAAGGTGAAGATGACGGTAGCACCCGGAGCGATAGCGAAGTCCGGGTTGGTGGCGTTCCAGCGGAAGATCGGCTGGTTGGCCCCGAGGGTGGTGGTGTCGACGACATCCGGCGGATCGCTGCCACCGAGGCTGCCGAGGTAGGTCAGGTCCTTCCCGGTCAGATCGTCGAGCACCTGCAGGTTGTAGGCGGTGCCGTTGCCGGTATTGGTGGCCCGGACCGTGACCGTGAGTACGTCACCGGCGTCGGCGCTCGCGACCGCGAACTGCTTGGTGAGCACGATGTTCGGCTCCCGCACAACGATCGCCGCCTCGCCGAAGGTGAGGGTTACGTTGCTGCCGACTTGGTCGACATAGGTCGCGGTGACGTTGGTCGCCGTACCACCGTTGCGGATCAGCGTACCGCTGTTGTTGGTGGCGCTGTTGTCGACCCGGGCGATGAACCGGACCTTGAAGTCGAAGTAGTTGTTGGTCGTGCCCTGGGTGACGCGCTGGTCGCCGAAGTTCCACTCCACCAGATTGCTGGTGCAGGTCGGAGTGATGACGCCGCCCGGAACGAAGCCGGCAGCCGCATACTCGCCAGCATTGAGGTTGATCACCGGCGCCTCGGCGCAGCGGATACCGGCCGGGAGCTGGTCGCGGATCACGAAGTTGCGCAGCAGGGCGACCGGCAGGCGGGTGACCAGCTCATACTCAACCTCCTCACCAATCGCCACCGGCTGCGGACTCGCAGGCGCGACCGGCGTGGCCGACAACCGGGTGATGGTCTTCGGCTGGGTCAGCACCGGGATGATTTCAACCGTCGAGGTGGCGGTCGCCGTGGTGTAGGCGCGCGCGCCGCCTTTGTCGCTGTTCGGCCGCTGCGGCGGGTTCTGGTTGCCGGACGGGCCGGTGAGACTGTCGTAGCTGGCCGACACGCGGTTGGTGAACTGCTGGCGCGGCGCGGCGTCGTCGTCGAAGTCGACGCGGTAGTACAGGGTCACCGTCTGACCGGCGTTGAGGCGCTGCAGGGCGTTGCTGTGGGTGTACTGGAAGGTGATCTGGGCCGGCAGGCCGTTCTTGACGGTGTTGTCGCTGATCGCGCCCTCGCCGTCGGTATCGGCGGCGTCGATCAGGCCGTCGCCGTCGTTGTCGAGGCCGTCGGCATTGAACGGCAGCACATAGGCCAGGTCGCTGGCATCGAGCAGGTCGGTGCTGATGACGTCGTAGGCCGGCGCGCGCGTGACACCGCTGGCCGCGGCCTCGTTGGTGAGCGTGACCCGGTAGATGTAGGAGTTGCGGGCATCGCCGTTGTTGGCCAGTGCCACGAAATTGCTGCACGCCGGCCCGGCGCCGTACAGGGCCTCGTTACACACCGCCTTGGTGATCAGGAGGCGCGGCTCGGTGACGGTGAGACTCACGCGCCGCACCGCCTCGATCGGGTAACCGACCGTGCTTGGGCCGAGATTGAAGACTTCCTCGGCCGGCGGCACGAGGTTCTCGTTCATGAACACCGCCTGGAAGTACGAGTTCAGCACGTTGGTGCTGGGCGCTGCGTGCTGGTTGGGTGCCGCCGAGCTGTCGATCGGGTCGTTCAGGATGCGCGAGGTCATGTCGACCCGGAACCACTCATCCTTGACGGTGATGCGCTCGCCCGGCACCACGGTGTTGAAAGTCCAGTCGATCCAGCCCTCGTCTAGCGGGGTGAGACCGGCCGGGTTGAGACTGATGCCGAGGATGCCGAGCGTGGTGCCGGTGGCGTACGGATCGGTGGACGAGATGTAACCCTGCCCGTCCGGCAGCTGGTCGAACACCTGGATGTCCTGCACCGCGATGTAGGTGAAGCCCGGGGTCTCGAAGCCGAACCAGCCGCCGGTGTCGATGTGGAACGAGCAGTCCTCGCCGATCTGCACATACCGGTCCGGCAGCGCCGGCAGCGGACTGTTGTTCTCGGTGCAATAACCGAGCTGGGACTTGAGCAGGTTGAAGCCGATGACGCGCGCGCGGATGGCGTCGAGCGAATAGTTGTTGGCACGGTCGAGCTGGCCGTCGGCGCGCACGATCGGCGCCGGGAACCACAGCGGCGTGCCGTTGCTCAACGTGATCTCGCCGACCACGTCGGCGCGGAAGCTGAGGTCGTCGAGCGCGATGCGCACCGGGTCGCTGGTCTTGATGACGGTGAAATCGAGCGACACGGTCTGGCCGGGGGTGATGACCGCCGGTTGCGTGCACTGGTAGACGGTGGCAGTGGCCGGGATCGGCGCCGGCAATATCCACGCCTTCCACGGCGCCGGCTGCGGCGGCGAGCCGGACAGCGCGATCACCGAGCAGCCGGCCGGCGCGGTCTGCACCTGCATGGTGGCACCGAAGCTGACGAACACGCGCCAGTCGCGGGCGTCGTGGCCGCCGCGGTTGGTCACCCGCACCGGCAGGGTCAGCGGCTGGGCCGGGTTGTTGGTGAGAATGAAGACCAGCTCGGTGCCGGAGATGTCGACGTCGAGGTCTTCCGGATTGGCCGGGATGGCGCTGCCGTTGGTGGCGGTGCCGTTGCCGGTGAAGGTCAGGGTCTGGTGCGGCTGGGTCGCGCAGAAGGTGTCGAACTCCACCGTCAGGGTGTTGGTCAGGGTCGTCTGATGGGCGGGATCGGTACCGGGCGGGTCGCTGTTCGGCGCCTCCTCGCGCACATCGAGGTTGGCGACGCGGTCGTAGGAGGCCGGGCGGACCAGCACCACGCGGAACACGATCTCCAGATTGTCGCCGTGGCGCAGCATGTTCCGCTGATCGGCGTAGAGCGGGTGGACCTCGGCCGCGCACGGCCCGATCGAGCAGCCGGTGCTGGTCAGTGTGAACTCGGGCGTCGTATTGCCGAGCGGCACCGTCGGGTTGGTGGTCGTGAGCGGGAAGGTCCCGGGCACCGGATTGGTCCAGACGATGTTGTCGGTCATGCCCGGGTAGTTCCCGTAGACCGGGCTCACGTGGACGGTGCGGACCGTGGGCGTATACGTCGGATCCATGACGTACTCGGGCGGCAGCACGTCGCGCAGCGTGATGTTCTTCACCGTGCCGCCGGTGCGGTTGCGGATGGTGATGGTCATCGTGCCCTTGCTGCCGACCGGCTGGGAGGTGTTGGTGCCGGTCAGCCGGCGCTCGACCTCGAGCGGCGCGCGCTCGCCGTACAGCGTGTACAGACGCGCCACGGCACTGGCCGGCGTCGTGCCGGTAGACGTCGCCGTGATGCCGCCGGCCGGGGTATCGATCTGGCAACCCCACTGGATGTCGGAGACGGTATTGGTCTTGCTGGTGGCGCAGGAGCTGGTGATCTTGCCGACCAGGTAGATGAAGGCGCTGCTGCCGCGCCGCACATCGACCAGGTCCGGCGAATCGTTGCCCGGGTTGCCGAACGGGTTGTCGACGTCGAAGTCAGGGATGGTGTTGCTGGCGTTGACGCACGGCGAACCGCCCGGCCGCACCCCGTTGTTGTTGGCGACCGCGTCGGCGCTCGCCGCCGTCGGGCAGGCGTAGTTGATCACCATGTTGCCGGCCTGCATCAGGTCGTCGAAACGCAGGTCCTGCAGGTCGGCCAGACCGGAGTTCTGGACCTGGATGCGCCAGATCAGATCATCGTTGATGTTGCCGTAAACCGGATTGGTGTAGGCCGTCTGAAGGGCATCGACGTTGCGGCCCGTCTTGAAGACCCGCGGGATCGGTTCGCGCAGCGGCAGGACATCCGACACACTCTGCGGCGAATCGCCGCAGGCGGAATCGGTGTTGAAGGTCACGGTCGCCTGGATGGTGCGATTGGCCGTGACCAGCCCCTCATCGGTCAGCGCGGTGGCACGCGCCACGGCGAAGGTGATGGCAATGGTGTCGCCGTCATTGCCCGCCCCGGGGCTGGAATCGAGACTGATGCCCGTGAGGTTGAAGGTCAGGACCGAGCCGTTAGTGCCGCTGACGCTCGGGGCGGCACCGGGCTGCAGGGGTCCGCCGTTGATGCTGTAGCGTACCGGGGTCGGGGCGGTCGCTGCATAGGTCAGCCCGGAGCTTCCGAGGTTCTCCACGACCCGGATGTTGGTCATGGTCGCCCCGGAATAGGGGTTGGTGACGATGACCGTGACGTAACCGTAGCCGCACAACTCGCAATAGCTGACGCTCAGGTCGTGATCGACGAACGGATCGGCGTTGTTCTTGATGTCGCAGGGCGCGGCGAGGACCGCAGCCGCCGGCAGCCACAGCGCAAACACAGACACCGCGACACGAAGCAGACGAACGACAACCCGGACCACGACCCGGGCGCTCATGACGGAAACCCCACCGTCCATGCCGGACCCCGCATCCACCGATGCCCGATGACCCCACGGCAGAGCCCGCCAATGGCGCCTGCCACAGCGTGGCGCGCGGCCGCGGCGTGCAGGATCGAGCGGATAGCGTGATGACCGGGCGGGCAAACCGCCCACTTGTTGTCACTGGCCCCTGAAACGGCGATCGAGACCAGCGACTTCCTGACTGCCCGGGCAACGCCTGTGCTGTGTTTCTGAATCAAATTTGTCTGGCGTTCGTGCTGAGATACGGGGCAGAGCCAAATTATAGAGGTCGTACACAAACTAGTGACGTAACACCATGACCAGTCAGCGGTTCTTTAACGTCACTGGGCGGGTCAT
>Ga0316616_100000230_pt1 | contig 15826 bp, 23 predicted proteins | sample OWC_Aug_M1_C1_D1_FD_207660 | JGI IMG/M metagenome (GOLD analysis project Ga0316616, IMG submission 207660) | Wetland soil microbial communities from Old Woman Creek delta, Ohio, United States - OWC_Aug_M1_C1_D1_B | ecosystem: Environmental > Terrestrial > Soil > Wetlands | place: USA: Ohio... | reverse complement strand
TCGGGCAGCGCCCTGAAACGGCACGCAAGCTGTAAGACCCAGCGGGCAGGATCCGTGCCGGACGACGAGGAAGCGGGTACCCGTGCACGGCGGGTACCCGCTTTGTCGTCCCCGCGGCGGGTACCCGCTCAGCTCACGACGAGCTTCGGGCGCGGCGGGGGCAGCGTGCGGGCAAGTTGCACGGCGCCCGCCATGGCGTACAGGCCGTCGACGGGGCTGCCGGAGGCCCGCTGGTACACCCATGTGCCGTTCTGCCGCATGAGCTTGCGGGCACCCGCGACGTGAGCGTTCAGCATCGGGTCGTCCGGGTGCCAGATGTCTGCCCGCACCAGGTTGGGCAGCGCCATGCAGACCGCCGCGGTGTCCGTCTTGATCGGCTCGACCTGTACCCGTCTCGGTGGCCACGGGCGCCCGGGTACCCGCTTGGCCGCGAGGTCGGCGGTCAGCTCAGCGGCAGGACCCGCGGGGAACCACCCGAGCACCCGCGGGCGCACCCGCTCGACGAGGGCGGGTAGCTCGCGGGCGACGGAGCGGGCGCACCCGTACCCGCTCCACGCCTGCACGACCTCGACGTGCACGGTCCCGTCGATCAGGGCGGCGGCAACAAGCGACGCATGGTCGCCGGCCAGCGAAAGGTCGATGCAGCAGGCCACCTGGTCGCGGTACTGCGAGAGGTCGATCGGGTCGTCAGTCGCGGCCGCGGCCCACAGCTCCGGTTCGATCACCGGATCCAAGTTGTCCACCCGCTGACACATGACCTCGGTCTTGAAGCCTGCCAACTCCAATCCGCCTGCCTTGACGGCCCGGTGGGCGTCGCCGATGAGGTTGTCGGGGTGCGTGCGGCCGCCGAGGTCCGGGTTTGCCCATGCCAGCGCCTCGAGGTCGGTCGGGTCCGACCCGGGTGGGCATGACCATTCGAACAGACCGAGTCGAGGATCGCCGCTGCCAGTCTCGATGTACTCGACGGCAGGATTCCGCAACCCGTCGAGCACGACGGCCGTGTCATCGCCTTGATTGGTGATGGCGATCATTTGCGCGTGCGGTCTGGCGTTCTGGGCGTACTTCGCGGCGTTCCACGCGTCCCACGTCTTCATCTCTCGTAGCTCGTCGGCGATGACACGGTCGAGGGTTTGGGACCGGCCGGCGTTGCCGTTGGCCGCGGCGATGGAGTAGCTGGACTGCTCTGTCCTGAACTCTTCCTCGCCGATGGTCTTGCGCACGGCGTTGGTCGGAATGTGGTCCTTTAGGTACTCGTTGGCCGTGGCTACCTTGATGACTTGCTGCCATTGCTTCTTCGCGTACCCGAGCTTGTTGGCCATGCCGAGGATGTACGGCTGGTCCTCGATGAACATCCAGTACAGCGTGAGTACGCGGCACAGATGGCTCTTGCCCTGCTGCCGGGCGACGATGACGAGCACGACCCGGAACCGGGGGCGGCCGTCCGGGAGCAACTCGCCCATGTGCACGACTAGCCACTGTTGCCACGGATCGAGGGGCATGTTGAGCGTGCGATCGGCGAATTCGATGACGTCAAACCCGTAGCTGGTTTCGGGGTTCAGTTCGCGCAATGGCGGTGTCCAGAGACGCGGCTCAGTGTGCCCCGTCCTGCCGGTTTGCTCGCTTGGCTCGAAGCTCGTCGAGCGGGCTGAGATTGGTTCGCTGGTCATCGTTCACGCCCCTCATTGCGGCCGCTCGGGCGCGGGGGGTCAGCAGGAGGGATTCGAGTACCCCGAGGTACTTCGGGCCGATCGTGGCGGCCTGGTCCGGGTCGGCGTCGAGCTGGCCGGCGTACAGGTACGCCAGAGCGATCGCGCCAGTGTCCTTGGCCTCGGCGACGACATCGGCCAGCGCGACGCGCAGCGCCGTCACGATGGCCCCTGCCTGCTGTTCTCCCACATGTTGATCGTACCAATCGGTATGACCAGGAGTATGATCGTCAGTATGGCGAAGTGGTGGGACCGATTCCGTGGGCAGCGCCGCACTGGCGTGTCCATAAGCAACCCGATCCTCGCCGAGATGTTCGGATACGGTGGTCCGGCGCAGGCCGGGGTGACGGTCGGGGAGCGGTCGGCGCTCGGCGTGTCCGCACTCTTCCGGGCGGTGTCGCTGGTTGCCGGTACTCTTGCCTGCCAGCGTCTGCGCACGGTTCAGGTGCGGGATGGGCAGAAGACCGAGGTTGCTAGCTTCCTGGACTCGATGCCCTCAGCGGTCGGCATGACGCAGTACGAATGGATCGAGACCGTCTACATTCATCTGATCTTGCACGGCAACGCGTTCCTGTTGCACGTCGCGGGCGGGGCTGGACAGCTCGTCGGCCTGCTGCCAGTGCACCCGCTTGCGGTCGGCGTCGAGCTGGCCTCGAAGTGGCCGGACGGTCGTCCGGTCGCCGGGGGCAAGCTGTACCGGGTGACCATGCAGGACGGCAGCGTGCTGGACTGTGATGCCGACACCCTCACCCACGTTCCGGGCTTCTGCACGGACGGGGTGCGCGGGCTGGGTCTGATCGATCTGGCCAAGGAATCGCTTGGTACAGCCATCGCTGCTGACATGGCTGCGGCCAGGATGTTCGGCAAAGGGGCGCTACTGGCAGGCACCGTGTCACCATCCGACGGTGACCCACTCGAAGAAGACGAACGTCTCGCCGCGCAATCCGTCCTCGACCGGCGGGCAACCGGATGGGAAAACGCGTCCGCCGTGCGCCTGTTCAGCCGGCCGATGACGTTCACGCCCTGGACGATGACGTCGAGGGATGCGCAGTACATGGAGGCCCGGGCATTCCAGGTCGAGGAGATCTCACGCTGGACCGGGGTGCCGCCCCACCTGCTCATGCAGACCGACAAGCAGACGTCATGGGGAACAGGCGTCGCGGAGCAGAACCGGGCCATGGGCAGAACGGTGCTCGCCCCGTGGGCGACCCGACTGGAACAGCGGCTGTCGATGAAGATGTCGACGGCGCGGGTCGTCGAGTTCGATTTCAGCCGGTTGGAGCGGCCGGCGCCCGAGGTTGAGTCGGCCCTACTCGGCCAGAAGGTCAAGGACCGGTTGATGACGCCGAATGAGGCGCGGGCGGTCCTCGGCCTACCTGCGCTGCCAGGTGGAGACGTCCTGGTCGACGTCGCCGCACCGGCGCCGGTACCAGCGATCACGGGAGCGCCAGCATGAGCAGCCTCGCCACCATCGACTTCCGGCGGATGACCGTCCGCTCCGCACCGGTGCTCAAGGGCAACCGGCTCGGCGGGTACGCGGCGGTGTTCGACGAGATGTCGCCGTTCACCCCGTTCGGTCCGGAGGAACTCGCACCCGGCTCGTTCACCCGCGCGCTGGGCAACAGCGACCCACGGGCGCTGTTCAACCACGATCCGAACTTCGTCCTTGGCCGGCTGTCGACCGGCACACTCCGCCTGGCGCAGGACAGTACCGGGCTGGAATACGAGATCGACATGCCAGACACCCAACTCGCGCGCGACGTCCGAGAGCTGGTCTCCAGGGGTGACATCGACGGCGCATCGTTCCAGTTCGTGCCCGGCAAGCACGAGATGCGCGACGGCGTGCTCAGGCACACCGACATTGCCGAACTGATCGACGTGTCCCCCGTGACGTTCCCGGCCTATGCCGGGGCGACCTCGGAGGCCCGAAGCAAGACCGCCGGGAGCGCCCGGCGTAGCCAACTGATCCGGGCGCGTGCCCATGCACTGAGGAGCGTCACGCGATGACCATCGAAGAAATCCTGGCCGCACTCCAGGCCATCATCGACCAGGCGGTGGCGGCCGACGGCCAGCCTCGCGACCTGACCGACGAGGAAGCCAAGCGATTCCAGGACCTTGAAGTGAAGCTCGAATCCGCTCGTCGTTCGGCGGAGATCCGGGCGCGCCAGCAGGCGTACACCACCCCGGTCGGCGTGCCTGGTCTTGCCCAGCCCGTCACCGCAGCGAAGAAGGACGACGGCCAAGAGAGGGCGTTTGAGGCGTACCTGCGCACAGGGCAGGCCAACCAAGACATCACCCACCTGCGGGCGCAGGGTGAGGGCATCGGATCGGCCGGCGGCTACCTCGTGCCGGACGGATTCAGGGACAAGCTCGTCGAGGTCCGCAAGTCGTTCGGCGGCATCGCTGAGGTTGTCGAGTCGTTCACGACCAGCACCGGCAACAGCACATCGTGGCCGGCCATGGATGACACCGCAAACGAAGGTGAGATCGTCGAGGAGCACGGCACGTTCGTCGGCGGTGCCGACATGGTCTTCACCCCGCTGTCCCTCGGCGCGTACACCTACGCCACGTGCGGCGCGTCGGCGCTTCCGATGCGGCTGTCCTGGGAGCTGCTGCAGGATTCGGCGTTCGACGTCCAGGGAAAGATCTCCGCGGTCCTCGGCAAGCGGATCGCTCGGACGCAGAGCAAGCACCTGATCAGTGGTACCGGGGTCAAGCAGCCGCAGGGCATCAAGACCGGTTTGACCGGTGTCCAGATCGCCGCGAACACGGGGATCACGTACAACGACCTGTTGGGATTCACCCACAGCGTGGACCCCGAGTACCGGGGTAACGCCCGCTGGGCGTTCAACGACACGTCGCTGGAGACCATCGGCAAGATCAAGGACACCAACGGCGATCCGCTGTGGCGCACCCTGACCGCGACCATGGGCGACGACCCGTACTCGGGTCGCCTGCTCGGGTTCCCGTACACCATCGACCAGGGGTTCCCGGACATCAGCCTGTCGAGCGGAACCGTGAATTGGGGCGTGTTCGGTGACCTGAAGGAGGGTTACGTCATCCGACACGTAAGGGAGATCGTGCTGGTCGTGAACCCGTACAGCCGGGCAAGCTACCGGGAGACCGAGTTCTCCGCGTACGCCCGGATGGACGCAGGTCAGCAGAACACGGCGGCGTACTCCGCCCTGACAGGGAAGGCGTGACCATGACGGTGCGCGAACTGTTCGATGCCGATCTCCACCTGCTGGGATCGGCGAAGGTCACCGTCTCGACGGCGACCACAACGGCGTTCGATTTCGGCACGCCGAACGACCTGAACATGCCGGCGGTCTCGGCATTGAAGCGTGGCGACCGGGTGTTCGCCGTGTTCACCGCGACCACAACCGGCACGACCGATACGGTCTCGTTCGTCGTCCAAGACGCTGACGACTCTTCGGGGTCGATCGGGACCCCGGCGACGGCGGTCACCGATGGGACCCTGACCGGCGGCACCGGCACCCAGTACGCGCACACCGCGATCAAGATGCAGGCCGGTCGTCCGTGGCTGCGGCTTGCGGCCAAATCGACCGGGGCAACCGACACGTTCGTCTGCACGGTGCAGGTGTACGGCCTGGGCGCGGCGGCGTAGGGAGATCACGACGATGGCATGGGCACCTGACTACGCCACCACGGCAGAGCTGAAAGCGTTCTGTCGGGTCACGGACAGCATCGACGACGTCCAGTTCGCGCTTGCGGTCACGGCCGCGAGCAGGATCGTCGACTCGTTCTGTGGCCGGCAATTCGGCAAGGTGTCCATGTCCACGTCGTGGACGTTCCCCGTCGAGTACGACCGCCACCAGGGAGGCTGGGTCGCAGTGATAGAGGACCTGTCTTCGGCCACCGGCCTGGTCGTCACGGTCGCCGGCACCGCGGTCGCCAGCACGGACTACACACTCGGCCCGGCGCGGTCGCCGGACAAGAGCCGGCCCTACTCGACGGTCCTGCTGACCGACTACGCCGAGACGGTCACGATGGCATCGGACGCATGGGGCTGGGCGTCCGTGCCGACCCCGATCAAGCAGGCGACCCTCCTGCAGGGAAGCCGGCTGATGGTCCGACGCGACTCACCGTTCGGTGTCGCAGGGTCGCCGGACACCGGCGGGGAGCTGCGACTGCTGGCCCGGGTCGACCCGGACGTCGCGGTCGTCTGCCGGCCGTACCGCCGGGTGGTGTCGGCATGAACCTCGAAAGCGTGTGCGATGCCATCGAAGCACGGCTGGCCACCATCACCGGCCTGCGGGTGTCCGATGGTCAGGCGACCGGCACTCCGCCGTTCGCGGTCCTGTACTGGCCGGAGGAGGTCCGTTTCGATGAGACGTACGGCAGGGGAACCGATTCCATCACCATGCCGTTGGCCGTCGCGGTCGGGCGACCAACCGACCGGACCGCTCGGTCCAGGCTGTCTGACTTCGTCGATGGTTCGGGAACTTCGTCCATCAAGGCCATCATCGAATCGGGTACGTACACGGCGTTCGATTCGATTCGAGTCGCCAGTGTCGAATTCGTGATGCTCACCGAAAAGGGCATCGACTACGCGGCTGCATTGTTCAGCCTGGAAATCTACGGATAGGGAGTAGTGCCATGGCAGTCGCACACGGCAAATCAACCGTCGTCAAGATGGGCACCAGCGACATCAGCCCGTACACCAAGTCGTCGGAGATCACACGCAAGGCCGACATCCACGATGTCACCTGCTATGGCGCGGTCGGGCACACCAAGCACGGTGGCCTGCTCGACGGAACCGTCAAGCTCGACGGGTTCTACGACAACACAGCCGTGACCGGGCCGAGAATCGTCCTCGAACCGCTGATCGGCACATCCGTTCAGTTCACCCGACAGCTCGAAGGAGCCGGGTCCGGCAAGCCGCAGGACATCGCTACCGTCATCGTCGCGGACTACACGGAGACAAGCCCGTGTGACGGTATGGTGACCTGGTCAGCCACCCTGGAGATCTCCGGGGATGTCAACAGCACAGCTCAGAGCGCATAGGAGTAGGACATGTCGAGCGAGGACCTTAAGGCAAGGGTTCTAGCGGCCAGACTGCCAAAGGGCAAGGTGCCGATCGAGGGCGTCGGGGAGATCACGGTGCGCGGCATGAGCCGCGAGGAGATCAACAACCTGAACAAGATCAACGAAGAGGCCGGCGACGGTCCGATGGCGGCCGAACGCCGAACGCTGGCACTGACCGTGCTGGACCCGGAGATGACCGAGAAGGAGATCGGCGAATGGCAGCGCAATTCGCCAGCCGCTGAGATCAACGCGGTCGCTGCCGAGGTCAATCGCCTGTCTGGTATCGGCCAGGCAAAGGAACGATTTCCTCAGGTTTGAGTCCAACCCCGACGAGGAATTCGACTACTACCTCGCGCACGAACTCCACATGACGGTGGAGGAAATGAGGCAGATGTCGGGCGAGGAGTACACCGGGTGGTGGGTGTACTTCAAACGCAAGGCGCAACGGAAGGAATTGGAGTCCGCCAGTGCCAATTACAATCGGCGTTGAGGGACTGACCGAGTTCAACCAGGCGTTGAAGCGGCTGGACAAGGACCTACCAAAGCTGACCAGGCTGGCCATGAACAAGGCAGCGGACGTCGTCGTGCAGTACGGTCGGGCGCGCATTCCGGTGCGCACCGGCCGTGCACAGGCCAGCATCAAGGCCCGGTCGACCCGCGGCGCTGTCCGGGTGAGTGAGGGCGGCAACCGGGCGCCGTACACCCCGTGGCTCGATTTCGGCGGTCGCACCGGCCGGCGCAAGCGGACAGTCAGGAAGTTCATCTCAGAGGGTCGGTACCTGTACCCGGCCCTGTACGAAAAGAGCGATGAGATCCAGCAGGCGTTGGAAGACGGGTTGCGCGACGTGGCTGCTGCGGCCGGATTGGAATTGTGATGGGGAAGCAATGGCGCCCAGCTGCTTCGCTGCTGGTGCTGCGTGAGCAGCTCAACGCGGAGCACCCGGGCCGCGACACGAGCGCCGATGGCATCATCGGAGACAAGCGGCACACCACGGGCGATCATCTGCCTAACGCGCGTGGTGTAGTCCACGCGATCGACGTCACGCACGATCCAGCGCACGGCCTGGACATCGCCCAGCTTGCGGAGCAGCTCCGCAACTCGCGCGACTCGCGCATCAAGTATGTGATCTGCAACCGCCGGATTTTCGCCGGCGAGAACGGCCCGGCTCCGTGGGTGTGGAGGCCGTACGACGGGTCCGATCCGCACACCGGGCACCTGCACCTGTCGGTGGTGTCAGGGTGGATATCGGACATGACGATGGCATGGGCGATCGGAGCCCTGAAGGAGGACGACATGACACCGGAAGAGCACGCTGAGCTGATCGAGCTGCGGCGCGTCACGGACCAGACCAACGCCGCGGTGATGGCACTGATCACGGGGTCGCCGACGGCATCGGGGAGCGGCGGACGGTTCCCAGCCACGCCAAACGCCATGGCGGGCCTGGTCGACGCCGTCGCCGACGCTGTGATCGCTCGACTCGACCAGAGGGCATGATGGACGGCCAGCAGCATGGAATCCTCGTCACCCTCGATCAGGTCTACGCGGTGCTCCTCGACGTACGCGATAGCCAGCGCGATCTGTCGGGCAGCATGGCCGCGGTGCAGCGCCAGGTCGCGGACCACGAGGACAGGATTAGGGCGGCGGAGGCCCGGCGCTGGCCGGTACCCATCGCCACCTTGCTGCTGGCCGTTATGTCGGTCGCATGGAGCATCGTCAAGAAGTAGGAGAGCACGATGGCCGGGAACACATCGACGTTGACGTTCGCCGGTGACTCGAAGGCCCTGGAGAAGGCGGCTCAGCGTGCCGCGCAGGCCACCGATGAGGTTGGCAACGCTGCCAAGAACCAGGCCGGCAAGCTCGACCAGGCGACGGCGGCGGAGAAGGACCACGCGGGAGCCATGGCCAAAACGGCCATGGTCACCGTTGGCGCGTCCGATGCGATCGACGGCATGGCGACCAGCATCCAGGCGCTGGCCGATTTCCAGCAGGCCGACAAGATGCGCGCCGAACAGCTCGCGCGCGCTCAGCTCGATGTCGAGTCGGCCATGCAGGACGGCAAAGAGGCAGCGACGGCACTCAAGCGTGCACAGCAGGACCTGACCGAAGCACAGGCCGACGGCAGGCGTGCCGGCATCGACCTCGAACAGGGCACCAATGACGTAGCTCGGGCGCAGTTTGAAATCGAGCAGCAGACCAAAGCGGTAGCGCAGGCAGTCAAGGAACACGGCAAGAACTCGGATGAGGCACGGCTGGCATCGCTCGACCTCGCAGACGCGCAGACCGCCCTGAAAAGCGCACAGGCCGACGTCGAGGAGGCAACCAACGACCAGGCGGGCGCCATCGTGTCGGCCGAGGAAGCACAGAACGACATGAAACGGTCGACGCTCGACTCGAAGCAGGCCGCGCTTGACCTCGCCGCTGCCCAGCGCGAGGCAAACCCGACATGGATGCAAGACGCGGCCAGCAAAGCGCAGATGTACGGCGGGGCCATGCAGGGCCTGGTCGCGACGATTGGCCTGCTCGCCATGGCTCACGAGGCCCTGAACCTGTCTCAGATCAAGACGACGGCCAGCCGGATCGCCGGCACGATCGCGACGGGTGCGCAGACGGTCGCCACAGGCATCGCTACGGTCGCCACGGCCCTCTGGGGTGTCGTGATGGCGATCGCGACGTCGCCGATCACCCTGATCGTCGTCGGCGTTGGCCTGCTCATCGCAGCAATCGTGTACCTCGCCACTCAGACCAACTTTTTCCAGAAAACGTGGGATGTCATCTGGGGTGCCATCAAGGCCACGGTCAGCTTCGTGGTCGATTCGGTGAAGGAGCGCATCAACGCCCTCGTCACCGTCTGGCGAACCGGCTGGGAATTGGTCGGATCGATCGCTGAATCGGCGAAAAACTTCCTGACCAGCATTCCCGGCAAAATCGGATCAGCATTCGCGTCGATCGCTGACACGATCAGCCGGCCGTTCAGGGCCGCGTTCAACTGGGTCGCCGACGCGTGGAACAACACCGTCGGCAAACTCAGCTGGACGGTTCCCGGCTGGGTGCCCGGCATTGGCGGCAACAGCATCGGCGCGCCGAAGCTCCCGAAGTTCCACTCCGGTGGCGTTGTGCCTGGCGTCGCAGGCGAGGAAACGATGGCCATCCTGCAGGCGGGCGAGGTTGTGACGTCCCGCGGCCAGGCGGCCATGCAGTCCAGCCGGGTCGAGCTTGCCGTAGCGCCGGGAGCAGACTCGGCGCTTGCGGCACTACTCATGCGCCTGGTCCGCGACGGCACGCTACAGCTCAGGATGGCATGACATGGTCGCGTTCACCCACGGCGTCACCTTCCACCCCAACACCCCGATCGGCGCCGCATACCCATCGGCACGGCTGGCCATCCAAATCGCATGGGGTGCAGACCTCACGGCCGCTGCGTCGACCTGGACATGGCACGACGTCACGGCAAACGTCGAACACGGAGGAACGGCGACGATCACCATCGGCGCGCCAGACGAATCGACCGAGACGCCCCCGGCGCGGTGCACCTTCACGCTGGCCAACACGACGGGCACATACACCCCCAACAACCCGACCAGCACCCTCTACCCGTACGTCCGCCGCGGGACCCCTGTGCGGGTGGTCGTGACGATGGACGGCACCGTCGCCGGCCTCCGCGTCCGATTCCAGGGGCGCGCGGTCGGATTCACGCCGCAATGCGCATCCGGGTACGGGACCTGCAAGGTGGTCGCCGCGGGTTTTCTCCAGCAGATGCAACAGGGCAAGGTCCCGGTATCGCCAATGCGGGTCGCCTGCCTGCGCGACACCGACAAAATGCGCCCGGTCGCCTACTGGCCGCTGGAAGATGGCAGAAACGCGACCAGCGGCTTGTCGGCGGTCGGCGGCCAGGACCTCGAATCGGTTGGGCGCCTTCGGCCTGGGTTTGGTGGCGCCGATTTCGCGATCGGCAGTCAGCCTGTGCTCCTGCTCGCAGAGGGTCAGTCGCTGTGGGCGCCGATGCAGCTTGCCGGGACATACCAGCGCACGCAGTTCATGGTCCAGATTCCGAAGTACCCGGCCAAAACCGGCGTCACCACGTTCACCCTCATCCGGGTCACCTCGACCGGGACGGTCCGCACATTCGACATCGACTTCCATGCCGGCACGGCCGGCGACCCGGCGAACATCTTCGTCCTGCGTGGGTACAACGCCGACGGCACCGAGGTCCTCGGATCGGCGGAGTACGTCATCGGGGAAGACGAAATCCCGCAATGGATCTCGTTCGAGCTCGAACAGTCCGGCACGTCGCTGAAATGGGCGTTGGCGTACTGCCCGTGGGGCATCTCGACGGCCACCGGTCGGGAAACCCTACTGATCTACGTCACTAACGGCACTCTCGCCAACGCGACGATCGGGCACACGACGGACATCCGGATCGCTCCCGACTCGACGATCGGCGGTATCGGCATCGGACACGTGTGCGGGTACGGGTCGGACACCTTCGCGGACGTGCCCAGTGGCTTCGGGTCGTCGGCGATCATCGGCCATGCCGGCGACCAGGCCGACCAGCGCATCACATGGATGGTCGACGAGCGTGGTGGCTTCACGATCGACATGCCGGACGCGATGGACACTGAGTGCGGGCCGATGCCGATCGGTACCACCCTCGACGTCATCCGTGACGCCGTGCGGACCGAGGGCGGCATGCTGCTCGACGGGCTCACGGACGGCCTGACCGCGTACGGGCGGGACCGCCGATACAACCAGACCGCCGCACTGACGATCCCCTCGACCAGTGTCCAGGACGGCATGCTCCAACCGGCAGACGACGACCAGCGCACCCGGAACCGGATCCGCGGAACCCGGCCCGCCGGCGGGGAGTACATCGCCGACGACGTCGACGGCCCGATGGGCATCGAGACGATCGGACTGTACGACGGATCGGTCACGGCCAACCCGTCCCTGGAGACCGCGCTGCCGCAGTACGCCCAATGGGCGCTGCATCTCGGTACCCAGATCGGAATGCGTTGGCCCACGGTGACGGTCAACCTCGCCGACAAGCACACGCTGGTGGCGGCATGGCTCCTGCTGACACCGTGCGACCGGGTCGACCTCACCGGGCTGTCCACGGCCATGCCGGGCGCCTACCCTGACACGCTGGGTTCGATCGTCGAGGGTTGGACCGAGGTCATCTCGGACATCGCCTGGACAGCCACGCTCAACTTGACCCCGTACGACCCGTACGCGGTCGGCCAGGTTGACGGCACACAGGTCCTCGATTGCGGGGCCAGCGCGCTGTCGTCCAACATCACCGCAGCAGCGACCAGCGTGCCCGTGGCGATCCTCGACTCCTGCGCCTGGTCGGTCGACGACGGATCGTTCGATATCATGATCAACGGCGATGTCATGACCGTCACCGCGGCGGGGGCAATCACCGGCACATCGCCGAGGTACCAGACGCTCACCGTGACCCGGTCGACGGGTGCACGGGCGCACTCGACGGGCGACGAAGTGCACGTCGCAAACCCGTACTACGTCGCGCTCTGAAAGGGGAAAGCTCATGGCAAGCACGTACTGGCAGGCCGGATGGAAGCTCACAGCCGCGCGGCTCAACGCCTGGACAGATCGAGTCGTCCCCTCGATCTCGACGGCGGCACTCGGCTCGAACCAATCGGTCACCGGGTCGGAAGCCGACGTCTCAGGCTGCACGGTCACGGTCACGACCACCACGGCAGGCGCCAGATGGCGCGTGATGGGCATGATTCAGGCAGAGATCACCGGGTCCAGCATCTACAACCCGTACGTCCAGATCGTGTGCCATGCGGACGGAGCCGCGGCTGGTGGTGCCGCCGTCGTCACAGTAGGGGCATCGAGCCGCATCCCGTGCGCCTACGAGTGGGTTGGCACGTTCGCGACGGCCGGCACGCACACGCTCAAACTCCGATGCTCGCTTGGCGGGTCCGGGTCGGCGATCCTGCTGTCCGGCGTCACCAACATCAACGTCGAGATCCGGGAAGCCGCATAGAACAGCACCCCGGCTCAATGCCGGGGTGCTGCCGGACAACCCACTAGTCGAACTGGGCGTTCACTCTGCTGATCGCCTCCGCATCGGTGTCGAACGGGCCGAGTTCCTGTGGCCATGGTCGACCGGGTACCCGGGTGAGGCGCTCGGCGACCCAGCGCGTGCTTGCCGTGTCTCGCCGGGTCGGATGGAACACGATCCAGCATGCATCACCCGCAATGTCATACAGCACGTACTCGCGGTCCCTACTCGCAGGCTCGCCGGAGGCATACCAGCGGTATCCGCCTGGCGTCTTGGTCGCCAACCGGTCGATCAGCCGCACGATGGCCGGTTCCCAGCCAACGTCTCGCCGACGGTTGCGCAGTATTGATTGAAACATCTCGACTCCTTCGCTCGGTCGCTTCCGTCAAGCATGCTCGCACAACGGACCACGCGTCAAGCCCGTGGAGCTGGGCAATGTTTCGCTTGACGGCACGAGCGTTGCTGTGTAGCTTGACCAGTATGAAGAAGGACACAAGCAAGGCGACGGCGGCTTCCAACGTCGTCCGGAGGCACAAGGCAAACGTGAAGCTGGCAGAACGCCTCGAGGCAGAGGGCTGGACGGCGCTAAGCCCTAACGAACTGCGGGTTACGCCGACGCAAACGCCAGTCGTTGAGCCTCAATACACGTTCAGCAATTACCGGCAAATCGTCGACGCCGAACCCAGCGACGCTTGCGTGGCGATCATCGACGGCGGCAGGACGATAGCGACGTTGACCAGCGACCAGGCGCGCGAGTTGGGCTACTTCTTGATCTCCAGGGCTGCTCAGGTCGACATCGTCAAGGCGATCGCCAAAGCGGGCACAACGGAGCCTCGGACAGACGTCATCAGGGAAATCGCACGCAAATCAACGATGGAGGCACTTCGTGACAAGCACGAACCACGGTAAGCCGCTGTCCGGATACGCCATGGTGCCCGGATGGCTCATCGAACTTCGCCCCCCGTCGCCGGCCCTGCATGCGTACGTCGTGCTGGCCATGTTCGCGACGTTCCAGCCTGGACTTGGGCAGTACACGAGCGCGTACCCGTGCCGGGAGACTGTCGCTGGCCTCATGGGCTGCTCATTGAGCACGGTCAAGCGGGCGCTGGCCTGGCTTGTCGACGCTGGGGCCGCCATCCGCACAGTCCGCTACGGCGAGGGCGGCGAACAGCTTCCATCTATGTACCGACTGGCGTTCGGGGCGCTGGTAGGACCGGATCCAAACCCCCGGGTCACCAGTGAGCCGGGGGGGAGGGTCACCAGTGAGCCGGGGGGGAGGGTCACCAGTGAGCCGGGGGGGGGGTCACCAGTGAGCCACAACCCAGAACCCCTATACCCAGAACCCTTTGACCCAGAAGAGACGGTCGCTACCGCTCCCGTCTCGGCGGAGCAGCAAGAGGCGCCGAAGCGGGAAGACATCACAGCAAGCTGGATCGATTACTGCTCGGCGCACGATGTCAGGCTATCGCCGGTACAGATCAAGCGGTACGCGGCAAAGATCAAGGAACTGCGCAGCGGCAGGATTCCCGACGACATCATCAAGCGCGCCCTGGGCGCCATGTTCGATGACCGGGTCGTCTCACGCCCCGCCCTGTTGGACAACTACGTCACCCGTGTCCAACAGGGCCCGGAACGTGGTCCTCGGCGCCTCACCCGCACCGAAGAGACCATGCAGGACACCGTCTCGCCAGACGCGATGGCCCTACTCGCCCAAACGCTAACCAACCAAAACACACAGCAGTCGATTGGATCATCATGAACCGTAATGAAACCGAAGCGGTCGCAGGCTACGTATACGCTGCCCTCGATCGACCAGTGCCAGCACCGACCGTAGCAGTATGGGCTGACATCCTGGAACCCCTGCCGTACCGGGTGGCAATCCTGGCAGTCAGAGAGATCATGCGGACAAGCCCTCACGTACCGCACCCGGCAGACATCATGCGCACGGCACGGCAGATCGAACGGCAGGAGGCGGCCGAACGCGCACGGTCGGGGCAACTCACAGCACGCGCAGAGCGGGCTGAGTCCGCCCCTACGGTCGCAGCGACCACGAATTGGGGGTACGGCATGGTAAGCAACGTCCTGGGAGCCCTGAAGAGCGCTGGGCAGGACATCATGCACGGCAGGCGTCTCGGCGTCGATCGCGCCAGTGCAATCGCAGAACGGGCCATGCTTGACTACCGCCGGCAGCACCCAGCGCCGCAGGCATGAGTCGATCGTGGTCAGGAGGCAGCACCCGTGCATGGCGGGTGCTGCGGGCCAACATCCTCTCGGCCAACCGCATGAACAACCGGGGTCGCTGCTGCGTCCAGGTCCCTGGGGTCTGCACGGGCGTGGCCGAGGAAGTGCACCATGTGAAGGGCAAGGCGTACGGCGACCGACCAGAGGACCTGCTGCCATCCTGCAAGGCGTGCAACCTGCATGTCGGGCAACCGGGCAAGGTATCGCCAAAACCAAAGAAAGTGAGCCGATGGTGAAGCCGTTCTGGCACAACGCTCTCGAACGGGCCGGCAAGACATGGTGCCAGACGTTCGTGGCCATCACGGTCATTGAGGCTGGCGCCGATCCCGTGCAGTGGGTCAAGACCAGGTGGGCAAGCGTGCTGATTATCAGCACTCTGGCTGGGCTGATCAGCCTGGCTACCAGCGTCGCTAGAGGGGACAAGCAATGCGACTCGAATATCGGAACGAACGAATCTCCATCACGCTCGACGGGACTCAGTACGGGGCAGACGTCAACGTGGTCATCTACGCCGAACCAGGAAGACAGCAGTTCTGGACAGCCCGGGGCCGGCTCACAGGACAACCAGACGCGACCAACGAGCTGAACCCAAAGCCAGCCACAAAGGAGGCTGGACTGCTAATGGAGAACGTTGGCCTCGACGTACTGATCACGACCCAGCACGGGCACAGCATGGCGCTGGTGGCACAGGCAGACGTATGGGGACATGTGGATATTGCAGGCACAGGAGTCCCGCCATGGCCAGTGCCGAACCCTCACGTCTCGCCGATCTGAAAAGTTGGCGATTTCCACCGGCCAGAACAC
>Ga0316616_100000229_pt1 | contig 15865 bp, 9 predicted proteins | sample OWC_Aug_M1_C1_D1_FD_207660 | JGI IMG/M metagenome (GOLD analysis project Ga0316616, IMG submission 207660) | Wetland soil microbial communities from Old Woman Creek delta, Ohio, United States - OWC_Aug_M1_C1_D1_B | ecosystem: Environmental > Terrestrial > Soil > Wetlands | place: USA: Ohio... | reverse complement strand
GATGGTACCCCCGCTTGCCGCGCTCCATGGGGATGATCCGTCCTGCAGGGGCGATGATCCGCACCTCGACCCGCTCTGCGTACGGAGCCCAGAGCACAAAGGCGCAGCGGCCTTCACCGAGGTAAGAGGCCCCGAGGGAATGCGTTTCATCCATGCTGTGTACCTGCTTTCACGGGAGAGGCGTCAGGGGGAGGCTTCCGCTTTTCTTCTCACGGCAATCCGGTAGAGATCCTCGTATCGGCCGGCTGCGTCCTCCCAGGTGAATCGTTTCGACATGGCCCGCAGGGCGAGCGTCCCGATGGCCCTCTCGTTGTGATAGTACGTGTGGGTCGCCCACCCGATCGTGTCGTACAGGGCCCCGGCCGTCGCCGCGTAGAACTTGAACCCCGTGCCCTTGAATCCGGCCTCGTCGAAGTTCTCCACCGTGTCGTCCAGGCCGCCCGTGGCGTGCACGACGGGCAGGGTGCCGTACCGCATGGCATACATCTGGGTGAGGCCGCAGGGCTCGAATCGCGAAGGCATGACGAAAAAATCGGACCCGGCGATAATCTTGTGGGCAAGCCCATTGTCGAAGCCGAACCGGCAGCTGAATTTTTCGGGGTGGACCCGGGCGATCCCGTCAAAAAAAGGATGGGCCCATGGCTCCCCCGAGCCCAGCAGTGCGAACTGCACGTCCAGCCCGAGGATACGGTCCATGGCCTCGGCCAGCAGATCGATCCCCTTCTGCTTCACGAGCCGCGAGACAGACCCGAAGAGAGGAACGCCCGCCTTGACCGGCAACCCGAGCGCCCGCTGCAGATCGCTCTTGCAGAGGGCCTTGTTCGAACGATCCTGCTCCGAATAGGCCGCCGCAATCAGGCGATCCGTCTCCGGGTTCCATTCCTCGTAGTCCACGCCGTTCAGGATTCCGAAGAGATCGAGGCCCCGGTCCCGCACGACACCGTCGATCCCGTAGGCAAAGTCCGGTCTGCGGATCTCCCAGGCATGGGAGGGACTCACCGTGTTGATGATCGTTGCGTGGTAGATCCCCCCTTTCAGCAGGTTCACCCGGTCGAAAAACTCCAGATCCCGGAAGTGGAAGTGTTCCCATCCGATTTCGAGGACATCCATCAGGCTCTTGTCGAAAACGCCCTGTTGCAGCATGTTGTGGATGGTCAGGAGGCTGGCGGGCTTCCAGTCGCCGGACCCCGTCCGGTAGAAGTTGTCGAGATAGACCGGGACGGCCGCCGCCTGCCAGTCGTGGGCGTGAACGACATCGGGCCTCAGGCCGAGCGCCCGCGTCAGCTCAAGGGCCGCACGGCAGAGCAGAACATAGCGGCGGTCGTTGTCGGTGTACCCTTCGCCGTCGTGGCCGTAAAGGCCCCGCCGCGCGTAGTAGGGGTCATGCCGGATGAAATAGGCGGTGACCCCCGAACCGGGTACCTGCCCCTCCAGCACCTCGACGGGAAAACGGCCCAGAACGCCCATGGGCACGTCCATCGAAAGGCAATATCGCAGATCGTACCGGTCTGCGTCGATGGAGGCATAGCAGGGCAGGACCGCCCGGACATCGTGGCCGAGCCGGGCCAGCGCCCGGGAGAGCCCGTGCAGCACGTCGCCGAGCCCGCCTTCCTTGGCGAAGGGGGCCATTTCCGCGGCGACCATGAGAATGCTCAGTGACGGCATCGTCGATACCCCTGTCGTTCAGGCCGCGGTCAGGACCGCCTGCGCAATGGAAAAATAGATCAGAAGACCCAGGATGTCCATGACCGATGCGATGAGGGGGTTGCTGGCCACGGCGGGGTCGATGCGGAGGCGCTGCAGGATCACGGGCAGGATCACACCGAGGACGCTCGACGCGATGACGATCGTGATCATCGTCAGGGAGACGATCAGGGCAATCCGGGCATCGCCCTTGAAAAATCCGAGAAGCCAGCTTGCGAGACCCATGGAGACCCCGAGCAGCATCCCGATCCCGAATTCCCTGAGCAGGGCTCCGAGCCACTGGCCTTCGCGGATGTCCCCCGTCGCCAGCGCCCGGATCATCAGGGTGGCCGACTGGTTGCCCGTGTTGCCGCCCGTGCCGATGAGCAGCGGGATGAAGAAGGCCAGGGCGATCGCAGAGTCGAGCGTGTCCGCCTGGGACGCGATGATGCCCGTGGTGACGACGCTGATGCCGAGCAGGGAGGCAAGCCAGGTCACCCGCTTGCCGTAGAGCGACAAAACGGAGGACTCCCGGTAGCTTGTCTTCAGGGGGTTCACGGCGGCCGATTTCTGGAAGTCTTCCGTCACCTCCTCCTCGGCCACGTCGAAGAGGTCATCGATCGTCACGATCCCGAGGAGGATGTCGTTGGCGTCCACGACGGGCAGGGCCGTGATGTCGTAGCGCTGGATGAGCTGAACGGCCTTCTCGCGGTCTTCGAATGCGGAGATGCGGACGACCGACTCTCCCATGATCTCGCCGATCCGCTCGGACGGCGCCGCGAGGATGAGACGCCGGAGCCCCAGGACGCCGATCAGTTTCCAGCGGGCGTCGGTGACATAGATGACGTTGATCGTCTCGCTGTCCATCCCCTTGACGCGCACATGGACCAGGGCCTCTTCGGCCGTCCAGCCGGGGCGGACCGCCACGTAGTCCGGCGTCATGAGACGGCCCACACTCTCCTCGGGATAGCCAAGGAGCTGGAGCGTCTCCTGGCGGTCCTCGACGCTGAGCAGGTTGAGCATCTTCTGAATGGCCTGGCCGGGCAACTCCTCCAGAAATTCCGCCCGGTCGTCGGGGCTCAGACCGGCCAGGATCATCCGGGTCTCCTCCGTCGTGAGAGCCTTGAGGAGATTCTTCTGCGTCCTGTCCGCCAGGTAGGAGAAGACCTCCGAGAGCATCTCCCGGGGCAGCAACCGCAGGACGACGATGCGGTCCCTCTCGCCCAGCCGCTCGATGGTGTCTGAGATGTCCGGTTCGGGAAGCTCGACGAGCAGTTCGTGCAGTTCGGTCCACTGCTGATTTGCGATCAGCTCCTCGATCTCCGGTTGCAGGAGTTCGATTGTCTTCGACATGAACCAACACCTTTGCACAACAGGATCGCGACCTCCGCGGCGGTCGATTCCGGGGCGGCTTCCGCAAGAGATATGAGTCCATCATAGATTCCGGACGACGGCCGGTCAACCGTTAATCGGCCGTCACGGAGACGTCCGGGGCAAAGAGCGGGTCGCATCCGGCTCGCGAATCCGTTCCCTACCCTCGCGGGGAGCCCTGCGCACGTTCGGCGAGGGCCGCGATGCGATCCTCCAGCGGCGAAGACGAGCAGGTTTGTCATTTCCAGTTCGATGCCCTGCTCGTCGAGAATCCGGTCGACCCCAAGCAGGCGCAGCACGACGGTCAGGATCAGGATAAGAATGACACAACCCGTTTCATCGGCGGATCCTCCTTTTCGGCTCCGAATGGTTGCGGCTTCGGTCCATACGGATCATTCCCCCATGACGTAGGTGCCCGGTGCGTCACCGAGAGGGATGTAGCCCTGCTCGGGGCGGCCCATGGGGGGAGGCGCCGTCGGCCCCCCGGAGAGTTCCCCCAGCCAGGAAAGCCAGGCCGGCCACCACGACCCCTTCTGCCGCGGGGTTTGCTCCAGCCAGGTGTCGGGGTCCATGTGGCGGTCTTGCTCCATCCTGGTCGTGATTCGGAACGAAGAGCGCTCGCTCGGCGGGGGGTTGACGACGCCGGCATTGTGGCCTCCGCTCGTGAGGACGAAGGTCACGTCGGTGTCGGCCAGGCGGTGAATTTTGTAGACGGAGCGCCAGGGGGACACGTGGTCCCTCTCGGTCCCGACGACGAACAGGGGGGCCCGGATGTCCCCCAGGGCGACCGGTTTCCCGCCGGCCTCGAAGCGTCCCTGGGCGAGATCGTTGTTCAGAAACAGGCGCCTGAGGTAGTCGGAGTGCATCCGGTAGGGCATGCGGGTCGCATCGGCGTTCCAGGCCATCAGGTCGTTCATGGGGCGCCGTTTGCCCATCAGGTAGTCGTGCACGTAGCGGGACCAGACGAGGTCGTTGGTCCGCAGCATCTGAAAGGCCCCGGCCATCTGCCGGGCGTCCAGGTACCCCTGGTCCCACATCATGTTCTCCAGGAACATCACCTGGGACTCGTCGATGAAAAGCGCCAGTTCCCCGGGCTCGGTGAAATCCGCCTGCGCCGCCATCAGCGTGACGCTCTTCAGCCGCTCGTCCCCGTCCCGGGCCATGGCGGCAGCGGCGATCGTCAGAAGGGTGCCGCCGAGGCAATAGCCCGCAGCGTGGATTTTCCGCCCGGGGACGATGGCCGACACGGCATCGAGGGCCGCCTGGACGCCGAGGGCCCGGTATTGCTCCATCCCGAGATCGCGGTCCTCCGGCCCTGGGTTTTTCCAGGAGATCATGAACACGGTGTGTCCGTGGTCGACGAGATGCCGGACCAGGGAATTGTGAGGGGAGAGGTCCAGGATGTAGTACTTCATGATCCAGGCCGGGACGATCAGGACCGGCTCCTGTTGAACGCTCCCCGTGGAGGGCGCATACTGGATCAGCTCAATCAGCCGGTTGCGGAAAACGACTTTGCCGGGCGTTACGGCCACGTTTCCCCCGACCTCGAAGGCCTCGGCCCCCGCCGGCTTTTTTCCGAGAACGTCCCGTCCCCAGTCATCGAGCATGTTCGTGACCCCGCGGGCCAGGTTTTCTCCCCTCTGCTCGACGGTGGCGCGCAGAAGCTCGGGGTTCGTCCAGAGGAAATTGTAGGGGGAGAAGACATCGAGCACCTGCCTCGCCGCAAAGGAGACCATGTCCTCGTGGCGGCGCGAGACCCCCTGGACCCCGGTGGTCGCGTTGTGCCACCACTGCTGCAAAAGCAGGAAGGACTGCCAGGAAAGATTGTAGGGCCAGCGCTGCCAGTCCGCGCCGGAAAAGCGGCGGTCCTGGGGAAGCGGTTCGATGCAGGGAGCGGCCGCTTGATCCCTGGCGCAGTCCCGCAGATGAAGCGAAAGACGCAGGGCCTTGCGGACCGCCTTCTCCCCGAGCTGGGCCTGTTTCCCCGGCGAAAAGGCAAGGTGCATCAGCCAGTCCAGGTAGGCAAACAACAGGGACGCCGGCGAGAGGCCGTGCGTGAGACGCCCCAGCCACGCGTTGACCACGCGGTCCAGATTGGACCCGGCGGCCGGTGTCGTGAACGTTTGCTTCGTTTTCATCGCGTTCCTCCTCTTCGTTGCGTGTTTTCCCTGCGTCCGTCCCTTTGCCGGCTCAGGCGGGTTCGGGCAGGTCGATGTTGAGCGCCCCGCCCGGCATGAGGGCGTAGCGCTCGTCGAGGTAGCCGATCATCACTTCGCCGTCTTCGACCGACTCGCGCGCGATCGTAATCGCACGGGGCTTGGCAACGACCTCGAGACGGCTGCCCCGAACCTGGAGTTTCATCCGGAGGTGGCGCAATTCCGCAGGGATTCGGGGGTTCAGGTGGACGGCGCCGTCCCGGAACTCGAGCCCCATGTAGCACCTCTGGATCAGATCCACCGTCCCGGCCATGGCCCCGAGATGAATCCCCTCGTGGGTGGTGCCGCCCTGTATGTCCGAGATGTCGCTCTCGAGGGCCTGCTTGAACAACTTCCAGGATTCGATACGGTCCGACCGGCTGAGGACCCAGGAGTGGACCACATTGCTGAGCGTCGAGCCGTTCGATGTCCGCTCCAGGTAGTAGTGGATGTTCCGGGGGATCGCGGCGGGATCGAAGTCGTACCCCATGGCCGAGAAGAGTTCCTGAAGCTGCTCCGCCGAGAAGAGGTAGAAGAGCATGAGCACATCGGCCTGCTTGGAGGCCTGGTAACGGTTCGGCGAGTCGCCCTCGGCCTCGAGAATCCGGTCGAGGCGGTGGATGTCGCCGTACTTTTTCCGGTAGCCCGCCCAGTCGAAGGGTGCCAGCCGCTCGTAGCCCTCGAACTGGCTGATGATGCCGTCGTCGTGAAAGGGCACCTTCATTCTCACCGGAATCACGCCCCAGAGATTGACCTCCCGGTCCTCGAGTTTGATCTTTTCCCTCAGTTCCCGCAGGGCTTCCGGGCCCAGGAGATCCATGACGCGAAGGGCCGTCCGGAGCACCCAGGCGGTCATGACATTCGTGTACGCGTTGTTTTTCAGACCCGGCTCCGGGGCATCGGGGTATGCCTCGTGATATTCGTCGGGGCCCACGACCCCGTGGATCTCGTAGCGGTTCTCTCTCGTGTTGTAGGAAGTTCGGTGGGCGAGCATCCGGGCGATCTCGAAGATGACTTCCGCCCCGAAGCCGCGCAGGAAGGCCCGGTCCCCCGTCATCGCGAAATACTGCCAGATGTTGTAGGCGATCGCCGCATTGACGTGGAGCTGAAGGCGGGAATGATCGGGGAGCCAACGCCCGGAGCGGGGGTTGAGGCGCAGCGTCTGCGTTTCTTCCCGGCCGTCGCTGCCGCTCTGCCAGGGGTACAGGGCGCCGCGCAGCCCCGCGCCCTCAGCGGCCTTCCGGGCCCCCTCGAGACGCCGGAATCGGTACAGCAGCCGGGAGCGGGCGACTTCGGGGAAGCGCAGATTCAGAAAGGGAAGGATGAAGAGCTCGTCCCAGAAGATGTGCCCCCGGTAGGCCTCCCCGTGCCAGCCGCGGGCAGGGATGCCCACATCGAGATCGACGGTGTTCGGGGAGGCAACCTGCAGCAGGTGAAAGAGGTGAAGGCGCAGAACCATCCGGGTACGCTCATCGGCACCCAACTCCATGTCGCAACGCTCCCACAGGTGCCGCCACGCGAGCTCGTGACTCTCCAGCAACGCTTCGAACCTCTCGGCCTTCCCGGCATCCTCGCAGGCGTTCAGGACGGTCTCCGAAATGGCGGGGTCCCTCGATGTGCGCAGACCGATCACCTTCTCCACCGAAACGGCGTCCCCCGATGCCATCTCCACGAAGAGATCCTCCGCGATGTACCCCGGGGCCGTGTCGATCCGGCGGCTTGCGTCCCTCTCCCCTTCGCGGGTGAACAGCCGGGTCCGGGCGGCCTGCGCCACATGGAGAAGCGACTGGTTCGTGCGCACGAGGAGAAAAGGGATGGATCCCCCGCTCATGCCGCAGCGCACCGGCTCGAGGTGCCGGCTGTTGAGTTTCCGGTAGCGCTCGACACCGTCGTTGACGACGGTACCGTCCAGGGACGATCGGATCTGGAGAGGGCCGGCCCAGTTCACGGCGGTGATCCGCGTCTCGAGGGCCGCCAGGTGCTTTCGGTTCATGTGAACAAGGCGGCGGCTCTCGACGATGGACTCGCGGCCGCTGCGGTCCCGGAAGCGGAATGACCGCGAGAGAAGCCCTGTCTTGAGGTGCAGATCCTGGCGGTACGACAGCAGGTGCACGGAGTGGATGTTGAACCAGTCGTCATCGCCGATCCGGAAATTCAAGCCCAGCCAGTTGGGCATGTTCACCAGGTCCTCATTCTGCACGACCCTGCCGGAAATGTCGGTCTCGAGCCGGTTGTACCCGCCGGCGATATAGGTACCGGGGTAATGGATCCCGTCGGCCCGCGACTCGGGAGCCGCGCCCCGGGTGAAGAAATACCCGTTGCCCAGCGTGCAGAGGGCCTCGCGAAGCTTTTCCTCTGCGGGGTTGAAGCCGGTGTAGGCCAGGGTCCATTCAGGCATGGGGGGCGCCTCCCTTCGCGATCTCGAGAATCATGCCCAGAAAATCCCGCACCTCGTCCGGGCTCCGCAAGGTATAACGCGCCTCCGTCGGGCCGACCTGATCCCGCACGACGACGGAAATGCCGCGTCTACGGAGAGCACGGAATGCGTCCTCGTCGGTTACGTCGTCACCGATGAAAAGGGGCAGAACGTCCTTCCCATCGAGACGGAGCTCGCTCAGCAGAAAGAGGACCGCCTCGCCCTTGTTCCACTCGAGGGCGGGCTGGAGCTCGAAGACTTTCTTCCCATATGTCTTTCGCAGCCCTTGATGGCCGTCGGCGGCTTCGTTCACGGCCTTCTCCACGGCGCTCACCTCCTCGTCCGCGACGAGTCGGTAATGGACGGCGATGGAGAATCGCTTGCGCTCGACGAGGCAACCGCGCATGCCCCTCAACCCGTCCTTCAGCGCCCGTTCCGCAGCATCCAGGGAGGGGAGGTAGGCGCCTGCCGCTTCGTGCTCCACCTGCAGACCACCGGGACCCGTGATTTCGAAGCCGTGGCTGCCCGCATAGATCAGGGAGTCGATGCCGACGAGTTTCCGGATGTCGCGCAGGTCCCTTCCGCTGACGATGGCCACGGGACAGACCTCGGCCAACTCCGCGATCAACCGACGCGCATCGTGCGACAGAAGCGCCCGATCCGGCGTCTCGACGATGGGCGTCAGAGTGCCGTCGTAATCGAGAAAGATCGCAAATCGCCTTCCCCGGGCTTCAGCCAGGATTGCCTCCCGGCTGTCAAGCGCCGAAGGAAGGCTGTCGGCGGCAATCCCCTGCAGTGGAGCGGACTCGCCGACGGAGAGTTCCGAAAGGTCGGCGATGACGATTTCCGCGCCGCCGCCTCGCAGATGCGCCGCCTGCCTTTCGCCCCCGGCGAACCCCACGACGAGGCCGAAGCCACCGGCCCTGGCCGCTTCCACCCCGGCCAGGGAGTCCTCGACGACGGCGCAGCGCCACGGTTCCACGGCCAGGCGTGCCGCCGCCTCGAGAAAGACGCCGGGGTCTGGCTTCCCGCGAATGCCCAGGCGTTCCGCGTCGAGGCCGTCCACCTTGGCATCGAAGCGCTCCGCGAGCCCCACCGTCTCGAGGATGGCCGTGCAGTTTTTGCTTGCCGAGATCACGGCGCACCGGAAGCCGTGCCGCTTCAGTTCTTGAAGAACCCCGGCCAGCGAGTCGGCGATTTTCACGCCTTCGTCCTTGATGTACTTCTGAAAAAGCCTGTTTTTCCAGTTGCCCAGACCGTAAAGCGTTTTCAGGCCCGGGGGGTCCGTGTCGCGCCCCTCGGGCAGGAGAATGTTGCGAGACCGCAGGAAGTCCCGGACGCCGTCGATACGGGGCTTCCCGTCCACGTAAAGGCGGTAGTCCTCCTCGGAGTCGAAAGGGCTGAGGAGGGGGCCTTCCTTCTCGCCGCCGGCTCTGCCGTCCATGGAGAGAAATGTGTCGAACATGCTCTTCCAGGCCCGGGCGTGGAGCGAGGCCGTGTCGGCAACAACCCCGTCGAAATCGAAAATGACGGCGTCGAATCCCTCGCGCGTCAAGATGGTTCCCTGCTCCTTCTGCATGTTATCCCCCTGGTCATGGAGTAAAAATCGTTAAACCCGCCGGTGCCGTGGCAAGCGGAACGCCCGGCAGGTCGCGGCATCTCCCCGGCCTCTACATCGTCAAATGCTTTCTATGGCGTTCGTCTTCGTCCTGGATGGCCTGGAACTCCCGGTCGGCGATCTCCAGAAGACCTGCCACGGCGGCAAGGCGGCGGCGAATGCCAGCCGGAATCGCCCGGACGGATTTGTACTGAATGTCGTGCTCGATCTCGGCCCATGCGTGCTGGAGGATCGTCCGGACCTGGATCTCGGCAACCAGGCCCTGGAACCACCTCCGGTCCGAACGGTCCAGGTGTTCGGGGGCGAGTTCCACGAGATAGTGAACGCTCCGGTATCCGAAACTGTTCGACGCAGCCCGGGACTCCGACTTGTTGTCCTTCTCGAGTACACGAAATCGATCGCGGATGACCGCGTCGACTTCGTTGACGGTTTTCGGGAAGAACGTGATCACCCGCACGCCGGCCATATCCGTCACCGTCTTCAACGGTTCCAGGGCATGCCGGGAGGCTCGCTGCGCCCCGAGGAGCCGCCTGACTTTTCTCTCGAAACTCTCCACCGATTTGGTCCGGGCTTCGATGGAGTGGATCTTGATCGACCGTCCCGTGATTTCCTCCGAGATCGTCTGCCGAACATGGCGGCAAAAGGCGCCGTAGAGCGGACGAAGTTCTTCATACCGCGCAACGGCCTCCCGGATGAGAGGCGACGGATCGTGCCGCGGCGTCTCCGGCAACCCCGGGGTGGTCCTTCGCGCTGCCGTCATGGAATGCCCCCTTTCCCGGTAAGCGAAGGCGCAACGGGCGCCGAACGCTTCCGGATCCATTTCTCTGCGCCGACGACCAGGGAAACGGCGGCGGAAACGGCAACGATGGCGGCCCAATCGGCAGGAGCCAGAGGCGCGCTGTGGAACAGGGTGTTCATCCAGGGATGGTAGGTGTAGAAGAGCTGCAGCGCGATCGTCGCGACAGACCCTCCGATGACCCATGGATTGGAAAACAGTCCCAGGCTTCGCATCGAGTGCCGCAGCGAGCGGCAGTTGAAGAGGTAGAACAGTTCGATCATCACGATGACGTTGACGGCGACGGTGCGCGCCTCGGCCAGATCGGCGCCCCCCGCCTTCTTGTGCAGGAAGAGCGCGAAGACGGCCCCGAGCATGAGAAAGCTCACCAGGATGATCCGCTGGATCAAAACCCCCGTCAGGATCGGGCTGTCGGGCTCTCGCGGGGGTCTCATCATGACATCGGCCTCCTTCGTTTCGAAGGCAAGCATCAGCCCCAGCAGCAGGGCCGTCGTCATGTTGATCCACAGGATCTGCACCGGCAGCACGGGCAGGGCCATGCCTGCCCCCGCGAGGATGGAGGTGATGATCACGAGCGCCTCGCCCCCGTTGGTGGGCAGCGTCCAGACGAAGAACTTCGTCAGGTTGTCGAAGATGCGGCGCCCCTCCTCGACGGCGGCCTCGATGGTGGCGAAGTTGTCGTCGGTGAGAACCATGTCGGCGGCCTCCTTGGCGACTTCCGTCCCCGTGATGCCCATGGCGATCCCGATGTCGGCCTGTTTCAGGGCCGGGGCGTCGTTGACGCCGTCTCCCGTCATGGCGACCACCTGGCCCCGGGCCTGCAGGGCCTCGACGAGCCTGAGCTTCTGCTCCGGGGCGACACGGGCGAAGACCCTGGCCCGGCTTGCCACGTCGATCATCTCCGCATCGGTGAATTCCTGCAGCTCCCGCCCGGTGACGGCAATGTCCCGGCCGCTGTCGACGGACGGGTCCGTCAGGCCGAGTTGGGCCGCAATGGCCGAGGCCGTGACGGCGTGATCGCCCGTGATCATCTTCACGTCGATGCCGGCCGTCTTGCACGCCTCGATCGCCTTCATGGCCTCCTGCCGGGGCGGGTCGATCATGCCCTGCAGCCCCAGGAAGGTCAGGCCCGAAATGTCGTCCGACGACCCAAAGGCCCTCTGCTGCGCCGGGAACTCCTTCCGGGCAAAGGCGAGCACCCGGAGACCTTTGCCCGCCAGGGTTTCGGCGGCCTGCAGGACGGACTCCCTGTCGAGTTCGTCCATACGCCCATCTGGCGTGAGGGCCTTCGCGCTCTGATCGAGGATCTTCTCGACGGCGCCCTTCACGTACGCTACGGGCGGCTTTCCGTCACCCGGGTCGTGAAGCGTTGCCATGTAGGCCCGTTGTGATTCGAAGGGGATCACGTCGACGCGGGGCCATGCTTCCGCCGCATCAACCCTCAGCCCCGCCTTGGCGGCGGAGACGAGGAGGGCCCCTTCCGTGGGGTCGCCCTCGACCGTCCAGCGCTCGTCCTTCCGGACAAGCCGGGAGTCGTTGCACAGAAGCCCCGCCCGGAGGCACTCGGTCAGGGCCGCACACGCGGCCGCTTCCAGGGCGGCATGGTCTCTCGTCACCTCGCCCTCGGGCGCATAGCCGCTGCCGCTCATCTCGTAGACCTCCCCCCCTGCAAGGAGCTTCTGCACCGTCATCTGATTCTCCGTCAGGGTGCCCGTCTTGTCGGAGCAGATGACCGTCGTGCTCCCGAGGGTCTCGACGGCGGGAAGTTTGCGAATGATGGCGTGGACGTCGGCCATCCGCTTGACGCCGATCGCCAGGGTAATCGTGACGGCGGCGGGCAGCCCCTCGGGGATGGCACTCACCGCCAGGGCCACGGCCGCCATGAACATCTCCAGGGCGCTGTGCCCGACGAACCACCCTGCAAAGAACAGCGCAGCCGAAACCGCCAGGATGACGACAAGAAGCACACGGCTGAAATGGGCGATCTTCTTCGTCAGCGGCGTTGCGATCTCGACCGCCTCGGCGATGAGGCCGGAGATGCGGCCCGTCTCCGACCGGTCGCCCGTGGCAACGACGATGCCGTTTCCCTGGCCAAAGGTGACGAGCGTACCCGCGTAGGCCATGTTGTGCCGGTCCGCGAGGATCGTATCGTCCGACAGGATATCGATCTTCTTGGCAACGGGCACGGACTCCCCCGTGAGGGCCGACTCGTCGATCTGGAGCTCCCGCGAGACGAAGAGCTGCAGATCCGACGGGACCTTGTCGCCCGACTGCAGAAGGACGATGTCACCCGGCACGAGTTCGACGGACGGGATCGTGAGCGTCGCACCGTCGCGGATGACGACCGCCTGCGTGGTCATCATCGTCATGAGGGACTCGATCGCCCGCTCGGCCTTCGATTCCTGGAGAAAGCCCACGAAGGCGTTGACGAGGACGACGCCGAAGATGACCGAAGAGTCGACCCACTCGCCGAGCGCCGCCGTCACCGCTCCCGCGGCGATCAGGATGTAGATCAGCGGCTGGTGAAACTGCAGCAGGAAGCGCACCAGGAGGCCGGTCCTTTTCTTCGCCGTCACTCGGTTGGGGCCGAAACGCGCTCGTCGATCCTCGACCTCGGAGGCTGCGACTCCGCGCTTCAGGCTCGTTTTCAACAGGCCGGCCGTCTCTTCCGGGGGGCTGTGATGCCAGGGTCTGTCGGGGAGATGCTCCAGCATGACGAGTCATCCTCCGTTATCTGGCGGATTCCTTAGTGCGTTGCGCGTGGCTTTTTCGGCTCGGGCGATGCCCGGAAGATCGACACGGCGCCGGCTCCGTCCCGGGACGGCGAGGTCCCGGTGATCGGACCGGTGAAGGGGCCCGGCAAGGAGTCAGGCCTGCATGCGCATAAAAAAACGGGCCGCAATCCGATTGACATCAGATGGCGGCCCGACCATCGGCAAACCCTCCGGAATCATCGTACCGGACCCGTTACCGTTTATTCGCTTGCGTAAAAAATAACGGATCGGAACGCTGCCTGTCAACCTTTTTTGGGTTTTTTCTGGATTTACGCCGCATATTCATAGGGATAGATCACGTGAAATTCCGGGTCCCCTCACGAATTGTCCATCTCGACGGCCTCGCTGATCCGGTCTTCGAAGTCCGGGATCGCGGCGTTGACGCGGACCCAGGCGGCAAGCATCGGGACGCCCATGGGGTCTTCCACGAAATCGGCGATCGCCTTGCGCAGCGCTCCGACGAAAAACTCGACGGCCTCGATCTCGCTGTGGCGGTCGTAGGTGAGCCCGTTGATGAGCGACAGGGCGTGGTATTTTTCGATGGTGACCCGCGCCTCCTGGATGTAGGCCGTCAGCATCGTCCGGAAAAACGCCTCGCTCAGGACGATCCCGTCCTGAGTGAGCACCCGGAAGAGGGCCCTCGCGATGTCCCCCGCCATGCGAAGCAATCCCTCGTTGGGCTTTTCTTTCCGCAGTACCTGGTGCTTGTGTTCGTAGGTCTCCGCGAGCTCCGCCTGGCAGATCCGGTTGATGGACGCCCGCTGGTAAACCTCGCTCAGCAGCGACACCTCGAGCCCCCACGTGGGCGAAATCCGGATGCCTCTCGCGAGGCTCGAGATGAAGGCGAATTCCCCGGACAGGGCGTAGCGGAAATTGTCCAGGTACGACAGGAAGGCGTTGAAGCCCAGGATGCGGCGAAGCGTCCGGATCATGGGAGTGTAGAAAAGCCGCGTCACGCGTCCGTAGAGCCGGTCCGTCACGCGGGCGTAGTAGCCCTTGCTGAACTCGAAATCCAGGGCCGGGTGCGCCACGGGGTAGAGGAGCCGCGCCAGCATCTCCCGGCGGTAGTTGACGATGTCGCAGTCGTGCAGGGCGATGGCATAGACATCCCGTTCCGACAGGATGCTGCCGAGGGTCATCCACACGGATCGTCCCTTGCCGGGGTGGTTCATGGAGAAATCGTTCCGCATCAGCTCCCGGTAGAGCTTCTTCATCCTGGGACCGTCGTGCCAGACGACCCTCACATCGGCCTTCAGCACGGACATGTACCCCCTTACTTTTTCGAACTCTGCTCTGCCGGCCCGATCCAGGGAGAGAACGACCTTGTGGAGGTAGTCCACATCCTTCAATTCCTCGATGATCCGGGGCATGGCGGGGGTCTCGAATTCCGAATACAGCGCGGGCAGCAGCAATACGAGCTTGCGGCGCCGTGCGATGGCCCTGAGCTCCGCTTCGAGTTCCCCGACGGGGCGCTCCCGCAGTTTTTGCAGCGTCGTGATCATGCCGTGCTGCCAGAAATCAGCCATCGTGCACCTCCTCATCCCAGATTTTGATCAGGTAGTCTTTCATTTTTTCGAATGCCAGGGCGTGCGCCTCGAAGAGGCGCTCCGCCTCATCGGGGTTTTTCTCCCGCACCTCGTTGATGAGGCTCGCCACCCTGGCGTTGTACAGAGGGACCATCGTGTCGAGGATCTTGAAGCGCTGCCGCGGCGACGCGTGGAAGTAGCGGGCATAGCGGTAAACAATGCGGACCCACGTTTCGACGGGCAGATGAAAGTCCTCCCGGCGCGAGATCGAGACCAGGCCCCGGATGACTTCGAGGTCCCGCTCCTCGATGATCCGCTGCCAGACGCCCGAGAAGTTCGCCCAGCCCATCCGGAAATAGTCGATGAGGCCCTCCTGATCGATCTCGAAGGGGGCCGGCTCCTGTTCGAACTCCTCGCCCAAAACCGGGACGTCCCGGGACCTGCGGACCTTTTGCCAGTAGCCGGCGTTGGTTTCCATGAGCTGGAAGATCGTCCCCACGACTTGGCGGAACATGGGGCCCAGGTCAGCGCCGGGGTCCTTTTCGCCGTGGACCTTGACTCCCAGACGCGCCTGGCAGAGTTTGAAGCCTCCCACGATGGCCGTCGTCGTCATCCAGACGTCGATGCCGAAGCGGGCCACGTCGGATTCCCAGACGTCCTGGTCAAAGTAGAACTTTGCCAGCTTCTGGGAGATCCCGAAGTCTCCCCCGATGGGCTGGCGGATCCGGCTCCCGTAAAGGGCGCGCGTCAGGTTGTAGGCGATCGTGTTGGTGATGGTGCCGTCGAGCTTGTAGCGCCGGTAGAAGGGGGCGACGAAGTCGTATCCGCCGAATACGGGATCGAGGACGTTTTTCACCCACTCGGGCTTGATGGAGACGAGGTCGGAGTCGAAGACGGCCACGGCTTTCGCCTTGAGGAAGTTGGCCACTTCAAAGGCGGCCCGGAGGCCGGACCCCTTGCCGGGAAGGCCCCGGTAGATCGTCACGATTTTTTCGATGTTGTAGGAGTGGATCTGCAGGAGATTGGCGATCTCGCGCGTGTCGTCCGTCGAGCCCCCGTCGGCGACGAGGATGACGGCCTTCGCCTCGGGATAGTGTCGCTCGAGACCGGCGGCGATCGTCTTGATCACGTATACGATGGCCGATCCGCTGTAGTAGGAAGGGATGCCGATCACGATGTCGGCATAGCGGAGCCGCTCGATCGTCTTTCTGGCATGGTCCCTCAGGGTCGTCGAGAACCGGGTTGCGTCTGTCATGGTCGTCGCTTCCTCCTGTCTCCCTTCATTCGGTCTGCGCCATCAGCCCTTCGAGGATTCCCCGGACGGCCTCGTTCCACCCGAGGCTTCCCGGGTGAGGCGCCTTGAGCAGTTTCGGCAGGATCAGTTCCTCGTAACGGCCGTCCGGGTGAGGCATCAAAACCGGGATATCCACGGCAGTGAGCATGGAAAAGTCGTTGGGCCGGTCACCGATTGCGACGGTCAGCAGCT
>Ga0316616_100000228_pt1 | contig 15964 bp, 13 predicted proteins | sample OWC_Aug_M1_C1_D1_FD_207660 | JGI IMG/M metagenome (GOLD analysis project Ga0316616, IMG submission 207660) | Wetland soil microbial communities from Old Woman Creek delta, Ohio, United States - OWC_Aug_M1_C1_D1_B | ecosystem: Environmental > Terrestrial > Soil > Wetlands | place: USA: Ohio... | reverse complement strand
GAGCACGGCCATGGGCGCTTGGCCGAAGGTCTGGCGGCGGATATCGGCCTCTTCGCCATCGAGGCCGGCGAGTTCACCTATCACGATTTCTTCGGAAACCCGTTGCAGGCAGGACGGCGCCTGATCTGCCGAGGCACCGTCAAGGACGGCCGACTCCTGACCCCGGAGGAGCAGGAACCGATGCCGTTCAGCTTCATGCGACGTTAGTAGAAATGGCAATTGGGCGACTTGGCAATTCGGCAATTTGGGGGAAGAACGCATAGCGCAGAGCGCATAGGACAAAGCGTCGGCCGCTATGCGCTATGCGCTTCGCGCCATGCGCCGCTGGGAAGAGCAGCAGGCAGGCGGCAGCGGGGAGCGGGCAGGAAGCAAAGCGCAGAGTGCCAAGGGCAAAGGGCCGGACGCTATGCGCTATGCGCTTAGCGCTTTGCGCCATGCGCCGGTGGAACGACAAGCTGGCAGCGAAAACGAGAGGAAAGGAAGATCACATGAACCTGTTCAAGCAATACGCGCCGAAGGACGGCTACACGCCGCTTGTCAAACCGGGCAAGGATGGCATCGAGTTTCTGGAGGAGGGAATCCTGCGGCTCCCCGCAGGCGGCACGTATCGGAGTTCCAGCGACGGCTGCGAGATCGCCATCGTCCTCTTGGGCGGCCTCGCGAATGTCACCGTCGGCGGGGCCGAATTCCTCTCCATCGGGGGCCGGGCGCACGTGTTTGCCGGGAGAGCGACTACCGTCCACATTCCGCCGGGCCACAAGTTCAAGATCGAAGCTGTCGGCGCCGTGGAAGCAGTCCTGGCCAAGTCTCCGAGCGACCTGGGCGGCGAGCCCCGCCTCATCGGGCCCGAGAAGGTAAAGGTGTCCACGCGCGGCAAGGACGCGTGCGAGCGGCAGATCCACGACATCATCGACGCGAACTTCCCGTCCAAGCGACTCTTGATAGGCGAGACCTTCAACGGTCCAGGGAGGTGGTCCAGCTACCCGCCGCACAAGCACGACCGGAACGCGCCACCGGAAGAGACCCGCATGGAGGAGGTGTACTTCTTCAAGGTCAACCCTCCCCAGGGCTTCGGCTTCCAGCGCGTGTACAGTCCGGAGCGGAAGCTGGACGAGACCTTTGTGATCCGGGACAACAGCCTGGTCAAGTTGCCCTACGGGTACCACCCCGTAGCCGCTGCGCCGGGGTACTCCCTCTACTACCTCTGGATCCTGGCCGGCGAGCCGCGCAACTACACGCTCTATGACGACCCCGATCACAAGTGGGTGAAAGATTTGTGAGCGTGCCGGTCGCGCGTATCGTGCCTTCGCCTCAGTGTGGTGCCTGCGAAGCCGCGACGGTCGCTGTCGTGGCTTGTTCTCGGGTTCCGCGTGGCCGACGTGTCGCGGACGTTGAAGCATCCCACGGTCGTCCCGCGTCCAGGGAGACAGAATGCCGAAACGCACTGACATCCACAAGATCCTGATCATCGGCTCCGGCCCAATCATCATCGGCCAAGCCTGCGAGTTCGATTACTCCGGAACCCAGGCGTGCAAGGCCCTCAGAAAGCTCGGCTACCAAATCGTCCTCGTCAACTCGAACCCGGCCACCATCATGACCGACCCCGCCATGGCGGACGCGACCTACATCGAGCCGCTCAACGTCGCATCCATTGCGGAGATCATCGCAAGGGAGAGGCCCGACGCACTGCTGCCAAACCTAGGCGGCCAGACGGGGCTGAACCTCTCCTCGGCGCTCGCGCGCGAAGGCATCCTGGAGAAGCACGGGGTGAAGGTGATCGGCGTCAACGTGGACGCCATCAAGCGCGGCGAGGATCGCCAGGAGTTCAAGACCACGATGGCGCGGCTCGGCATCGACATGCCCAGGAGCGACATCGCCCACAGCCTGAAGGAAGCGAAAGCGGTCGTGAAGCGGATCGGCTTCCCGGTGGTCATCCGTCCCGCGTACACCTTAGGAGGGACGGGCGGCGGCTTCGCGTACAACATGGAAGAGTTCGAGACCATCGTCAGCCGCGGTCTGTCCATGAGCCTGGTCGGCCAGATCCTGGTAGAGGAGTCGGTCCTCGGGTGGGAGGAGCTCGAACTGGAGGTCGTCCGCGACGCCAAGGGGCAAAAAATCACCGTCTGCTTCATCGAGAACGTGGACGCCATGGGGGTGCACACCGGGGACTCGTACTGCACCGCGCCGATGCTGACCATCGCGCCGGACCTGCAGCAACGCCTGCAGCGGTATTCCTACGACATCGTGGACGCCATCGAAGTCATCGGCGGGACCAACGTCCAGTTCGCGCATGACCCGAAGACCGGCCGGGTGGTGGTCATCGAGATCAATCCGCGCACCTCCCGGTCCTCGGCCCTGGCCAGCAAGGCCACCGGATTCCCCATCGCGTTCGTTTCGTCCCTCCTCGCGTGCGGGCTCACGCTGGACGAGATCCCCTACTGGCGCGATGGCACCCTCGAGAAGTACACGCCGTCCGGCGACTACGTGGTGGTGAAGTTCGCCCGCTGGGCCTTCGAGAAGTTCAAGGGCGTGCAGGACAAGCTGGGGACGCAGATGCGGGCCGTCGGCGAGGTCATGAGCATCGGGAAGACGTACAAGGAAGCGCTGCAGAAGGCGATCCGCTCCCTGGAGATCGGGCGGTACGGTCTCGGCTTCGCCAGGGATTTCCACCGGAGGCCCCTGGCGGATCTCATGGATCTCCTGAAGGAGCCGTCCAGCGAGCGCCAGTTCGTCATGTACGAGGCCCTGCGCAAGGGCACCACCACCGAGGCGCTGAACGCCCGCACGCATATCAAGGCGTACTTCATCGAGCAGATGCGGGAGCTGGTTCAGGAGGAGGAACAGTTGCTCCAGCACCGGGGGCACGTGCCGCCCGCAGACCTACTCGCCCAGGCCAAGAAGGACGGCTTCGCCGACAGGTACTTGGCAGAGATCCTGGAGGTCCCCGAGGCCGAGATCCGCGCGCGGCGGACCGAGCTGGGCGTAGTGGAGGCCTGGGATGCCGTGCCCGTGAGCGGTGTGGAGAACGCCGCGTACTACTATTCGACGTACCACGGAACCGACCGCACCCCGACCAGCTCGCGACGTAAGATCCTCGTCCTGGGCGGCGGACCGAACCGGATCGGGCAGGGGATCGAGTTCGACTACTGTTGCGTCCACGCGGCTCTCGCCCTTCGCGAGGCGGGCTACGAGTCGATCATGATCAACTGCAACCCGGAGACCGTGTCCACGGACTACGACACCTCCGATAAGCTCTACTTCGAGCCCCTGACCGTCGAGGACGTCCTCGCCATCTACCAGAAGGAGCGGCCGGAAGGGGTGATCGTCCAGTTCGGTGGGCAGACGCCCCTCAACCTCGCGGCCGAGCTCGAAACGGCGGGCGTGCGGATCGTCGGCACGCCCCCGGCGGTGATCGACCTCGCCGAGGACCGGGATCGCTTCCGCAAGGTGATCGCCAAGCTGGGCATCCCGGAGCCGGAGTCGGGGATGGCCAGCACCCTCGACGAGGCGCTGTCGATCGCCGCCCGCATCGGATATCCCTTGATGGTCCGCCCCTCCTACGTCCTCGGCGGCCGCGCCATGGAGAAGGTGCACGACGAGGAGATGCTCCGCGAGTACGTGGCCAAGGCCGTCGAAATCTCTCCAGCGCGTCCGATCCTCATCGACCGGTTCCTGGAGGACGCCATCGAGGCCGAGGCGGATGCCATCGCCGACGGCCGCGACGCGTTCGTCCCCGCGGTGATGGAGCACATCGAGCTGGCAGGCGTCCACTCGGGCGATTCCGCCTGCGTGATCCCGCCGGTCAGCATCCCGAAGAAGCACGTGGACACGATCGAGGACTACACGCGCAAGATCGCCGTGGAGTTCGGCGTGGTGGGCCTGATGAACGTCCAGTACGCCATCGCCGGCGACACCGTGTACATCCTGGAGGCGAATCCCCGCGCCAGCCGGACGGTGCCGCTGGTCAGCAAGGTCTGCAACATCGCCATGGCGCGCTTGGCGACGCAGGTGATGCTCGGCGCCAAGCTCGCGGACTTGAATCTCCGGCGCCGGCCCATCCCCCATTTCGGCGTCAAGGAGGCGGTGTTCCCATTCAACATGTTCCCGGAGGTCGACCCGGTGCTCGGGCCGGAGATGCGCTCGACCGGCGAGGTGCTCGGCATGGCGGACAACTACGGCGAGGCGTACTTCAAGGCGGAGGAGGCGGCCGGGCAGATCCTCCCGTCCCAGGGGACCGTCCTGATCACCGTGGCGGAGCACGACCGCGCCGGCGCGGTGGCGGCCGCTCGGCTTTTCGCCGAGCTGGGGTTCGCCATCATGGCCACCAGCGGAACCCGGGCGTGCTTGCAGCAGAACGGCATCGCGGCGCGGCCGATCCTGAAGCTCCACGAGGGGCGGCCCAACATCGCCGACGCCGTCAAGAATGGCGAGATCCAGCTTGTGGTCAACACGCCCTCCGGCAAGCTGAGCGTCCACGACGACTCGTACATCCGGAAGGCGGCCATCAAGTACAAGATCCCGTACATCACAACGACCACCGCCGCCATCGCCACCGCCCGGGGCATGGCCGCGGTTCGCCGTGAACGCGGAGCCGTAAGGAGCCTGCAGCAGTATCACGCGGGAATCGGCGGCTGACAGGCCGCGAGAGGGAAAGCCGTCAGTTCTCGCGTCCGGAGCCGCGCTCGCTGGGGGCGTTCCTATCGGAGAGTTGGGTGAGGATCCCGATGAGATGCTCTTGCACCAGCGACAGCCGCGCCGGGACTTCCACGCACTCCAGGATTTGCTGGCGGGCCTCGGTGTCGGCGATGGCGGCCCCGGCAATCCGGTCCACGATGATGCCCGGATCCTTGACTCCGCTGAAGACCTTCGCCATCTCGCCCTGGCCTTTGTTGACCTCCGCGAGAATCCTCAGGTAAAAGACCTTCAGTCGATCCACGCGGAGCGCCAGCGCGGGAGGCCTCTCATCGGTGTACCGATCCGCCAAAGGCTTGGCGCGCACGACGCGATAGGGCAGGTCCGGCGGCATCTCGGCGGTGATGCCGACCCGCATCGTCCCCCGCACCAGAATGTTGAAGCGGCCGTCCGGGAGCGCCTCGTGCTGGACGATTTCCCCGGCCCCCGCGATGCCATGGATCGGCGGGCGTCCGTAGTAGTCCTTCTCCCAGCCGGGTTTCAAGAGGCCCATGGCCAAACGCTTGTCGCCCGCCAGGCAATCTTGCACCATCTTTCGATAGCGGGGTTCGAAGATGTGCAAGGGGAGCATGGTGTGGGGGAACAACACCACGTCCGGGAGCGGGAAGATCGGAATTTCAATGACGGCGCTCATATGGAGTCGTGTTGGAGAGTCACTGCGCGCGGTCAAGCCCGCGTAGCATACCATGCCAGCGCCGGGACGCAACACCCGCGTGCGGGGCGGCCGCGCGGCCCGGGACTACATGAGACTTCGCACCAACCCGCCGTCCACCTGGACGGTGACGCCGGTCACGTACCGGGCCCGCTCCGACGCCAGGAAGGCGATCATGTTGCCCAGATCCTCGGGGTCGCCGAACCGGCCCAGCGGAATGGCGGCCTCCCGCAGCCGGACGACTTCGTCCACGCTCTTCCCGGAGCGGGCTGACTGGAGCGCCAGCATCTCCCGTTGCCGGTCCGTCATGATGGCTCCCGGCAGGACGTTATTGACGCGGATCCCGTCCTTGGCCAGCTCGAAAGACAAGCTCTTGGCAAGGCCGATCACGCCGGATCGGATGCTGTTGGACAGGATCAGGTTGTCCAGCGGCACCTTCACCGACGTGGATTGGAGGTTGATGATGACGCCGCCCCCCGCCTGCCGCATGAGGGGCAGCACCGCGCGGGTCATGCGAACGACACTGAGCAATGTGAGCTCGAAGGCTGCCTGCCATTCGGTTTCCCCCACACCATCGAACCCCCCGGGCGGCGGGCCGCCGGCGTTGTTCACCAGGATGTCGACCGTCCCGTAGGCCTCCACAGTCCGGTCGACGATCCGCTGAATGTCTTCGGCCTTGGTGAGATCCGCCGGCACGCCTAACACCTCGGTCCCGGTGCGTCCTCGGATCTGCTCCGCCGCCGTCGCCACGTCCGCCGCCGTACGGGCACAGATCGTGATCCGGGCGCCCTCCGCGGCCAAGACGTCTGCCGCCGCCCGGCCGATCCCCCGGCTGGACGCCGTCACGACGGCGACCCTGCCCTTGAGTCCGAGGTCCATGGCCGTCTCCTTTCCCGCGGATATTCCGGTCAGTGGAACTGCGTGTGCACGAGTGGGCCCCTGGCGCTGCAGAGGCCCGTTCCCCCGTCACGAACGGATTATACCCGCGACCCGGGCCGCTTCCAAACGCAACCGTCGCCTGACGCGCCTGAACGGGCAAGACCCGTCCGGGGTTTTTCTGACAGGGCGAAGCGGCCGGCGTTGCCTGGCGTGCCAGATCTCTTTCCCGCACGATGCGCACCTCTGCACGCAGCGCGTGTTCGATGGTCGCACCTGACAACGGCGAAGTCCGGTGCCGCGGCGGTTTGACACCCCTCGGGGTTCTTTATATACTCCGCCCTGCATGGGCACGGTGTCGCCTCCAAACTCATAATCGCGCAGCAGACCCCGCACACCCGGTTTCGTCCATACACCACACTCGCAGGGAGGAGTAACGCATCATGGCGACGCTCAAGATCAAGTCCGCAGACCAGTGCAAGTGGGATGGCGTGGCCCTTGGTGAAGTGATGCTCCGCTTCGATCCGGGAGACGTTCCCTTCGAGCGGGCCCGGACTTGCCGCATCTGGCACGGCGGCGGCGAGACCAACGTGGCGGAGGGCATGGCGTACTGCTTCCGCCTGCGCAGCACCGTCCTCACGGCCATGGTGGACGACGGCTTCGGACGCAACATCGAGTGCCAGTTCCGTGAAGCCGGCGTGGACACCAGCCACGTCATCTGGTTCAAGCCGGGCGGCAAGGAGGGGAAGTACGTCACGGACAAGAAGGGCGGCCTGATGAACGGCGTCAACGCCACCTTCCGGGGCAAGGGCGTTGTCCCATCGAAGACCGAGTACTACCGCGCCCACACCCCCGTCCGCGAGGTTGGGGCCGAGGACTACGATTTCGACACCCTGTTCGGGAAGGAGGGCGCCCGCTGGGCCCACACGGGCGGCATTTACAGCCTGCTCTCGCCCAAGACGGCCGAGACCGCCGTCGAGTACCTGAAGAAAGCCGGCCAGTACGGCACGCTCCGCTCCACCGACCTGAACTACCGCGCCAACGTGGAGCCGAACAAGGAGCGCGCCCGCGAGATCAACCGCAAGATCGTCCCCCACGTCGAGTTCCTGGTGGGGAACCAGAGCGACTTTGACGACGCCCTGGGCTACACCGTGGACGTGCCGAGCAACGCCGGCATGGAGCAATTCCTGGAGTGCTATGTCACGCTGCTCCGCAAGGTGGCCAAGGATTACCCGAACCTGAAGCTAATCGGTACGCAGCTGCGCGGCGCGCATTCCGCCGACCGCATCGACTGGGGCGCGGTGCTTTACGATGTGGCCGAGGACAAGCTCCACCAGGCTGCCGTGCGGAAGAATGTGGAGATCGCCGACCGGACCGGCGGTGGCGATTCGTTCGCGTCGGCGATCATCTCCGCCATCCTCAAGGGCAAGCCGCTGGAAGAGGCGGTGGAGTGGGGCGCCGCCCATGGCATCCTGGTCCAGGAAACACCCGGTGACACGACGATGGTGACGCAGGCCATGGTCGAGGCCGAGGTCAAGCGCGGCAAGAAGGGCGGCGGAGTGACCGCCCTGCGGTAGCAGTTGAAAAACCGCGGGCGGCGGCCAGAGTCTGATTTCCGCCTGCGCCATCGGTGTCTCGTCTCGTTTTTTCATGTACTTTCGAAGCCGACAGGATGCGGCGAAAAGCATTTTTCAACGAGGCTGCTCAAAAAGGTCCAGATGCAAGGCGGTGCGCGATGGGCGGGGTACCCACCGAAGGTGGGTCAAGGCGTACATCGGGTACGCCGCAGCGAGCGCCCGAGCGGACCAACGCAGCAGATGGGCCTTTTTCAGCAGCCTGCGAGGGAAGAGGAGGCAGGTCATGAACGACGGGTACACCCGAGATCCGAAGCGGGTCGAGAAGCTTCTGCGGGAGAAGGGCGTCGTCGTCGTGATGGGTCGCGACCACGCCAAGACGCCGCAAGACGTGATCAACACGGTCCAGGGGATCTACGAAGCCGGTCTCATCGCCGAGGTCACTTTCCGCATTCCCGAGGAGATCCTGAAGGAGGCCATGAACGAGCTCCGCAGGCGCCGCGTGGACAGCGCCAAGGCCCGCCCCGGCGACCCGATGCTCCTGGGCGTGGGCAGTGTCATCAACCCCCGCGAGCTGGAAACGGCCATCGAGATGGGTTTCGACATGATCGTGGGTCCCGACTCGGGCATGGGCGGCTGCCGCGAGCGCATCGACTTCGTCAAGATCGTACGGAGCGCCAAGTGCTTCGGCGTGCCGGGGACCTTCTCGCCCTCCGAGTTCGCATACTTCCTGGAGCGGGAAGACGGGTTGGAGCCGGACGGCATCAAGATCTTCAACGCCAGCGTCTATGGTCCGAGCGGTGTCGGAGCCCTGCTTGCGCCGTACCAGCGGGAGCGGCACAACGGCAAGATGATCATGCCCACCGGCGGCGTGAATGTAAAGACGGGCCCCGGCTTCCAGGAGCAGATCAGCAAGCGCGGGTACTGCCCGGTCCTGGGGATGTCGGCCCCGTTGGAGCTCGTCACCGAGCGAAAAAAGATCGGCGACCCGGACACCATCCGCGAGTCGCTGGCCAAGTTCAAGGCGGAATTTGTCCCCTACAAGGGGGCGTAGCAGGCAAAACGGTATCGTACGGAAGAGCGGGGCCCCGCGAACGGGGCCCCGTCGTCTTTCCCCGCGTTCTTCAGGAGCGAGGCGCCATGAATGCCGTTCAGCGTTTCCTTCGAGTTCTCGAGCGACAGCCCGTCGACCGCGCCCCGGTTGTGGGGGTCACGAGCGTCGTCACGGTCGACTTGATGCGGCAGGTCGGAACCCGCTGGCCGGACGCGCACCACGACCCCGAGCAGATGGTCCACGCCGGAGCGGCGGCCCATGTTGTCTGCGGCCTGGAATCGGTGAAGGTTCCCTTCGACATGACCGCGGAGGCGGGCGCCCTTGGGGCAGACATCGACTACGGCACAGAGGCGACGCTCCCCAAGATCCGCGCGCCACGCTTCGAGGACCCGGAGGAGTTCACCTTCCGCGATAAGGTGCTGGACCAGGGACGGTATCCCGTCGTCCTCGAGGCGATCCGGATTGCGAGAAGCCGCCACGGGGAGATCGCCCCCGTCATCGCCTCGATGCTGGGGCCGTTCACTCTTTGCGGCTGCCTGTTTGGCGTCGAGACGCTACTGATTTGGATGATCGAGGAGCCGGAGAAGGTGAAGGTCGCTATGGCAAAGGCCGCCCGTCTCGTGGCCCTGTACATCCGAGCCCAGTTCGAGGCAGGAGCCCACGTGGTGCAGGTGTCCGAGCCGACGGCGTCCGGCGATCTCATATCCCCGGCCCAGTATCTGGAGCACGTCGCATCGTACCATCGAGAGTTGACGGCCGGCTCGGACCGCCCGGTCATCACCCATATCTGCGGGAACATCACCCGACAACTGCCGCATCTGGCGACTGTGGGCTTCCGCGGCGTCAGCTTCGACGCCAAGACCGACATCCAGGCCGCCAGAACCCACCTCAAGGAAAAAGCGGCCCTGATCGGTTACCTCTCCACGTCGCTCCTGCGTGACGGGTCTCCCGCAGAAGTCGGCGCGGCCGCCCGCCAGTGCCTCGACGAAGGCATGGACGCCCTCAACGCCGGCTGTGCCGTAACCCCGGACACGCCTCTCGACAATATCCGGGCGATGATTGCGGCGGCGACCGGCTGCTGAAAAAGGTCCATCTGCGGCGTTGGCTCGTTCCCGCGGCGCTGCGGCGTACGTGACAAGTACGCGTCGCACCTCGGATCACTCACCGCCTTGCATCTGGACCTTTTTGAGCAGCCGGAGAGAAAGCAGATCCTACCGGACTCGGGACACTCATTGCCGAAAAGACGACGCCCCCGAAGTCTCGGGGGCGTCGTTCTGGCCCAAATTCGAACGGCTTACCAGCGGCCGTACTTCTTGAAGACCTCTTCCATGCTCTTCCCGGCGCGCAGCTCCTCTTTCATGCTCCGCTCCGCGCGGTAACACTCCTCCGCCGCCAACAGGATTTCTTCGACCATTGGCCGCGGAACGACCACGACACCGTCGATGTCCCCCAGGACCAGGTCGCCGCTTCGGATCTCCAACCCCTGGAATACAATCGGTTGGCCGTAGTGCACGGGACGCCAGCGCCCCACGGACGAGACCGGCCAGAAGCCGGTCCCGAAGATCTGGAAGCCCGCCTGCAGAATCATCTCGGTATCGCGGATCGGTCCGTCCACCACCACGCCTCGACAGCCGTTGTTGCGGGCGACCAGCGCCATGAACTCGCCCCAGGCCGCACACACCTTCTCCTTGCCCGGGTCGAAAACGACCATGGAGTCCGCGGGCACCGCCCCCAGGAACTTCAGAATTTCGGGTCGGCAGTCGTAGGCCACGTCCGCGCAGGCCTCGCCGAGCGCGGGGAAGGCGAACCCGGCCGCCCTGCGCTGCGGAAAGAGGGGGCGCAGATCCTTGCCGAGACATTGCCGCCGAAATCCCTTCTCGTCCAGGATGTCCGCCACGGCCCCGGTGTACAGCTTCTCGTACCGCTCGCAGATCTCTCGTGGATTCATCGGGTGTATTCCTCCTCTGGAAGTGGAAAGTTGTGGCTCTCGAATACCACGCACTCTTGGACCGAGCAACTGCTATTTTGACCGTCGCCGAGCCCCCGCCGTCATCCGGATTCGGGAGTCCCGAACCGTGGGGGCCGCGGTTCGTGTGTAGTCAAATTATGTGTAGTCAAATTACCGCTTGACAACCTGAATCGGCTAATATATGTAGTAATACTACAAACCCACCAACCAGGGTTTTCCCGCGTAGGCTCCACGATGCCGAAGACTCGCAGCCACGAGCAACCCCGCCCTCGCACCGACTCCCGCGGTGTGCTCCGTGCCGTTCGGTTGCATCTGGATGACCTCCGGAACTCTGAGAAGAAGGTAGCCCTTGTCGTCCTGGAGTCCCCCGACAAGGTCATTTATCAGTCCATCAGCGAACTGGCGGAGCATGCCGGCACCAGCGAGCCCACCGTCCTTCGTTTCTGCCGCGCTCTGGATTTCCGTGGCTACCAGGACCTCAAAATCCAGCTCGCCCAGGACCTTGTGCCGGAAGTCAAGAACATCCATGAAGACGTAACGCCCGACGACGATGCCGCCACCCTGATCCGTAGGGTCCTCAATACGAACGCGCTGGCGATCAGCAACACGCTGGATACGCTCGACCCGGCCGCGACCGAGAAGGCCATTCACGCGCTGGCGCGGGCGGACCGGATCGAGTTCATCGGCTTCGGCGGCTCCGCCGCGGTGGCCATGGATGCCCAGCACAAATTCTTCCGCCTGGGGATTCCGTGCACCTGGCAGGATGATCCACACATGCAGGTTATGTCCGCGGCCTTGATGGGCCCGCGCAGCGTGGTGGTGGCGATCTCGCATTCCGGATCCACCAAGGACGTGGTCGAGACGCTGGAGATCGCCAAGCAGGCCGGCGCGACGACGATCGCGATCGTGAGTCATCGCAAGGCGCCGGTGGCGACAACCGCGGACATCGCCCTGTGTGTGCACGCCCGCGAGACAGGCTTCAAGCCCGAGCCGATGTCGTCCCGCATCGCCCACCTGTCGGTCATTGACGTGCTGTCGGTCGGCGTGGCCCTCAAGCGGCGCCGGGATTTCGTCGTCAGCGTCCAGAAGACGCGCAAGGCCCTGGTGGGCAAACGATACTGAGTCATCCGGGAGGTCGGCCATGTCGGAAAGTCGATTCGAACGGTATCTCGTCACCGCCAACCGGGCGATAATCTTTATCATGATGGCCGTGATGGCGACCCTGGTTTTCGTCAACGTCGTTGCCCGGTACGTGCTCAACTTCTCGATCATCTGGGCGGAGGAGGTCTCCCAGTACCTCATGATCTGGATCGCTTTCCTGGGAGCCGGCCTCGCCCTGCGCGAGGGGCGCCACGTGGCCCTCGAGTTGCTGCATGACTTTCTCCCCGGTACACTGGGCCGCAAGGTCCGGATGGCGATCGGGGCCGTCGTGCTGGTTTTTCTCGGCGCGGTAACCATCCTCGGTTTCCAGTTTGCCGTGTTCGTCTGGAACCAGGAGACCCCCGTCCTGAACATCTCGCTCGGCATCCCATCCCTGGCGATTCCGATCGGCAGCCTCCTCTTCTCCGTGCACCTCGTGTTCATGTTCCGGAACTTCGCCGAAAGGCGGTACGTTCCTGGGTACATCCTGGAGGATCTTTCCGGGGAGGAGATCTGAGCCATGGGAATCACACTCGTCGTCACGTTCCTTCTCGGCATGGCGATCGGGTTCCCAGTCGCCATCAGCATGGGCGGGTCGGGGTTCCTGGCCCTGCTGGTGGACGGTAAGTTCTCCCTCCTCACCGTGCCCCAGCGCTTCTTCAACGGGATCAACTCCTTCCCGTTGATGGCTGTCCCCTTCTTCATCCTGGCAGCCGACCTCATGAGCGCCAGCGGCATCACCGTGTCCCTGCTCCGCTTCACCAACAACCTGGTCGGCCACATCCGCGGCGGCCTCGGGCACGTCAATGTCCTGACGGAGATGATCTTTTCCGGAATCAGCGGCTCCGCGCTGGCCGATGCCGCGGGCCCCGGCGCCCTGGTCATGCGGATGATGAAGAAGACAGGCTACGACGAGTATTACGCCGCGGCCCTGACCTGCGCGAACGCCACCATCGGGCCCATCATTCCGCCCAGCATCATCATGGTGGTCTACGCCATCACCGACAGCAAGGTGACCGTGGCGGGACTGTTCATAGCCGGCGTGGTGCCCGGAATCCTCATGGGCCTCGCCCTCTGCCTGGTGAACCACGTGACGGCGATCCGGCGCAACTACCTGTTCCGTTCGCCGCTGGTGAGCTGGCGGGAGCGGCTGCTCAGCATGTGGCGGGCCGTCCCCGCCCTGCTCATGCCCATCATAATCATTGGTGGGATCCTGGGGGGCATCTTCACTGCCACCGAGGCCTCCGCAGTGGGGGTGTTCTACGCCCTCCTCATCGGATTCTTCGTCACCAAGAAGCTGACCCTTCGGATTCTCCCCAAGGTCGTGGTGCAGAGCGCGCTGGTCAGCTCGGCCGCCCTCTTGATCGTCTCCATGGCATCTCTGTTCGCCAACATCCTCACCGTCGTCCAGGTGCCGCAGACCGTCGCAGCGTACATCACTAGCCTGAGCCGGGACCCGACCGTCGTCATAACGCTCGTCGGGATATTCGTGCTGATCTGCGGGCTGTTCATCGACACCCTCCCCGCCGTGATCATCCTGGTGCCCGTCCTCGCACCCGTGGCGGACCAGGTCGGAATAGATCCTCTGCATTTCGCCATGGCTTTCGTCCTCAACATCACGATCGGCATGGTAACGCCCCCGGTGGGCGCCGTGCTTTTCATCATCACGGCCGTCGGCCAGTTGAACTTCGCGAAGCTCTCGCGCGCCATCGTTCCCATGGTGCTCGCGCTCATGGTGGTGCTGGTGATGGTGATGTACATCCCGGCCATCAGCATTGCCCTGCCCCGGTTCCTCGGGTTCGTTCGTTAACTCTCACGGGAGAAGGAGGAAGTGTCATGAAGTGGAGAAGCAGTTGGCTCGTCGCCCTGGCCGTCCTGTTGCTCGCCCTGCCGGCGGCCGCCCTGGCCCAACAGAAGACCCTCAAGTACGCCCACTTCCAGCCGGCTCGACCCGACCAGCCGAAGCATGCCGCCGCGCTCGCATTCAAGGAGCACGTCGAGAAGGCGACCAACGGCTCCATCAAGGTTGAAATCTTCCCGGCCGGCCAGTTCGGCAATGACGCCGACACCATGTCGGGGCTCCGGCTCGGCACGCTGGAAATGGCCGTGGCCCACGACGGCGCCATCGCCGGGATCTACAAGCCCATCGGCGTCCTGGGCATCCCCTTCCTGTACGACAACCACGAGCACGCCTGGCGGGTGTACGACAGCGACTGGCTGAAGGGCTTCTCCGACGACATGATCAAGAAGAGCGGCGTCCGGCTGCTATCGCTCGCCGACAACGGCGTGCGCCACTTCACCAACAGCAAGCGACCCATCCGCACACCAGAGGACATGAAGGGACTCAAGATGCGGGTCATGCCCAGCCCCGTCTTCCAGACCCTCGTCAGCTCCCTCGGCGCCAGTCCCTCGGCCATCCCCTGGGCCGAGTTGCCGACAGCGCTCCAGCAGAAGGTCGTGGACGGACAAGAGAATGGCGTGACCAACATCCTGGCCGCCAGCCTCTACCAGTACCAGAAATACATCTCCCTGGACGGCCACGTCTGGAGCGTCCACGGCTACACGATCAACGAGAAGTTCTACCAGGGCCTCTCGCCCGCGGAGCGGAAGGCGGTGGAGGAAGGCACGCAGAAGGCCACGGCCATCCACCGCAAGATGACGAGCGACCAGGACAAGAACGCCAAGGAGACCCTCACGAAGCTCGGCATGGAGGTCACGGAAATCGCGCCCGCCGAGTTGGCGAAATTCCGCCAGATGTCCCAGCCGCCGGTCAAGGCCTGGGCGGAGAAAGAGATCGGCAAGGAGTACGTGGACAACCTGTTCAAGGCCATCGAGGCGACACGGAAATAACGACCTTGCTCGCCTCGCGCTTGCGATAACTATCGGGAGCGGGTCCCCCGGTTCACGGCCATGGCAGGCCCTGGGCCGGGGGACCCCTTTACGTCAGTGAGAGAATTGGAGACCCGATCCATGAGAGCCCACGGAATCATCGTCGCGCTGCACACGCCGCTCACCGCCTCTGGGGAGATCCACGAGGAGTCGCTGCGGGATCACCTGGAGTGGATGGTGCAATCCGGCGTTCACGGCATCTTTCCCTGCGGCACGATGGGCGAAGGCATTTTCCTCTCCGACGCCCAGCGGAAGCGCGTCGCGGAGATCACGGTGGACCAGGTGAAGCACCGGGCCTTCGTGATGCCGCAAGTCACCACAAACAACACCGCGGGCGGCATCGAGCTGTCCCGCCACGCCAAGGCCGTGGGGGCAGACGCCATCTCGGTCATCGCCCCATACTTCTACCCATCGGATGGTCCGGCGTTGGATGCCTTCTTCAGCGAGATCGCCGCCTCGGTGCCCGACCTGCCCGTCTTTCTCTACAACAACCCGGGCCGCTCCGCCTCGGGCATCTCCTCCTCCCTCGTCGGCAAGCTGGTCAAGAAGGTGAAGAACATCGCCGGGATCAAGGACTCCAGCAAGGACCTGATCCTGTTCCAGGAATACGTCGAGGTGGGCGGCGAGGGCTTCGCCTGCATCATCGGCACGGACGGGCTGGTTTATCCGGCCATGATGGTGGGCGGTGTCGGGGTCGTCTCCGCCGTCGCGAACCCCTTCCCGGAATTGATGGTGGCTCTCTACGACGCCGTGATGGCGAAACAGTACGAACGGGCGCGGAAGCTCCAGCTCCTCGTCAACCAGCTCCGGGTCGTCTTGAAGATTGGACCCTACCTCGCCGGCTACAAGGAGATCATGCGGCTCCGGGGACGACGTTTCCCGCTGGACATGAAGGCCCCGCTGCGCGGTCTGAACGACAAGGAGACCGCGGAGATCCACGCGGCGTTCGAGTCCTTGCCCAAAGCAGTTTTCGACCCGTCACTTGTTTAGGCTGCTGAAAACGACCCATCTGCGGCGTTGGCTTGCTTGGGCACTCGTTGCGGCGTACGACAAGTACGCCTCACTCGGCCCATCGCGCGTCGCCTTGCATCTGGATCGTTTTGAGCAGCCTAATTGAA
>Ga0316616_100000227_pt1 | contig 15988 bp, 8 predicted proteins | sample OWC_Aug_M1_C1_D1_FD_207660 | JGI IMG/M metagenome (GOLD analysis project Ga0316616, IMG submission 207660) | Wetland soil microbial communities from Old Woman Creek delta, Ohio, United States - OWC_Aug_M1_C1_D1_B | ecosystem: Environmental > Terrestrial > Soil > Wetlands | place: USA: Ohio... | reverse complement strand
GACGTTCGTGCCGCCGATCACCCGGATCGCCTCGACGATGTCGTAGGACCATTTTTGCAATCTCCCCTGCAGCTCGGGGGGGACGGTCAGCATCGGCGCGGTGCAGTAGGAATCACCCGTGTGCACGCCCATCGCGTCGACGTTCTCGATGAAGCACACGGTGATCATCCGGCCCTTGGCGTCTCGCACCACCTCGAGCTCGAGCTCCTCCCATCCGAGGACGGATTCCTCGACCAGCACCTGGCCGACCAGGCTGGCCGCGATCCCGCGGCTGGCCACGATCCGCAGCTCCTCGACGTTGTAGACCAGCCCGCCGCCGGTCCCGCCCAGCGTGTAGGCGGGGCGGATCACCACCGGGTACCCCAGCCGCTCCGCGACCTTCTCCGCGTCCTCGACGTTGTAGACCGCCTCGCTGTCGGGCATCGGGATGCCGAGGCGGTTCATCGTCTCCTTGAACGCCACCCGGTCCTCGCCGCGCTCGATGGCGTCGATGTCGACGCCGATCACCTTCACGCCGTACTTTTCGAGCACGCCCTGTTTGGCCAGCTCCGAGGCGAGGTTCAGCCCCGTCTGCCCGCCGAGGTTGGGCAACAGAGCGTCGGGGCGCTCCTTGGCGATGATCTCGGTGACGCTCGCAACGTTCAGCGGTTCGATGTAGGTCGCATCCGCCATGCCCGGATCGGTCATGATCGTGGCCGGATTGGAATTGACCAATACGATCTGGTACCCGAGACCCCTCAGCGCCTTGCAGGCCTGGGTGCCGGAATAATCGAATTCGCAAGCCTGGCCGATCACGATCGGGCCGGATCCGATGATCAGGACTTTATGAACGTCTTCTCGCTTGGGCATGGCTCGCTCCGGGCAACGGGGATGAAGGAGTGCCGGATGACCGGCAGGCGGGGAGGATCGGGGATCCGTGAAGGCTCCCTGCGGCGTTCCAGATCGGGATGTCATTGGAACGTGCGGATGCTGATTGCGGATCGGACGTTCGGACGAAATCCGTATCCGCTTCCCCGCCGGAATCCGGACAAAAGTCTCCAAGGATTGCGTTTCGTCCGGGCAAGATTATAACCGGAAAACGGCGCCGACCCGCCGTTCCATCGCACGATCGCGGATGTCCCAACCTCCTCGCCCCCGTTACTGTCCCAACCTCCTCTTTCCCAACCCCTCTCCCCCTTCCTAATAGGGAAGGAGGAGAGCCTGTCCCCGACCGAAGGGGGGAGAGGGAGCCCGGTGCAAGGCGGGCGGGGAGAGGAGGTTGGGACAGAGAGGGGGTTGGGTGCGGATACAACCTGTGAATCACCTTTGGGTATGATAAACCCCGCAGGCCATCGGATTACAATTAGCGCATGGAGAATTCCCGCAAACCGGCCCGGATCATCCTCCAGGCTCCGTATCTGCCCGTTGTGGCGGCGGTATTGCTGGCGATGCAGATCCTCTCGCCCCACCGGGTCTGGGCGGCCCTGCTGATCGCCCTGGGCGGAGTTTGGCTCGTCGGCGGACTCTGGGCGCGGTCCATGGCGGCGAAGATCCTCATGGTCCGCGAGATTCGGTTCGGCTGGGCGCACGTCGGCGACATGCTGGAGGAGCGGTTCACCCTGATCAACCGGGGCTGGGCGCCGGCGGTCTGGGTGGAGGTGCTGGATCGTTCGACGATGCCGTCGTACTACCCGAGCCGGGTCAGCGGCGTGGACCGGTATTCCGAAACCCGCTGGCAGACGAAGGGATTGTGCGTCCGGCGCGGCGTGTACATGCTCGGCCCGACCACGGTCGTGTGCCAGGATCCCTTCGGCGTGTACCGTGTGGAGCAGGATTACCCCGCCACCTCGACGATGGCGGTCATGCCGCCGGTCGTGCCCCTCCCGGCGATCGAAATCACGCCCGGCGGGCGGGCCGGCGAAGGCCGGTCGCGGACCGACGCGCCGGAACGGACGGTGGACGCGGCGAGCGTCCGCGATTACATTCCGGGCGACAGCCTGCGCTGGATCCATTGGCGGACGTCGGCCCGCAAGGGTTCGCTGCACGTCCGGCTGTTCGACGGCATGCCGGTCGGGGATTGGTGGATCTTCCTCGATATGGAGCGCGCCGCCCAGGCGGGCGAGGGGGAGCACTCCACCGAAGAGCACGCCGTGTTGCTGGCCGCGTCGCTGGCCCACCGCGGAATCTCCGAAGGGCGCGCCGTCGGCCTGGTGGGGCAGGGCGCCCGCGAGCTGTGCTGGCTTCCCCCGCGCGAAGGCGACACCCAGATGTGGGAGATCCTGCGGGCGCTGGCGATGATCTCCGTCTCCGACCGCCCGCTGGGGGATCTGCTGCGCCAGCTCCGCCCGCGCGAGAGCGCCCGCTCCAGCCTGATCCTGATCACTCCGGAGGCGGACGGACGCTGGCTGGAGTCGCTGCTCCTGCTGATGCGGCGCGGCATCCACCCGACGGTCCTTTTGCTGGACCCCGCCTCGTACGGCGGCGCGGCCTCCCCCGCGCGTCTGTCCGCTCAGCTCATGGATTGCGGAATCACCCAATACCGGATCACCCGCGACCTGCTTGACCGGCCGGTTCAACCGTCGGACGGGCAGGGCGCCATTAAATGGAAGATCACCCCGCGCGGACGAGCGATCATCGCCGACCCGGTCGATCTCTCGTGGAAGGCGCTGACATGACCGGCTGGGGCGAACGGATCCTGCGGTTCCTGAACGGCCGCGCCCTGGCGACATTCGGATGGACGTCCGTGGTTCTCGGCGGCGTGGTCCTGATGATCGCGCCGCTGATCTTCCGTGCGGACTCCACGCTGTTCCTGGAGGCGGTCCTGTTCGGCCTGGCGGCGGGGTGGCTCGCCGGCCGCATCCCGCTTCCGGCCCGGGCGGCGGCGGCCGCCAACGCCGCGCTGGGGATGGATTTTGTTTTCTTCGTCATCGGCCGGCTTGATGTCCCGCTGCGCAGCTTCGTCGGCCGGTCATTGACGGGGCTGGCCGGTTTGCTGCCGCAGTTCCGCGGCGCCCCTTTCGACGCGGGATTATGGCTCTCCGACGCGTATCACATCCTGCGGGATCCCGTGTCGGTCGTCGGGCGGTTCGTAAACTGGATTCAGATTTCCGTCCGGGGCGGCGATTTCTTCGATCCGGTCGCCTCGGCGATGTTCTGGAGCCTGCTGTTCATCGTCGTGGGATCGTTTGCGGGCTGGACGATTTCCGCAGGTCGCAAGCCGCTGGCCGCCGTCCTCCCGGCCGTCCTCCTGCTGGGCGTGGTGTTCGTCCGCCGGGACGGCGATTGGCACCTCGCCGTGGTCGCCGCCGGTTTGGCGCTGCTGCTGGCGGCGGCGGTCGAGCACAGCCTGAAGGAGCAGGACTGGGACCGGAGGCGGATGGGGTATTCCACCGGCCTGCGATGGGATCTGTTGTTCTCCGCCGCGCCGATCGGCGCCGCATTGCTGGCGGGGGCGTACATCCTCCCGTCGATTTCGCTCGACGAGATCACCCGCTGGGTCCGCGAACAAACCCAGCCGACGGTCGCAACGACCGGCGGGACCGGAGAAGGATTCAACCCGCACATTTCGTACAATGTGTCGAATCCATCGGAAGTCGAGGCGTTCCCGTACTCGCATTTTCTCGGCGCCGGACCGAAGCTTACCGACGACGTGGTAATGCAGATCGTCACCGGAGAATCGATGATCTGGCTTCCGGGAGCCCGCGAACCCGTCGCTCCGCATCACTATTGGAAGGCGATGGCCTACGACCTGTACACCGGCAGCGGCTGGTTGACCAGCCCGACCGTGGAGAAGGATCTGCAGGCGGAGACCGCGCTCCACGAAACGTTCCCTGCGGGGACGCTGCTCCACCAGATCGTTTCGGTCCGCCGCGACGGGATGGGGCCGGTGTACGCCGCGGGGGAGACCGTCAGGGTGTACCGGCTGTTCCGGGTGGTATGGCGGAGCCACGAAGACGTCCTCGGAATCCTCGTCCCGGGAGCGGAGTATGAGGCGGATTCGGTGTACCTGGCGCCGGATGAGGGCGTCCTCCGCGCCGCGGGAACGGATTATCCGGACTGGATCCTCGACCGGTATCTCCAGCTCCCGGGCATTCTCCCGCCGCGGATCCACCTGCTGGCCCGCGACCTGACAGCCGCCCAGCCGACGCCGTACGATCAGGCGCTGGCCATCCAGAATTATCTGCGCAACGAAATGACATATTCGCTCGAGATCGGCGCGCCCCCGTACCGGACCGATGTGGTGGAGTATTTCCTGTTCGATTCCAAGACGGGATTCTGCGATTATTTCGCCAGCGCGATGGTGGTGCTGGCGCGCGCGGCCGGGATTCCCGCCCGGCTGGCGATGGGTTTCGCCACGGGGACGTTCGATCAGACGCAGGGAATGTACACCGTGGTCCAGTCCGACTCGCACGCCTGGCCGGAACTCTACTTCCCCGGAATCGGCTGGGTGGAATTCGAGCCGACCGCGAGCATGCCGGTGTTCCAGCGGGCCGCCGCGGTCTCGGCCTCCACGCCGGACGGGGATTTGCGGCAGGAGGACGGGACGGGAGGCTCGACGTTGATCGCCGGGGTGGCGTCGCTGGCGCGCCGGCTGGCGTATCCGGCTCTGATCGCGCTGCTGTCGGCTCCCCTGGTATCGGGGTTGTGGATTTTGCTTTCTCCCTTCCGGCTCTGGCTCCTGCCGCCCGCGGACGCGGTCCGCACGGCGTATCGCGGCCTGGTGGCCCACGGCCGGAGGCAGGGCGTCCCCTTCCGGTCATCGACCACTCCGGTGGAATTTGCGGCCCGGCTTGCGGAACGCCATCCCGGCGACGGCCGGCGAATGGAGATGACGGCCGGCTTGTATTCGCGGATGACCTACGGGGAAAAGGCGGTTACCCGGCGTGAGAAGCGGGAAGTGGCGGGCGCTTGGGCGGGAGTGGACCGCCGGATGTGGAGGGCGTGGTTGCTCGACCGGCTGCGGCTGTCCCGGACGCGGTGAGGCCGGAGGATCCGATGGATGAAGAGGGGGGAAGATCCTTCGGGCACAGAGAGCGCGCCCTTGGGACGACCCCCTCATCCGGCCTTCGGCCACCTTTCCCGGAAGGGCACCGGGACGGGCTTCCCAGCGTAAGCTGGGAGAAGGAAGGGATGAGGGGTGCCGTAGGATGACAGAATCAAACCGGGTACTTTCGTTGAAAATACATCAACAACAGCAGCCATACGAATTGAATGGCCGCGGGCAGGATTGTGGAAAATTGATCGAAATAGAACAACAGCGGATTGACCGCCGCGATCGACAGCATTAATCCAATCACCCCCAACGACACCGCCAGTTTCTTTTTCTTCAGGATCATCAATCCGGCGGAGAGGATCAGGATGATCCCGACCGCCGCTTCCAGCGCGAGCCGCGCCGAGTACCAGTACATGGCCGTGATGCTCGAAACGTGGCTCTGCATCACCCAGCCGGTGAGGATGGCCTCCAATTTCTCGTGGATCCGGAGCGCCAGCAGGAGTTGCAGCAGCCCGACCGCCTGCATGATCCCCAGCCCGCCCAATCCGCCGGCCAGCGCGATCCGGAAGGCTCCCGGCGAAACCCTGCGCCATTCGAACCGCCGCACGAGGAGTTTGAATTTTCGAACCCAGTCTGGACGCGAAGGGGCCAGGGCCACGCTGTCGCTTTCCAGGAACTTCAGCAGCGCGCCGGCCAGCAACACCAGCCCGGCGTCGCGTTCCTGGCCGTTGATCACCCGCAGCCGCGCGATCAGATCCGCCCGCTCCCGGGCCTCCAAATCCCGGTCGAGCACTTCCTCCAGGCCTTCGAGCACGCGGTAGAACGACGTGCGCGGATCCCGCGCCGGAGGCCGGCGGAATTGGATGTACACCCACACGGTCAGGAGGAAAAACACGTAGATGATCGGCGCGGCCGGCGGATAAAAATAATCGTTCGTGCTGGTGATGAATTTTCCGACCTCGTCGATGAACAGGCCCGCGCCCGCGCCCGCCAGCACCGCCCCGGCGGTCAGCGCCCAGCGGTTGGCCAGGATCAGCGGGACCAGGGAGGCAAGGAACAGCAGCAGTCCGCCCCAGAGGACGTGGGCGATGTGCAGAGTCCCGCTTCCGAGGCGGGGAAATCCCGTCAGTGTGAGAAACAGCCGGATGAGTGTGATGGATACCGCGAACGACAGGAGGGTGATGAGCAGGTATTGCGGCGCCTCTTCGCGGCGGACGGGCGACCGCAGCGCCTGTTGGATGTCCGCGGCGAGCCGGACGGCGGCCTGCCGGCCATCGGATTCGCCCTCCGTGCCCTGGCGATTCGGTTTCATCGTTGATCCTTTTTCAGATCCTTGTTCTTCCATTGCCAATATTCTAACCACGAAGACGCAAAGACACAAAAGAGAGCAATTGTTCCTTTTCTTTGTTTCTTTGCTGTCCTAAGCTCCTCTTCCCGCCTCCGCCTCGGAAGCCCTGCCCCGGCCCCCGCTTTGCGAGGGCAGGCTTTCGCCGGGCGAGGAGGTTGGGACAGTGGATGAAGGAAGGCCGGGTTGTCGTGAAAGTATTATTGCTTCCTTCGTGCCATCGTGTCCTGGCGGTTGAATTATTTTACGTTATGGATATTTCGGAATCGATCTGCATCCGCCGCATCCGGCATCCCGGCGGGAGTCACCATTCCCGGAGGACGGGCTTTCCGCCGATGAGGATCTCCTTCGGCGCGGCGGGATCCAACGCCCAGCGGATGCGGGCGACACCCTCGACGACGTCCTGCTCCGAGCCGCAGTACGAAAGCCGCAGGTGGTTTTCGGCTCCGAATTCCCTGCCGGGAACCGTCGCCACGAAGGCCTTCTCCAACAAAAGACTGCACAGCGTAGCGGAATCCTTCCCGTACGCGGAAAAATCCGGCAGGCAGTAGAACGTCCCCCGGGGCTTGGCGACCCGCACGTTCGGGATCCGGGCCAGAGCGTCCATCATCGCGTTGCGGTTTCGTTCCAGCAGCGCCGCCAGTTCGCCCACGCCGTCTTGCGGGCCGTTCAACGCGCCCTCCGCCGCGGCCATCAGCACGCCGGAATTGCAGGAAGTCGTCGCCGCCTGGATGTTGTTCATCACCGCCACCACCGCCCGGGGGGCGGCGGCCCAGCCGATGCGGAAGCCCGTCATGCCGTAGATCTTCGACACGGCGTTGACGAGGATCACGCGCGAATCCTCGACGCCCCGGTCGGTGTAGGCGCAGGGGTTGGGGGCGGTCTTCCCGTCGAACACCAGCTTGTGGTAGATGTCGTCGGCCAGCAGCCAGATGTCCTTCCGCTCGCAGAAGCGGACGATTTCCTCGACCAGCGCGGCGGGGTACAGCGCGCCGGAGGGATTGTTCGGGCTGTTGAGCAGGATCGCCTTGGTGCGGCCGGTCACCGCGCCGAGCAGGTCTTCGGCCCGCGGGACGTGGGTCTCGCGCGGCGACGGAACGATCACCGGCACACCGCCCGTCATCCGGATCATCTCCGGGTACGAAACCCAGTACGGTGCGGGGACGATCACCTCATCGCCGGGGTTGACCAGCGCGAACAGCAGGTTGTAGAGCGCCTGCTTGGCGCCGGCGGAAATGATGATGTTCTCCCCGGCGGTCTTCCGTCCGTAGTTTTCCTCGGTGTACCGGGCGGCGGCCTTGCGCAGCGAGGCCGTCCCGGCCGACGGGGTGTATTTCACGTCGCCCGCGTTCAGCAGAGCGGCCGCGGATTCGACCGCGCTGCGGGGTGCCTTGTTCTTGGGCTCGCCGCCGCCCAGGTGGATGACGGGGATGCCCTGGGCCTGCATCGATTTGGCCAGCGCATTGAGCTTCAGGGTCGGCGATTCGGCGATGGACTGGGCGAGTGTGCTGAGGTTCATGGGGTCCTCCCGGCGGGGATGCTGGAAATTATATCAGGCCGCAAGGGAATTCTTTACTGCCACAAGAAGCACAATTAGCACAAGATATACAAATCGACATTCGTTTTTTTTCTTTGTGCCTTTTGTGCCTCTTGTGCCTCTTGTGGCTATTCTTTTTTTTATGGGTTAAGGCAATCTCGGCGCGCCTCATGGGAGAATAGCGTACAATACCGGTCCTATGCGCGAGTGGAATCTGAAGCCGGGGGATCCCCTCTCCCTGTTCCTCGCCGCCGACGCGCGGTTTTGTTCGCCGGATTACGACGACGACCAGGTGTGGGAACTCTGCCTGCGGGGCGGCGATCCGCCGGCGCTGGCCGCGGAATCCATGCTCGGCTTGCGCGCCGTCTCGCTCCGCCTCTTCCCGGTGTTCGTCGTCGGCAGCCGTCCCGTCCACAACCCGGCGGAGTTCGCATCGCCTCCGGTCATCCGCCGGTTCGCCCCCAACTACATGGAGATACTCTGCCGCCCCGCGCCGGGTGTGGAGGCGTCGTGCGAATACTGGGTTCCCGAATCGCACGCTCTGGCCGGGCGGATCACGCTTCGGGCGTCGGCGCCGGAACCGGTGGAGGGCGAATGCTGGATGGCCGGCGTCCTCCGGCCGGCGGCCGACGGATCGCCGTTCGCCGCCGAATCGGCCGGCCCGTACGAGGGCACTTACCTGCGCGGCCGGGTGCGGAAGGCGAACCCGGTGTTGATGCTGGCGGGCGCGTCGGGAGTCGGCCGGGGCGCCATCCCCTCGCTCAAGGCGTCGTTCGACGCCGCACCCGGCAGGCCCCGGTCGTTGCAGTGGGTGTTCTGCTGCCTGGCCTCGGCGGAGGAGGGGCTGCGACTCGGGCGCTCGATCCTGGCGCGGAGCTTTGACGCCGAGATCGCGCGGATCGAACTGGCGGCCGAATCGGTTCCGGATTTCGAAACCGGCCGCCCGGACTGGGACGCCGTGCTGGCGTTCTCCCAGCAGACGGCGCTCCAATCGTTGATCGGCGCCACAACGGCCCTGCCGTACGCCTCGCCCGTGATCGGCCGCAATCCGGAACGCGGGTTTTCATTGCGCGGCGACGGCAGCGACTATCCGCCGGCCTGGAGCGGCGCGGGGTTGCACGACGTGATGATGATTCTCCCGGTGTGGGCGTCGGCCCGGCCGGACACCGCCGCGGATCTGCTGCGCAACTACCTTTCCGCGGCCGGCGACGGGCTGCCCGACGCGCGCCCGGGCGCGGGCCGGCAGCGCTCCGGCCTGCTTGCGCCGCCGATCCTGGCCCAGGCGGCCGGGCGGGCATTGGCCGGGCGCGGGAACGACGGATTGCTCGAGGAACTCTGGCCGCTGATCGACCGCTCGCTCGAAGCCTGGACGGGCCCGGACCACGACCGCGACGGGGACGGCGCGCCGGAATGGGACCGCGCGGATTCCTTCGGCCCGGCCGTCCCGCCGATGTTTGCGCGGGATGACGCGCGCGGAGGATGGATCCGCCCGGAGGAGGCGGAATGCCCGTCGCTGGCGGCGCTGCTCCACGGCGAGTGCCAGGCCGCCTCGCGGATCGCGCGCCGGCTCGGGCACGCCGAGCGGGCCGAACATTGGCGCAAGGCGGGCGAAGCGGCGCACAAGGCGCTCGAGCGGATGAAGGCCCGCGACCGCTATCTGACGCAGGACCGCGAGACCCATTCCTCGCCGGCCGGCGGTTTGTTGTGGGAGGGTGGCGGCGGCGGAACGCTCGATTCACCCGCCGTATTACAAGAAGCGACGCGCCTGCTGGTGCGCTGCTCGGGAGGCCGGGAGACGCGCCCGGTCGTCGAGGTGATTCTCCGCGGGAAGGACGCGAAGGGCGCGGAACGCGAGGAGAAACTGGCCGGCGACGATTTCTCGTGGCTGCGGGGAGCGGGGGCTTGCGTTACCCGCACGGCCTGGACGCGGATCGACGCGGTCCGCGTGTCGGGCCCGTCCGCGGGGATGGTCTTCCGCGTGGAGATTCCCGGACTGCGCCGCGAGGACCTTTCGAACTTTCTGCCGCTGTGGAGCCGGTCCGCGCCTCCGCTCGACGCCGGCCGGCTCTTCGACCGGTTGACGGCGGATGGCGGATTCGATTCCCCGTCCGGCCTGCGCTTCGACCCCGTGACGGGCGATGAACCGGCCGCGGAAGGCGCCGGCGGGGTGTGGATGTTCTGGAACATGCTGATGGGCGAGGCCGCCCTCCGTTACGGCCGCGGGGAGCTGGCGTTCGACTGGATCGGGCGGCTGATGGGCGCCGCCGCCGCAACGCTGCGCTCCGACGGCTCGTTCCGCTCCGTCTACGATCCGCGGCGGCCGGGCGGCGCCGGCCCGCGCAATTCCCTGCAGGGGATTTTTCCGCCCGGCCTGTTCCTGGCCGCGCTGGGAGTCCATCCGGTCGCATCAAACAGAGTCTGGGCGGGCGGACGGTCGGTCTTCCCGTTCCCCGTGACGGTGCGCTACCGCGGGATGATTCTGGAACGGGAGGGCGACATGCTCCGCATTCAATTTCCGTCCGGGCGGCGGCGCGAATTTCACGGAACCGACCGGACGCTGATTACCGATGCGGAGGATGGCTCGTAGGGGCGATCCATTGGATCGCCCCTGCGCGACGGCCGAAAAATCCCGGCCGGCATTCACCCGTCATAAACACCTTGTTAAAACCGTTCGCCGCACGGGTAATACAATGGAAGCGCCGCCGAATCCGGCGTATGATCGTTCGTGGATTGTGAAAATGGGGTGAAAACGAAGTGACAAGAATCAGGCCGTTTCTTGCCGCTGTGAAAGGAGTGGAATAGAATACCGACATGAAGGAATCCAAGTTACCCTGGCGGATTCGCCGCAGCCGCGGGCAGAGCCTCGTGGAGCTCGCGCTCATGGCGCCGATTCTCCTGCTCATCCTCTCCGGATTGTTCGAATTCGGATTCCTCTTCAACCACTACCTGGCCGTGCTCGACGCGGCCCGCAACTCTTCCCGCTTTGCAAGCGACAGCTGGTACGACACCTGGGACGAGGACAAGAGCTGCGGCTCAACCAAGGATTTCTATCGCCAGGCGGCCTGCCTTGCCGTGTTCGAACTGGCCAGCGAGCACCCGACGATCGACCTGTGCCTTCCGCCGGGCAAGGGGACTCCCGACTGCCCGACCGGCGGCTGGGCGACATACGACGACGTGATCGTTTCGGTGTTCAGCGTCCTGCGCGTCGGGTCGGCGCCCGGCGACGCGGTCATCACGCGGTTCCCCGATGACGGGTGCGCGGGATACGGCTGGTCGATGGCGGCGGACATGCAGGGATCGGATCAATGCGTCGCCGCCGACCGAACCGGCCTGCACGCCTCGCGGTTCTCCATCGCCGACATCCAAGGCCGGCTGGTCTCCGGCGGGCCGAACACCGGGTTCGTGCTGGTCGAGATCAACAACAACTACAACCAGGTGCTCGGGTTGCCGTGGTTCACCCAGTTTGTGGGGGATCCCGTCCCGCTGTACATTTACGCGCTGTGGCCGCTGGTCTCGGCCGAGCCCACCCCAACGCCGTCGTAGGCGAGGGCGGAGGAAGACATGCGATTCTTCAACGATTGGAAATCCCGAAAACGCATCCGGTCCGCCGGCCAGGCGCTGGTCCTGATCATCCTGACCTTCTTCGGGCTGATGTTCTTCCTCGGGTTGATGATCGACCTGGGGCAGATATTCCTCGCCAAGGGCTACCTGCGCCGGGCGGCCGACGCCGCCTCGCTGGCCGCCGCCGCCCAATTCCGCGAGGGCCAGGAGCTCGAAGATATGGTAGCCGCCGCGAAAGAGGTGGCGAGGATCAACGGCGTCGACGATCCCTTGATTGAAGTCCAAACCTGCAAGGAAGGCATTCCCGAACTTGATGATACCCTATGCTCTCCGCCGGGCGAAATGCCCAAAAAGCTGGTGCGGGTGACCGTCCGGGTCGCCTATCCGATGAGCTTCCTGGTCCTGCTCGGGATCAAATCCATCGATCTGGTCGAGTCCTCGGTCAGCGAGGCGGCGGCGATGGACGTCGTCCTGGTGATCGACGCCGGCGAATCGATGTCGTGGGACAAATCGCCGAATGAGAACCTGAATTATTGGGAGGACCCGGCGAACGCTACGGTCTGCAACGCGGACAATACCTGCGAGCCGTTCAAGGATATTAAGGCGGCCGCAGAAACATTTGCAACGGCGATCCTCAATAAGCCTGCCTCAGAGGAACAAGACCGGCTGTCGGTCATCACCTTCGCCAATGGATGGGAAGCGGGATCGCACGGCACCGTCGCGCTGTGGGGCCAAAATTGGGTAAACGACTCAAGCGTGGCGCTGGATCCGGATACCGGAATCCCGAGCCTTACCGTTTACGATCCGGGTGCGACAACCATCTGTCCGTTCGATGTGTATGCCTGCGACGGCGCCTTGAAGACCGCCTGCCCGGCGACTCCGGAGGATATTCCGACCGGCCCGTGCACTTACGCTTACTACAGCGATCCGGCCGCCATTCCTCCGGGCACGGATAAATATGTTTATGGCCGGCTTAATTGCGCGCGCGTCTGGGACGTCGAAACCGCCGACGGCGCCGGCTGGACAGGCAAACCCGAAGCGATCTCGGCCTGCACGACGACCAACATCGGCGGGGCGATGCGGCGCGCGGGCGAGCAGTTCACGTATAACAAGCGGCTGGATGCGCTGTGGGTCGTCGTCGTCCTCACCGACGGCGCGGCCAACGCCACCTTCGGCACGAAGGGCGACCTCGACGGCAGCGGCGACAACGCCCTGTTCACCCTCATCAATCCCACCGGCCTCGATCCGGAGGATTTCATCCCGAACCTGCCGCTCGGATTCTGCCCCAACGGCACGTGGATCGGCCGCGGCACCGGCAACAACAACCGGATGTACTGCCAGGACGGCGACGTCGACGACTACCATTCGATGCTGACCAATCCCGAACTGTACGACGCGGACGACTTCGCCCGGGACCAGACCCGGTTCGTCGCCTGCTCCGCGACCAATCCCAGCGGCACCTGCCTGAAGATCAAGGGCCAGGGCGCGATCATTTTCACCATCGGGCTGGGGGACGAGATTATAGATATGGTGGACGAGGATCCCAACATCGCCGAACGCAAGCCCTACGGCGGATCGCTGCTGCGGTTCATGGCCGCGCTCGGCGACGACGGCGACGCCGCGACCGACCCGTGTGCCAGCACCTTGTACGCGACCGGCCAATTGCCCTACGAGCAGAACTGCGGCAATTATTTCCACTCGCCGGATGTCACCAAACTCGATTCCGTGTTCGAGATGATCTACTCCCGCATCTTCACGCGATTGACGATGTAGCCCGGGAAGAGCCGAGGGATAGAAGAGGAACGCATGATCACAGAATTGTTCTCGCGCATCGCAGCGGACGCTCCGCCCCGGAGGGGCAAACGCCGGACCCGCGGGCAGACGATGGCCGAATTCGCGCTGGTCCTGCCGGCGCTGCTCCTGCTGATCTTCGGGATCATCGAATTCGCCCGCATCTTCTATTCCTGGCTGATCGTCACCAACGCGGCCCGGACCGGCGAACGCTACGCCGTCACCGGCTCGTACATGAAATCCTTCTGCACTTTCGACACGGGGCCTTCGGGCCCGAACGGCAAGGTCTGCGACGAGGAGGACGAGGTCGACCTGGTCGACGGCCACGAGTTCCGCGACGACGAGGAAGACTTCGCCCGGCTGTGGTCGATCGTCGAAGTGACCAACAACGCCGCGGAAGGCCTGCTGACGATGACCGACCGGGGCAATCCGACGGAGCCGAACATCGATTATAAGGTGCCGGGGTATTTCCACATCGTCGTCTGCAGCACGCGCAAGGTTCCCCAGGAGTACGTCTACTTCAAGATGACGACCGAGGACGACTGCGAATGCAGGCCCGGCGACGACGCCGGCAACCCGACCGAGGGCATGGTTCGGGTCCAGGTGTCGATCACCTACGAGCATCCGCTGATCATGCCGTTCCTGAGCAACGTCTGGCCGAGCATCACCCTGCACGCCGAGCGCAGCGGCCTGCTCGAACAGTTCCGCGTCGCGCGCGTCCTGGGCCTCCCGCCGATCGAAATGAACCTGCCGTCGCACACGCCGACCGAGACGTTCACCAACTCGCACACCTTCACCAACACCGAAACCTTCACCAACACCCAGACCTTCACGAACACCGAGACCTACACGTCGACCGCGACCTTCACCCCGACGGACACGCCGACCAACACGCAGACCGCGACGCGCACCAATACGCGCACCTCAACCAACACGGCCACGCCGACGCGGACGGTGAATACCAACACGCCGACGTCCACCTTTACCGCGTCCCGCACGCGCACCAACACCCGGACCGCAAGCCCCTCGCCGACGATCACCAACACGCGGACGATCACGCTGACCCGGACGATCACGCTGACCCGGACGGTCACCCGCACTCCCACCATCACCAACACGCGGACGATCACGCCGACCCGGACGATCACGCCGACCCGGACGATCACCCCCACCGTGACCATCACCTACACCCCGAGCCGGACTTTCACCCGGACGATTTCGCCGACCACCACGCGAACATCGACCCGGACCAATACCCGGACCCCGACCTTTACGCGGACGATCACCCTGACCCGGACGATCACCAACACGCCGACCCGGACGTTCACCGCATCGATCACACCGACATCGACGCGGACGCCGACCCGGACGAATTCGCCGACGATTACCAACACGCGGACGATCACCCTCACGCCGACGCGGACGCTGACGAGAACCGCCTCGCCGACCGCCTCCCCGACCCGGACGCTGTCGCGCACGCCGACGCGAACGGTTACTCACACGCTGGAGAACTCGTTGACTGTTACGCCCACGTTGACCAAGACGAAAATACCGACGATCGAGGGCGGATAAACCGGCCCCGGATGTGAACGATTACCGCGCCGGGCTGTGAGCCCGGCGCGGTTTTTTTTCGCCCGGCCCGGACGGAGTACAATCCTTCCATGACCGCCGCGATCCGCCGCGCCTTCCCGCGCATGCTTTCCGCCGCCCGCGAAGCGGCCCGCCGCGCGCTCCCCCGCTTTCTTCCCGCCGCTTGTTTCGGCGCGGCCGTCGCCGCCTGGCTGTTCCTGTACGCCCGCTTCCTGCGGTATTTTTATTTCGACCCCAATCCCTTCCGCATCCCGCTGACGATCCTGCAGTGGCTGACCGGATTCACCGCCGCCATCCTGGCGCTGGCCAGAGTCCGCCGCGAACAGGGACACGCGCGCCGGGCGTGGTTCCTGCTCGCCCTGGCGCTTACCCTGTGGCCGCTGGCCGACGGGTTGGAGCAGTTCTTTCCACCGGATTGGGTTCTACCGCACAACCTCTTTCCCCGGCCGGCGCACCTGTTCGGGTACGCGCTGGCGCTGGGCGCGGTCTTCTTCTTCGCCCCGGTCCCGGAGGCGCGTTTCGGGCGCCTGCGGTTCCTGGTCGACATCGTCATCCACGCGGCGTCGTGGGGGGCGATTCTGTGGTTCCTGGTGGTGGAGCCGATCCTGCGCCCCTTGGAGGGCGACCGCGACGCGGGCTTCTGGATCGGGCTGTACGCCATCCTCGACCTGACCCTGCTGATGCTCACCGTCTGGCTGCAGGGGCAATCGCCGCGGCCCGGCAGGTCGCTGCCGCTCCTGGCGATCGGCTTTTTCCTTCTTGCCGTCCACGACATCGTGACGGGCTGGCTGGTCCTGCAGGGGGGAGCCCAGGCGTACGTCTACACCGGCTTCCTGATGGTCGGCGGATACGCGGCGGTCGGCGCGGCCGCCTCGGCGCCCGAGCGCCCCGCCGCCGCGCCCGCGGCCCAGGGAGGGTTTCGCTGGCGGTGGCGGCGGATCGAGGAACGCTGGCTGCCGCTGGCTTCGACGTTCGCGCTCATGGTGTTCATGATCTCGGAATGGCGGCAGACCGGAGCGGCCGACCCGGCGTTCATCCTGGCGACCGTCGCGCTCGCCCTGCTGTTGTTCCTGCGCGAAGGAATCATCGCCGGGCAGGCGGAAGTGGCGGGGTACGCCGTGCTGCTCGAGCACCTGGAGGATCCGGCGTTCATCTGCGACGGCGCCGGCCGGGTTCTGCTCGACAATCCTTC
>Ga0316616_100000226_pt1 | contig 16018 bp, 14 predicted proteins | sample OWC_Aug_M1_C1_D1_FD_207660 | JGI IMG/M metagenome (GOLD analysis project Ga0316616, IMG submission 207660) | Wetland soil microbial communities from Old Woman Creek delta, Ohio, United States - OWC_Aug_M1_C1_D1_B | ecosystem: Environmental > Terrestrial > Soil > Wetlands | place: USA: Ohio... | reverse complement strand
GCGAGATCTACGTCCGGCGCGACAACTTCTCGGTGGAAGAGCTGTCCCAGATGCTCATTTCGAAGGGGATCTACCCGAAGTGCGCGGGCATCACCGAGTGGATCCACTACACCGACTTCGCGCGCAAATTCATCCTGGAGGGTCGCCGCAGGTGCGAGGGCTGGCTGCGGAGTCTATGCGACGGCGGCCTCAAGGAAGAGGCGGCTTACGTGATCGAGAAGGCGTGGAAGCGGCGGGTCGAAGCGAAGATCGCGGCGACGCTGAGACCCACCGGCCTCATCCCGCAGGTTCCCCATGACATGAAAGAGATCATCGAGGACGGACGACACGAGTTCGTCGATCCGGAGCTGGAGAGCGAGGCAACGGTGTCGCCGGCGGTGGGGGCGGCGGCGATGAAGGACGGCTACTCCGGCGTCGTCATCATCTCTCCTTTCTGCTGTCTCCCGGGTCGCGTGATCGAGGGGGTCTACGCCCCATGGGCGAAGGCGCGAGACTACCCGGTCCTGTCGCTGGAGAACGACGGGCAGCCCTATCCGCCGAACGTCGTCTCGCGGATGGAGGTCTTCGCGCACAACGTCCTGCGCTTCGAATCCAATGGGCATTCGAAACGGGCGGCGTTGGCTGGGCGCTGAGCGATGGCCAACGTTACGGATCCGCCCGGACGGCACACTCCAATGCTCGCAAAGCGGGATGAGAGGCACGAGCGGAAGGTGGCGCGCGTCGCGGAGCAGCTTCGCCGGCGGACGAGCAGAGCGCCCCTCTCGCGGCAGAAGCGAGTCGTCTCTCACCAGGTTCCCAAGGTTAATGACAAGAAGTACACCGACGAGAAGATCGACGTACGGGACTTCGACGAGATCATCGAGATCGACCCGGAGCGGCGCATCTGCATCGCCGAGCCGGGAGTCCCCTTCTGCAAGCTGGTCGATCGGACGCTCCCATTGGGCCTCGTGCCGATCGTCGTCCCGGAGCTGAAGACCATCACCATCGGCGGGGCGGTTGCGGGCTGCTCGATCGAGTCCATGTCCTTTAGGTACGGTGGCTTCCACGACACGTGCCTCGAGTACGAGATCATCACGGCGAAAGGCGACGTGCTCAGATGCACGCCCGACAACGAGCACTCGCTGATCTTCCAGATGATGCACGGCTCGTTCGGCACCGTGGGCATCCTATCCAGGCTCGTGTTCCGGCTGATCCCCGCCAAACCCTTCGTCCACCTGCGGCACGAGCACCACGCGTCCTTAGACAGCTATCTAGCATCCATCTGGTCTCACTTTGAACGTAGGGATGTCGACTTCATGGACGGGATCATCCACTCGCCGTCGCACCTGGTCCTCTGCGTCGGCGATTTTGTGGACCGCGCGCCGTACACCAACCGCTACGACTGGTTGAAGGTCTATTTCCAAAGCACCGCACGGCGCAGCGAAGACTACCTGAAGACGCCGCACTACTTCTACCGCTACGACAAAGGGGTGACCAACGTGTACCCCACGTCGTTTCTCGGGCGGTTGCTTCTGGGCAAGTTCCTCAGCTCCTCGGAGATCCTCAGGCTGGCCGAAAAGCTTCGCTGGCTCCTCCTCTCCGACGATCGCCCCGTCGTCACCGTGGACACGTTCGTGCCATTCTCCAGGCTGAAGGACTTCCTGGAGTGGTATGCCAAGGACTTCGACCACTTCCCGCTCTGGGTCGTCCCGTACGCCCGGGTCCATGACTACGAGTGGATCAATGACAGTATCTGGGCGAAGCTCGACGACCGACTCGTGATCGACATCGCCATCTACGGAATGAAACAGCGCGGAGACACGAACTACTATCGCCTCATCGAGGAAAAGCTGCAGGAGTTGAACGGGATCAAGACGCTGATCTCGTACAACTACTACCAGGAAGCCGAATTCTGGCAGATCTTCAACCGCAAGAACCACGATACCGTCAAGGCCATCACGGACCCCGACAACATCTTTCGCACCCTGTATGAGAAGACCTGTCTTCCGTGACTCCAGCATGTGGCACAGGTCGTAGGCAAGATGGATGGGGTGTGCCCCATCGTCCCACTGAGCAAAGGACTTGCTACGGGGCTCTATCGCGTTGGGATAGTCATCTGCAACGACTGGGTCGAACAGGCTGCGAACCGATGGGAAGTGAGGAGGAGGGCGTCATGGCGGCGTACTTCATCGTCGACGTGGATGTGAAGAACCCGCAGGCGTACGAGGCCTACAAGCAGGCCGCCGCGGCGTCCATTGCCCAGTACGGCGGGCGGTACCTTGTCCGCGGCGGGAAGCACGAGGTGCTGGAGGGGACGTGGCGCCCGACGCGTCTCGTGGTGCTGGAATTCCCGACCGTCGAAGCCGCCAAGCGCTGGTATACGTCGGGGGAATACAGCAAAGCGAAACCCATCCGGCTGCAGCATGCCGAAGGACACCTGGTGCTGGTGGAAGGGGTCTAGCGCATCTTGATAGGGAGTGCCTCGCGGCCTGCCCACTCGTCGAAACGGCGCTTACCCGCGCGTGGCAGGCACGCTGGCAGCCTGGTAGACGGAACCGCGTTATCCTACCTGTCTTTCCCGGGAGTCCGCAGGCCGTAGGCCTTCATCTTGTTCTGGAGGGTCGCGCGGCTGATGCCGAGGGCCTTGGCGGCGTGCGTCACGTTGCCGTCGGTCTTGGCCAGGGCGTCGAGAATGGTTTGTTTCTCCACCAGTTCGGTGGAGGCCCGGGCAAGCCCTCGCAGGTCCTTCGCCGGCCTGCTTGGCATGTCGCCCTGGCCGCGCAGCTCACGAGGCACGTCGTCGAGTCCCACGACATCGCTCTTGGCCACGACCATCGTGCGCTGGACGACATTCTCCAGTTCGCGAACGTTGCCGGGCCATTGGTGCGCGATGAGGACGGACATTCCGTCGGGACTGACGCCGCGGATGGACTTGCGCAGCTTCCGGTTGGCGATCCCGATGAAGTGATCCACCAGGAGCGGAATGTCCTCCGCCCGTTCGCGCAGCGGCGGAACGCGGATCGGAAAGACGTTCAGCCGATAGTACAGGTCCTGTCGGAACCGCCCGGTCTTGACGAGCTCCTCCACGTCTTGATTCGTCGCCGACAGGATGCGAACGTTCACGCGGATCGTCTCGCTGCCCCCGACGCGCTGGAATTCCCCGTCCTGGAGCACGCGGAGCAGCCTGACCTGGGTGCTCGGCGAGATCTCGCCGATCTCGTCAAGGAACAGGGTGCCACCGTCCGCCACTTCGAAGATGCCCTTCCGTCTGGCATCCGCACCGGTGAAGGCGCCCTTCTCGTGGCCGAACAGCTCGCTCTGCAGCAGTGTCTCGGCGAGCGCGCCGCAGTTGACCGCGACGAAGCGGCGCGAGCGGCGAGGGCTGTTGTAGTGGATCGCCCGCGCGATCAGCTCCTTTCCCGTGCCCGTCTCGCCCTGGATCAGGACACTCACATCCGTCTGGGCCAGGGAGCGGATCAAGGCGAACAATTCCTGCATGGGCTTACTCTGTCCGACGATCCCGGCGAAGCTGTACTCGCGCTCGACCTCGCGCCGGAGGTGGATATTCTCCTGGACCAGGCGGCTGCGCTCGATGCTGAACTCGACCATGCGGGTCCGTGCGCGCCGAACCTGCTTGAGGTACTGGAACAGCAGAGCCGAGACTTGCTGGCGCAACTGTTCGACCGGGACCTCGACCTCGGGATGGGGTTTCTCGGTCCAGGCGAGCCGGAAGCGGGAATAGGGCGCGTCGTAGACCTGGTCCTGTTCGAAGGTGTAGCTCAGCCCGTCGCGGCCGATGGTCCCCCGGCGCACGATGCGGTACGCGGACGGTACGTGGGGTCGCTCCCGCGGATCGGCCTCCTCCTGGTTGGTGAGGACGCGAGTGGTGCCGCTGCGCGTCGGCTTGACGACGATGTCCGGGATCTCCGTGAGGATGTCGGGCGACAGCGCGACGGTCTCCGACTTCAACGCCACGCGCCGGGCCTCGACGACCGGGTCGGAGCCGGCGGGGGCGTGGATGGCGATCTGATCGTTCCTGACGCTCACACGATAGCCGGCGAACTCGCGGACGATGTCCTCGATCCGCAGCTGCGAGATCTCCTCCACGCAGCGGAGATCCTCGATGAACGAGTACAGACGCGGGAACCCCTCCGCCAGCCCGCGCACGAAATGCATGGAGCCCACGGCGGGGCGCGTGTTCTCGTCGAACTGGGCGAGCATGTACAGATCGCGGGCCGGTGCGGGCGTTTCGAACGACTGCAGCCGGAGGTAATTGGTCTGGACGGCGGCCCAGAGGTGCGAGCAGAGAACCACCGAGCGGACGTCGTTGAGGACCCGGAAGATGATCTCGAAGAGCGTCAGCAGTTCGTCCTGGCCGTGCTCGAAGTACGCCCGGGCGGCCAGGTAGGCCACGTCCTTGCGTCCGGTGAGACGTTCGCACTGGCCGAGCAGTTCGCGGAGCACGGCCAGCGGGACCCAGTGGCTGCCGTCCCGCAAGAAGGCCTCGGGATTGGGCGGCGGGACAAACCCTTCGGCGTGACGAAACAGGGCAGGATAGTCGATAGAGATTTTGGTGGGATGACGCTCCTCGAGGTAGGCGAGGAGGATCTCGGTCAGAAAGCAGGTCACCCAGGGCTGAGCGCTTTCCATGGCTGTCATCCTCCACGTGGGCGCGGCCGCGTCTCCTCGACGCCACCGACCCTAACGCGGGTCGAATGCCGGTGTCAAGCCAAGACGGTGGACGACGTGGCGAGACTTCGTCTGCGCCTGCGTCTGCGCCTGCGCGATTGACCCGGCGTCGTTTACCGGGTAAGGTACGGAGGGCATGGCGCACAGGCTGGTGCGCGCGAGGGGAGGGGACGATGGATCATCGATGTAGGAAGACGGGACCGGCCGGTCGGCCCGGAATCCACCGGGACCGGATGAGGTTCGCGATCTCGGCGGCCGTGGGTGGGGCGATGTTTGCGGCCGTGATTGCCTGGGTCCTTCTGCCGACAGACGGCAGGGCCGGCGAGGCGCCCACCTTTCGCGGTGGGGCTCGACTGGCCGTCGACACAGAATTGATCGACCTTGGGGCGCAGCCGTACAATCGCGTCGTCGAGGCGCGCTTCCAGCTGAAGAATATCGGGGACCGCCCGCTTCAGCTGCCCCCATCGCCGCCGGTCGAGGTGGCAGAGGGGTGCTGACCGCCGAAATCGGTCGTCGGTGCGACGACCTTGCAACCCGGTCAGGAGACTGCGCTGTCGGCTCGATTCACGATGCCGCCGGGAATGGGCGGACCGCATCTTTTCTTGATTCGGCTGCGGACCAACGACGCGGTCCAGCCGGAGCGCGTGCTTCGGATTCGCTCGTTGTGGCAGTAGCGGAGCCGCGGAGGGGACCTGTGGGATCAGCGTGCAGGCGGGTGGTATTCCGTGCAGTCGTCAGTGCGGTCGCCGCCCTCGCGTGGGCGGGTGCGGTCTGGGCGGGAGAGCAAAAGGAAGCGTGGACGCGAGTGGACCTCCTGGCCGCGCTGGAGCGCGGCCCCGGGCCGACCAAGGGGTCGGCGGACGCGTCGGTGACGATCGTGTACTTCACGGATTTCCAGTGCGGGTACTGCCGGAAGTTCGTAAAGGACACCTTGCCGAAGATCGACGAGCAGTACATCCGGACAAACAAGGTGCGGCTGGTGTTCCGCCACATGGCGATCCTGGGCGAATCGTCCACGCAGGCGGCGCGTGCGTCCTCGTGCGCCTCCGACCAGGGGAAGTTCTGGGAGTACCACGACGCCCTCTTTGCCAACACCTCCCCGCTCGCGTTCAGCGCGGCGCGACTCAAACGGCACGCCAGCGAGCTTCGCCTGGACGAGAAGGCCTTCGCCTCGTGTCTGGACGGCGCCGCCCACGCCCAGCGGGTAGAGACCGAGACACTCATCGGGCGGGCCCTGGGGGCGACGGGGACACCGGCCTTTCTGATCAACGGGCAACTGCTCCTCGGCGCGTATCCCTTCGAGGTCTTTCAAAAGGGCCTGGATGGCATGCTGGCCTCGCCTTCGCCGAAATCCCCCGCGCAGCCCCGAAAGTAGCGCACACCTCGGCTTGGTGCCGGGTCCGGCATCCCGCTCCTCCGTGCGCTTCCGCTTGTCCGGATGCGGGATCGGCGCTATAAGGCTATAAGAATGTCATGCGGCGGGATCGCTCGCCGGGGCAGCCTCGCAGCTCTTCCATGAAAGGACGACGAACGGCGATGTACAATCCCCACCCAGAGTCCGAGCGCCTGCGGCGAGTGTTCGAGGACACCCAGGTGCTGCGAAAGCCGATAGCCGGTATCGTCACCGGCTACCACGTCCTCCCGTACGTGCTGGTCGGGCCCGACGAAGAGCACGGTGCGCGGTCCGTCGAGATCCGCGGGAAGATTCGCGTGTCGCCGCGAATGATTCTAACGCCTCGGCACCTGGGGCAGACCTACGAGCAACTCTTCGACGATCCGCAGCTCATGGACCGCACCCTGGTGGGACGGATCTTCAGTTTCCTGCACAGCGGAAAGCAAAACGTGCAACTGGAGAACGAGGACTTGCGGATCAGCCGGATAGACCGCGATCCGCGTGCCCAGATCGAGCGCGCGCTCGACGAGTTGATGCGAGGCGAAATCCTGGACACGGGCGTCATCTTTTCGCCGGAGGTCAAGTTCTATCCCGTGTCGATCGAGCGCTTCATCTCCGAGATCCTGGACCGGGAATTTCCTCACCCATGAGGATGGCGTGCTCCCTGCAGGCGGCCAGGGGAAACGGGTGGCCACAAGAAGCACAAGCGGCACAAGGGTATCGATTTTTGGGGCTTTTCGGCACGGCTGAAGGGAAGCGGGGCGGGGAAAAAAATCGCCGCAGGCGATCAGATCTGAGCCGTGCAGCCCGCACCCTGTGGTCGCCGACGCCGGTACTCTCGACCCCATCTGCGGAATCGGTTCCGACGCCTGAGGCCTGCATCCTCTGGGCAACCCGCCGGGAAGCCTCGCGCATGTTGGCGAGATAGCTGCTCCGCGCTGATCCCTGCGGCTGTCTATAACATAGGACGCGCCCTCATTCCCGTCAAGGGGTCGGAAGAAAGAAATTTCACGCCATGCCGAACAGCAGCCGCCCTGGCGCCCGGTGGGGAGAATTCTGCGAGCGCCACCCTCGGCTTGGTTGGGTCAGGACGTGGGGCGTATCCATCGCGTCCGTCGTCATGGGCCTTGTCACTCTCCTGGTCTTCCGGCGCGGCGTCGAGTACTTCCCGATATTTATCGGGTATCTTCTCTTGTTATGGCTGGCGGGTGTGGTGTTCGTGGGGGCCCGGAAAAACCTGGCGCGCCGCGCGCCGCGCGCGCTCTCGGCGGCCATTGACTACACCGTCCAGACCCTGCTGCACGGCCTGCTGCTGTTCCTGTTGCCGATCTACTACGCCAGTACCACGTTGCGCTCCGGCAACGCGTGGCTGCTGATCGCGCTCGTCGCCGCGGCGATTCTCACGACGATCGATCCGTGGTACCGCGCCGTGGCGGCGCGCGCCCCGTGGATGGAAATCGGTTTGTTCTGGGTGGGGTTGTTCGCGTCGCTGAATGCGGCCCTGCCTCTCGTCGGCTTGCCGAGCGAATGGGTCCTCCCGCTGGGTGGGAGCGCGAGCGTGCTGGCCTTGCTCCCGGCTGCCAGGCAACATCTGCGGTGGTCCAGGGGGTCCGCGCTGCTGCGTGTCATGCTGGGAGCGGCGCTGTTCGGTGGCGGCGTGTGGTGGGCTCGCGCGTGGATCCCTCCGGTGCCGATGTATCTGACCCGCGCCACGTTCGCCCGAGCCGTCGAAGAACTGGAGCCGGTCGAACCCGCCGCACGGATCTCCAGCCAGGAGTTCCGCGCGTGGGGGCTGGTGGCGGTGTACACCGCCATTGCGGCGCCGTCAGGTCTCAGCGAGCCGATCTATCACGTGTGGCGGAAGAACGGACGCACCGTGGGACAGATGCTCCTCACGACCATCCGAGGCGGCCGGCCGGGCGGCTTCCGCACCTACTCGTGGAAGACCGATCTCGGCGCCGATCCCGCCGGAGTGTGGCAGGTTGACGTGCGGACGGTCCACGGGCAGCTCGTGGGGCGGGTCCGCCTCATCGTCACCGCATCATAGGCCCGGTGCGCTCGCCGAAGCACGGCGCGCGGCCCGGACCCACAGCCCGACCTGCGCGAGGGTCGGCGGCCGGCGAACGGCCGCCGCTTGCCATCGCGGGAGGAGAGCGGAGGGATCCTGTCGCGCCAGGTCCTCGATCCGGGCGATGTCGAGACGCCGCAGGGCGTTGTAGTGGTCGGCGCCGAGGCCGTCCAGATCGACCAACCTGGCCGCCTCGCGCAGCTCTCTCAGAGTGTCCGGGGGCAGACCGGCGTCATGCGCAAGCGTCGTCAGGCGCTCCCGTGTCGCGGTACGCCGCAGCAGGGCCGGCGGCGTCGTCACGCCCACGCGGGACAGCCGCTCCAGCGCGCCCTCGGAGATTCCCTCGATGTCGGCCAGCGTCGGAGCGACGCTCTGCACCGTCATGGCCTGGATGCCGGCGAACACGGCGGCGTTGAATGCGAGGGCCGCCGCAACGGCCGAGACGGCTAGCCAACGCGGGGCGCCAGGTCCCGTCCGTTCGCGCGACTCCCACTCTCGCCCACGCCGGACCGCGTTCAAGAGATTGACGAGGACGTAACATTCCAGGGCGAACGGCGGGAAACCCAGGAATCCTAGCGGGGGCATCTCGAACCACTTGACGTGTTCCAGGTAAGGTACCGTGTAGAGCCATTTCGTGTACGCCCAGAAGTTCCAGAACTCCCACAGTCCCCCGCAGATGACGCCGGCCAGCAGGAGACGCGACGCAGGCCGCGCGTCACCCCGTGAAAGCTGTCCGAGCAAAGAGTCCGTCCGCGAGCGGCCTGCCCAGTAACAGACTGGGTCGCCGAGGAAGACGGCAAACCCCCAGATCAGCGGAAAAGCAAATCGGGGCCAGGCGAGGGAAGCCGTCAGCATCGCGATGCCGCCGCCGACGCAACCGAATAAGAGCGGCGGGGTGACGCGCCACGCTCTCACGCGCGCCCGCTCGAGCACGCCGTACGCTCTCAAGAGATCGTATGTCTCGAAAAGTCCAGGCAAAACAGTGGCATAGGACGCAACGTTAAAAATCAGCCCGAAGGTTTCATCCAGTGGGACATTGATGTAGAACCAGTTCTGCAGGCGAAAATTGAGCACCTCGAACAGATTCCAGATGGGGACGGACCAGAATGCCAGGAACCAGAACTCCCAGGGCCGGCTTCGCACGAGGGATCTACCCAGCCGGCGCCAGACAAGGGCGTCGATGAGGAAGATGTACGACCACCAGGCGATGCAGTAAAACACGATCCGGACGGGGACGAGGCCGAGGAACAAGCCAGCCTCGCCGGCGACGAGCGTGGCGAACCCAACCCAGCCATACCACGGAAGCCGTCGATTCACGTCAGTGTCGTTTGTCATCTTCCCTTCATTCTACACATCACGTTCGTCGCGGCAAGCCAATCTGCCCCGAGCGCGGGCTTGCCTTTGCAGGGTACCTCGGTTATTCTCATCCGACTATGAGGACACGTATCTCTCAGCTTCGGCGCGGACCCTTCCGCGGAAGCCTCCGGCAACTGTCGCTGGCGTCGTGTGCTGTCTTTGGCGGTTTCCTCGTGGGCCTGTGGCCCGCGGCAGTCCGCGCCGGCGAAGAGGCGCAACTCCAAGCCAGCATCCTCCGCGTCAAGCCCGCCGTCGTGCTGATCAGCAGCGAGGTTGGTGCCGACGTGGCCGTCAACTGCGGGACCGGAGCGGTCCAGCAGGTGACGCCCGATCCCCTCTACGAGACTGGCAGCGGCTTCATCCTTCACCCAGACGGGTTCATCGCGACGAACGGCCACGTGGTCGAGCGTTTCTACGAGATGAACGAGCAGCGACTCGCCAAGGAGTTCATGGCCGCCGCCGTGGCACGGGCATGCGGCCCAACGCTGGCCATGGTGCCGGACGGGGCGCGGAAGGAGCGGCTGAGCGCCATCGCGGCCGACCCGGTCAACCGCGGGAAAGTGCGTCTGCGAAAGCAACTTCAGGTCCATCTCTCGACCGGAAAGGTGTACCCCGCGGAGGTCAAGGCCTACAGCCCCGCCATCAAACCGGAAGCGCCCCCGACGGGCCAGACCGCATCGCAGGGCGGCAAGCCCGAGGCCGAGCGATCCGGGCGGGACGTTGCCATCCTCAAGATCGAGGAACGCGATCTTCCGACGGTCCGCTTGGCCACAAATCCCGCGGCACTGAAGCTGGGAGAGCAGATTTTCGTCATCGGGTATCCCGGCGTCGTCTTGAATCACGATTTCCTGAGCCAGAAATCCCAACTGGAGGCCTCGGTGACGGTGGGCCGAGTCTCCGGCTTCAAGATTGACATCAACGACCGGCGGGTCATCCAGACAGACGCGGCCATCACGTGGGGCAACAGCGGGGGGCCAGCCTTCAATTTCGCGGGTGAAGTCATTGGCGTGGCAACGTTCATCTCGACCACGTTCGAGGGGGATCAAGCCATCCAGGGCTTCAACTTTCTCATTCCCGCCGAATCCGTTCACGCGTTCTGTTCGAAGGTCGGTCTGACGCCCAACCCAGAAACGCCCCTCATGAGCGAGTGGGCCGCGGGCGTCACCGCATACTTCAAGGGCGAGTACCGGAGGAGCCTCGCCCACTTGGATGCGGCCGAGCGCCTGATGGCCGGTTTTCCGGACATCCAGCGGCTTCGCGCCGCCGTGCAAATGAAGGTGGACAAGAGCCCGCAATTCATGCGGCGCGGCAAGACCGTCGGTCTCGGGATCGGTCTGGCGCTGATGGGCGTGCTCGCCGTCATCGGTCTGCGGACGCTCATGAGAAATCGCGTGCATCCCGGTCCGACGGGAATCCAGCGGGTCGGCGCGGAGGAGATCCGGCGACGCCTCGAAGCCGGGTCGGGGGTCGCCTTGGTGGATGCCCGGCACGGGGCGGCATTCGACGACACCCCGGTCCAGGCAGCAGGCGCGGTCCGTTATGATATCGATCACCCGGACCTGCCGGCACTCCGGGTGCAGGTGAAACCGGACGGCGAGGTGATCGCCTACTGCGACTGACCCGACGAAGCCACCAGCGCCCGTGTGGCGCTGCAGTTGATGCGAGCGGGTTTCACGCGGGTATCCGTGGTGCGGGGCGGGTTTCCGGCGCTGTTGACCGCGGGGGTGCCGGTGGCGCCCAAAGACGCGATCACCCCTAGGGCACCGACACCCGTGCCGACGGAAGGGGGTTCGAGCCGGGCATGACACGATGCGTGGGTTCGAGGATGGGATTCGTGCGGGGTATCGGAGGGGCAGCATCGCGCCGCGCCAGTCGGGCGGCGTGGGCGTGCGCGCTGTGGATGGCCGTCGCCGCGGTCGGCGTTGCTCCCAGACCGGCCCCGGCCGCGGAGATGACCGGCCGGAGCGCGAGCGGTCTCATGCACGACGAGGAGGCGCTGATCGCCATCTACAAGGCGGCGAGTCCCGGTGTGGTGCACATCACCAGCACGGTCATCAGCCAGGATTTCTTCTTCCGGGTCGTGCCGGAGCGCGGCACGGGCTCCGGTTTTGTGGTGGACGACAAGGGTCTCATTTTGACCAACAACCATGTGGTCGAAAACGCGGACAACCTGGAAGTCACGTTGGCCGATAAGAGCAAGGTGACGGCGAAGCTCGTGGGACGGGACCCCGAAAACGATCTTGCCGTCATTCGGGTCAACGTTCCGAAGGAAAAACTGACGCCTCTCCGCCTCGGCGATTCATCGCAGCTGCAGGTTGGCCAGATGGCGATTGCGATCGGGAACCCGTTCGGCCTGGATCGGACCATCACCCGGGGGGTGGTGAGCGCCGTCGGGCGGAGCTTGAAAGCGGATTCCGGCCGGCAGATCCGCAATGTGATCCAGACCGATGCAGCCATCAACCCGGGAAACTCCGGCGGCCCGCTGCTGAACTCACGCGGCGAGGTGATCGGGGTCAACACCGCCATCTTCACGCCCAGCGGCGGCTCGGTCGGGATCGGCTTCGCCGTTCCCGTGAACACTGTCAAGAAGCTCCTTCCGCAGCTGATCACCCGCGGACGGGCGAGCCATCCATGGCTGGGAATCAGCGGGATGGACATCAACCCGACCGTGGCGAAGGCCCTGTCGCTGCCTTCCTCCGAGGGCGTCATGATCGCGCAGGTGGCGCCGAATGGTCCCGCGGCGCGCGCGGGACTCCGGGGTTCCCAGCGCCGCGTGCGGGTGGGCAACTACCTGGTGAATGTCGGCGGGGACATCATCCAGACCCTGGACGGCGAGAAGATTTCCACCGTCGACGACCTGACGGCGTTCCTTGACGATCGGAAGAAGGTCGGCGACGAGGTCCGCGTGGACGTCCTCCGCGACGGGAAGCCTCATGCGGTGACGGTTCGGCTGGGAGAGCTTCCGGAGAATTGATGGTCGTGCGGCTCGGCGTGCCGGTCGGATTCGGTGTGCTGGCGATGGTTCTCTGCGCCGTGATTGGGCAGTCGCCTGCCGTGGAGGTCAATCCTCCGCTCCCGACGGGAACCCTCGTGATCGCGGACCGCGTCACTGTCACGGTCGAGCTGGCCCGGTCCATTCCCGAGAAGACGCGGGGGCTCAGCGGGCGGCCCGCTTTGAAGCCGGGGCACGGGATGCTCTTCGTGTACGACCAGCCGCACCCGATCGGCATCTGGATGAAGGACATGCGCTTCGCGCTGGATATTCTCTGGATCCGAGACGGTCGGATCGCGCACGTCGAGAAGAATGCGCCGCCCCTTGTCCCGTCCGCGCCCGAGCGCGTCTACACGGCGACGGGCGAGGCGGTCCTGGAAGTTCCCGCCGGGTTCGCCGACCAGCAGAAGATCCGAGTGGGAGACCGGGTGAAGGTCGACCTCACCCGATGATTATCCGACGAGACAGCCGTCGATCCGCGAGCCGCGAGCGGCCGTGAAGCGGCAGGAGAGCAGGGGGGCAAGGGTGCAACGGGGAACGCGTCGCCTCGGCGCCTTGGCGCCACTGCGCCTCTGGGTGCTGTTGCTGTGCGCGGTTGTCCTTTCGTCGGTGTTCGAGCTCGCGACGGCCGGGACCGCCGCGGATCCGATGCAGGCGCTCGGCCTGCAGGCGCCGAACGAAGCCGTCGCAGCGCCGGAGTTCTCCCTGTCGGATCTGGCGGGCAAGAAGGTGCAGCTCAAGGCGCTCCGGGGCAACTTGGTGTTCCTGAACTTCTTCGCGACCTGGTGCGGGCCCTGCCGGGAGGAGATGCCCGGGATGGAGCGTCTGTTTCGGACGCATCAGGACAAGGGACTCGTCGTTCTGGCCGTGAACATGGAGGAAAGCGCCAAGACGGTCCGCCCGTTCGTCCAGCAGTTGAAGTTGTCCTTCCCGATCGTCCTGGATACGGAGGGAGCCGTCACCCGGGACTACGGTGTGCGGGCCCTGCCTGTGAGCTTCCTCATCGGCCGCGATGGACACATCCGCTGGCGCGCGATCGGCGGACGCGATTGGGAGAGCGCGCAGGCACGAAAGCTTTTTGCGCTGCTGGTCGCGGAGACGAAATGAAAGGAACGCGATGCCTGGGGCGGAACTGAACGTTCTGGTGGCCGTCGCGGCTGGCCTCCTGTCTTTTCTTTCGCCGTGCGTCCTGCCGCTCTTGCCCTCGTATCTCTCATTCATCGCGGGGATTTCCTTCGAAGAGCTTCAGGGAACGGTGGCGAATGCCCGCACGCGCCGGGCGCTCTTCGCCAACTCCATTCTCTTCGTGGTCGGATTCTCGCTCGTGTTCGTCGCCCTCGGCGCGGGCGCTACGTTGGCCGGGCAGGTCCTTTTCCAGTACCAGGTCCTGATCCGTCGGATCGGGGGCGCCCTGGTGGTGCTCATGGGGTTGTATGTGGCCGGGTGGCTTCGCATTCCGTTCCTGATACGGGAATGGCGCGCGGAACTGACCAACCGCCCCGCCGGGTACCTCGGCGCCGTCCTGACGGGTATCACATTCGCCGCCGGCTGGACACCCTGTATCGGGCCGATCCTCGGGTCCATCTTGACGTTAGCCTCGGTGAGCCAGACCGCCGGTACCGGTATTCTGATGCTTGCGGCGTATTCGCTCGGGCTGGCGATTCCCTTTCTCCTCAGCGCGCTCATGATCGACCGATTCCTCGTCTTCTTCGATCGGTTCAAGCGCTTCTTCCCGGTCGTCACCCGGCTGAGCGGGATCATCCTGATCACCGTGGGGCTCTTGCTCCTGACCGATTACTTCGCCGTGTTGAGCCGCATTGCATTCTCGCTGACGCCGGACTGGCTTTTTGCGGTGGAGCGTAGTCTGCTACGGTGACGCTCGGCGATTGGGCAACTCGGCAGCTGGGCGATTGGGCAATTCGGTCGCACGGCGAGACGCGCTGTCGGCGTGCGTAAGGAACACGAATGGCGAAGCGGAGACAAAAACGGGCGGCGTCGAGCGCGCCGGTGACCGAGCCGCGGAACGTGCCGGGCATCCTGGCCGGGCGCCCCACAGTCGGGAGCGTGATCGCGCTGATGGCGATCGTTCTCGTCATCGGCGTCTCGGGTGGGTATCTCGCTTTCCGGTTTGCCGGGCCGAGCACGCCCGCGGCGGACCAGGCCGGGCAGGATCCGACGACGCCCTTGCGGGCCCGGTTGCTCCAGAACCCGCAGGACGTGGAAGCGCTGCTGGGCCTGGCCCATATTCAACTCGATCAGCAGCGGCTGGACGAAGCCGAGTCAATCTACCGCCAGGTGCTGTCGCTGCAGCCGAAGAACGTGGAGGCCATCACGCACGTGGGAACCGTCCTGCTGCGCCGCGGCCAGGCGATCGCGGCCCTCCGGGAGTACGATGCGGCGCTGGCGATCGAGCCGGATTACGTGCATGCGCTCTGGGACAAGGCGACCCTGCTCCAGCAGGTCATGGAGGATTACCCCGGGGCCATCCGGACCTGGGAGGCCTTTGCCCGCGCGGTGGGGCCGGACAGCCAGGACGCAAAGACCGCGCAGCGGTTCATCGGCGAGGCGCGGGAGGCCATGCAGAACGCGTCGCCGGTGGACAAGGCGTTCGGCAAGAAGTCCTAGGGCAGGGTCGGCGGGGAATCTGTGGTATAGATACGGCCGCGCTTCGATCGCGAGGCGCGGCCTTCGTATGTCTGGGAAGTGCAGCAGGTGGAACCCGTGCCATTGGGAAATGAAAAACCGACAACCGACAACGGGGCAACGGGAGACCTCGGCACGCCGGATGAGACTGTCGTACCTGTGACCATTCTCCAGCGCGTGAAGGCGGCCATCGTGGGAGGGGCGGCGGAGCGGGAGACGCGGCGGGCGGTGCTCGCCCTGGCGCTACCCCTCGTGGGCAGCGACCTGCTGCAGCGCGGGGTGAACGTGGTGGACGCGCTGCTGGTCGGACGGCTGGGGGCCGCGGAGCTGGCCGCCGTGGGCCTGTCGCAGCTCCTCCTCATGTTCGTCATGGCGCTGGTGTACGGGCTCGGCGTCGGCGCGACGGTCATGGTGGCGTTCCACACCGGGGCGACGGACAGCCGCCGCCGCGCCCTGGCAGCGCGTACGGTCCTTCTGATCGGCGTGGCGGCCACGCTCGTCCTGGGGTGCAGCGGGATCCTCTTCTCGTCGCCGGTGGCGAGGTTCATGGGTGCGGACGGACGGCTCCTGGAGTTGACCCTCGACTACCTCCACGTGACCTGGTTTCTCTTCGCGGCGTACGTGTACCTGCATCTGATGTCCGCTATCTTCCAGGGTGTAGGCGACACCAGGACGCCGCTCAAGGCCATGGTGGGGGTGAATCTCCTCCACGTCTTGCTGGCGATCCCGCTCATCTTCGGCGTGTGGGGGTTTCCTCGGCTCGGCGTGGCAGGGGCCGCGCTGGCCTCGGGCCTCTCGGAAGGGGTAGGGGCGGCGTGGCTTCTGTTCGTGGCCGCGAGGCGCGGGCTCTTCGGGGGTCGCAGATCGGGCTGGAGCCCGGAGGAACTCTGGCGCACGC
>Ga0316616_100000225_pt1 | contig 16050 bp, 12 predicted proteins | sample OWC_Aug_M1_C1_D1_FD_207660 | JGI IMG/M metagenome (GOLD analysis project Ga0316616, IMG submission 207660) | Wetland soil microbial communities from Old Woman Creek delta, Ohio, United States - OWC_Aug_M1_C1_D1_B | ecosystem: Environmental > Terrestrial > Soil > Wetlands | place: USA: Ohio... | reverse complement strand
GTCGGTCGTGCCGCCGCCGATGTCGATCACGGCCACGCCCAACTCCTTTTCGTCGGGCGTCAGCACGGCGTCGCTCGCCGCCAGTTGCTCCAGCACCGATTCCTGCACGTTGACACCGGCCTTGTTCACGCAGTTCACGATGTTCTGCGTCGTCGTCGTGCCGCCGGTGACGATGTGCACATTGACCTCGAGGCGGGCGCCGGTCATGCCGATCGGGTTGCCGATGCCATCCTCCTCGTCGACGACGAAGTCCTGGGGCAGGACGTGCAGGATCTCCCGGCCGCCGGGCAGGCTGACCGCCCGGGCGGCGTCGATGGCGCGCCGCACGTCGTCCCGCGTGATCTCGCGGTTGCGCCCCGCGACCGCCACCACGCCGCGGCTGTTGAATCCCTTGATGTGCGTCCCCGACAGCGACACGTAGGCGTTGTCGATCTCGATCCCCGCGGTCAGCTCGGCGGCTTCTATGGCCTTGCGGATCGACTCGACCGCGGCTTCCTGGTTCACCACGGCGCCGCGGCGGATGCCCTGCGACTCGGCGACGCCCAGTCCGGTGATCTCGATCTCACCGTTACCCATCACTTCGCCGACGATGGCCGCCACTTTCGACGTCCCGAGGTCCAGCCCGACCAGGTGCCGCTCTCGTCTTCCCACGTCTCCCCCAACAGGCCGCTTCCGGGTCCCGCGTGCGGCGGCGCGATCACGCCGCACGGCCGGATGCCGGACGCGCCCCTACCGTTGCAGCCGCGCGCCCGCGTTGCCGGCGGGCACGGGACCGCCGCGCCGCGCCGGCGACGCGCCGGCCGTCTGTGCGACGCCGACGTACACGCGCTCGCCGAAGCGCACGTCGACGTACTCGATGTCCGGCACCTGCTCGCGCAGCGTCGCCTGCAGGCTGACGTACGCGTCGAGGCGCTCGGCGAACTGCGTCTCTCCGAGGCGCACGACCGCCGCGTCGCCGTCCAGGATGACGTGCACGTCGTGCACGTTGCCGGCGTCGATCTGCGACACCCGCCTCGCCAGCTCCGGCCGCGTGCGGAGCTCCGCCATCAGCCGCGCGACGAGCTGGGCGCGCAGCCGGTCGACGGCCGGCGGCGCCGACACCGGCGTCTCGAGGATGCCGTCGACGATCGGCAGGTCGCAGTCCGCGTAGCGCGGCCCGTAGTCGTCGATGACCGTGCCGGCCGCGTCCACCAGGAACAGCGCGGTGCCGGCGCGCGCGATGCCCATCGGCACCCGCTCGCGGAGTTCGACGTCGATGGTGCCGGGCAAACGGCGCCGGAGCGTGGCATCGGCGACCCACGCCGACGCGAGCAGCCTGGCGCGCCAGCGTTCGAGATCCACCGCCAGCAGGCTCTGTCCGGTCATCCCCTCCAGCAGGGCGCTCACCTCGCCGGCATGCACCCGGTGGTTGCCGTGCACGCGGATGTGCTGCACCCGGAGCCACGGGAGCTGAACGGCCGCACCGGCCGCCCAGAGGCCCGCGCCCGCGAGCACCCCGGCGACCGCGACCGCCCGCACGACGCGCCACGCCTGGCGCGTGCGGCCGTGGCGCCGCCGGGCGGGCATCGGGCTTCGGCGGAAACGGCGATCGGCCGGCGCGGTGACCGACATCTCAGGTCCGCCCTTCTGCGCGGCCGCCCAGGGCCGCAAGCACCTTCGGCCCGACCGTCCCGATCGATCCGGCGCCCAGCGTGATGACCGCGTCGCCGGGCCGCGCCAGCGACGACACGGCGGCCACCACCTCGTCGAGGGTCCGGGCCAGGTGCAGACGGCCCGCGAGCTGCGGGCGGATCGCCTCGGCCAGCGCCTCGACGGTCACGCCGGGAATGGGGTCCTCGCTCGCGGCGTAGATGTCGGCCAGCACCAACTCGTCGGCCTGGGCGAGCGCCGGCCCGAAACGGTCCATGAGCCGCGCGGTGCGCGAGTAGCGGTGCGGCTGGAAGGCGACAATCAGCCGCCGGCCGAGCGAGGCGCGTGCGGCGTCGAGCACCGCGCGAATCTCGGTCGGGTGATGGCCGTAATCGTCGATGACCAGGACGCCGGCCGCTTCGCCGAGGCGCTGGAACCGGCGATCGGCGCCCCGGAACGCGGCGAGCGCCACGGCCACGCTCCCGGCGTCGAGGCCGAGCTCGAGGCCGACGGCCACTGCCGCGAGCGCGTTCTGGAGGTTGTGGCGGCCCGGGACCTTCAGGCGCAGCGTGCACAGCGGCGACGGCGGCTGGGCGCGGAGCCCCGCGGCGTCCTTCAGGCCGGGGCCGGCGGCGACCTCGCAGGCCCACGTGCCGCCGTCGTGCACGACGTCGGTGCCGCGCACGTCGGCCTCCGGCGCGTCGAGGCCGTAGGTGATGACCCGGCGCGTCATGCGCGGCACGAGGCCGCGGACGTGCGGGTCGTCCGCGCAGGCGATCACCGCGCCGTAGAACGGCACCTTGTTGGCGAAGTCGAGGAACGCCTGGCAGAGGTCGTCGAACCCGCGGTAGGCCTCGAGGTGCTCCTCGTCGATGTTCGTCACGACGGCGATGGTGGGGGTCAGCCGCAGGAACGAGCGGTCGCTCTCGTCGGCTTCGACCACCATGTACTCGCCGCCGCCGAGGCGGGCGTTGCTGCCGAAGGCGGAGAGCTTGCCGCCGATGACGGCCGTCGGGTCGAGGCCGGCCCGCTCGAGCACGAGGGCCACCATCGACGTGGTGGTCGTCTTGCCGTGCGCGCCGGCCACGGCGATGCCGGACCGCAGGCGCATCAGTTCCGCCAGCATCTCGGCACGCGGAATCACGGGGATCCGGCGCCGGTGGGCGTCGGCGATCTCCGGGTTGTCGGGCCGCACGGCCGACGAATAGACCACCACGTCGGCGTCGCCCACGTGGGCGGCGTCGTGCCCCGCCGACACGCGGACCCCGAGCGACTGGAGGCGCGCTGTCACCTCCGACGACCGCAGGTCGGACCCGGTGACGGCGTAGCCGAGGTTCGACAGCAGCTCGGCGATGCCGCTCATCCCGATTCCGCCAATCCCGACGAAGTGCACGCGTTGCGTGCGACCGAGCACCGTGCCTCCCTTACGACGTGGCCGACGCGCGCTGCGAGACGTTCAGCAGCACGCCCATGCCGGCCAGGCTGACGATGAGCGACGAGCCGCCGGCGCTGACGAACGGCAGCGTGATGCCCTTGGTCGGCAGCAGGCTGAGCACCACGCTCATGTTGACGAACGCCTGGACCGCGATCATGGCGGTCAGGCCCAGCGCCAGGAACGCGCCGAAGGCGTCCGGCGCGCGGAACGCGGTCTTCAGGCCGCGCCACGTGACCACGCAGAAGCACGCGACCAGGATCGTGGCGCCGATCAACCCGAACTCCTCGGCGACCACGGCGTAGATGAAGTCGGTGTGCGGATACGGCAGGTAGCCCAGCTTCTGCACGCCGTACCCGAGGCCCCGCCCGCTCAGGCCCCCGCTGCCGACGGCGATGAGCGACTGCACGACCTGGTAGCCCGTGTCCCCCCGGTGGCTCCACGGGTCCAGGAACGACGTCAAGCGCGCCAGGCGATACGGCTCGAGGGCGACCGCGGCGGCGACGACCGGCACGGCCACGGCGACCGTGCCGGCGAAGTACTTCCACGACAGGCCCGCCGCGAACACCATCGCGGCCACGATGGCGAGCAGGACTACGCAGGTGCCGAGGTCCTTCTGGAGCATGATGAGGGCCAGCATCGGCACGAGCACGACGGCAATCGGCCCCAGCGCGTACCTGGGCTCCGCGATGCGTTCCATCCGGCGCTCGAGCACGCCAGCGGTGAACAGGATGAGGGCGAACTTCGCGAACTCCGACGGCTGGATGCCGACGCCGGCCACCGCGAACCAGCGGTGCGTCCCGTTGATCTCGGGGCCGATGACGCGCACGGCCGCGAGGGCGACCAGCGTGACGCCCAGCAGCGGGAGGACGACGCGCGGGCTGCGGTAGCGCTCGTAGTCGATCCGCATGGCGGCGAACATCACCATCAGGCCCACGGCGGCGAACACGACCTGCTTCACCAGGAAGGTGTTCGTCGGGGCGGATTCCCCCGCCTCCTTGAGGTTCGAGGCGCTGTAGACCATCACGATGCTGACGGCCAGGAGCATCAGCGTCATGAGGAACAGCAGGCGATCGAACTTGAGCTTGCGTGCCATGCGTCTGTCAGACCCTAAAGTTCTCGCGCGTTCACACCGACACGGGAACCGGCGCCGGACGATCCGGGCGCGCGACCCGCGTGTGAGCCGTCAGCAGTCATCAGTCGGATCCTGGGCATGGACACCAGCTCCCCGCGCGGGGCCGCGCGGGGTCCCAGCAGCCAGCTCCATGCCGCGCAGAGCCGACTGACGACTGCTCACGGCTCACACGCCGTGTACGCGTGTTCCCTCCCGCTACTCCTCCCGCATCGCGGCCACCGCGGCCTTGAAGGCCCGGCCGCGCGCGGCGTAGTTCTCGAACATGTCGAAGCTGGCGCACGCGGGCGCCAGCAGCACGCTGCCGCCCGGGGCGGCGGCCGCCATCGCGGTCCGCACCGCCTCGGCCATCGACCCGGCGGTGTGCACGGCGGCCGCGCCGTCGAATGCGTCCTGCATCAGCGGCGCCGCCTCGCCGATGGCCACCACCGTCGCGCCTCTCGACGCGAGCGCCGGGCGCAGCCGCCGCAGGTCCCCGCCCTTGAACCGGCCGCCCATGATCACGACCAGGCCGCGGCCGAACGTCTCGATGGCCTGCCTGGCCGCGTCGACGTTGGTGGCCTTCGAGTCGTTGACGAACCGGACGCCCCGGATCTCGCCGACCAGCTCCATCGCGTGCTCGAGGCCGGTGAACGACGCCACCGCGCCGGCCACCGCCGGCGGGGCGGCGCCCACGACGCGCGCGATCGCCGCGGCCGCCAGCACGTCGGCCAGCAGGTGCGGTCCGGTCAGCCGCACGTCGCCCGTCCTCACGAGCCGGGTGTCGCCCCCGGCGCCGCGGTCCACGATCCAGCCGTCCGCCACGGTCACGCCCTCGTCGAGGTGCGCGTCCCTCGCGAACCGCACCACCCGCGCCCGCCCGCCGGAGGCCATCGCCAGCGCGCGCGGGTCGTCGGCGTTCGCCACGGCGACGTCCCGCTCGGTCTGCCGCGCGAAGATCCGCGACTTGGCAGCGGCGTATTCCTCGACGCTCGCATGACGGTCCAGGTGGTCTGCGCTGAGGTTCAGCAGCGCCGCGATCCAGGGGTGGAACGTGTCGGTGGTCTCCAACTGGAAGCTGCTCACCTCGACGACGTGCACCGTCTCGGGCGTCGAGCCGGCCACCTGGCCCGCCAGCGGCGGGCCGATGTTGCCGCCGACGAGCGCCCGCACGCCGGCAGCCTCGAGGATCCGGCCGGTGAGCGCGGTGGTCGTCGACTTCCCCTTCGTGCCCGTGATCGCCACCACCCGCCCCCGCAGCCATCGCGACGCGAGTTCGATCTCACCGATGACGGGCACGCCGGCCGCCCGCGCGGCGGCCACGGCCGGCTGGCCGGCCGGGACCCCCGGGCTGAGGACCACGAGGTCCGACTCCGCGAGCAGGGCCTCGGAATGCGATCCGAGCGCGAGCGTGATGCCGAGCGCGGCGAGGTCGGGGCCCTGGTCCAACGCCGGCCTGATGTCGGTCAGCGTCACCGCCGCGCCCCGCTCGACGAGCAGCCTGGCGGCAGCCGTGCCGCTGGCGGCGCCGCCGACCACGACCACCCGTTTGCCGCGCACCGTGAATTCGTTCATCTCGATCTGCCGCCCGTGCGTCGCCCGTTCGGCGACGGCCGCCGCGCTCATGCGCCGGCGCCCTTCACTCTGTCCGCCACGATGTCGGTGCGGACGCCCCGCGACCCCTTCACCAGCACGACGTCGCCCTCGCAGAGCATCGCTGCGACGGCGTCGGCCGCCTCCGCGCTCGTCGCGACGTGCTGCACGGCCGACTCGGGCATGCCCGCGGCCACGGCCGCGTTCGCCAGCGCCAGCGCCGGCGCGCCGCCCACGGTTACGAGGCGCGCGAGCCCGGCGCGGGCCGCCGCGCGCCCGCACGCCTCGTGCAGCGCGACGGCGTCGCCGCCGAGTTCGAGCATCTCGCCGAGCACCGCGATGCGCCGCGCGCCCGCGCGCTCGGCCGCGACGGCCTCGAGCGTGCGTTCCAGCGCCCGGGGGTTCGAGTTGTACGAGTCGTCGACCAGCGTGACGCCCGACGACAGCCGCCACACGTCGCCTCGTCTCGCCGGGGGCCTCGCCGCCGCGAGCCGATCGACCATCGCGTCGAGCGGCACGCCGTACTCGCCCGCCACGGCCATGGCGGCGAGCGCGTTGGCCAGGTGTCCCCGCCCGAGCAGCGGCACGTCGACCGCCGCCGCGCCCCACGGCGTCGTCACCGTCGCGCGGGTGCCGGCCAGCCCTCGGTCGGCCACGTCCGACGCCGACACGTCCGCGGGGACGTCAATACCGAACGTGAGGACGCGCGCGGGCGCTGACGTCACTCTCGCCATCACCAGCGGGTCGGCGGCGTTGGCCACGACGAGCGACTGCGGCCGCGCGCCGTCGAGAATCTCCGCCTTCGCGTCGGCGATGGCCTCGAGCGACGGGAAGAACGCGGAGTGCACTTCGGCGACCAGCGTCCACACCCGGACGTCGGGTTCCGCGAGACCGACCAGCACGCGGATCTCGCCCGCATGGTTCATGCCCAGCTCGACGACGGCCATCTCGGGCCCGTGGCGGAGCTCCAGCAGCGACAGCGGCAGTCCGATGTGGTTGTTGAAGTTGCCGTGGTTGCGGAACACGCGGTAGCGCACCGCCAGCAGGTCGGCGGCGAGTTCCTTCGTCGTGGTCTTTCCCGCGCTGCCGGTGATCGCGACCACCTGCGCGCCGGACGCGCGGCGGATGTGCTGCGCGAGGCGCTGCAGGGCCCGGGTCGTGTCGTCCACCCGCACGACGACGACGGCGGGATCCAGCGCGGGAGGCACCGACGAGAGGTCCGACACCACGAGCCCGGACGCACCCGCCCGGAGCGCCTCGCGCGTGAACCGGTGCCCGTCGAGGCGCTCGCCGATGATCGCGAGGTAGACGTCGCCAGGCCGCAGCGTGCGCGTGTCGATCGAGAAGCCGCCGAGCGGCGCCGACGCCGGACCGGCCGCGAGCGAGCCCGCCATGGCGCCGGCGGCCTGCGCGGCGGTGAGCCGCACGACAGCGGCCGCGCTCACGACGCCCTCCGCATGCGTCGCCGCGCCAGCGCGCCCTGCGCCTCGGCCACGTCGTCGAAGGGAAGCACGCGGTCGCGGACGACCTGGTACTTCTCGTGTCCTTTCCCGGCGATGACGACGACGTCGCCCGGCCCGGCGTCCGCCACGGCGCGGTCGATGGCCGCGCGTCGGTCGGCCAGCCGCCACCAGCGCACGCCTGCGCCCGTGGACGACACGGCGCCGCCCTCGGACCGTCCGCGGTCCTGCGGCGGCGCGATGCCCAGCTCGATCTCGTCGATGATGCGCTCGGGGTCTTCGGAACGCGGGTTGTCCGAGGTGAGCCCGACCGTGTCGCTCAACCGCGCGGCCACCGCGCCCATCAGGGGACGCTTGCTCCGGTCGCGATCGCCGCCGCAGCCGAAGACCGTGGTCAGGCGCGCGTGCACGAGCGGGCGCACCGCGTCGAGCAGGTTCTTGAGCGCATCGTCGGTGTGCGCGTAGTCGACGACGACGGTGACGTCGTCGCCGGGCGAGGACACGATCTGGAAACGGCCCGGCACGGCCTCGACGCTCGCCAGCCCGGCTTCGATGGCGGGTCGAGGCAAACCGAGCGCCACGCCGGTCGCGACGGCGGCCAGGAGGTTGTAGACGTTGAACCGGCCGGCCAGGTTCGATTGCACGTGCACCGGCCCGGCCGGCGTCCGCGCCACGAAAGCCAGGCGGAGGAACGACGGCGGAAGCGACTCGGGCGCGACGTCGGCGGGCCTGTCGACGCCGAAGGTCAGGCTGCCCGGCAACTCGGCGGCGAGGATGGCGCCGCGGCGGTCGTCGGCGTTCACCACGGCGGGCGCGCCGGCCGGCAGCAGCTCGAACAGCCGCCGCTTCGCCGCGAAGTACCGGTCCATGTCTTCGTGGTAGTCGAGGTGGTCGCGCGTCAGGTTCGTGAAGACCGCCGCCGCGAAGCGCGTGCCGTCGACCCGCTTGAGCGCGAGCGCGTGCGAGGACACCTCCATCGCGCACGCCCCGCAGCCGGCGTCCAGCATCTCTCGCAGCATCCGCTGGACGTCTGGCGCCTCCGGCGTCGTCCGCGCAGCGTCGCGCACCTCGGGCCCGATGAGGTACTGCACGGTGCCCATCAGGCCGCACGGGACGCCGGCGGCCTCGATGGCCGCCTGGACGAGATACGAGGTGGTGGTCTTGCCGTTCGTGCCGGTGATGCCGACCACGCGCATGCGGCGGCTCGGATGGCCGTGGAAGTGCGAGGCCAGGAGCGCGAGCGCCAGCCGCCCGTCGCCGACCGTGATCCACGGAACCGGGCACGCCTCCGGCGCGCCGGTCTCGGCGACGACGGCTGCCGCGCCTCTCGCGATGGCCTGCCCCGCGAAGGCGGACCCGTCGGTCTGCGCCCCGCGCAGCGCCACGAAGAGCGCCGACGGCGCCACGGCACGAGAGTCGTACGCGATGGACCCGATGGCCGGGTCGGGCCACCCGCGCCCCCCGTTGGCGTCTGTCGGCCGCGCCCGCAGCCCGCTCTCGTCGAGCACGGTGAGGAGCTCGGCGAGTGTCATTGAGGCGGCAGCGACGGAGAGAGCGCCGGCGCGACGCGATCGAGCCACAGGCGGCAGAGACGCCCGGGTTCGAGCGCCGTGCCGGCTGCGGGATCCTGGTCGATGACAATGCCGTCCCCGGTCAGCCTCGGCACGAGACCGAGCTGCACGAGGCGGCGGGCTGCCTCACGGGCGCCGAGGCCGCGGACGTCGGGGATGGAGAGCGGCCCGGCGAGCACCCTGATCTGCGGCGGGCCCGGGGCGGCCGTCCGGACCAGTGCCGACGGCGCGCCCTCGGCGGCCGAGGCCCTGAGGAGCACGGGCGGCAGGGGATTGATCGTCGGCGCCACGCCCCCGTGGCGCAGCGCCGCGTCGGCGATGCGCTGGAAGATCGGCGCCGCCACCGAGCCGCCGTAGTGCTGGCCGGCATGGGGCGCGTTGACCACGACCAGAATCGTGAACGCGGGCTGGCGGGACGGCACGAAGCCGACGAACGACGCGTGGTAGTCGGTGTCCGAGTAGCGGCGGTTGCGGAGCATGTGGGCCGTCCCGGTCTTGCCCGCGACCGTGTAGCCTGGCACCTGCGCCGCGGTCCCCGTGCCGTGATCGACGACCTGCTCCATGATCGCGACCAGTTCGGCAGCCGTCTGCCGGTCGATCACTCTCCGCAGCGCGCGCGGCGCCACCTCCGTCCGGGTTGCGCCGTGCCGCAGGGCGCGCACGAGCCGCGGCTGCACGAGCACGCCGTCGTTGGCGACGGCCGACACGGCCGCGGCCATCTGGAGCGGCGTCACGCCGATCTCGTATCCCATCGACACCGACGCCAGCGTGCTCACGCTCCACCGGCCCGGGTCCGAGAGCATGCCGCGCGCCTCGCCAGGCAGGTCCCCAGACAGGCGGTCGCCGAAGCCGAAGCGCCGCACGTACCGGCCCAGGCGCGCGCTGCCGACGCTGAGGCCGATCTTGATCGCCCCGACGTTGCTCGACTTCACGAGCACGTCGGTGAAGCTCAGGACGCCGTAGTTGTGGTCCTTCGCCTCGGTGACGCGGCGTGAGCCGCTGCGCCAGACCCCGGCGCTCGCGTCGATCGGGTCGGAGGGCGAGAAGACGTGCTCCTCCATGGCCGCCGACGCGGTGACGACCTTGAACGTGGAGCCCGGCTCGTAGATGCCCTGCACCGCCGGGTTCATCCACATCTCGCGCGGGTAGTCCTGGTAGAAGTTCGGGTTCACCGGCGGGTAGTTGGCCATCGCGAGCGTCTCGCCGCTCTGCGGGTCCATGATGATGACCGTCCCGCTCTCGGCCCGGTGCTCGGTGACGCCCCGCGCGAGCTCGCGTTCGGCGAGGTGCTGGAGGTAGGCGTCGATCGTGAGTTCGAGCGTGTCGCCCTGGACCGGCGGCTTGTCGATGCGGCTGCTGAACGCGCTTCCGTCACGGGCGAGTTCGAGGAAGGCGCTGCCGGGCGTGCCGCTGATCCTGGAGTTGTAGGACTGCTCGACCCCCGCCAGCCCGTGGTGGTCGACGCCGACATAGCCGAGCACGTGCGCCGCCAGTTCCCGGTTCGGGTAGTACCGCCGCGGTTCGGCCTCGGTGAAGATGGTCCCGCGCAGCTTGCGGGCGTCGAGGTGCTCGACGACGCGCGCGGCCTGTTCCAGCGACACCTGGCGGCGGAGGTACACCGATTCCCGGCGCGTCTGCGAGAGGCGCAGCGCGTACGTCTCACGCTCGCGGGCCGTGCAGTCGCCGAGGGCCTCGCACACCGCCGCGGCCACGGCCGCCGGGTCGGCGATCGCCTTCGGCGCCCCGTTGAGGGTCACCGCGTCGACGCTGATGGCCAGCACCCGGCCGTGCCGGTCGACGATGTCGCCGCGGCGCGGCATGAGCGTGCGCGTCCGGTCCTTCTGGGCGTTCGCCTCCGCGAGCAGGTCGTCGTGGCAGAAGACCTGCAGCCAGACGAGGCGGCCCTCGATCGCCAGCGCCCACACCGCGAACAGGGCCGCGGCGGCCAGCACGCGGTTCCGCACGATCCGCTGCCACGCTCTCGGGTCGGCTTCCTTCATGGCCGTCAACTCCGCCTGCGCCGCCTACCGCCGCGCCACGAGCGCGCGCGACGGGGTCGCCGCCTCGCGCACGAGCACCAGCACGACCGCTTCCGTCTGCGTCGGCGCCACCAGGTTCAGGTCGCGCAGGGCCAGCGTCTCGATCCGTTGCGGCGCGCGCAGCGTCTCGAGCTCGAGCCGCAGGTGGCGGTTCTCGGCCTCGCTGGCCGCGCGCTCCTGCTGCAGGCGGTCGCGCGTGAACTCCAGCTCCCTCCACTGCGAGTGCTCCCACGCGACCAGCAGCAGCGCGCCGACCAGCAGCGACACGCACACGACCGACCACCACATCTCGCGCTGGCGGCCGCGGTCCACGTTGCGGACCGGGTGGTTCTGGATGTCCTTCGGCACGCTGAAGGCCATCGCATCGGGCGCCGACGGTATGCCTGGCATCGCCATCACCCCACGCGTTCAATGGCACGAAGCCGCGCGCTCCTCGCGCGCGGGTTCGAGCGGATCTCCACGTCGCCCGGAACCAGCGACTTCTTCGTCAGCAGCCGGAACGCCTCGTCCTCGGCCGCCAGCGCCCGGAAGGTGTGCTTCACGGGCCTGTCTTCGAGCGAGTGGAACGTCACCACCGCGAACCGCGCGCTGGGCCGCAGCCGGGCGCAGACCGCGCGCAGGAAGGCCTCGAGCCCCTCCAGTTCGCCGTTCACCCAGATGCGGATCGCCTGGAACGTCCGCGTGGCCGGGTCGATCCGGCCGCTGCGGCCGACCACGCGGCGCACGACGGACGCCAGGTGCGCCGTCGTCCGGATCGGCGCCGCGCGGCGGGCGGCCACGATCGCGCGCGCCACCGCGCGCGACCGCCGCTCCTCGCCGAAGCGGTAGATCACATCCGCGAGATCCCGCTCGCCGGTCTCCCCGATGAGGTCGGCGGCCGTCGGGCCCTGGCTCGTGTCCATCCGCATGTCGAGCGCCTCGTCGCGCTGAAAACTGAACCCCCGCCCCTCGCCGTCGAGCTGCAGCGACGAGACGCCGAGATCCGCGACCGCGCCGTCGATCGCCTCGATGCCGCGGGCGTCGAGGAACCGCGGCACGTCGCGGTAGTCGCCGTGCACCAGCTCGACGCGGCCGCCCCATTCCGCGAGCGCCGCGCCCGCGAGCGCCAGCGCCGCCGGATCGCGGTCGATCCCGATGAGCCGCGTCGCGCCCGCCGCGAGCAGCGCGTGCGCGTGGCCGCCGAGGCCGACCGTGCAATCCACGAACAGCCCGCCGCGCTCCGGATGCAGCGCAGCCACCACCTCGTCCGTCATCACCGGTACGTGGGCGGGCATCGCGGCACAACCCCGGGGTTGTCAGATCCCGAATTCGGCCAGCGCGCGCGCATCGGCGTCGGTGAACGGGTCGTTCGCCAGCTTCGTCACGAACCGCTCGTGGTTCCAGACCTCGAGGTGGTCGTACTGTCCGAACACGTCCACTTCGCCCGTCATGCCGGCCGACTCGCGGAGGCGCGCGTGGATCAGCACCCGACCCTGGTTGTCGAGTTCGGCGGCCTGTCCGTAGTAGTTGACGCGGCTGAAATACCGGAGGCGCGCAGGGTGTGTGGTCGGAATCTGGGCGAGCCTGCGCTCGATCTCGATCCACACCGGCATCGGGTAGATGCGGACAGACTCGCCCGTCAGGCTCGTCACGAACAGGTCGCGGCCGTGCTGGGCCTCGACGACCGCCTTGAAGGCCGTGGGAACCTTGAGCCGACCCTTGTCATCGATCCGGGCCGGCGCGTTCCCTCTGAGGATGGCAGTCTGCTCCACTTTGCTCCACCAAAGACCACTCGGATGTTAGAGAAGCGGTGGAGCCTTGTCAACGTCAAAATCCCTGGCCTGGCAGGAGTTGCGGCGCCGGAGGCTACGTTTTTGTTTCGCCTGGCAAGCGAAACGCCCCCGCGCTCGTGCGCAGGGGCCGCATGTTAGCATGGGCATTCCACAAGTCCGCCGGGTTTCGCCCGGCTGCCCGGAAGATGCCACGATGCTCCGCACCGCGCTCATCGGCTACCCCGCGACCGGCAAGACGACCCTCTTCAGGCTGATGACGGCGGCCCACGAGGCGCCGCGCGCGGCGCACGGCAGGCTGGAGGCGGCGCTCGGCGTGGCGCGCGTGCCGGACCCCCGCCTGGACGTCCTCACGGCGATGTACAACCCGCGCAAGCGGGTGCCGGCGACGGTCGAATTCGCCGACATCCCGGGGCGGCCGGCGGGGACAGGCGCCGACGCCCTGCTGGATGTCGCCGCCTACCGGAACGCCGACGCGCTCGTTCACGTCGTGCGATCGTTCACCGACCCGGCGATTCCTCACGCGGCAGGCTCGACGGACCCGCGCCGGGACGCGAGGACGATGGAAGACGAGCTCATCCTCGCGGACCTCGCGGTCGTGGAGAAGCGTCTCGACCGCCTGGCGAAGGACTTGAAGAAGACGCGCACGGCGGAGCTCGAGAAGGAACAGGAGGTGCTGTTCCGCTGCAAGCCTCACCTGGAGCACGGCGCTCCGCTTCGCACGCTCGAGCTGGGCGGCGACGATCGCCGGCGGCTGCGCGGGTTCCAGTTCCTGTCGGCCAAGCCGCTGCTGCTGGTCCTCAACGTCGACGAGGGCGATCTCGCCGCGGGACTCGACGGGCTGCTCGCGCGGCACGGCCTCGCGGAGCTCGCGGCGGGGCCGCAGACGCGGGCGGTGGCGCTGTGCGCGAAGATCGAGCTCGAGATCGCCCAGCTCGAGCCGGCCGACGCCGCGGCGTTCCTCGCGGATCTCGGCCTGAGCGCGTCGGGGCTCGATCGCGTGATCCGCGCCAGCTACGAGCTGCTCGGGTACATCTCGTTCTTCACGGTCGGCGAGGACGAATGCCGCGCCTGGTCGATCCCGCGGGGCACCGCGGCACAGGCGGCCGCGGGCGAGATCCACACGGATCTCTCGCGCGGCTTCATCCGCGCCGAGGTGGTCGCGTACGACCGGCTGGTGGCCCGCGGGTCGATGGCGGCATGCCGCGACCACGGCGAGGTCCGGCTCGAGGGGAAGGAGTACACCGTGCTGGACGGGGACATCATCAACGTCCGGTTCGCGACGTGATACGGTGAGCGGGTCGCATGGCAGTCCGGACCATCCTCGTCTGTGAAGCGCAGGTGCCGCTGGTCCGCGGCGGCGCCGAGATCCACGTGCGCCAGCTGGTGGACCGGCTCCGCGCGCGCGGGTACGCGGCCGATCTCGTGTCGGTGCCGTTCAAGTGGTACCCGAAGGACGAGATCCTCGCGCACGCGGCCGCGTGGCGCCTGCTCGATCTCGGCGAGAGCAACGGCACGCCGATCGACCTCGTGATCGCCACGAAGTTCCCGTCGTACTTCGCCCGGCACCCGAACAAGGTGGCCTGGCTCATCCACCAGTACCGGGCGGCGTACGAGCTGTGCGGGACCGTGTACAGCGATTTCGCCCACGTCGATCTCGACGTCGGGCTGCGCCGGCAGATCATCGACCTCGACACCGCGATGCTCGGCGAATGCCGGCGGGTGTTCACGAACGCCGTCAACACCGCGTTTCGCCTCGAGAAGTACAACGGGCTGAAGGCGGAACCGCTGTATCATCCCCCGAGGCTCGCCGACCGGCTGTCCGGCGGCCCGGCCGGTGACTACCTGCTGTCGGTCGGGCGGCTCGAGACGGTGAAGCGCCACGATCTCGCGGTGCGCGCGCTGGCGCAGACCGGCGGCGCAGCACGGCTCGTCATCGTCGGCGAGGGCACGCAGGAGCCGCACCTGCGCCGCCTCGCGGAGGCCCTCGGGGTTCCGGACCGAGTGACCTTCGAGGGCGCGGCGACCGACGAGCGGCTGCTCGCGCTCTACGCAGGCGCCCTGGGCGTCGTCTACGCCCCGTTCGACGAGGACTACGGGTACGTGACGCTCGAGGCGTTCCTCGCGAGGAAGCCGGTGGTGACGGCCCGCGACTCCGGGGGCACGCTGGAATTCGTCGAAGACGGCGTCAACGGCTTCGTCTGCGATCCCGACCCGGCGGCCCTCGCCGATGCGTTCAGCCGGCTCGCCGCCGACCGCGCACGAGCCCGCGCGCTCGGTGATGCGGGTTACGAGCGCGCGCGGCTGGTGACGTGGGATGGGGTGATCGAGAGACTCGTAGGGGAATAGTAGCCAGTAGCCAGTAGCCAGTAGCCAGCAGCCAGCAGCCAGCAGCAGTTGGACATTGCGCGGCGCGATGGGACTTCTCCTGAAGCCTGACGGCTGGCTGCTGACTACTCTCGAAGATGGTGCCCGTGAAGAAACTGATCGTCCAGATTCCGTGCCTCAACGAGGCCACGACGCTGCCGGCCACGCTCGCCGACATCCCGCGCACGATCGCCGGGGTCGACGTGATCGAGGTCCTCGTCGTCGATGACGGCTCCCGCGATGGCACGTCCGAGGTCGCGCGCCGGCACGGCGTGCAGCATATCGTCCGGTTCCCCCAGCGCAAGGGCCTGGCGGCCGCCTTCTCCGCCGGCATCGACGCCTGCGTCAAGCTCGGCGCCGACATCATCGTCAACACCGACGGCGACAACCAGTACGCCGGCGCCGACATCCCGAAGCTCATCGCGCCGCTGCTCCAGGGCGAGGCCGACGTGGTCATCGGTGACCGCGAGGTGCGGGACCTTGCCCACATGTCGGCCACGCGCAAGCGGCTGCAGTGGCTGGGGTCCTGGGTCGTGCGCCAGGTCTCCGACACCAAGGTGCCCGACACGACGAGCGGGTTCCGCGCGTACACACGCGAGGCGGCGCTGCGCATGACGATCGTGTCGGAGTTCACCTACACGCTGGAGTCGATCATCCAGGCCGGCAAACGCCGCATGGCCATCGCGCACGTGCCGATCCGCAGCAATCCGCGCACCCGCTCGTCGCGGCTCTTCTCGAGCGTCTGGACCTACATCAAGGCCTCGGCGGCCACGGTCATCCGCATCTACGCGATGTACGAGCCGCTCAAGGTGTTCGGCGTCATCGGCCTGGCGGTCTTCGCGGCCGGCCTCGCCGTGTCGCTGCGCTTCGTGTACTTCTTCCTCATCGGCGAAGGGCTCGGCCACGTCCAGTCGCTGATCTTCTCGGCCGTGCTGCTGATCGTCGGGTTCCAGATCGCGCTGATCGGGCTGGTGGCCGACGTCATCTCCGGCAACCGCAAGCTGCTCGAGGATCTGCTCTACCGCGTGCGGCGCATGGAACTGCGGCAGGGTACGCCCGCCGACACGTCCCCGCCGCCG
>Ga0316616_100000224_pt1 | contig 16066 bp, 13 predicted proteins | sample OWC_Aug_M1_C1_D1_FD_207660 | JGI IMG/M metagenome (GOLD analysis project Ga0316616, IMG submission 207660) | Wetland soil microbial communities from Old Woman Creek delta, Ohio, United States - OWC_Aug_M1_C1_D1_B | ecosystem: Environmental > Terrestrial > Soil > Wetlands | place: USA: Ohio... | reverse complement strand
ATCGAGGCCGCTGCCGACGACGACCGTATCAGCTCGCTCTATCTCGACGTCGGCGGCCTCGAACGAGGCGGCCTCGCGAAGCTGCAGGAGATCGCTGCGGCGATCGACGAGTTTCGTGCGACCGGCAAGCCCGTCATCGCCTTCGGCGAATACTACGGGCAGGGCCAGTACTACCTCGCTGCCCACGCCGACGAGATCTACCTCGACCCGATGGGCGCGGTCTTCATCGACGGCTTTGCGAACTACGGGACGTTCTTCAAGGACGCGCTCGACAAGCTCTCGGTCGACGTGAACATCTTCCGGGCTGGCCAGTACAAGTCCGCGGTCGAGCGGTTCAACCGCAACGACATGTCCCCCGCCGAGCGGGAGGAGAGCCTCGTCTGGCTGAACACCGTGTGGGGAATCTACAAGTCCGACGTTGCGCGGGCGCGCGAGTTCGACGCGTCCGTGCTGCAGGTCTATGCCGACCAGGCTCCCGACGCGCTGCGCAGGGCCGGAGGCGACTCTGCGAAAATGGCGCTCGATGCCGGTCTCGTCACTTCACTCAAGGGTCGCTTCGCGGTCGAGCAGCGCCTCGCGCAGATCACCGGCCCCGACGAGGACGCGCACTCGTTCGTCGGCGTGGACCTCGCGTCATATCTCGCAAACGTCGATTCGCAGCGTGCGCTGTCTCCTGGATCCAGGCAGAAGATCGGTGTGATCGTCGCGTCGGGCGAGATCGTGCCCGGTGAGCAACCGCCGGGCATGACCGGATCGGACACGCTTGCGGCCCAACTGCGCGACGCGCTCTTCGACGAGTCGATCAAGGCCGTCGTGCTGCGGATCGACAGTCCCGGCGGCGGCGTCTTCGCAAGCGAAGTGATCCGCCGCGAAGTGCAGTCACTGCGCGAGGCGGGCAAGCCCGTGGTGGCTTCCATGAGCAGTCTCGCCGCTTCCGGCGGGTACTACATCGCGATGGACGCGGATCGCATCGTTGCGAGCCCCGCCACGCTCACGGGCTCGATCGGCGTCTTCGCGATGGTCCCGACCATCCAGCGCTCGCTGGAGCGTCTCGGAGTGCACACCGACGGTGTCGGCACGACGGCGCTGTCAGGCGACTTGAGGCTCGACCGGCCGATGGGCGACGCGTCGAAGGACCTGTTGCAGCAGGGCGTCCAGCGCGCATACGACGATTTCATTGCGCGCGTTGCACAGGCCCGCAAGCGGCCGGTCGAGGCCATCGACGCGGTGGCGCAGGGACGGGTCTGGGCCGGCGCCGACGCGAAGCAGATTGGTCTCGTGGACGAGCTCGGTGGAACCGGTGCGGCCATCAAGGCGGCGGCAAAGCTCGCGAAGCTCGGCGACGATTTCGAAGTCGAGCACCTCGATGCCGAGGTCAGTCTTGGCGATGCGCTCGGGTTGCGAATCCGCGTGGCCCTTGCCCGCATCGTCGCACCCCTGCTGCCAAAGGGTGCCTTCCCGGCGATTCCTTCGATGCTGTCGCCACTGTTCGTCGAGGCGCAGCGCCTCGCACGGTTGAAGGACCCGGGCAGCCTGTACGTGTACTGCCTGACCTGCTCGATCGATTAGGCGGCAGGCGCGGGCCTTCGTCGACGCGATGCGTTCGCCATCAACCTCAGCTTCGCGCCCGCGCATCGCGGTGGTCGGGGCCGGCTTCGCCGGACTGACCGCGGCTCGCGCACTGGGCCGCGGTTACTCAGTGACGGTGCTGGACGGGTCGCCATGGTTCGAGTGGCTGCCAAACACGCACGAGCTGCTGTCCGGAGTGAAACGGCCCGCTGATTTGCGCTTGCCGCACCGGGCGATCGTCGCGCGCTCGGGCCACCGGTTCGTGCAGGCGACGGTCGCCGCAATCGACGCGGGAGCAGGACGGCTCGTAACGTCCGGTGGCCGGAGCATCGGCTTCGACGCCTGCATTGTCGCTGTCGGGGGCGTGCACGACACGTTCGGTGTCCCGGGGGCGGATCGCCACGCGATGTCGTTCAAAGGCGTCGACGATTGCCACGCGATCGGGCGCCGTCTGGCGCAGCTCGCGCTGCGGGCCGGCCGCTGCTCCATCGTCATCGTCGGCGGCGGGCTCGAGGGTATCGAGGCCACTGGGGAGATCCTGCGCCGATTCCGGCATCGTGACGCGTTCGAGGTGAGCGTCGTCGAAGCGGGCGCCCGCCTGCTGCCGGGCGCGCCATCGGCGCTCGACGCGGCAGTGCGCGCTCACTGCGAGCGCCACGCCATCCGGATTCTAACGCGCTCGCGCGTAACGTCGGTGACGGCGGCTCGGGTGCGACTCGACACCGGCGAGACGTTGCGTTCCGATCTGACGATGTGGACCGGGGGGTCGGCGCCGTCGCCGCTGCTGCAGGCCTCGGGGCTCGCCGACGGGCCGCGCAGCTGGGCGCCCGTGAACGCGTCGCTGCAGAGCCGGCGCTTCGACAACGTGTTCGTCGCAGGCGATGCCGCGGCGTTGCCGCGCCCGCTCGGCAAGCAGGCCTACTACGCGATGCAGATGGGGGAGTGCGCGGCCGACAACGTCGTCCGGGCGCTCGAGGGCCGCAGGCTCCGCAACTTCAACCCGTCGCGCAAGCCGATGCTGGTCGCCTTCGGCGATCTCGACACTTTCCTGGTCTCCGGCAATTCCGTCGTTGCGTCCCCGGCGCTCGCGGCGGCCAAGGAAGCCATTTTCCAGGTGACGATGGCGCGACTCGATCCATCGTACGGCCCCGAGGCGGTGCGCAGGGGTGCCTCCCGAGTGGTGCGGGCAGCGGAGGAACTTGCGCTGCCCGCGCTCACCGCCGGGTCGGGCCGCAGGCGCGCTGCGCTTCCCTCACGACCCGTTCGAGCGCGTCGAGGAACCGGGACCGGTCCTTCGGAGAAAACGGCGGCGGGCCACCGCCCACGCCGTAGGCCCGCTGGTCGGCCATGAGTTCGCGGGTTGCCAGCGCGTTGCCGATGTTGTCGTCGGTGAAAGGCTTTCCGGCCGGGCCGAGCACCCGCGCGCCGAGCTTGAGGCAGCGTGAGGCGAGTGGAATGTCCGCCGTAATCACGATGTCGTCGCGACGCGCCTGATCGACGATCCAGTCGTCTGCCGCGTCGAAGGCGCCCGATACGACCTGCAAACGGACCCGCGGCGCCCGCGGTAGCTGCATCCACGCATTCGCGACGAATACGACCGCGAGGCCGTGGCGCTCTGCGACTCGCACGGCTTCGGCCTTCACCGGGCAGGCGTCGGCGTCAACATAGATCCGCGGACCGGGATGGTCGGTCATTTGGTGGCCGTCACCGCGTGGCCGCCCGCCCGCAGAACAAAAAAGAGGCCCTCACGAGGAGGGCCCAATCAGGGGGAGAAACTGTTGCGATGCAGCATTGCAGCTGCAGCGGATGTCGCAAATACGTACAAGCCGAGGTGCCGCGAAAAGTGTCAGTGGTTCGCCGTGGCCCGCGGGCTCTGCGACATGAGCCGGTCGGTCCAGGCGATGCCGAGTGCGGACAGAATGAAAACGCTGTGGATTATCGTTTGCCACATGACTCCAGCCGCTGTGACGGTCGTGCACGCCTTGCCGAGGGAGCCCGCCGTGGTCAGCGCCTGCGCCGCCTCCATGCCCGCCATCGTGCTGCACAACGGCAGTCCGCCGATGCCGCCGGCCTCGATGAAGGTCTTGAGCAGGTGGATCGAGCTGATACCGATGATCGCCATCGCCAGCTTGACCTTGAGCACGCTCGCGTTGACGTGACTCAGCCATTCTGGCTGGTCGGGGTGACCGTGCAGGTTCAGGCGGGACACGAATGTCTCGTAGCCGCCCACGATCACCATGACCAGCAGGTTCGAGATCATCACCACGTCGATCAGCCCAAGCACGATCAGCATGATCGACTGCTCGGTGAGGTTCGGGGCTTCGTGGATCAGGTGCCAGAGTTCCTTGACGAACAGGAACACGTAGACGCCCTGGGCGACGATGAGCCCGAGATAAAGCGGCAGCTGCAGCCAGCGCGAGCTGAAGATCAGCGCCGGCAGTGGACCGAGCGGCGCTGCCGTCCTGGTATTCGCCATGGCGTGGAAAGCCTCGTTTGTGGGAGCGCGAAGGGTATTCGCACCCGCCGCCGATGCCAAGCCTTGCGCGCCCGGTACCGTTCGCGCTAAGCGGCGGCGACGAAGCCCTTCCAGTTGCCCATGTAGCGTACGAACGCGGGGCTCAGCCCTTCATTCGCCAGGTGGGCGGCCGTCACCGGCAGTGCAATGGACTCGAATGCCGGATTGGACTGTACCCGCGCGGGAAAGTCGTGGTGCAGGATCGCCGCGCGACCGACGACGACGAAGTCTGCCCCGGCCTCGATACAGCGGCGCGCGTCGGCGCCGCCCATGATTTTTCCGGCCACCGCGAGGCGTACCTGTCCGCGGTCGAGTTCCGTGAAATACGACAGCAGGCTGCGGCCCCGGAAAGCCTCCTCCTGCGGTTCCTTGAAGACGTCCCAGAGCGACATGTCGAGGAAGTCGATGGCGCCCCCGCTCATGAGCTGCTGCGCGAGCGAACGAACCTCGGCCAGCCGCATTCCGAAACGCTCGGGCGACAGCCGCACGCCGACGGTGAGCGAACGGCCACAGCGTTCACGGATGCCCGCCAGGATCTCGAAAAGCAGCCGTGAGCGGTTCTCGAGAGTGCCGCCGTACTCGTCGGTGCGGCGATTGGTCTCTGCGCTCAGGAACTGGCAGAGCACGTAGCCGTGGGCGCCGTGCAGTTCGACGCCGTCGAACCCGGCGCGCTCGGCACGCAGCGCAGCTGCGATGAAGTCCTCCCGCAATTGCACGACTTCGGCGCGGCTGAGTGCCCGCGCGCCGGTCTCGGCGTCGTCGGACGGGCACACCGGCTGCGAGCCGATGAGTGCGGCCGGAGAGCGCATGCCGGCGTGGTGCAGCTGCACGACGGCCACGCTGCCGTCGTGCTTGATCGCGGCCGCCAGTCGTGAAAGGCCTTCGACGTGGATGTCTGAAAAGATGCCGAGCTGCCCGGGAAAGCCTTGCCCGTGGGCCTGCACGTGCGACGCGCAGGTCATCGTCAACCCGAATCCACCCCGGGCGCGCATGGCGAGCCAGCGCAATTCCTCATCGGAGAGGCGACCGTCTTCGTGACTCTGGCAATTGGTCATGGGTGCCAGCATGAAGCGGTTCTTCATGGCCGGGCCGCGAGTGAACGCAAGCGGTTCGAAAAGGCTCGTCATCTGGAAGCTCCTGAAGTCACGAAACGATGCGATTCGAGGAACGGCCTTGCCGCGGCGACGGTGCGCACCGGGTCCTCTTCCTGGGGCACGTGTCCGAGGTCGTCGAAGACCACGAGCGAACTGCCGGCAATGTCGCGCTTGAAGAGCATGCCGTACTCGAGCGGGATCAGTTGATCGCGCCCGCCCCAGAGGATCAGCGTCGGCACGCCGACCTCCCTGATCCGGTTCTCGTCGATGCCGAGCGGCGCCTGCACGAATCGTTGCACCAGGGCCGCGCGGTTGCCTTCGCGCAGCGTGATCTCGTAGTAACGGTCGACGAGATCGGGCGTCACCTTGTCCGGATCGCCGTAGACGTTGCGTACGCTCGACTCGATGAGTCCCCGGGGCAGTGTCACCTCCATCAGGCGATTCAGCATCGGCACCCTGGCGATCCGAAATGCGATCGGCACGGACTCGGACTCGATCGCGTAGCCCGCGGAATCAACCAGTACCAGCGCGTCTACCCGCCCCGGGTGCGCGAGCGCGGTCTCCCAGGCCACCCACCCGCCGAACGAATTCCCGCCCAGGACGCAGTGCTCGAGCCCGAAGTGATCGAGGACCGCGGTTGCGAACCGCACGTAGGCCTCGATCGTGTAGTCGCCGTCGGGGGCGGGCCCTGTGAGGCCGAAGCCCGGCATGTCGACGCGGATCACGCGCCGGAAGGGTTCGAGTTCGCGCACCCAGCCGTTCCACGTATGCAGCGACGCCGACGTGCCGTGCAGCAGGATGATCGGGACGGGATCGTCCCTCACGCCTTCATCCCGCACGTGCACTTTCATGCCGGCAATGTCGATGAACGAGGAGGGGGGTTGCGCCCATCGCGCCTCCAGTTCGGCGACAGGGCGGTCCGGTGCCCAGTTGAGCGCCGTGAAGCCTGTCAGCAGCAGTGCCAACGCAGCGGCTAGCGCGCCCGCGATCCTCGCTGCGCGCCTCATGCAGCCCAGTCGAGGATGACCTTGCCGGACTGGCCGCTGCGCATGATCTCGAACCCTTCACGGAAATCGGCGATCGGGAACCGGTGCGTGATGATCGGCCCGATGTCGAGACCGCTCTGCAGCATCGCCGCCATCTTGTACCAGGTCTCGAACATCTCGCGCCCGTACACGCCCTTGATCATGAGTCCCTTGAAGATGACTTCGTTCCAGTCGATCGCCGTATCGCCAGGCGGGATGCCGAGCAGCGCGACGTTGCCGCCGTGGTGCATCGTGCGCAGCAGGTCGCGGAAAGCCGTCGGGTTGCCGGACATCTCGAGCCCTACGTCGAAGCCCTCGACCATGCCGAGCGACTTCATCGTGTCGTCGAGCGACTCGCGGCCCACGTTGATGGCGCGCGACGCGCCCATCTTTCGGGCGAGGTCCAGGCGATAGTCGTTCACGTCGGTGACGACGATGTGCCGTGCGCCAACGTGGCGGGCGATGGCCGTCGCCATGACGCCGATCGGGCCCGCGCCGGTGATCAGCACGTCTTCGCCGACGAGGTTGAACGACAGCGCGGTGTGCGTCGCATTGCCGAAAGGATCCAGCACCGAGGCGATCTCGTCGGTGATGGAGTCCGGCAGCTTGAACGCGTTGAATGCCGGGATGACAAGGTACTCGGCGAAGCACCCGGGCCGGTTCACGCCGACGCCCACGGTGTTGCGGCAGAGGTGGCGCCGTCCGGCGCGGCAGTTGCGGCAGTAGCCGCAGGTGATGTGTCCCTCGCCGGAGACGCGATCGCCGATCGCGAATCCCTGCACCTCGCTGCCGAGTTCGACGATCTCGCCGCAGTACTCGTGGCCCACGGCCATCGGCACGGGGATAGTCTTCTGTGCCCAGTTGTCCCACAGGTAGATGTGCATGTCGGTGCCGCAGATCGCCGTCTTGCGGACCTTGATGCGCACGTCGTTCGGGCCGATCTTCGGCTCCGGCACGTCCTCGAGCCAGATCCCGGGTGCGCGCTGCGACTTGACCAGTGCCTTCATCTGCGTGCTTCCTCGAATGCTATTTGCCGATCACGCCCAGTTCGCGCCCCACGGCGACGAACGCCTCGATCGCCCGGTCGAGCTGCTCGATCGTGTGCCCCGCGCACATCTGCGTACGGATGCGCGCCTTCCCCATCGGCACGACGGGGTACGAGAAGCCGATCACGTAGACGCCACGCCCGAGCAGGCGTTCCGCGAAGCTGGCTGCGAGCGCCGCGTCGCCCAGCATCACCGGGGCGATCGGGTGCTCGCCCGGGACGATGGTAAAACCCGCCGCGGTCATCTTCTCGCGGAAGTGCTGCGTGTTGCGTCGCAGCTGCGCGCGCAGCTCGTCGCCGTCTTCGACGAGGTCGAGCACCCTGAGCGTGGTCGCCGCGATGACCGGCGGGACGCTGTTCGAGAAGAGGTAGGGCCGCGACCGCTGCCGGAGCCAGCCGACGATTTCCCTGCGCGCGGACGTGAAGCCTCCCGCCGCGCCACCGAGGGCCTTGCCGAGCGTTCCCGTCAGGATGTCGATGCGGCCGACCACGTCGCGGTACTCCGGCGTGCCGCGGCCGCCCTGGCCGACGAAGCCCGTCGCATGCGAGTCGTCCACCATCACCAGCGCGCCGTAGCGGTCGGCGAGGTCGCAGATGTCCTTCAGTCGCGCGATGACGCCGTCCATGGAGAACACGCCGTCCGTCGCGACGAGCCTGACGCGCGCACCCGCGGACTCCTTCAGCCGCGTCTCCAGTTCGTCCATGTCGTCGTTGGCATAACGCAGCCGCTGAGCTTTGCAGAGGCGGATGCCGTCGATGATGCTGGCGTGGTTCAGCGCGTCGCTGATCACGGCGTCCTGCTCGTCGAGCAGTGTCTCGAAAAGGCCGCCGTTCGCGTCGAAACACGACGAATACAGGATCGTGTCGTCCGTGCCGAGGAACGCACTCAACCGCGCCTCGAGTTCCTTGTGCACGGATTGCGTGCCACAGATGAACCGCACGGAGGCCATGCCGTAGCCGTAGCGGTCGAGCGCGCGGTGCGCCGCCTCGCGGATCGACGGGTGGTTGGCCAGCGCGAGGTAGTTGTTCGCGCACAGGTTCACCAGTTCCCGGCCGTCGGTGAGCCGCACGACCGGCTGCTGTGGCGAACCGAGGACCCGCTCCGGCTTGAACAGGCCCGCGCCCCTGAGGTCTTCGACCTGCCTGGCGAGGCGGTCTAGGTATGGCTGGTCCACGATTGATGCTCCTGGCAGACGCGGATTATAGGGGGCCTATAATCCGGCCGTGAGCCACGATCAGCCCGAATCCCCGCAGACTTGGACCCACGGCCTCCGGATCGACAAATGGCTCTGGTGCGCGCGCTTCTTCAAGAGCCGCAGCCTGGCCCAGCAGGCGGTCGAGGGAGGTCACGTGCAGGTCAATGGCGAGCGGGCCAAGGCCTCCCGCCAGGTTAAGGTCGGGGATCGGCTGCGAATCACGCGGGAGCGCGAGCGCTTCGAGGTCGAGGTCATCGGGATCCCGGAGCGTCGTGGGCCTGCGACAGAGGCGCGGACGCACTACGCGGAGTCGGCGGAGAGCGCGGCGGCGCGGGCGGCGGTGCGGGAGTTCAACCGGCTGACTGCACCGGTGGCTTCCGGACGCCCCGACAAGCGTGAGCGCCGCGACCTGCTCAAGTTCCAGAAGGGTCGCGGGCAAAGCTCGTGACGGCGTCGCTGACTTCGCGCTCCACGCGCCTGTTCATGCTGCTGACGGCCTTCTTCGTCGGCAACGCGATCGTGGCCGAGTTCGTCGGCGTGAAGATCTTTGCACTCGAAACGACGCTGGGCCTGCCGCCGTTCGGCTGGAACCTGTTCGGGCAGCAAGGCTCGCTGAGCTTCACGGCGGGCGTGCTGATCTGGCCGATAGTGTTCATCATGACCGACGTCATCAACGAATATTTCGGACGTCGCGGCGTACGCTTCATCTCGTTTGCCGCCGCCGGGATGATCACTTATGCCTTCGTGTTCGCCTACGCGGCGATCCACCTCGCACCGGCCGAGTGGTGGGTGGGCATCAACGCAGACCGTGGCGTGCCCGACATGCAGGCCGCTTACGCTAACGTGTTCGGGCAGGGGCTGTGGACGATCGGCGGGTCGCTGGTCGCGTTCCTGCTGGGGCAGCTCATCGACGTCACGATTTTCCATCGCATCCGGGCGGCCACCGGGGAGCGCTGGATCTGGCTGCGTGCCACGGGCTCGACGGCTTTCTCGCAGCTCGTGGACAGCTTCGTCGTGCTCTACATCGCGTTCGTGCTCGGGCCGCAGCAGTGGCCGATCGCGCTGTTCCTCGCGGTCGGCACCGTGAACTACTGCTACAAGATGTTGATGGCGGTGCTGCTGAGCCCGCTCATCTACCTTGCGCGGCACATGATCGAGCGTTACCTCGGGCCGGTCGAGGCCGCGCGGCTCAAGGCAGAAGCTGCGGCGGACTAGCGGCCGGCCGTGGCCGGCGTCAGGGCGTCGGCGCGGCCGGCCCGGGTGCTGCGGCGCGGGCGGTTTCAAGCGCCTTGCGCAATCGGTCGGCCCAGTTCTTCAGGATGCGGTCGGCCGCCACCTTGTTCTCGACCGCGCCGCCGGCCTGCGCGAGCCCGCCTTGTCCCTGGTCCGCCTCGGTGTCGATCACGCGGGCGAGGAGCGTGTTCGTCGTGGAATCCCACAGCTCGAGGTACAGCGTCATCTGCCCGGCGGAGGCTACCACGGAGCCCGACATTGGCGGCGCCGTGTCGATCTCCGGCGCGTTGACGATCAGGTTCAGGATGGCGGGCCGCAGGATGAGCACGTCGGGTGCTGCGGTATCCACGATCTGGTAGCCGCCGTCGTTCTGCAGCTCTTCGGTGAATACGCGTTTGAACTCCGCAGCGAGTTCCGTCTTGATGCGGTTCATGTCGCCCTGCGACACCTGCATCTCGAGGTCCGGCTCGTTCCGGTTGTAGTCGCGCTGCCAGTCCTTCGCGAACTGCACGAAGCAGTCGAGCATGGCGAGGCGCTTGTACTGGCCGAACGTCGCGCCGGGCTTCATGTAGATCGCGCCGTACGGCAGCGTCCGGGTCAGCTGGAGGCCGTCGGGGCTCGTCTGTTCCCACTGCTGTTCCGCCGCCCGCAGCCCGGGCGCGCATAGCATGAAAAGGCCGGCGACGAAAACGGCGGTCGAGGCACGGCCCGCAGTCCGCCTGCAGATCCTGTTCATCGAGTCTTACCCCTTACTTGACCAGTTGATTGAGCTCGAAGATCGGCAGCAGCATCGCCAGCACGATCACGAGCACCAGGCCGCCCATCAGCAGGATCATCAGCGGCCCGAGCAGACCGACGACGCCCTGCAGGATCGAGTCGAGCTCGCGCTCCTGGTGAATGGCGGCCCGGTCGAGCATCGTGTCGAGCTCGCCGCTCGACTCGCCGCTCGAGATCAGGTGGATCATCATCGGCGGGAACACGCGGCTGGCCGCGAGCGAGCGGCCGATCGGCGCACCCTCGCGCACGCGCACCGCGGCATCCTCCACGGCGGCTTTCATCGGCAGGTTCGAGACGACCTCGGAGGCGATGCGCATGGCGTCCAGCACCGGCACCGTGCTCGAGGTCAGCGTGCTGAACGTGCGGGCAAACCGCGCCGTGTTGCTGCCCCGCACGACCTTGCCGACGAGCGGCAGCGACAGCAGTAACCGGTGCCAGCGCCGCCGGTTGGCCTCGATGCGCAGCCAGCGGGTGAACAGGAAGATCGCGCCCGCGACGCCGATCACGAGCCACAGGCCGTAATGGCGCATGAAGTCGCTGCCTGCGATCAGTGCCTGCGTGAGCAGCGGCAACTCGGCCTCGCTGCTGCGAAACACCTCGACGACCTTCGGGACCACCGAGACCAGCAGGAAGAAGACGATCACGACGCAGACTGCGAACAACAGCACCGGATAGAGCATCGCGCTCAGCGTGCGCTGTCGCAGCTGCTGGCGGTTGTCGGTGTAGTCCGCCAGCCGCTCGAGCACGGCGTCGAGGTGCCCGGACTGCTCGCTCGCCGCGATCGTGGCGCGGTAGATTTCCGGGAACGAGCTCGGGAAGTCGGCCAGGCCGTCGGCCAGCGTGTGGCCTTCCATGACCTTCGAGCGCACTCCGAGCATGATGCTGCGGACGCGGGGCTTGTCGGTCTGCTGCGATACCGCGAGCAGGGCCTCCTCGAGCGGCAGTGCTGATTTCACCAGCGTCGCGAGCTGGCGCGTGACCAGCGCGAGATCAGAAGGGTTCAGGCCGCGCTGGAACTCGAACGCGAACCGCCGCTTTGCGCGGGCGGTTTCCTTCTCCTGGACCTCGCTGACCGACACCGGCAGCAGCCCCTGCTCGCGCAGCAGCTGGCGCACGTGCCGCGGCGTATCGCCCTCGAGAACGCCGTTGCGTTCGCGACCGGCGGCATCGACCGCGGCGTACTCGAAGGCTCCCATGAATCAGTCCTCGCGCGTGACCTTGAGGACTTCCTCGATGGTCGTGACGCCTTCCAGCACCTTGGCGCGGCCATCGTCGCGGATGCCCGGGGTCCGCGTGCGGGCGTGCCGCTCGAGTTCGAGTTCCGACGCGCCGTCGTGGATCATTGCACGCATGTGCTCGTCGATCACGACCAGTTCGTAGATGCCCGTGCGTCCACGGTAACCGTTCGAGGAATCGCGGGCACCCGGACGATAGAGGGTCGGCGACGGTACGTTGTCCGGCAGGTTGAGCAGCCGTCGCTCGTACTCGCCAGCCGTATAGGCCTCGCGTGTCGCCGGGTTGAGCACCCGGACCAGGCGCTGGGCGAGCACCCCGACCAGGCTCGAAGACAGCAGGAACGGCTCGATGCCCATGTCGCGCAGCCGCATCACGGCGCCCACCGCGGTGTTCGTATGCAGCGTCGAGAGCACCAGGTGGCCGGTCAAGCTGGCCTGCACGGCGATCTGGGCGGTGTCGAGGTCGCGGATTTCGCCGACCATCACGACGTCCGGATCCTGCCGCAGGATCGCGCGCAGGCCGCGCGCAAACGTCATCTCGACGCGTGTGTTGACCTGAGTCTGCCCGATGCCGTCGATGTAGTACTCGATCGGATCCTCGACCGTCATGATGTTGCGCGTGCGGTCGTTGATGCGATCGAGCCCCGCATACAGCGTCGTCGTCTTGCCCGAGCCGGTCGGCCCGGTGACGAGCAGGATGCCGTTCGGCTTGTGGATCAGCTCGTCGACCAGCGCGAGCGTCTTCGAGTCCATGCCCAGCGAGTGCAGGTCGAGGCGCCCCGCCTGCTTGTCGAGCAGACGCAGCACGACCCGTTCGCCGTGCCCGGACGGGATCGTCGATACGCGCACGTCCACCGCGCGGCCGGCGACCCTGAGCGAGATGCGGCCGTCCTGCGGCAGGCGCTTCTCGGCGATGTCGAGCCTCGACATGACCTTGATGCGCGAGACGATCAGCGGCGCGACGGCGCGCTTGGTCTGCAGCACTTCTCGAAGGACGCCGTCGACGCGGAAGCGGACCACGAGGCGATTCTCGAAAGGCTCGATGTGGATGTCGGACGCGTTCTCCTTTACCGACTGGGTGAGCAGGGCGTTGATGAGGCGGATGACCGGGGCCTCGTCCTCGCTTTCGAGCAGGTCGGACGGCTCCGGGATGTCCTGCGCGAGGTCGTTGAGGTCGGTCTCCTCCTCGAGCCCGCCCATCGCGTCCATCGTGGCGCTCGAGCCACCCTCGTACGCCTGCCGCAGCAGAGTCTCGAACTGCTCAGGATCCACGCGTCCGATCGTGAGAGGCCGCCTCAGGTGCCGCCGGACCTCGGCAACCGCGAGCGGCGAGGCTCCCTCGCGCACCACGACGTCGACGCTGTCGTCGGTGAATCCGCGCACCAGCACGCCGTGGCGCTTCGCGAAAGCGAACGGCAGCGGTCGCACCGGGTCCGCAACGCGGCCGGCAGCGGCCAGGATGGCCTCGTCGGTCGCGGCGGTGCTCACGGCGGGGTGACCGGAGTGCCGAATGGCGTCGTCGGAGTCACCGGCGGCGTGATCGGCGGCGGTGGTTCGGCGGGGGCCACGACAGTCGGCGGCACGTAACCCGGGGCCGTTTCGGTGCGGACCGCGGGCGAGGTTCCCTGCGGAGCCGCGAGTTCGGTCTGCCGGAGGATGTCCGAAGGCACGAGCTGCTCGAGCGGCGGAAGCGTGGGCTGGCGCTCGGTGGGCATCAGCGGCACCTTGCCGCCGAACGCCTCTTCCTGCTGCTTGCGGATGTAGTTGTACTTCGCGTTCGTCTCGATCGCGGCGTCCACGCCATCGCGGAGGATGCGCGGCCGGACGAAGAACAGCAGGTTCGTCCTGGTCTTGTTCACCTTGCGCGTCTTGAACAGCTCGCCGAGCAGCGGGATCGACCCGAGGAACGGCACCTGCGCGCGCTCCTCGCGCGCTTCGTCCGACAGCAGGCCGCCGAGCACGATGATGCCGCCATCCTCGGCCAGCACCTTGGTCGTCACGGTGCGCTGGTTGATGATGAGGCCCTGCTGCGCCGCGAGCACCTGCTCGGAGCTCGCCGCCACGCTCGAGGCTTCCTGAGAGATCTTGAGCACCACCGACCCGCCATCGTTGATCTGTGGCGTGATCTTGAGGATGATGCCGACTTCCTCGCGGCTGATCGTCTGGAACGGGTTCACCTGGCCCTGGGTGCCGGAGATGCCCTGGTTCGTGTACGAACCCGTCAGGATCGGCACCTCCTTGGCGACCTTGATCTCGGCTTCCTCGTTGTCGAGCGTCAGCACGGACGGCGTCGCGATGATGTTCGTGTTGCCGGTGGCCTGCAGCGCGCGGATCAGCGCAGCCCAGCTCAGGCCGTTCGTCACGATCCGGCCGACGCCGAGCGTGAGGCCGCTGGGCAGCGCCGCGATGCTGTCGGGGTCGCGGACACCCTGGATGATCTCGCCGATGCCCGTGCCGTTGATCGGCTGGATGAAGCCGCCCGCGGGCAGGAAGTTGCCGTCCGCGTCGCGATCGGCGATCAGCCAGTTGACGCCTAGATCCGCGGACTTGTCGATCGACAACTCGACGAGGATGCCCTCGAGCAGCACCTGCGCGCGGCGGATGTCGAGGCGGTCCACGATGGCCATGACCGAGCGCATGATCTTCGGCGGGGCGGTCACCACCAGCGCATTCGTCTGCGGATCGGCCCAGATGGTCACGCTCCTGTCCACGCCGCCGGCGCCTGCGACGGCCACGGCGGCCGGCGCGCCACCGGCCCCGGGAGCGCCGCCGCCCGGCGCGGCTGCGGCAACGATCCCCTGGATCTGCTCGCGGAGCTTGGTCGCGAGCTTCTCGGCATCCGCGTAGCGCAGGTAGCGCACCTGGGCGTCGCCGCCGGCCTCGAGCGGCGTGTCGAGGTGCGTGACCAGCGTCTTGAGGCGCAGGCGCTGCGAGCGCTCGCCGCTGACCAGCACGCTGTTGGTGCGCTCGTCCGCCACCATCTTCACGGTCGGCATGCCGCCGCCCTCGGCCGCGGCCGTGGTGTAGAGCTGGTTCACGATGCGCACGACTTCCATCGCGCTCGCGTGCTGCATCGGGATGACGTCGATTTCCTCGTCGCCGGTCTGGTCGATACGCTCGATGATCCGCGCCATCCGCGAGACGTTGGAGGCGCGGTCCGAGATGATCAGCATGTTCGAGGCCGGGTAGGCCGCGAGGTGACCGTACTGCGGGATCAGTGGCCGCAGGATCGGCACCAGCTGGGCGGCGCTCACGTTCTTGACCGCGATCACCTGCGTGACGATCTCGTCCGACGTCGAGCTCACTCGCGACGGCAGATCGTTGGCCGGCAGCTGGCGGGCGTTGGCGTCCGGGATGATCTTGACCACGTCCCCGGACGGGACCGCGACGAAACCGTGCACCTGCAGGATCGAGAGGAAGGCCTCGTAGAACGCGTCCGGCGACATCGGCGTGGAGGAAAGCATCGTGACCTGCGCTCGCACCCGCGGATCGACGATGAAGTTCTTGCCGGTGACGGCGCTCACCGCCTCGATGATCTGCGACAGGTCGGCGTCCTTGTAGTTCGGCGTGATGCCGCCTTGTGCCTGCCCGAGCGTCACGCCCGGCGTGGCCAGCGTCAGCAGCGCGATCGCTGCGCATCCGGCGAGCGTCAGCGTGAAGCGGTCGGGCAACTTCGGTTTCATCTTCACTCCGTAAGGTCCTGCTGCGTTGCGACCGGTGGCATCTCGCTGACCGGAATTGCCTCGGGCATGGCCGCCGCCGCGGCCGCATCCGCGGCGACCTGGGCGTTGTTGATGTTGATCTGCGTCGTCTGACCGTTGCGTTCCACGGTCACGGTGACGTCCGTCGATGCGTTCATGGACTGCAGGATCTCCATGCCGCGCGCCGCGTCGTCCAGCGGCGTGCCGTTGATGCTGGTGACCAGGTCGCCCGGCATCAGCCCGAGCTTGGTGAACTGGTCGCGATTGCGGCCCGGGTATACCCGGTAGCCGCGCTGCTGGCCATTCGCGAAGACCGGCTGCGGGCGGATGATTTCCGTGATGGCGCCCGGGTTCTGGGCCGCAAGGTTGCGCAGACTTTCACCCAGCATTGCATCGCGCTGGGGTGTCGCGTTTGCGACCGGGGCCATGCCTCCGCCCGTGAACTTGCGCGGCAGCAACAGGGCCTCGAGCCGGCCCCCGCGGTCCAGGATTGCGCGGTCGGGGTATACGGAATGCAGCCTGGTGCCACCCGTGATCGTCTTGCCGACCGCGTACACCTTGGCCGTCGCCGCGCTGTCACCGATGATGGCATAGCCACGCGCGGGGTCCGCCTCCGCGATGGTGCCGACCAGCACCAGGTTCATCTGCGTCGCGGCCACCGAGTTGGGGTCGGTGG